>Ga0182745_1000454_pt1 | contig 46392 bp, 42 predicted proteins | sample eDN3rd30CKraftBY_FD_128523 | JGI IMG/M metagenome (GOLD analysis project Ga0182745, IMG submission 128523) | Enriched backyard soil microbial communities from Emeryville, California, USA - eDNA 3rd pass 30_C Kraft BY (version 2) (version 2) | ecosystem: Environmental > Terrestrial > Soil >...
CCAGCGTCTCATGTCCACGCTCCGCTCCCCCCAGGCATCTCGATCCTGGTTCGCCTATAATCCTGGGCTCTCCCCCTTCCGTCCCCCCCATGAGTGACCCACCGGCGGAAGGGGAATGGTGTTCGAGGAGCTCGAGGTAGAAGCCACCATGCACAAAACAATCCTTTATGCACTGACCTGCTCATTCATTGCCTCTTCTGGTTTCGCCGCCGCGCCCCAGTCCGCGAAAGACTCGCGGTGGTGGTCGCATGTTTCTTACCTGGCGGACGATGCGCTCGAGGGGCGAAACACCGGAAGCGAGGGGCACCGCAAGGCCGCCGCCTACGTCGCGAAGGAGTTCGAGAAGGCGGGGCTCAGGCCCGGAGGGAAGGACGGCTACTTCCAGTCGGTCGCGTTTATCACGAACGAGTTGGACGAGTCGCGGTCGGGGCTGACGCTGGTCGGGCCCAGTGGCGAGCAGGCGTTGACGTTAGGCGACGACGCCAATATCAGCGTGCGGATCGACCCGGCCGCTTCGGTCGATGCCGAACTCGTCTTCGCGGGCCACGGCCTGGCGATTCCCGAAGCGAACCACGACGATTTCCAGGGGTTGGACGTACGAGGCAAGGTGGTGGTCTACCTGTCAGGTCCTCCCCCCTCGGTCCCAGCCCCTCTGGCCGCTCACATGCAGTCGGCCCGCGAACGCGCGGGCATGCTCAGCAAGCTGGGCGCCGTCGGCTCGGTCTCAATCGCGAACCCGAAGCATATGGATATTCCTTGGGAGCGAGCGACGCTGGCGCGTTTCATTCCCTCGATGCGGCTGGCCGATCCGGAGTTCAACGATGGGCAAGGGCAAAAGATCGCCATCGCGGTCAACCCAGCCCGCGCCGAGAAGTGGTTCGCGGGGTCGGGCCATACGTTCCAAGGAATTCTGGACGCGGCCGACGCGGGGAAACCACTGCCACGCTTCTCCTTACCCACCCGACTCACGGCCAAGGCGGCGCTCAAGCAGTCGGAGACCGAATCCCAGAACGTCGCGGCGATCCTTCCCGGCCATCACCCGAAGCTCAAAGGCGAGTACGTCGTCTTCTCGGCCCACCTCGACCACCTTGGCGTGGGGAAGCCAATCGATGGAGACGCCATTTACAACGGCGCCATGGATAATGCGGCGGGGATCGCCACGATGCTCGACGCCGCGGCCTCGCTCAAGGAAAGGGGAATAAAGCCGGATCGCTCGATCCTCTTCCTGGCCGTCACCGGCGAAGAGAAAGGGCTACTCGGCTCACGTTATTTCACCAACCGGCCGACCGTCGATCGCGGGGCCCTGGTCGCCGACATTAACGTCGACATGTACTTACCTATCTTCCCACTCAAGAAGCTCACCATCTATGGCATGCAGGAGTCGAACCTGGGCGAGCTTGCCTCGGAAGTGGCCAGTTCGCTCAAGGTCGCACCCCAGGCCGACCCCGAGCCCAATCGCAACCTGTTCATTCGCAGCGATCAGTACAGCTTCATTCGCCAAGGCGTCCCTTCCCTCGCGCTCAAGGTCGGGTTCGACAAGGGTTCTCCCGAGGAAAAACTTGCGAAGGAGTGGTTGACCAAGCGTTACCACGCCCCCTCGGACGACCTAAACCAGCCGGTCGATCACCAGGCCGCGGCCGACTTCAACGTGCTGGTGGCCAGGCTGCTGGAACGCGTGGCGAATGAGCCGGAACGCCCGCGATGGAACGCCAGCTCGTTCTTCAAGCGCTTCGCTTCGCCCGGCTCTTGATCCTTATTGGGTGAAAGCAAGCGATGCTCGGTTTCGCTTTCACATCCTCCGGACCTGGCCCGGACCTGGCCCGGAGGCAGAAAGCAAAATACAAAAAGGCATACTTGCCCGCATATCTAATAACAAAGCAAACTTTCGACTTCAGGCCTCGATCGATTCAACTCTGGGATATTGGGCCAGTTTGGCCTTGAGCGCGTCGAAGGTGAAGTGGCCGTCGCGATCGAAGACGAAGCGGGTGGGGAGGCCGACGACCCGGCTGGCTCCGAGCTCAAAAAGCTTGCGCTGACAGGCGGTCAGCCGTTTCGCTTCGATCAGGGCCGTGACGCGCCACCCTTGGGCACCTCGATCGTCCCAGACCTCGCCGCGGGCCAGGTGATGGGCCTTTCCCTGGTCCTGGAGATACTTCACCACCAGCTCAGCCGTGTCGGCCCCGGGAGCGGCGGGGTTCCCAACGACCTCCAGGTGGAGCCAGCCGTCCGAGGCGCGGACGCCGTCCATCGCGTCGAGCAAGAGGGCCAGGGGGCCGGTCTCTCCTTCGTCCACGAGCGAGGCCAGGGCAGGGGCGTGACCGATCAGGCAGGAGGCCGAGTCGAGCACCGTCCCCGCGGTAATCTCGCGCAGGCGGTTATCCTTGAGCGTGATACCCGAGCTGGTCAGGTCCACGATCACGTCGGCGATCCCCAGAGTCGGGTGCAACTCCAGGGCTCCATCCGAGTCGATCAACTGGTAGTAATAGATCCCCCACTTCCTGAAGTATGCCTGGGTCAGGGCGGGGTACTTGGTGGAGACGCGGAACGTCTTGCCGCTGGCCTTGAACTCGGCGGCCAGGTCCACCAGGTCGATAATGTGCGTCACGTCGATCCAGCTCTCGGGGACCGCCACCACCAGGCGGCAGCCACCGTAGCCGAGGTCGGGAACCACGACCGTCGTCCGGGTGGATTCCGCCGCGCGTTCGGCGAACAGGTCCATTCCCGTCACCCCCAGGTGGCACCGGCCTTCTTCCACCTGGGTGACGATATCGGTCGGCCGCATGAAAACGACATGGAACCGGGGGTGCCCGGCGATGATCGCCTCGTATTGACGATCACTGGCACGTCGGACCTTGTACCCAGCCGTCTTGAGGATATCGACGATTCCCTCATATAAGTGTCCCTTCGAAGGGACAGCCAGGCGAATGGGGGAGATCGTGGAGGGGTTGGAACGAGCGTTGGTGGTGGTGTGAGTCATCGGAGTGGGCCCTCGGCCTCGCCACGAGTCAGTCGAACGAGGTCGGCCAAAGAGCCCTCGGTCCTGGTCGCGCTGGCGACGTGGAGAATCGTGATCCCGTTGGGGCTGTCGAGGGCACCCTGGACCTGGGCGATCCAGGCGAGTCCGAGCGCTCCGGCCTGCTCGGCCGCGGCGGCCAGACCCTGATCGTTCAGAAGCACGGCACGGGTACCCGCCCCTCGCAACGAGGTGGAAAGCCGGACGGCGGAGGCGTGGTGCTCGGCGTTCGGCGAGAGGACCAGGCAGCCGGCGGGGGTGCCTGGCTTGGTCTGTTTCGACTGGGCGTCGAGCACCTGGACCAACCGCTCCAGCCCGAAGGCGAAGCCGACCCCTCGATCGTCTCGGTCACTTCCGAGCACCCGGGCGAGCCCATCGTACCGGCCTCCGCCGCAGACTTCGACCAGGCCTTCGGGGGTGGGAACGTTCAGCTCGAAGATCATCTGGGAGTAGAAACCGATCCCCCGGTCGAATCCGAGGTCGAGCTCGATCCGGTCGCGGCCGACGCCATAGGCCTCGAGCGCGAGGACCAGCGAGCGGAGCGCGGCGACCGACTCGGGAGCGCTTGAAGCGTAGTCGCGTTCCAGGCGAGCCAGAACGACGTCGGGAGCCCCTTTGAGCTCGGCCAGTTGGTGAACCTGGGCCCGAACGCGTTCCAGGGCTCCGTGCAAGCCGTGCCCCAGGTCCCACTTACGGCGCAGGCGATGCACGATCTCATGGCCCGAACGGCGTCCGGTGACCACCGGCACGAGAGTCCGGAACAGACGGTCGATGCCCCCGTCCTCGGCCCGTTCCACCGAGTTAGGAATCTCGACGGCCTCGGCCGTCTGGAGCCAGCCGGAGAGCTGCTCCAGCCCCCGTTCCAGGGCCCGGACGTCGCGTCCTTCAGCCGCGGCCTCGCTGAGCATCTCGATCAGGGCCGAGGCGAGCGGGGCGGGGAGTCCAGATCGCTGGAGCATCTCGAGGATCAGGCCAACGTGGCCAAGCCGAATCGTGGCCCCTTCAACCCCCGCCTGGCTCAATGTCCAGTCGGCGAGCCAGATGACCTCGGCGTCGGCTAGCGGACCGCCGTCTCCGAGTCGTTCCACGCCAACCTGCTGAAACTCGCGCAGCCGGCCTGGACCGGGCGTTTCATAGCGGAACACGGGCCCCGCGTGGCTCACACGCCAAGGGAGGGGAGGGGAGGTCTCCGCGGCGGTGTAGGCCCGCACGATTCCGGCGGTCAATTCCGGCCGGAGGCACACTCCCGACTGCCCTGAACCGGCCACCTCGAAGAGCTTGGCGACGATCCCCGCGCCACTCTTGCGCTCGTGCAGCTCGGTGAATTCGAGGACCGGGGTTCTGAGCGGCTCGTAACCTGCCTTCGCGAATCGATCCAGCAGCAGGGTTTCCAGGTTCTGAAGCCGAGCATGTTCGCGCGGAAGCCAGTCGCCGGTCCCTCGGACGGCGTCGATCGGGCGTTCCAGAACCTTGGCGGCGGATGTCGCGCTCGAGCGATCGGAGCTCATGCGCTCCCTCCTTCTTCCAGCGATTGCAGCGTCTGGGCCACTTCCGCCTCCAGCGAAGCCTGGGGAATCGCCTTGCGCTCTTGCCGAGTCGCCAGATTCCTGAGGTTGAAAACGCCGGCGGCAAGTTCGTCCGGCCCGACGATCACGGCGAGGCGATGCCCGCGCGACGAACCATAGCCCATCTGTTTGCCAATCTGAAGCGGCTCTGGAAAGACCTCAGCCCCGACCCCAGTCCGGCGGAGCCGGCTGGCCAGTTGGATCGACGTCGCGGGATCCACCCCCGGAAAGTTGGCCACGAGCACCTGGACAGGGGCGGATACCCCCTTCAACCAGCCCGCTTCCTCGAGCAAGGCGAGCAAGCGGTCGAGCCCGATCGAGGCACCGACGCCCGGGAGCTTTCGGTCGGTGAACAGGCTCGCGAGGTTATCGTACCGACCCCCGGAGGCGACGCTTCCGAACCGTTCCCACCCTTTGACGGTGGTCTCGAACACGACCCCCGTGTAGTAGTCCAGGCCTCGGGCGAGCCCCAGGTCGATCGCCAGGCGTTCGGGAGCGACCCCCGCGGTCTCGAGCAGTTGCATGATCTGGCGGAGCCGAGCAATTCCGAGTGAGCCCCCCGGATGACCGCCGACCACGGCTTCCGCGGCGTCGAGGACGTCGACTCCGCCTCGGCCACTCTCCACGAAGTCGAGCAGGCGAGCCGCCTGGTCGTCGGATAGCCCCGCGCTTGCGACCAGTTCGGCCACGACCTTGTCTCGCCCGACCTTGGCGAGCTTGTCGAGCGCTCGGAGCACCGAGCCCGTGCGATCGGCCAGGCCGAACCCATCCATCAGCGCGTCGAGGATCTTGCGATGATTCAAGGTGATCGTGAAGTCGGGAACGCCCGCCGCGCTCAGGGCGTCGTGAATGACCTGGGCGGTCTCGGCGTCGGCCACGACCCCCTCGGTCCCCACGATGTCGAAGTCGCACTGGAGAAACTCGCGAAACCGTCCCTTGGCCGGGCGTTCGCCTCGGAAGACCGAGCCGATCGCGTAGCGTTTGAAGGGAATCCCCAGCTCATTGACGTGCTTGGCAACGAACCGGGCCAGCGGCACGGTCAGGTCGAACCGTAAGGCCAACTCCCCTGGAGTCCCCCCCTTGTTGGTCACGTCGAAGATCTGGCGGAGCACTTCTTCCGAGCCCGCTCCCTTTCCGGTCAAGACCTCCATGCGCTCGATGTGAGGTGTTTCGATCGGGAGGTAGCCGAAGAGGGAAAAAGTCTTGCGGAATTCAGTGAGCATCCGCTCACGGGGAATCATCACCGAAGGGGGAAGATCCCGCAGCCCACTGGCCACGCGGGGATCAATCATGGCAGGCGTTTCCTTCCGAAAGGCGGGGCGAAGCAACCTTGGGCAAGGGACAGGAACGCCCTACTGAGACATCCTCCCAAGTTTTGGCCCTGACACGGCGGGAGCAAGCCGTCGGCCCCTTTGAAAATGTGGAGCCCAACAACCTGCTGAATCGTAGCAAACCGTTCTGCTGAATGCAAGATACGGCAAACGCCCGATCAGCGGGGCATCGTCGGTTCCGAACGCGGAGAGGAGACCATCCCCGTTCCGGACCCGCCGAAAACACGATACTGAGGTAAGGTGCGCAAGCTTCGATGCAGCTTACCCTCGAGCGTTGCGCGGGCGTCGTCGTAGAGCAACCGTTCGAATTCGTTCCGCTTCCCCTTGTCGAGGGTGAGCCGGCTCGTCGTGAACGCTGTCAGGCTGGGAATCGACGCCTGGGTCTGCGCGATCAAGGGCCCCCCTTGCCAGACGGAAGATTCACCGTGCTTGAGGGTCACGGTCAAGGAGAGCAAGCTGATCTGCCCTTGAGAGTCGAGGTAGAGGGGCCCGAGCCGCTCCACCACCTGGGCGGCGACCTGATGCGCGGCCTGGGTATCCCACTCTTGAGCCCAGGTGGAGTCGGGCCGGACCGGCAGGTAGCCGAGGTGCGCCAGGACCGGCCCCAGGATGTGGCTCAGGTTCTCCTTGTAAGACCGAGGGGTCCCGAAGGTGAACTCCCCTCTGGCCGGAGTATAAGACACCCCGCGCTGGCGGATCAGGTTCAATGCGACCTGGTTCACTTCCGCCTCGAGCCGCTCCTTGTCGCGGGATTCAAGCTCACGCGTGGTTTTCCAGGTCCGCTCGCAAAGGTCGAAGGCCAAAGCCGCGTTCCCCTCTTCGACCAGGCGCCTGGCCTTCGAGAGGTCCGACTCGGACCAGCGTAATCGCGTCTCTTCCAATTTTTGCCGTAGGGTCGCTTCCAGCCCTTCGAGAGCCCCATCTTCCCACTGGCGTTTGAGCAGTTCCTTGTACGTGGCGACGGCCACGTCCGGAGGGCTCGCGGAGGCAGCCTGAATTCGAGCTTCCGCGGCCTTGCGCACGATTCGGTCCCGGTGCCGCTGAAGCCGTTCGCGACGCTCCGGCCGGCCCCCTTTCGTTTCCAACTCCTGCTTCAAGGCCAACTCAATCGCCGAGGCCGCCGCGTCAAAATGCCCCGTCTCCTCTTCCGCCTTGGCCTTCGAGATCAAGGCGTTCAGCGCACGCTCCGACCGATGCCTGCCGCGCGCGGCAAGGAACCGGCTCGTTCCGGTGAACGCTAGCAATAAAGCCAAGATCCCCAGGCCCCCCCAGGCCCAAGGCACCCAGGCGGGGCGACCTCCTCGGTGCGAGAACCGCTTGCGCGGACGGATCTCCCGAGGCAAAAACGGTATCTCAACCCAGGTCTCGCACCACCCGCAACGGACCTTCAACCCCGCCGTCGTTCGCTTGACCTTCAGCTCATTCCCGCATTCTGGGCAGGCAAATCTTCCGCTGTCGCCCATCCCGAGGAACTCCCTCCGAGGGGTTTCGTCCACGCAACCAACCAATCCTCCCGTGCAAGCCAGGAGAGGGAGGGGGTTGATTGAGGCAATCCTCCGTAAACCAACTGCTCCCAACGTTCAACCGGGAACAGGCAAGGCTCCATCCTACAAGAGTAGAACGCCGAACGGCTCAGTACCTTAGACGGTCGGCGAGTATCGTTCCACTTTTCTTAAGCGTCGATTCGAAGTTTGTCACCACCATGGTGAACGAATCAATCGGGAGATCATAACCGATCAGGGGCCACCTCAGCCCCAACATTCTGGGCGTAAGGCCTCTCTATGAGGATACGGCATGGGCTCGCCTATCCTTGACTTGAATGCGAGCCTGGTCTGTTCCAGGCCAAACTAACGGTCTCAACCCGAAGGGCCCAGACCGGCCGGATTCGCCACGTTGAGCGAAACGTGCGAAGGGTCCATCCCTGGACCAAGGCAATCGCGCCGGTCACCCTTGACCTTTTTACGGATAGCAGATTCCGAGAGTCCCGCGCCGAGGCGAGGTTAAGCTCGAATGGGCCGGAAGTCGGCAGGAGGCGGGGTTATCGATCAACTCTCGCTGGTGCAGTGGTTGATGAGCCAGGTATCGACATCGGAGAGCATGGGTGAGGTGAGGCGATGAGCACAGGGGTACGATTGGAAGGCGACCTGGAGCCCCCCCGCGCGGAGGACCCGGACATCGCGCCGGGCGAGTTGCACCGGGACCCTGGCATTCCACTCGCCATGAACGACGAGGATTCTGAGATCCCGGCAGCTTTTCAGTCGGGCCAAGGGGCGGAAGCCAGCGGGGAGCCATCCGTTGATCGCCACCACCCCCGCGAACCGCTCGGGGTAGCTCAGGGCGACTCGGTAGGCCAGCGCGGCCCCTTCGCCGCAACCGACCAGGAAGATTCGTTCGGAGTGAACGTGCAAGGCACGGCGGGTTTGACGGATGGAGTTGAAGAGCCCGTCTTCCAGGGCATCCATCGGGTCGATCGTATCATCCTGGAGCCGCTGGCGCACCAGCTCCGCTTCGGAGCCTGGGGTGGGGGTGGAAACGCGCGGGCCTCGAAGCCAGGGAGTGGAGAAGTCTGATCCCCAGGAGTACCCTTCCGGGCGTCCCTTCTTGATGGCCGCCTCGGGCCCTCGCAGGCTCAAGCCCACGTAGTTGCGCCAACTGAGCGCCGGCATCGACCGAACCATCTGTTGTTCATCCCCCCCCTTGGCATGAAGCAACACAAGAAGAGGATAAGGATAGTTCGGTTCATATCGTTGCGGAACGAACCGCGCTTCCACGAGAGATCCCGTCCCAGCCGTCGTCTCGTGAAATGGGGCGTTCAACCGGTCGCTGGACATCGGCAAGGTGCTCCTCGGAGGGGGCAGACTAACTACAGGGAGTCCATCCCATTCGATTCGACCGGAGTGCCTCTTCGCCAGGGTGAAGTCCCGGTCGGTCTGAGCAAAGCATAGCCAGAGAAATGAGGATCTTCAATAAATCGGGGCATGATTTCGGATTTTGTCTCAAGTTTTTTCAGCACAGACCCGAAAGCTAGGCAATCTGCCAGAACCCGTACAGGTCCTGACGGTTACGCGTTGCGCCTCAATGTCACCGAAGGCCTCGTATCGACCGGATTCCCCCCTCTTTCACTGGGATGACGAGGGGGTATCCTCGGACCGCGATCAATCGAAGAGATCCTTGACAAAGTCCTTGACCTTGTCGGGGAAGACCTTGAGGTTGTGCTCAACCTTCTCGGTCCAACTTTGCTTCTTGGGGGCCTGGAGCCGGTGGAGCTTCCCTTTGGCTCTGGCTTCATTGCGGGCCTGAGCGATGAGCAATCGCCGTTGCTGAGCCTTGGTGAGTTGGCCCCCATTCCCGAGCGTTCCGGTCGGAGCCGGTTGACCGAGGGCGGTCGCCGTGGGAACGGTGGGAACCGAGCTCCGCCCATCGGTCCCCAGCACGCGCAAGGCGATGGGGTTGGAGAGGGAGAGGTTGTTCGACTTCAGGGTCTCATCCACCGCGAGATCCTGGTCGATGAGGATCGCGATCTTACCGGCCCCGGTGCTATTCAGGGTAATGCCGGATGGAAGCCGGCTCGGCAGATGGAGCGTCTGGATGATTTGCTGGTCGTAGCCCGCGCGAAGCCCCTCAACCTGGGCCTCGCCCAGATAGATGGAATGATCGAGCGAGCCGTTCGCTCCGGTCAGGACGTACTTGACTCGGAAGGCGCCGGCGTCGGCCTTGCCCAGGTTTTGAACAGTGGTGGTCACCTGGAAGCTCTGTCCCCAGGCAATCGGCTGGGTCGGTGCGACCACGCCCGCGGCGGCCAGGTCGGCCTTCGGAAGCTTGGCGAGCGTGGCGGGGTCTCCCCCACCGGTGATCCCGATCTGCGCGACGTCGAACCCAAGTCCTTGCGTGGGGACGTGCGGGAAGAGCGGGTTGGTGATGTAGTCGGCGTCGGGGACCAGCGAGACATAAAACACGGTGCTTCCCACCATCGAGGTCACCGGCGACGCGGGGAGCGTGACCGTTCCGGTGACGTTGACGGTCTGGTAGGCGGGGATCGCGGGGACGTCGAGGTAGCCAATCGCCTGGTCAGCCCCGTTGCCGGGATTCAACGACGAAGGGGTCAGGATGATCATGGCGCGTGTTGGGGGCGACTCCCCCGCGCCCGTGTTTCGGATCTGGGCGGTCACGCTGACCTGCTGGCCCCAGGTCACCTGGTCTGGGTAAACCCCCAACGAGCTGCCCACCAGGTTGGAGGGGAGCTTCTGCGCGACGTTGACCCGGGCCGTGTCGAAGCCTTGTCCCACCGCGAAGTTATTGTTTTCGATACTCTCCGCGATCTCGTTCTGCGGATCGATTCGGAGTGTGATATAGATCGGTTGACCGTTAAAGCCGGGGATCGACGTGGGGGGGAGGTTGACCACCTGATCGAACGTCGCCGCATCGCCAGATTTCAGATTCCCGGGAATCTGGGTCGTTCCGATCAGCACCGAGGTTGGCCCGAGCACCGGCGTGGTCGAGGCATAGAACGCCAGGCTGATCGGCCCGCTCTCGTCCCCGGCCCCCTGGTTCTTCACAACCCCTGAGGCATGAAAGGTTTCGCCCCAGTCGACCGTTTGAACCGAGGTCGCGAACGAGGATCCGACCAGGTCGGGTAGGGCGTTGGCCGCGAGAAGCTGCCGTCCTTCCAGGGATTCGAAGCGAAGGATAATCGGCCCGCGCCCCCAGGCGCGGCGGCGGGCGTCGGCCCGGCGTTTGTTTGACGACATCGGGGCTTCTCCTCCTTGAGAAGTCGGCTCGGCAATCGACACAAACCATTGACACCCGTAGCGATCGGGATGTCGTGACGATGGGAACCCGGTTGATTGGGGCTTGATTCAAATGATGAGAGATGCGCGGCGGCCCTTCCTTGGACTCTGCCGGGAGGCTAACCCCCACCGGCGATTCGGTCAAGGCAAGCTCTCGCGATTTTCGCGAATAGCCCGACCGCGACGATTAATAGAGCCGGTATTCCGGCTGATCGACTCACCAAGGCGCGATAGGGAAGCGCGACGCAACGCGATGACCGACGAGCTTCCAAGTTGCGTGAACGCCCCTCCGAACTCGCCGCGCGGAGCGACACTCGACGGCCTCGCGGTGTTATGATACGACTTTACTCCCACGACCACGCGTAACGCGGACTCACCCCATCCAGCAGGCACGGCATCGTGCCTCAGGGAGCTCTGCTTGACCGAAGCTCTGATCGCAAAACTTGGTTACGTCGGAATCGCCCTGATTCTGGTGCTCGGGGGCCTGGGTCTCCCCGTCCCCGAGGAAGCACCCATTATCTTGGCGGCGGTTCTCTCCAAGAGCGGTCGGATGTGGTGGCCGTTCGCACTCTCCGCCTGCTTCGTCGGCGTGCTGGTCGGTGACTTCATCGTCTATTTCATCGGGTACTACTACGGCGAGAAGGTCATGAGCTTACCCATGACCCGAAAGCTCCTGACCGCCGAGCGCGAGGCCCAGATCAAAGGCTATTTCCACCGACACGGCTTCAAGATCCTCATCCTGGGCCGGTTCGCCGTGGGCTTCCGCACGGCGGCCTATCTCACCGCGGGTATTCTAGAACTCCCCGTCCTGAAGCTCTTCCTGACCGACGTGCTGGCCGCCTCGCTGAGCACCTTGCTCATGTTCGGCCTCGGCTACGTGTTCGCCCATCAGCTCGAGAGCAGCTTCGACCAGATGAAGCATTGGGTGATGGCCATCGTGGCGTTGACCCTGGCTTCATGGGCCTTGCACCGGTTTTACAAGGGAAGACAAAGGGCAGGACTTCGAGTGGGTCCCCCCGTGCTCGTGAACGAAGACGCCCCCTTACCCCCCGACGACCTACAGGCCCACCCCGACCCGCCCACCCGAAACACCTCGGCGGTTCCCACCTCGGCCGCCAGCGCGAGCGAAACGACCCCCTCGGTCTCGCCCCCTCCCGTCAGTCAAGAATCCCCCAGCGCTTCTCCCTTAACCTCGGGCAACGGACCTCACGCCCCGAGAAAGCCAAAATCTTCGGATCAAAGCCCTCGCGACTCCGAACCCAATTCCCAGCGCGAGCGGGGCGAAAGCCTGAGCAGCCTACCGCGCCTCAAGGAAGAAGCTTCAGGTCCCGAATCCAACCCGCTCCTGGCCGACCCTAACCGAGCCCGCTCGATTTGATCGCTTCTTTCAGACGATCCAAGGGACTACCATAAGCCACCATCAACAGGATGCATGCTTGCATTTTGGACGGATGGAGTTTCACTCCATTTTTGGAGGTCCGCGCTCTCGAGACTCAACCGATGTGGGCCCGTTAACCACGGAGTCCCCTCCAATCAGGGCACAATTTCCTCAACAACGCTCTGGGTTTAGAACGATCGGTCCTCCGTGTTCCCGATCGTTGGACTCAACGCGGGTCCGCTCCGCACGTTCCAGAACCAACACGACCATGAATCAAAGCAACGCAACGTTTGGAAAAGTCGTGTTGACCATCGCAATCGGGACTGTTAATCTCACCCGGCCTTCAAATCTTGAGATTTGTCTCAAGTTTGAGGGCAAGTTTCACGAGCCGAGTTTCCATGCGTCCGCCAGCGCATACTGATTGACCTACTGTGTGACCCTCACTGCGAAGCGAACGAAAACGCAGGGCGGTGTCTGAATCAGGAAGCGATCAAGAAAGTGGGAATAAGGCTCCGAGGCCTGGGCGAGAAGCCCGAGAAGGGATGGCGTCCTGGCCTTGGTCGAGTCCTGTAGTGCTGAATTGGAACATGCAGCGTGCGGGACCCGTCCGGAGACGTTCTCCGGTCGGCGAGTTAGGGATTAACTCGCGCGAATTGGGTTCGTTCAACGAACCCTCCTGATCAACCCTGGAAGATCGTACCGCAAATGAACAAGCTCATGTATTCCGTCGCCCTGGCGACCGGCATGGCCCTGAGCCTGTCTCCCTCCCACGGCCGAGCCGACACCATCCAGTCTCTCAGCCTGACCGACATCTCGGCCTCCCAGTTCAACAGCAGCTTTACACCGCTGGACGAGGCACCTGTCCTCTCCTCGTCCTTCAAGTATGCCGACGCCCCGGTTTCGGGAACCGTCAACTCACAGGTTTTCAAAGGGACGGGAGCCTACGAAGGCCTCTATGCTTACGCATACCAGTACGCCCTGAACAACGTAAGCGACACGGACAACACCCCGGTTGACTTACGCGGTACTAGCTGGAAGTTCAACGCAACCCCCGTGGGAGCCGACCTCACCGGCGCCGGCCAGGATTCTTACGCCTACGTGATCAAGGATGGCGCCATTGGTGGACTGAACGCCCCGGTCGCCGCTCCTGGACAGGGCATTCTGGCTCCGACCCAGTTGAACTGGCTCCCCAACACCTCGACCGGCTCGTTGCTGGCCACCTACTTCGACTCGAACAACGGCACCCCGGCCCTTCAGGCGGGAGCCACCAGCGCGACCTTCGTCGTGCTCTCGACCCAGCCTTTCACCCAGAAGTTCGTGGGAATCTTGGGCTCGAACCCAATCGATCCCCAGTCGAACCTGACCTCGACCTATTCCGCCACTGGTGGAAAGATTCAGCCCATCCCCATTCCCGAGCCCAGCACCATCCTGGCCTGGGTTGGCATGGCGGGTGCCGTCGCCCTCGCTCGCCGGATTCGCAACCACCGCGAGTCCCTGGCCTGAGCTGAGCCAAGCTGTTCTTCGATCGATCCATAAAGGGTTGGCCTCTAGATTGAACGGGCCGACAATTCTCGAGACCGTTCGCCGCAAGCCCCTCGCCACCACGAGGGGCTTTGGCACGCGCGAAATGTAGCTTCTTTCACTAACATCAGAACAATCTTCAACTTTTCGATTTCAAATCAAGACCGACGCCAAGAGCGCCACGAGTTTGATCAACTCGTCAAAATCGATTGATTGACTACACCCTCGAGCCTCGCATCCATGAACGCTCACTCAAACCTTTTCCCCTCGGTCGCCAGGGTTAGACAAACGGTCAGGCAGCCCGCGATCGCCGACGTCCCCGGCGCCGTCGCCCAGGCAATCCAGTCGAGCCGGATCCGCGAGCGCGTCAGGGCGGGGGGCTCGATCGCCTTGACGGTGGGAAGCCGGGGGATCGCGGGCATTGACCAGATCGCGCGGGCCTGCGTTTCGACCCTTCACGACATGGGATTTCAGCCGTTCATCGTCGCGGCCATGGGCAGCCACGGCGGCGGGACGGCCGAGGGGCAGCGAGCCTTGCTCGCGGAGCTCGGCGTGACCGAGGCGAGCGCGGGGTGTCCGATTCGCTCGGAGATGGAGACCGAGACGCTTGGGACCGACGGCTTCGGCCTGCCCATCCACTTCGACCGCAATGCGCTTCGGGCCGATGGAATCGTGCTCCTGAACCGCATCAAGCCGCATACCTCGTTTACGGGCCAATATGAAAGTGGCCTGCTGAAGATGCTCACCATCGGCTTGGGAAAGCGCCAAGGGGCGGCCCACGTCCACAAGCTCGGCCTCCCCGGCCTGAAACGGATGCTCCCGGAAGTGGGCGCGTTCCTGCTTGAGCGAACTCCGGTGGCCCTGGGCGTCGCGATCCTGGAGAACGCCGAGGAACGGACCGCGCGGATCGAAGCGGTCGAGCCCGAGGCATTGCTCGCGGTCGAGCCCAAGCTCCTCGACGAGGCGAGGGTCTTGATGGCCCGGCTCCCCTTCGAGCAGATTGATGTGCTGATCGTGGGGGAACTCGGCAAAAACTACAGCGGCACGGGCCTCGACCCGAACGTCATCGGCCGCCAGCGCGTCGAGACCATGCCCGACCTTCCACGCCCGATCGTGACGCGTCTGGCCGTACTCGACCTCTCCGAGGAAACACGAGGGAATGGGCTCGGTATCGGTCTGGCCGACCTCACCACCCAACGCCTGGTCCAGGCACTCGACCCCACTCCCATGCGGGTCAACAGCATGACCAGCAACTTCCTGACCCGGGCGCGCGTACCACTCAGCTTGCCCAGTGATCGCGATGTCGTGGGGGCCTCTCTCGACACCTGTTGGAGGATCGACCGGTCCGAAGCGCGGATGGTGATCATCCCCAACACGCTGGAGCTCGCGACCTTGTATGTCACAGCCCCGCTGGCCGACGAGGTCGCGGCAAACCCCGACCTGACGCTGGAAACGGCGTTCGAGCCGTTGCCATTCGATGCTCGAGGGACGCTGGACCAGTCCCGCCTCTTTCCCGAGAGCGTTCGTGCCCGCCGGCAAGGGGGGCGAAGCGCGGGCCATTGACCGCGAGAATGAGACCGGACCGAAGACCCTCGATGCACCGATTCGTTGATCTGAAGGAGAAGAGAGGAATGCCCGCGATCCGAGCCGTCGTCTTCGACCTGGACGGCCTGATGTTTGACACCGAGGCCCTGTTCCATCGGGTCGCCGGTGAAATGCTGGCCGACCGGGGTAAGCGGATGACCTCCGAGATCATGCAAGCGATGATCGGCCGACGCGCCGTCGATGCCGGACTCGCCTTCAAGACGCTCGCCGGACTCGACGAGCCAGTCGAGGAACTCATGATCGAAGCGCGGACCCGCTTCCTGAAGGAGATGGACGCCGCCGTCCACCCCACTCCTGGCTTGTTCGTCTTGCTGGATCGTCTCGCCGACCGCCAGCTTCCGCTCGCCGTGGCCACCTCTTCCCGTCGTGCTTACGCCGAGCGCCTGCTGGGAAACCATGGGCTGCTCGAACGCTTCTCCTTCCTGCTGACCTCGGAAGATGTGCGGGAAGGGAAACCGAACCCGGAGATCTACCAGAAGGCCGTGACCAGGATGGGAGTCCCGGCCGACTCGGTGCTTGTGCTGGAAGATAGCGTGGCGGGGATCGCGGCGGCCCGTGGAGCCGGCACGTTCGCCGTGGGCGTTCCGCACGAACATAGCCCCGCCGAAGGGCTCCGGGCCGCCTCCCTGATCGTAAGCCGGCTCGACGACCCAAGCCTCCTGGACCTGTTCAAGGACGAACCCACCCATGACCGCTGAGCCTTCCCCCCCTTCAAGCCCCACCCCGTCCTCCTCTGAGACGACAACGACGACTGCGCCCGGAGGATCGGCCGCGATCTTGGCCTATCTCGTGCCGATGTTCGCGTTCCTGCTCCTGACCACGCTGGAAGGGTATGCGCCGCCGGTTGAGGGAAAGCCGAACCCCAGCTGGTATCCCCTCTTGTACGGGTTGAAAGTGGTGATCGTCTCGGCACTGGCCTGGTACTATCGAGCCGCCTGGCGCGACTTCGCTCCCTGGCCTGGCGCGGGCAAGCTCGCCCTTGGAGCCGTCTCTGGGTTTTTGGTCACGGGACTTTGGGTCGGTCTGGACGGCCACTATCCGAGCCTTCCGTTCCTGGGAGAGCGGACGTCGTTCGACCCCGGGGTTCTGTCGCCGGCCGGGAAGTGGACGTTCCTCACGGTGCGAATGCTGGGCCTTGTGATTTTAGTTCCCGTGATCGAAGAGCTCTTCTGGCGATCGTTCCTGATGCGCTGGGTGATCGAGAACGACTTCGAGCGCGTCCCGATCGGACACGTCACCCCGGTCGCGGCGGCTGTCACGTCGATCTGCTTCGCCCTGGCCCACCCCGAGTGGCTCCCCGCCTTGCTGACCGGGTTGCTCTGGGCCTGGCTCCTTCACACCACGCGAAGCCTCTCCGTCTGCCTGGCCAGTCACGCCGTGGCCAATCTCGCCTTGGGGCTCCATGTGCTGGCCACGGGGGAGTGGAAGTACTGGTGAAGGGCTCAACGCGTTGCCCTGGTCCGCCGTCTTGCTCGAGGGGGAGCGGGGTCTTATGATGATCCGTCAACAAGCGCGATTTGACGGATTGCCCCCCTTCGTTCATCTCAACGCCGACGCTCAAAAGAGGGTTGGGAACGGCTCCCAATCCATCGAATAAAGCCGGCTCGCGGGAGAGATCTGGGCTCATGATCCTTATCGGCACAGACGGCGGCATTTACCGCTGGAGCGAAGGGGCCGGGTGGCCGGTCTTCCACAGCCTCCAGGATCACGCGATCACCGCGCTGGCGTCCCCTTCGTTAGGGGTGCTCGTGGCGCTCGACGGTACCGGCCAGGTTTTCGAAAGCCTGAACAACGGCCAGGACTGGCGCGTCATTCCCATGGCCGAAGGGATCGGAAAACCGACCACACTGGGGGCCTGGGGCCATCCCGCGACGATCGTGGCGGGGACCCGTTCGCTCCACCTGGCGCGAAGGCCCGTCGGTGCGCCGATCCCCATCCACCGTGAGGCCTGGGGAACGGGAGAGCAGGGGGGATCTTCCGGCTTGTTGAGCCGCGCCTGGACGTTGGCGGGAGACGCCACGGCCTTGCTGACCGCCCGAAGGCGCACGGATACGGTCAAGGCCGACCGAGCCACGGCGAGCCTGGCGGGTTGGACCCGGCTCGGGTCACCCACGGCCGAAAAAGGGAAGAAGAAAGGGCAAGCCAGCGAGATTCAGACGCTCGCCGCCGAGGAAGGGTCCCCCGCCTGGTGGTTCGCCACCGTCAAGGAGAACGGCCTCTGGCGCAGCCATGATCGAGGGGCGAACTGGCAGCAGTGCCCCGGTCTTCCATCCGAAGTCAACATGGTCCGACCGATCGCCGGAAAGCCGGGAACGGTATACGCCGCCACCTCCAACGGCTGTTGGCTCAGCACCGACTCGGGGCAGACCTGGGAAGAACGGTCGGGAGGGCTCGACCAGGCTCGCTCCGTCACCACGATCACGGCCAATCCCCGCGACCCCAACGCCTTGCTCGCCGGCGCGGGGACGCCCAGATCCGACGAGATCAACGCCTTCCCGCTCGAAGGAGTTCGCTCCTCCCTGTACGAGAGCAAGGACGGCGGGAAAACCTGGTCGCTCGTGCGCCGAGGGAACCCGGACGTGCTCGTGAATGACACGATCGCCGACATTCAGCACGACCCCAACGTCCCCGAGTTCATCCTCATGGCGCTGACCTCTGGGGAACTCTGGGTCACTCGTAACGGCGGTGCCTACTGGGTCCCCCTCTCACGCCAAATCCGGGCCGTTCGCACCCTCTGCCCCATCGCCTGATCCTCTCCAGTCTCTCAGGCTCTGGCCCCTCCCGCCGACTCCATCAAATCAACCGATCCACCGCATGACGCGCCGTGTTGGCGCGTCCTGCGGGCTCGTAAGCGCGTCACCGAGTCATTCAAGCCGAGGCCCACATTCGGATGCAACTCAGTGATGATCTGTTACCCATCCACGACCTTGAGATCAGATTAGGCAATCAAGTCATTCGCATTGATGAACCCGCGGGAACAGCATGCCCACTCGCGGTTGTCTTCCGCGACCCGCTCCACTTTGAGGCCATCGCGACTCAGCTCAACCTTCCCGAATCCGTCGATCGATGGAAAAATGAGGACCTGCATTACCCGCTCGAGGAAGGCTATTATTCCAGGACCAGCCGTCACACCATCGCTGGGCCTTATTCTTCATGATGGTCGGGTGGCCCGACAATCCCTCGCATCAAGATCGCATATTTATAACTTCAGAAAAATCAACATTACCCACTCTATTTAGACTTATCCGATTTATTTCGCATGATCTTCGACAAGTCCATTTTGCCATGGAGAATGCGAAGAACCTGCACCATATCTCCCTGTACTCGGTAGAAGAGCACATAGGGGTCGGCCAAAACGCTACGCACGTGGCGTGCAATTTCGGGTCGTGCTCGCCCCATCTCGGGAAACTTCGCGAGGAGTTGGATCCGTTCCTCAAACAGAGTAGTATAGCGTTCGGCGACCGCCGGATTTTTCCGATCGAGTTCCTCAAGAATCGCTTCGAGGTCCGCCTCCGCTTGCGGGGAACGCTGGACCTCAGCCATTAGGATGCTCGGGGTTGGCGGTACGCCGTGAGCGAATGCGCGCCAACGTCGCGTGGGGAGCGAAGGGAGCCAATTCGCCGCGATCCGCTTGTGCGATACCAATAGCAACTTGACGGCGAAGCTCAGCCAACTGGTCCAGGTCTTCAAACCGCTCTTTGAGGAGTTGCAACGCTTCCTCAACGACGGCCTCTTCCGATGCAAACTGGCCGGTCTGGACCAGAGAGCGAACGAATTCTTGCCGATTTTGTGATAAGCGTATAGTCATTCGGCAATTTCTCCTTTGGATTCAGATTAGCACAGACCGCAATTTTTGCCAAGTTGAGGGAAAGGCTCGAAAGGCTCGTGGTCGGTCACTTCCTGCTCCTAGCCAGGTGCTGACGCCACACATATTTCTATTTTTCCTGGCGAGGGATCGCCGCGCCCTTTACCTTTGATGCCTCTCTCATCAATTCTCTCCGTACTGGAGCTGAACGATGCAGGCTGCCTTGATCGCATTCGTTTTCGCCTCCTTCGCGGCCCCTCCCGAGCGTAAGGAACCTCCCACCAAGGAGGAGATGGCGGCGATCGCCAGGCGGGGGAAGGATCTTGCCGAGTACGATGCCGCCGCATGGCACGCTTCCGACGCCTTACAGACTGCGAAGCCCAAAGAGGGGACCGTCGTCCGATACATCGCTCGGAAGTCGGACAAGGGCTGGAGCGTCGCGTTTGGGCGTTACGACGAGAAGGAAAAGGCGTTCCTGATCGCGTACCGGGCGAACCCGGGGGATAAACCCAACTCGTTCAAGGTCGAAGAGCTGATCCCCCCAGTGAAAGAGAAGACCTTCTTTCTGGCGGCCGATCGGGCCATCGACTCAACGCTCAAGGATTTTGTCGAGCATTTCGAAGGCGAACAACGCCCTTACAACGTCGCCGTCCTCCCCGCCCATGAGGGTCGGTTCTGGGTCTATCTCTACCCAGCCCCAACGAAGGTCGGCATCTGGCCCTTGGGAGGCGACGCTCGCTACCTGGTTTCGGCCGATGGGAGCAAGATCGAGTCGAAGCGGCAGCTCCACAAGTCGGTCATCGAGAATGAACCACCCGACGGCGATGGTGAGAACAACAAGCAGGTGGCCGGAGTTCACACCCACGTCCTGGACGACGCCCCGGAAGACACCGACGTATTTCATGTTCTGACCCGAAAGCCCGCCGTGCCCGAGGTTGTCCTCACCAAGCGGTTCGTCTTCCAGGTCGATCCCGACGGGAGCGTCAAGTACGTCGGCAAGGCCGAGGACGTCCTGGAAAAGTAACGAGTAACGATTGGCCACGCGGAATACGATCGAAGGGATTGTTGGGTCACTTGACGCTCGAAGCGCGTTTCAACCTCCGCAAACCCTCGCCTGTGTCTCAAGATAGGACGCGTTCTTCAGCCCAAGATCGAGCTTCCCCCCAACCGCTCAGATGGGGACCAGGTAATCCGACCGAGAATTCGTAACACGAATTTGACCAATCGACACACGCCGTCTACGATGGGAGCCGACGGGTTTACTGGACCGAACAAAGGAACCCGGCCAGGGCCGGACTCCCTTTCTTAATACGATAAGGCTGCTCCCACCATGCACATCCCCGACGCTGTGCTCGATCCCAAGGTGGCACTGACGACTGGGGTTATGGCGGCCGCCGGGATGTCTGCGGGGCTGCGGTCGCTCGAGGCCAAGCTGGGCGAGCGAACCACCGTTTTGATGGGAACCATGGCGGCCTTCGTCTTCGCCGCGCAGATGGTGAACTTCCCGCTCGGCCCCTTGCCGATCTCCGGCCACCTGCTCGGCGGCGTGCTCTCGGCCGTGATGCTCGGCCCCTGGGCGGGGGCGGTGGTCATCGGCGCGGTCCTGATCGTCCAGTGCCTTCTGTTCGGTGACGGCGGCCTAACAGCCCTCGGCGCGAACTTCCTGAACATGGGCCTGATCGGGTCTCTGCTCGGATACGCCATCTATGCCCCGATTCGACGAGCGATCGGAGGGCGAAAGGGGATCCTGATCGGAGCGATGGTCGCGGCCTGGTTTTCCGTCATCCTCGCCTCGGGCGCCTTCGCGCTCGAGCTGGCCTTCTCCAGCGGGTGGACCGACTTCTTTCAGGTCCTGAGCTGGATGGCCCTGGTGCATGCTGGAATCGGCCTGGGAGAGGCCATCGTGACCGGCCTGGTCGTCCGATTCATCCTTCAGACACGTCCCGACCTGGTCTATCTGCCCGAACAGACGGAATCGCGCGAGCGCCCGAGCTGGCTCGCGCTGCTGGCCGCTGGGCTCGGCGTGGCTCTGGCCGTGGTGGTCTTCCTCGCCCCGTTTGCGTCATCCTCGCCCGACGGTCTCGAGTTCGTTGGGGAAAAGCTCGGCTTCCTGAAGGAGGAAGCTCCTTCCGTGCTCAAGGCTCCCATCCCGGAGTATGCCTGGCCAACCTTGGGTGAACACCAGGTTAAACTGGCCACGGCCGTCGCCGGTCTGGTGGGCACGTTGGTGGTCTTCGGCGTGGCCCTGATCCTTGCTCAGGTCTTCACCAAGCGCGTTCCGGCCGCGTCAGGGGTCGATCCCGATGCGGCTTGAGCTGCTCGAACGGCACAGCGAAGGGAACGGCCCACTCCACCGGCTCGATGCCCGGCCCAAACTGGTTTTCGTCCTCCTCTACATCATCGGGGTGGTCGCAACCCCAGTTGGTTGGTGGCGAACGCTAACGGCTGAAGCCCTCGGACTCGCCTTCGTGATCGGCTTGACGGGCGCACCGCCCCGTGAGCTCCTCCGGCGCTGGCTGGGCTTCTTCGTGCTGGTTGGGTTCCTTGCCTTGATGGTCGCTCGTGCTCATCCGAGTCGGGCCGAGTTCGGTCTCGCCCAGGTCGCCCTGACCATCATCGCCAAGAACAGCATGGCGTTTCTCGCGACCTTGAGCCTGGTGAACGTGACTCCCATCCGTAAGCTACTGGTAGGCTTGCGCCGGCTGGGGCTGCCCATCGCGCTGGTGGCGACGCTCCAATTCATGTATCGTTACCTCCACGTACTGACCGACGAGCTCGAACGCATGGTCCAGGCCCGGAGGTCTCGCACGTTCCGCCGCTCTGGCCGACTGGATTGGGTTCTCCTGACCGGGCTGATTGGAATCCTGTTCCTTCGGGCCTTCGAGCGGGGCGAGCGGGTTCATTCCGCCATGCTTGCCCGAGGCTGGGATGGAACCGTTCGATCCCTTGACGATGGAGAGGGTTGTTGAAACCCAACGTCCGATCGGTCCGTGCCTGACCGACCGATGTGTGACAATCAAGATTCGCTCGATCTTGAACACTCCTAGCAACCCGCGTCACCACGCATCCCAAAGCCACCTCCACCCCAATGACCGACGACATCCCGGCCCTTCAGGTCCGAAACCTCCACTATCGTTATCCTGACGGCCGCGAAGCCCTGCGCGGGGTGGACCTGGTCATCCAGACGGGGGAGACCACGGCGCTGGTCGGCCCGAACGGGGCGGGCAAAAGCACCTTCTTACTCCACCTCAACGGCATCCTGCCGGGCAAGGACGGGCGAGGACAGGCCATCCATTCGCACGGGCCCAAGGGAAGCGTCGCTTCCAACCGAGACGCGCCGAACATCTGGGTTGATGGGCTCGAGCTCAATGCACGCCAGATTCCCGAGATCAGACGCAAGGTAGGCCTGGTCTTTCAGGACCCCGACGATCAGCTTTTCAGCACGACCGTGCTGGAAGACGTTGCGTTTGGCCCCCTCAACCTGGGGATGAGCCGACGCGAGGCGAAGCAGGTTGCCCTGGAATGCCTGGCCCGGGTTGACCTGGGCGGCGTGGACGTGGCAGGCCGGCCACCTCATCACCTGAGTTTTGGCGAACGGAAACGCGTCTGCCTGGCGGGAGTGCTCGCGTGCAACCCGTCGATCCTCGTCCTTGATGAACCGACCGCGAACCTCGACCCTCGAGGCCGTCGACGCTTCATCGAACTGATCCGCGGTCTGCCCGCCACCAAGCTGATCGCAACCCACGACCTGGAAATGGTCCTCGAACTTTGCGAGCGCACCATCCTGCTTGACGCGGGGCGGGTCATCGCCCACGGCCCTTCACGTGAACTGCTCGAAGACGAAGCACTACTCGAAGCGCACGGACTTGAAATCCCTCTGAGCATCAAGCTCCAGCGTGCCAGCGAGGCTGGGACCAACCCCTAAAGCCGCACGCCTTGACGCTTTAGCATGCCTCTCCTCGACGATGACCCTTCGGAACATACACTCCCATCCTCCATCTCATCCAATCCTCTTCGGATTGGGCCGTCTCTTCCTTCCGATTTGCCCAAAGACCACGCAACCTCGCCTAAAGACCGTACAGTCAGCCAGTCCGAACGGCAAAGCATGAAAAAGGCTTCAACCGGATCGAAGCGAGTGCTTGGATTCTCGATGTCTTTCACGATGGAGCCAGCTTAGCCCTAATCTCCAATTTGGCATAGACTTTCGCACGAGATCGTCTGATCGAGAACCCGAGCAAGCGAACGATTGGCCCCATCGGTTCGTAGAAGGTGGCGCGGGAGTTGCTTAAACTTAAGGCAAGCAAGAGGTTGTCCGCACTTTACCCATGATCCCCAAACAGCAAAAACACCCCAGATTAACTGACCAATGTTTTTGAGACTTGTGAAACATTGAAATCTGAGGTAGAATGAAGGTTGGGTGAAGAAGGGCGAGTTGTGGGCCGATTGACGCGAGAAGGGATTCGAGCGTTGGGAACCGGCCTTGAGCGAAGTGACTTTTGCCCAGCGCAATCGTCGTTCTCCCCAATTACGCATCCTTGGCCATATCATGAATGAGGTGGCAAGATGTTAACCCAGCTTCTACACGGCCGTACAGCGCGTCGTTTGCCTGGCACGGTTCGCGTCGTGGTTTGCGGCATGCTCCTGGCGGGAGCGGGGCTCTTTACCGCCCTTCGCGACGGGGGGCCGTTCGGATCTCACGCCCCTCAAACGGTTTCAACGGCGTCGGTCTCGGTCGCAGAACCTCAGGTTCTTGCCAATGCCAGCTCCCAGGCTCAAGACCTGGCGAGCAAACTCATCCCGGCGACCGGGCAGGGGCCGAGGCTCTCGAACGGTACGCTCATGATTTGCGGTGGGGGCCATCTTCCCGACGCGATCCGAGCGGAATTTTGCAAGCTCGCCGGCGGGCCGAAGGCGAACATCGTGGTGATTCCCACCGCCACTTCGAACGCCAACCATCCCGAGTATCTTGCCGAGTTGCTCGAGGACTGGAAGGCCACCAAGGTCAACTCGGTCCAGCTCCTGCACACTCGGTCACGGGAGACCGCGAACGACCCCGACTTCGTGGAGCCCTTGGCTCAGGCCACGGGTGTCTGGATGACCGGGGGAGACCAGTGCTACCTCACCGATGCCTATCTTGGCACAGCCGTTCAGGCTGGTCTGAGAGAGGTCCTGAATCGAGGCGGGGTGGTCGCGGGAACCTCGGCCGGAGCAGCGGTGATGTCAGGCGTGATGATCACCGGAGGGCAAACCAAGGCCGACGTGGGTCAGGGGTTTGACTTCATTGAGGGAGCCATCATCGACCAGCATTTCCTGAAGCGGAACCGAATGGATCGTCTCATCGGCGTCCTCGCCGCACACCCTAACCTGGTGGGTCTTGGTATCGACGAAGGAACCGCCTTGCTGGTGAACGTTCGGGACCATCAGATTAGCGTGCTGGGAGACTCCTATGTCGTGGCTTGCAGCCCCGACGGGTCTCGGCAGTCGGTCCGGCTCCAGTTTCTCAAGTCGGGCGATTCGGTCGAAATGGCGGCGTTGGCCATTCCGGCTGACGTCTCCCTCGACCCAGACCACGAACAAACGGCGGGCGTCAAGAGTGCGGAAGGCCAGCTTGGGATGAAGCTCGGAGCGCTTTGAGCTCGAGATCCCAGTGTCTTCCTTGGCCCGAAAGCGATAAGACATGCCCCCTTGGTTCCAGCGGAGCCAGGGGGCATATTTTGCGCGCTGGTTGAATCCGTTGGGCAGGGCAGGCTCCGTAACGTGCCCGGGCGAAGTGATCGACCGGGCGTTGTTGTGGGAGGGACTTAGCTTAGAAGGCACCACCATCGATCGGCTCGGCCACGTTGGCGAGGTTTTCGAACCGGGTGATGTTCTTCAGGAAGGTGAGCTTCACCGTTCCGGTAGCGCCGTTACGGTTCTTGGCGATGATGACCTCGGCGATCCCCGGCTGGTCGTTGGGGTCGTAGTATTCGGGACGATGGATCAGGAGCACGACGTCGGCGTCTTGCTCGATCGCACCCGACTCTCGCAGGTCCGCCATGCGAGGGCGACGATCCTCTCGGTTTTCAACCGCTCGGTTGAGCTGGGAGAGGGCGATCACCGGGAGCTCGAGCTCTCGAGCCAGGGTTTTCATGCGCCTGCTGATCTTGGCGATCTGCTCCTGTCGGCTGTCGCGCGACTCTTCGCTCTCGACCAGTTGGATGTAGTCGACCACGATCAGCCCGATATTGTGCCGGAGCTTGAGCCGGCGGGCGTTCGCCGTCACCTGAAGCATGTTGCGAGCGGGTGTGTCGTCGATGAAGAGCTGAGCGGTATGAAGCTCGCTGTATCCTTTGCCCAGCATGCCCATTTCCCGCGTTCCAAGCCCCTGGCCGGTGCGCAGCTTCTTTCCATCGACACGGGCCCGGGCGCAGAGGAGACGTTCCACGAGCTCAACCCGTCCCATTTCAAGGCTGACGAAGAGCAAGGGGACCTTCCCGGTGACCCCCGCGTGGTCGCAGAAGTTCAAGGCGAGCGCGGTCTTTCCCATACTCGGTCGGGCGGCCAGAATGATCAACTGGCCGGGCTGAAGCCCCCCCATGTAGTCGTCCAGCTCGAAGTAGCCAGTGCTCACCCCGCCGACCGAGTGCTTGCTAAGCGTTCGGGCCTCGATCCGGTCCATGGCTTCCTTGAGCACATGGATCAGCTCGACCGTGTCTCCCTGAACCTGGTCGCCCGCAATCTCAAAGATCTTCTGCTCGGCCTTCTCCAGCAAGGTCTCGGCCGTGAAGTTGTTCGAGTAACCGTCACGGAGAATTTCGTTCGCACTCTCGATCAACTTGCGGCTGATCGACTTCTGCCGGACGATGTCGGCGTAATACTTGGCATTCGCCGCGTGAGGAACACTCTCGACCAATTCCGAGAGCGCTTCATCACCCCCGACGACCTCCAACTCCCCGCGTTTCAAGAGGGCGTCGGAAAGAGTCAGTCCGTCGACCGGCTTGCCGAGGTCGTACAGGTCGCGAATCGCCCGGTAGATGATCTGGTGCGTATCTCGATAGAAATCCTCCACCTTCAAGGTGGCGACCACGTCATGGACGACCTCGTTATCGAGCAATATGCTCCCAAGAACTCCTTGCTCGGCCTCGAGGTTCTGCGGTGGCAATCGATCGATCGACAACCCGGTATTTTCCCTGGGGGGCGTTCGACCGTTCGAGCTGCCATTCCCGTTATAGTTTGAAGTGGCCATGATCCCGAGTTACTCCTAAACGCGCAAACGCCAAAGGGAGCGACAGGACCCAAAGGATTGAGTCCCAACTCCCTGGTGGGGTCATTGACCGGCTTCGATCCATCAAAGGACGGGGCCCCGCGAGCGAAAAAGAGGGGCCGGATCCCGTGCAAGCGGCCTGTCACAGAGGTCACCGTGACGAAGAGCCGATCTGAACAATCGTATCGGCATCCGGACGCCTTGGCCATCAAAAATCCGGCGAGATTCGCGCGGAGCGACGGAAGAGGAAGGCTTGCATCGAGTTTCGTCGGCTGGCGTTGAGGACGGGCAGGGGAGAGGGGAAGACCAACGGCCCGGCCTCGCGAGCTTGCGATGGACCGGGCCGCATGGAGTGGTGATCGATCAATCAACCAGTCGGTTGCGGGAACAAATCCGAGGGGGCCGACCAGGGGACGAGGGAGATCGATCTTTCGCTTGCGATTAGCTCGCCGCTTCTTCGGTGTGCGTGGGCACAACCCAGAGCTTGACCTCGGTTTCGACGTCCTGGCCGAGGTGCAGCTTGATGTGGTAGAGGCCGAGTTCCTTGAGGGGCCCCTCGATCTTGACGTTCTCGGTCTCGATCGGGAAGTTGTCGGCCTTGAGGGTCGCGGCGATCTGGTCGGCGGTCACCGAGCCGTACAGATGCCCGTCGGCGTTGGCATTGGCCTCGATCGTGAGCACGCGCTGGGCGATCTGGGCGGCGAGGTTCTGAAGGTCGGCCCGTCGGGCGACCTCGAGCTCGTGCAGTCGCTGGCGATGCTTCTCAACGATCCGGAGGTTATGCGGGGTCGCGAAGGTGGCAAGCCCCTGGGGAAGGAGATAGTTCCGGGCGAAGCCGGGGCGAACCTTCACCAGGTCGCCGGGCTGGCCGAAGTGAGGAACGGTGTGGGTCAGGAGGATTTCCATGTACCCGTTCTTCGACCGGGTCGGATGATTCTTGCGGCGTTCGACACCGGGCTGGCGCACGGTTGAAGCCGGGGCGGGCTGGTTTGCCTGGGCGGCCGCGGCAGCCTTCTTCGCCTTGGTGGAGGCCTTCGCCTTGACCTTTGGCTTGGCCTTGGCGGGCTTCTTGTCAGTCATCTTGGCCATCGAGCAATCACTCCTACAGTGGGGCGTCGCGTGGCGAAGATCATCATCCGCCGCTCGGCCGTGAGTTCCATCGGTTCAGGTCAGATCAGGCTCCGGGGCGGTTGAAGCGACCGGCACCACGGATATGAGTTAAAATGGGATATCCTCGTCTTCCATCTCGGGCTCGGCCGAGCGGCGATTGGAGGCACTCTGGCTGGGGGGCGAATACGGAGCGCGTCCTCGGCTATCGGCGGGACCACCTCCACCTCCACCTCCACCACGACGGGCCGGAGCCTCACGCGCGGGAGGAGGGGCATAATCTCCCTCTCCGCCTCCGGAGCCCCCTCCACCGGAGGGAGGCCGCCGATCGAGGAACTGCACGCGATCGGCCGAGACCTTGATCTTCGTCCGCTTCTCGCCCGTCGTTTTATCGTCCCAGGAGTCCATGCGAAGCGATCCTTCGATATGGACTCCACTCCCTTTCTTCAAATACTGGCAACAATGCTCCGCCTGGCGGTCCCAGACGGTCACGTCGATAAAGAGCGGATCCTCGCGCCGTTCGCCGTCCTTACCGGTCCAGGTACGGTTGGTCACCATTCGTAAGTCGGTAACCGCCATACCATTAGGGGTAAAGCGCAGTTCGGGGTCGAACGTAAGTCGCCCCATCAAGAAAACCTTGTTCAAGTCGGCCATCGACTGGTCTCCCCAAGCATCGTCGAGCCGGTCCATTCACGGCACAGGTAGACGGTTGTTCCCTTCCAGAAACGTATCACATTCCCAGATCAGCCACAAGTCTCCTGGCTTCGACTTACCAGCTCACCAAACCAAACCGTGGGAAAGGTCAAATCGACAGGTCGACCGGGGCGAAGCACGTTTCCACACACCCCATGGAAGAAGCGAGGCGAAGCGTGCGCCGAAGATCGATCGATCAGAACCAACGAAACGAGATACGTTGCGCTCAGTCGTCACGACGACGACGGCGGGGCCGGTCGTCCATGTCTTCCTCGCGGCGCGTCTCTTCCTCAACGTTCGGAGTCGAGGTCATCGCCTGGTTCATCAGCAGGTCAACCAGTTTCGGGTGGACCTTGAGGATCAGTTCGCGGAGCACCAGGTCGCTCAGGTGGCAGTCGGCGACGATGTCCTTGAGCTTCGACCCGTCCGACCGGAAGTAGGTCAGCAGGTAGGTTCCTTTTTTGTGCCCCTCGACCGGATAGGCGAGTCTGCGCTCGTCCCAATGGCGGCTGGCCACGATCTCGGAGTCATGTTTGGTCAGAATGTCGTGGACATGCTTGACCGAGTCGTCCCAGGAGAGAGCGACCTTCGAGCTATCCAGCAGAAACATGGCCTCATACGTATTAACAGGCAAGAGAGCTCCCCTCCAGGTAGGCAAAGGTGGGATCAACCACGCGCGGTTGTGGGTCCGTTGAATCGATTCATGGCGGCGGGATATCCCTGGGTTGTCCAGACAGCCACCGCCTGTGAGGCAAGGATCAAGGCATCGTCAATCGTGGGTCGTTCCGTGCTCCGGAACCGGCTCAGGACAAAGTCCGCGGCATCGATCGGCCCCCGGTCGCCAATTCCAATACGAAGCCGGGCATAATCTTCCGACCCAACCTGGGCCGAGATGTCGCGGATCCCTCGCTGGCCGCCGTCGGATCCGCCGCCCCGGATTCTCAACTTCCCGAGCGGCAGATTCAAGTCGTCGCAAACCACGAGCAGGTCGGCCAGTTCGAGCTTGTAGAACCGCATGACCTGAACCACCGACCGGCCGCTCAGGTTCATGAAGGTCTCGGGCTTCAACAGCAGAACGCGGTGGAAGCTGATTTCGGTCTCCGCGAGAAGTCCGTCGAACTTCCGCGTGAAGGTGGCTCCCGATCCCCCTTGGGCCAAGCGGTCCACCACCTCAAAACCGATATTGTGCCTGGTCCCTTCGTATTTACTACCAGGGTTACCCAGTCCAACAACAAGTTTCCGCATTCCCTAAAACCCCGAGGCAGACACGAGCGTTCTGTTCAGTCTTCCTTCTCACGACGCTCGGGCTTGATGACCTCGGGCTGGCTCTGGCCTTCCGTCTCGGTCGCGTCGGCCGCCTCGGTCCGTGCGATCACATGGATCAACACCAGGTCGGGATCGCCGAGCGCGGTCACCCCTTCGGGCAAAGTCAAGTCGCGGGTGTGGATCGAGGCCCCCAGGTGGAGGTTGCTCACATCCACCCGAATCGAGTCGGGGATGGCATTCGCCCGGCAGCGGACGTGCAAATTATGCACCGCGTGATCCAGAACGCCCCCTTCCACCACACCGGGCGCCGTCCCCCGCAGTTCCAGCCGAACCTCGGTCTCGATCGTCTCGTCCGCGCTCACTCGGGCGAAATCGACGTGGAGAATTTCCTTGCCGAGGTAATCCCACTGAATGTCGCGCACGATCACCGTTTCGGTGGTGCCATTCAGGCTCAGTTCCGCTAGGTGGGAGGACTTCTTCAGCATCTCCCAGATCGAGTCACGCGCCAGCGAGACGGGCGTGTTCCCTTCCTTGTGCCCATACACGATGGCTGGAATTCGCCCCGTGGCTCGCAGTCGCCGCGACACCCGAGTTCCTGTCCCTTTGTTCTTCGCGGGATCCCGCGCCTCGACCGTGATTTTGACCGCGTCCGCCATAAGTCGCCCGTGCCTGACCCCGCGAACGAGGTCCCCAGAAAAGCGAGTTCAAAATAAAAAAGGAGCCGTGTTCAAGGGAATTCCCATCCCTCTGAACCACGGAACCTATCCAGAAGTCACAAGATGGGGTCCGGTAGACCATGGACCGCGCATCGAGCGATTATGTCGAGGGTTCACACTCGATTCAAGAGGAAACCGAAGTTTTCACCGATCGAATCGCGAGAGTCCCGCGAATCAGGCGTCCTGACCGGCTTTGTGAACCCGACGTTCTCGTCACAAGCTACCACGGAGCAGGGTCTCGACTCAATGGCGCACTCATGCTCATGCCGCCAACATCCCCGACGCACGGGCGAGGGGGATTGGCCGCCGAGACCTCACACGGCCGGGGCAATCCCCCACGCGATCGACCGAGCGAAAGTTGCGCATCGGTTTGTTTTTCAACGAGCTTTGATTTCGTCATTGCCCGGCTCGATCTTCCGCCTGGCCACCTGTGTCGGTTCCCGTGCCCCTTCTCCCTGGTTCAACGCGGCCAGGGCATCCCATCGGAGCCGATAGAGCCGGAGATAGGGACGACCGTCGGCTTGCGGAATTTCCCACTTCGCGTAATTCGACTCTGGGAAGATCGACCGGACCAGTTCATCAAGACTGGGCCTCGCCACGAAAGTCACCACATATCCCCCTTCCAGCAGGGCGTGTCTCACGTTCGAGACTCGCGTCTCGACATCGGGGGGCATCAAGTCGAAATTATCCAGCCTGATCTCAGGAGTACGGGTCGCCAGCCACTCCAGAGGTCCATACTCCCACCACCCATCGGCAACCACCCTCGTTTTGCCGTCGAGCTTCGTTCCATTGAAATCGTCGCGTAAGCCAGGAAACGGACTGGGACGGGCGGATTGATCGCGAAGCATCAGCGAATAGAGCTGGCGCAGGGGGGGACGGGCGTCCGAGTTGAAAGTCCAGGGAGATTCCTTGTCGTTGCGGACGTCGGCGGCCATGAAGCTCCACTTGGACATCTGCGTGAGATCGACGCCGAGAATCACGACCCATCCCACCGACAGGACTGAGGCATACTGGGCCCATCGTAGCCTTTGGTACCGAGGCGCCGCCTCTTCGCGCGGAACCAGTAACGCATCGATCAGCGAGGCGAAGGCCAGACAGGTGGGAAGCACCAGGTAGAACCCATAACGCGACAGTGATGGGCCGATCATATTCGACCCCCCCATGACAAAGATCGCTCCCGCCGAGAGAATCAGGCCAACGACCAGAGCGACACGATCCCACTGCCGACGCGCCACCAGCTTTCGCGTCCCCAACACGATCAGGCCCACGAACCCGCTCCAGAAGGCCACGCTGGCGGCCAGCGAGCGATGCGCATGCTGGCCAAGCAGAAGCAGCTCGTAATTACCGAAGAACTCGAGCAGGTGATGCCGCCCCCACAAACCTGTGTCGAAGGCCTGACTCAACCGCTTGGTGTCCGGACTCAGCATCGCTAGCCCGCCCACGCAAAGGAGAGCCGCCGTCATTCCTCCCAGCCGAGCCGCCAGACGCCTTCGATCCAGGGCGACACCCGCTTCCACCGCCTGCTGATAAGAACGAGCACAGACAACCGTGACCAGCAACGGGAACAAGAAGATGTTGGTCGGATGCACGAAGTAGCTCGCCAGCAGCATCAACGACACCCCCCAGACCTTCAACCGATAGGCGAGGTAGAGAATCAAGATCCCATACAAGGGATTATGGCTACATTCATAACTAATACGTGAAAAAATAATGGCGATAGGCATCACCGCCAGAAAGCCCGACGCGATCAGGGCCGTGCGCGGGCCGAGCATGCGCGAGCCAAGCCGATAGGTCAGCAAGATCGCGAGGAGTTCGGAAATGAGTGCGGGGAGCCGGACAACCCAAAGGGTTGGGGGAAAGATCAACAGGAACGGCAACTCGAACGAGAGATGGACGGGGCTGAGGGGAAGCCTGCTCGCGGTCAGCAGCGAGTAGGGCTCGCCACGCAGGAAGCGGGTGAGCTGAATCGCATGCCAGACCTCGTCGCCGTTGACCTCGGGAAGTGCCTCGAGGCTGGTGGTTCGCAGCCAAAGAGCATAAGCGAAGAGCAGCACCACCCCGACCGCTAGCAGGCCACCCAACCGTCTCGCCATGTTGATCCTCATTGCTTGACGGGCGGCTCGGTCCGCCGGCCAAAGGAGGTGCGTCCGAACGTGCTCCATCACGTTCCAGGACTAGGGCGGACAGAGCTCGCCCTTTCGTCACGCGGGACAATTTATCGACCGGCCCCCTTCTGTCAATCGAGGTTTCAAGCGCAAGCCAAGCAAACGAGCCAAACATGGCGGGGCTCGAACGGTGGTCCGAGGTTGTTCGTCGATCCTAGAGCGGAGGTAAACGAGACCATCCCTCAGGCGGAGCGAGGTCTCCGGTCAGGTTGGGATCGATCGCCGCCGCGGCGATCCGCAAGCTTGCTTCGAGACGAGGGCCTGGTCTCGAGAAGAAGGCCGAGCCATCGACCAGGGTCACCCCCCCCTCACGCACCGCGCTTAACCTCCGCCAATGCGCGCTGGCCAGGAGACCGGGTATCTCCTCCTCGCTCCGTTCGAGCGTGAACCCGCAAGGCGAAAGGAGGATTCGCTCCGGGTCCAACGCGACGATCTCGTCCCAGGTCACGCGTCTCGAACGCTCGCCGACCTTCCCGAGCACCTCCAACCCACCGGCGAGCGCGACGATTTCCGGATTCCAATGGCCAGCGGAGAAGGGGGGATCGAACCACTCGAGCACCAGGGTGGTTCGAGGGACTCGCCCTTGCGTTCGACGCGCGATCTCGGCGGCCGTCGTCTCGAACGTCTCGACCAGAGCTTCAGCCGCCTCGGAGGCGCCAAGCAGCTCCCCCACACGCCGGAACATGGCGTGGAGGTCGGCCATGCACCGAGGATCGACACTTTCCACCCAAGGAGTTCCCTGAAGCGTGGAAGCCACCCGCCGCACCGTCGCCTCGTTCACAGCGCAAACGTCGCACTGCTCCTGCGTGAGGATCAAGGTGGGCCTAACCTCAGCCAATCGGACCGGGTCCAGATCATACAGACTTCCCCCTTGTTCCGAGACCGCCTCGTCAATCTCGGCACTCCGGGCCGACCCAGGGATCCGGCTCCTCGTCAAACGCGGCAACCCCTCGACCGAAGGAGGAAAGTCGCACTCATGCGTGATCCCCACCAGATCCTCACCATGCCCCAGGGCACAGACCAACTCGGTCAAGGCGGGCAGCAAGCTGACGACTCGCATGGGGAGTGGCTCCTAGGGACTGGCTCTGACCGCACTGATCGAGGACTGTTGCTGCATTTCCCCGCCGCACGCCCGAGGTTCAATATTTTCAGCCTGACTCAACAGGAAAAAGACAGTAGAATTGAATTCGATCCTTTTAAGATCAGGGAGTGCCGTCTTATGAAACTTACCCGCGACATCCGTCCGCTGACCGACTTCAAGCACCACACACCGGAATTCGTACAACAGCTCAAAGAAACTGGCGAACCGATCATCTTGACCATCAATGGCAAGGCCGCGCTGGTCGTGCAGGATGCGGCGTCCTATCAAAAACTGCTCGACCTCGCCGAAGAATCTCGCGTGCTCGAAGGGATCCGGCAGGGACTCGAAGACATGCATGCCGGGCGTGGCCGACCGGCGGATGAGGTCTTTGCTGACATTCGGCGCGACCTCAGCATCCCACACGACGCATGACCTATCGCGTCATTATCGAGCCGACGGCGAATCGGGGCATCCGCGAAGCCTTCCGCTGGATCACCGAAAACCGATCACCCACCGCCGCGATCAATTGGTAAAACAGCCTCGAAAAGAAGGTGCAAACGCTCAAATCCCATCCGCTCGGGTGCCCGGTCGCGGCCGAGAACGACAAATTCCCTGAGGAAATCCGCGAACTGCTTCATGGCCCAAAGCGACAGCGATATCGAATCATCTTCACCATCCGTCAGGATGCTGTGCATGTGATCTATGTGCGGCACGCGGCGCAGGACGAGATTGCCCCATAAACGGACATTCAAATCTCGAACACCAACATCCGCACGAACATCACATCACGAAATATCCCAACCATTCGCAAAAGTTATTTTCGTCTCAACTGCCGCCTCGGGCCTTGGCCGGAACTGGTGCGTTCAGGCGGGGGGCTTGACGTCGGTGGTCGGACCGACGGAGACGATGGTCATGGGGAGGAGGCTCCACTGCTTGAGCACTCGGGCGATGTCGTCGCGGGTCACGCGGGAGAAGGCGTCGAGCTCTTGTTCGACCGAGAGGTATTCGCCGCGATAGGTCCAGTGGAAGCCGAGTGAGGCGAGCCGGCCCATCGGGCGCTCGCTGCGGAGAACAGAGCGGGCCAGAACCTTGTTCTTCGCGCGGGTGAGCTCCTCGTCCAACACGCCTTTGGTCGCGACGGATCGGTAGACCTCGGCGATCCGCTCCAGGTTCGCCTGGGTCTCGGCCGGGTCGCAGCTCAGGAACGTGAAGAACGCGCCGGCCTGGTTATAGTCTTGATACGAGAGGTCCACGCCGTCGGCGAAACCCGGATCGACCAAGGCCCAGTAGAGGCGCGAACCGGTGTGATCTCCGAGGATGGTCGCCAGGAGTTGGGCCGCGTAGCGGTCTCCGCTCTCCAAGGGAGGGGCGCCGGCGACACCGATGACCGTCTGCTGCTGATCCTCCGCGCGGAGGAGGGCCTGGAAGGCTCCGCCCCCTTGGGGAGTAGCGATCTCGCGTGTGCTCTGCCCTCCGGTCCAGGTGGCGCAGTGTTCCTTGGCCAGGCTAACCACCTGGTCCCAGTCGGTCTTACCCGCGAAGGCCAGCACGATGTTCGAGGGGCTATACTTCTGGGCGAAGTACGCGCGCATCTCCTCGACCTTCATGTTCGTGATCGACTCGACCGACCCCAGAATACTTTGGCCGAGGGGGTGCGAGCCGAAATGGGCGGCCTTGGCGGCCTCGTACGCCACCGACATCGGGCTATCCAGATACATCCGGATTTCCTCGATGATGACCTGTTTCTCCGTGTCGAAATCCTCTTCGGCCAGGTTCGGGCGGAGGATGTCGGACAGGATGTCGAATGCCTGAGGGAGGTATTCCGGCAAGGAGGTCACGTGATAGAAGGTGTCTTCTTCCGAGGTCTGGGCGTTATGCTTGGCCCCAACCCGGTCGAAGTCGCGGTTGACCGCCAGGGCGTCTCGCCTGGGGGTTCCCTTGAAGATCATGTGCTCGAGGAAGTGCGAGACCCCCGCGACCTCCGACGACTCGTCGCGACTACCCGCCTTGACGAAAAAGCCGCAGGCAACCGAATGGGCCTGGTCATTCACCTCGGCGATCACCCTCAGCCCATTGTCGAGGACGGTGTGATGGAATTGCATGAGTCGCCTCGCCTTCACGGATTCGTTGATCGATAAGGTTCGTGATTCATCAAAGGGGATCAAGCGTCGGCAAAGCAGAGCAGTCGACCCCATCGAGCATTGGTCCAATCAGAGTTGGACCGAGACCGAGACGCGAGGCCCGCGGACGCGAATCTTGATCGCCCCGAGGGTTCTTTCGCGTGCCTCTCTCTCCCCGGCGGGCGTTATCGCCTGGTTCGAGCAGCGCGAACGGAGCGAGGGAGATGCCCGGTGTTCCGGGGCGTTGCTCGATGCGTTGATGAAACTCAAGGGAAGGTCAGCGGGTTGGGCCCCAAGGTCAAAATCGTCAGGTCGTGAGCCGCCTGTTCCGCGGCGTACGCGCTGACCGACTCGGGGGTCAGATGATCGAGCGCCTCGGAGATTTCCTCGCGCGAGCGCACTCGGCCCAGGTGGAACCAGTCGGCGGCGAGCGACCCCGAACGAGACATGCTCGACTCCTGGGCCATGATCAATGAGCTCTTCAGGCCGGCCCGCATGGTTTCCAGTTCTTCGAGTTCGACCCCGTCGCGTCCGAGCCGGGCAATTTCGGCGAGCGTCACGTCCAAGGTCTGCTGGGCTCGATCGACCGAGGTGCCGGCATAGCAGAGCGTCGCCGCTCGTTCACGTTGGCTTTCGTAGCTGGCGTAGACCGAGTAGCACAAACCTCGTTTTTCGCGCACTTCGGTAAAGAGACGGGCGGAAGAGTACCCTCCCAGGATCGCCCCCGCCGCGCGGGCTCGATAGTAGTCGGGGCTCGACACGGTCGCCGAGGGAAACGCCAGGGCGATCTGGATCTGCTGGGTCTCTCGGAAGAGGTGGTCGCGAAGCGGGCCCGTGGGCCGTTCCTGGACCTCGGGATCGGGCTGAGCGGACCAGCCGCCGAACAGCCGGCCAACCTCGTCACGGAGCTGGTGCCAATCGATGGCTCCGGCAACCCCGAGGATGGCTCCGTTGGGCCGGTACATCCGAGCGTGAAAATCGCGGAGGTCGGCGGGACTCAGCGACGCGACCCCTTCGGTCGTGCCAGGAGAGGGCCGGCCCCAGGGGTCGGGAAAGTGCCGCTTGCGGAGCTCGTAAATGACCTTCGAGCCCGGGTCGTCCTCAAGGCTGCGCAGGTTCTGAAGGGCGAGAGCCCGGATCGGCTCGACCTCTTCCTCGTCGAAGCGAGGTCGAAGCACCATGTCGGCGAAGATCTCAAGGGCGGGCAGCAGGTTGCGTCCGAGCGTGGCGGCGGCCAGGCTGGTATGCAAGGTCTGGGCACTCTCTCCGTGGTTCACCCCCAGCTCGTCCAAGGCGGACAGGAGCTCCTGGCTATCGCGGTCGCCCGCGCCCCGGGTAATCCATTCTGAGAGCATGGTGGCCGTGCCTTCGCGACCCACCGCGTCATACGCGGCCCCGGCCGGTAAAAGCAACGAAAACGCGGCCGATTGCACGCCGGGCATCGACTCGGCGACCAGCACCAATCCATTGGAATATTCGTGCTGCCTGATCAGAGAGACGTCGGACACGGAGACCTCACCATGGGGACATCACGATCCTCAACAAGGGCGGGCCATCCGCCTTTGGTTGATCACGCGCACTTCACGACCATACCCGACCAACGCCTTCCTGGCCACGTTCAAACCAAATCGCCTCCGAGCAAACGCGGGGAATTCGTTCCCGCCGACCGCCACTGCGCGCGGTGGATGCCCCGAGGGAACGGCGTTCCTTGTTCCTTCCTTCAACCCTCGACGGCTTTGTACAAGGTGCGAGCCCGTCGGAACCCGACCGAGCGGTAGAGCTGGACCGCCTTGGTATTTTCGGCGGTCACCTCCAGGTAAGCCCGGCGCAACCCTGCCTGGTAAAATCCTTCCAGAGCCTGACGGACGAGCGATTGGCCCAGACCGATGCCTCGATAAGTGGGCACCACGCCCAGGTTCTGAATCGCGCCGATGGCCCCCCGATCCATGACCCCTTGAACCGTGCCAACGTAACCCTGGGGGCCCATGACTAGCCAGGTCGCCGCGGAAAGAAAGCCCTGCTTTCGGCGAATCTCGCGCATTAGTCGTTGACAGCCCTGCCGATCTCCCAGACAAGGGAAAACGGAGGCGTCGATCTCGTCCCGAAAGCTGAGATACTTGACCTCGGCGTGCTGATCGATCAGCGACTCGTCCCACGCGGTCCAGGTGAACGGCTCGGGCAGCACCGGCGGAGCCAGCGAGCCGTCCAGGTCGATTTCCATTCGGAACCGCTTGAAATACGTGATCGCCATTGTGCCTTGACGATTCGATCCGGGCTTCATTGCTCGATGGGTCTTCCATCCAGAATTGAAGAGCGCCACTCCCGCCCGAGATTCTAATAGGATCGACGGACGTGGGTCAACGCCCCTGAGAGACCGAAAGGGCCCAGGCGAATCGGCCAAAGTTCGAAGCGGGATCAGGCGGAGCGGTCGGGGCGGGCGATGAGCATCGGGATCTCCAAGCCGTGCCTGACCTTATCCACCGTCTGGCCGAACAGGAGGTCGCGGACCAGCCCATGCCCGTGCGACCCGACCACCAGGAGATCGACCGGCTCTTGCTTGAGCTGGCGAACGAGCAAGGCGGCCCGGTCCGACCCGTGCAGGAGCGTTGAGCGAACCTGGTAACCCCGACTGCTCAACACGTCGACCAGCTCGTTCAAATACCGCTGGTCCCCTTCCGTCTCTCGGTCGGCCGTCTCCTCGCCAAAAACCTGGCTCAAGGGGGAGTCGACGACGTGCAAAAGCATGATCGACGTCTTACCGGGCTGGGCCAGCGCGAGCGCCCGGTTGAGAATCTCGGCATCAGCCTGATCATGCTCAAGGGCTACACCAATGGACTCGAGGCGTCGAGGCCGCAAGGTATCAACCCAATCGAGCTCGACACTGGGAGCGGGCACCCAGGGGGGAGAAGGACTCACCCAGGGCTTGATCGTCACCCAAAACAGAAGCCCGCCAATCGCCGTGGTCAAGCCATATAGTCCCCCCGCGGCCAACCAAGACAAGGGGATCGGGCCCAACGTTCGGCCGGTCGCCGCGAGTGCACCAACCCACCCGCCGATTTCGTCGAGCACGAGCTTGCCGTTCAACGAGACGATGATGGCCGCCGTCAGCCAGGCCAAGATCAAACCCCACCAGGGGGTCGCGAACTCGCCCATGTTTCGCCGATTCGCCGTGAAGTGGATCAAGGGGATCACCGCGAACGAGAGCTGAAGGCTCAAAATCACCTGGCTTAAAACCAGAAGCTGCTGGGTCGCCGCGTCCCCCACGAGCATGATCACCAGGACCGCTGGCGTTAACGCAATCAGCCGGGTCGTCAACCGGCGCAGCCAGGGGGCGATCTTCAGATGAAGGTATCCCTCCATCACAATCTGGCCCGCCAGGGTTCCCGTGAGCGTCGAACTCTGCCCTGCGCACAGCAAGGCGATCCCGAACAGGATGGGAGCCCAGGAGCCGAGGAACTCGGGCAAGAGCTCCTGGGCCCGTTCGATACTGGCCACCTCCACCCCATTCTTGTGGAAGACCGCCGCACTCAGAACGAGAATCGCCGCGTTCACGAAGAACGCCGCGTTCAAGGCGACCGCCGAGTCAATCAGGTTATATCGGCACGCCGCGGCCTTGCTCGCCCGGTCGGCCCCAATCCGGCGCGACTGCACCAGAGCCGAGTGCAGGTAGAGGTTATGCGGCATCACCGTCGCACCCAAAATCCCGATCGCCACGAACAAGGCGCCTGGAGGAAGTGAGGGACGAAGCCCCTGGGCCATCTCGATGGGGTCGGGCTGAGCCATGAAAATCTGAATCAAGAAGCAGCCGCCGATGGTCCCCACTAGTACCAGGATCACCGCCTCCATCTTCCGCATCCCGAACCGCTGGAGCCAAAGCAAGGCGAAAGTGTCCAACGCCGTGATGGCGCAACCTTGCAAGAGCGAGAGACCGAAGAGCATTTTCAATGCGATGATCGTCCCCAGAACCTCCGCCAGGTCGGTCGCGGCAATCGCGATCTCCGCCAGGACCCAGAGAACCGCATTCACACCTCGCGAGTACTCTGCGCGACAGGCCTGGGCCAGGTCGTGCCCTGTCACCACCCCGAGCCGCGCGGAGAGGGTCTGAAGCAAGACCGCCATCAGGTTCGACATCAGGAGGACCCAGATCAGGGCGTACCCAAACCGCGCGCCCCCCTCCAGGTCGGTCGCCCAGTTGCCTGGGTCCATGTACCCGACACTCACCAGATACGCCGGCCCCATGAACGCGAATAACCGCTTGAACAAGCTGGTTTGCGCCACGGAAACCGACCCATGCACCTCCTCTAACGACCGGCGACCCCGAGCATCCTCATCCATCGATACCGTCTTCATCCACTCATTCCTCGCAGAAAACCACGGGCCCACCGATCAAAAACAATCGCAACTTTTCCTGGTCCAAATTACCTGGCCCGCACATCATAAGGTTTATTTTCGATTCACGCCAAACCATTTTCGGCAGAATCCACTCTATAATTTTGGATGCCCAAAATTTTATTTTGTGCTCGCCCACAATTTGGGTGACCGACTTCAGGCGAGAAAACCGCGTAAAGGCTCGGCAAATCCGAGACTTCGGCACGCTGACTGCTAGAATGTTGTTTAGGTTGCAACGATCTTGAGGGGCAGGGCTTGGTGACCACGAAACTTGTGGTAAGCAACAGGTTAGGTCCAACTCATCGTGGGAGGTGTTTATGTTTCGTTTCTATGGTTGGCTGTTGGCCGGCGCGCTTCTGCTTGGGCTATCGAGCCGCGCAGATGCTCAGATCTTGATTTCGCCGGGAGCCTCGTACGGCTGGGGCGGGATTGGCATTTCCTCCCTTCCCTTCGGCGGCATTGGAGTCGGCGCCTATCCGTACGGCGGTGCCTTCGGACCGGCGGCCTACGGGCGGGGCTACTCGTCATACTACGCCCCTCCGGCCGCCCTTGGCGGATACTACGGCGGCGGCGCGGGGTTCGTGCCGAGCTATGGGATCACGACGTACAGCTCAGGATACTCGGGCTACGTGGCCCCCAATACGTCGTTCTCCACCACGACCTACGGATACGGTGGATTCCCAACCTACAGGCCAGGCTCGGTCTGGATGGGTGTTCCCAGACCCAGCTCGGTTTGGATGGGTGGTCGCATCGGCGGCTATCGATAAGTCCATCAAACCGCGAGGTCAGACCTCGCGAGTTGACGGTCAAACCGAATGGCGTGGGCAGAGAACGAACTCTCTGCCCACGCCATTCACTATCTGCTAACATTAGCATAAATAAAATTAAAAGAACTAACGCTGGACCGAGGCCACGGCCGCTGTTGACTTCCAGCCAATAATGTGGCGCAAGACTTGCACGACTCCTTCGAGAATGAAATCATCGGGCGATCTGGCGAGTCCGCATCCACTCGCCCACGATTCCCGGGTGGGAAGCCCTGAGCATGTTCAGCGGAGAAACGTCGGAAGAGATTGCTCCTTAACGATTGCGATTCATTCCTGATCATGCGCGAGACAATCCTCTGTTCGGGAAGATCGCTTCTCTTGGCGCTCGCCCGGCTCTCCCGCACTTCGATGCCGAGATCAACACGCTGGAGACGACATGCCCGATCTGCTGTCCGAGTCCGCCACGCGGAGCACGTTAGCGGCCCGTTTTCAAGCTACTCGTGCTCGTACCGAGCGTCTCTGCGCTCCATTGGAGGTTGAAGACTACCAGCTACAGTCGATGCCCGATTGCAGTCCCCCCAAGTGGCACCTTGCCCATACCGCCTGGTTCTTCGAGACATTCGTCCTCGCTCGACACGAACTGAGCTTCCAGCCGTTTCATCCGCAATTCTGTTATCTGTTTAATTCTTACTATAATGCGGTCGGCAGCCGCTGGCCACGCCCCGCGCGCGGCCTGTTGTCGCGCCCAACGGTCCAGGAGGTTTACAAATATCGTCAGGTGACTGATGAACGTATACTCGAGTTGATCGAATCCGTTGATGACCCTACCCTGGCCGAACTCGCCCCGGTCGTCGAGATTGGGTTGAACCACGAGGAGCAGCATCAGGAGTTGCTCCTCACCGACTTAAAACATGCCTTCGGGCTAAACCCGCTACGTCCGCGATATGCCTCGTCCGACGCGCAGCCGCAACGAGCCGAGGCGTTACCGCTCGAGTGGGAATCCTGTCCAAGTGGCGTGCGGTCTGTTGGGTATGGCGAGGGCGAGCTGGGTTTCGCGTTTGATAACGAAGGGCCCAGGCACCGCGTATTCCTCGCCCCCTTCGCGTTCGCCTCTCGACCAGTGACCAACGGTGAATACCTGGATTTCATCGCCGACAACGGCTACGACCGCCCCGAGCTGTGGCTATCCGATGGCTGGGCGGCCCGACAAGCTTGCGGCTGGGCGGCCCCCTTGTACTGGCAACGGGAGGGGACAGGGTACAGCCAGTTCACGCTCCGGGGGATGCGCCCGCTCAACCTGGCTGAACCGGCCTGCCACATTAGCTATTACGAGGCCGACGCATATGCTCGCTGGGCCGGAGCTCGTCTTCCCACGGAATTCGAATGGGAGACAGCCGTTGGACCAAGACAGGTGCGGGGAAACTTCCTTGATTCGGAACGCTTCCACCCCTGCGTAAACGCGACGGAAGACACCGATTACGGCAACGTATGGGTCTGGACCGCCAGCCCTTACCTGGCCTATCCCGGGTATCAACCGGCCTTTGGCGCGTTGGGCGAGTACAACGGCAAGTTCATGTGCAATCAGATCGTGCTTCGAGGAGGGTCGTGTGCAACGCCCGCGGGGCATGTCCGACCGACCTATCGCAATTTCTTTCCGCCGGACGCCCGCTGGCAATTCTCCGGACTCCGACTCGCCAAGGATGTCACATCATGACGAACACCCGACTCGCCGCGCGGCCCAACCACAACTTCCAGGCCGAGATCCTCGATGGTCTCTCCCGGCCCCAGAAAAGACTCCCGTCCAAGTACTTTTACGACGCGGCGGGATCGCGCCTCTTCGATCGCATCACCGAGCTGCCCGAGTATTACCCAACGCGGACCGAGCTCGGAATCTTGCATGAGCACGCAAGCTCGATGGTGGCGCGGTGTGGCACTCGTTGCTTGCTGATCGAGCTCGGCGCGGGGAGCGTGACCAAGGTTCGGCTCTTGCTCGATAAGCTCAAACATCCTGCCGGATACGTCCCAGTCGACGTTTCCGGAGAGCACCTCCAAGCGGCCGCCTCGGTCCTGGCCGCCGACTATCCCACGCTCAAGGTGACTCCCGTGGTCGCCGACTTCACGGCCCGCTTCAACCTGCCCGACGTCTCAGCGGATCGGCGTGTGGTCTTCTTCCCCGGGTCCACGATCGGCAACTTCGATCCCCCCAGGGCCGATGCCTTGCTGCGCCGGGTTGCTAATCTCATTGGCCCCGGCGGTGGATTGTTGCTGGGCGTCGATCTGCGAAAGCCCAAGGACGTCCTGGAACGAGCTTACAACGACGCAGCCGGCGTTACCGCCGCATTCAATCAAAACTTGCTTACACGAATCAATCGCGAGCTGGGGGCCAACTTCGAGATGGGTGCCTTCCGGCATGTCGCGTTTTACAACCGTGCCAAGTCACGCATCGAAATGCATCTCGAAAGCGCCACCAAACAGCAGGTGCGGATCGGTCCCGCGACCTTCGACTTTCGCGCGGGCGAATCCATCCACACCGAAAACTCCTATAAATACGATGTTTCAGAGCTGGCTGAGCGAGCTGAGGACTGCGGACTACGCTTGGACGAGACATGGACCGATGCCCAAAATTACTTCGCGGTACTTTACTTCACGGCCGAACAAACATTTTGAAATAATGTGATGGTGATTTTTTGATGTTTGTGTTGAGCGAGGTCGAGAAATCGTATGCGGGGCAGCCGGCACTCGGCCCGCTCTCGCTGGATCTGTCGAGCGGCCAAACGACCGTATTGATCGGCCCCAGCGGGTGCGGCAAGTCCACCCTCCTACGGCTCCTCATCGGGCTGGTTGTTCCAAACGCGGGGGAGGTTCGTTTCGACGGGACGCCGGTTACGCTGGAGACAGCCCGATCGGTGCGACTCCGCGTCGGCTACGTGATCCAGGAGGGGGGTCTGTTCCCTCACCTCTCAGCGCGAAACAACGTCACATTAATGGCCCGATACCTGGGCCGCGATCGCAGCCAGGTGGCCGACCGGGTGAATGAGCTCGCGGAACTGACCCGATTTCCCACCGACGGACTTGACCGCTACCCGGACCAACTCTCGGGTGGCCAGCGGCAACGCGTGGGGTTGATGCGAGCGCTCATGTTGGACCCGGACGCACTGTTGCTCGACGAACCCCTCGGCGCGCTTGACCCGCTCGTCCGCGCGGATCTTCAGACCGAGCTCCGCGATATTTTCCGTGCGCTGGGCAAAACAGTGGTCCTCGTAACGCATGACCTGGGCGAAGCAACGTACTTCGCGAACCAGGTCGTGCTCTTGCGCGAAGGCCAGATCATTCAGCAGGGGAGCCCGGCGGATCTGTGGCACCGTCCGGCCGACCCCTTTGTGACCCGCTTCGTGCAGGCCCACCGCGGGCCGGAGGTCCCCGCGTGAGCTGCCGAAAACCCGCTCTCCCCCTCCTCGCCACGCTCCTTTTCGGTTGCGTCCTGGGGTCGGGACTCGCCGTTTTACCTGGGTGCGCACGATCGACGAAGCCAATCGTGATCGGAGCCAAGAAGTTCACCGAGTCGGTGATCCTCGCGGAGATCGGCGTGAACCTGGCCCGGAGCAGCCAGATACCAGCCCGTCGCGACGACCTCGGTGGCACCCCAGCCCTCTGGCTCGCTCTGACCCAGGGGGACATCGACGCCTATGTCGAGTACACCGGCACCATCACGCGTCAGATTCTCAAGTCCAGCCCGCCGGACCTTGCCAAGGCGCTAGCGGAACATGGGGTCCAGATCGGCCGGCCGCTCGGCTTCCGAAACAACTATGCGCTCGGCATGAGGAAGGATGTCGCGGCCTCCCTGGGGATCACCAAGACCTCCGACCTGCGCGACCATCCGACGCTGCGCTGTGGCTTCATTCACGAGTTCCTTGACAGACCCGACGGCTGGCCCGGCCTGAAACCGTTCTACGGCCTACCGCAAACGAACGTTCAGGGGATGAATCACACGCTCGCCTATCGAGCCCTGGTTGAGAAGGCAATCGACGTGACCGAGGTTTACACCACGGACGGCGAGATCGCGCAATACGACCTGTTCGTACTGCCGGACGACCGCAACTTCTTCCCCTCCTATGAAGCGGTTTGGCTCTATCGATCCGACCTCGAGTCGCGCCACCCTGCCTTTGTGGAGAAGCTCCATCAGTTGGAAGGGAGTATTCTCGAACCCACGATGCAACGGTTGAACGCCTCGGTCCAGGTCGACAAGCAAAGCGAGAGCGAAGTCGCGGCGAAGTTTCTACGAACTCAACTTGGTCTGGAGGCCCGACCCGCGGAGGGAAGTCTGGTGGGGCGGGTGCTCACAACCACCGGTGAGCACCTGCTGCTCGTCGTCCCATCGCTACTGGCGGCGGTCCTCGTCGGAATCCCGCTTGGGATCGTGGCGGCCCGACGCCCCGCGTTGGGACGGGTCATCCTGGCGACCACCGGACTACTTCAGACGATCCCTTCGCTCGCGCTTTTGCTGTTCATGATCCCTGTGATGATGTGGCTCGTCGGCCGAGGAACCGGCGCCCCACCGGCGATCGCGGCCCTCTTCCTCTACAGCCTTCTGCCCGTGACTCGCAATACGTACGCTGGCTTGACCGGCATTTCTCGCTCGTACCGAGAGTCGGCGGAGGCATTGGGGCTACCACCGGCGGCGGTGCTTCTCCGTGTCGAGTTGCCACTCGCCGCCGCGACGATCCTCGCCGGGGTGCGAACGGCGGCGGTGATTAACGTCGGCACGGCGACGCTCGGAGGTTTCATTGGAGCAGGGGGATATGGCCGGCCGATCCTGCGCGGAATCGATAAGTTCGATGTCCCCATGATGCTCGAAGGGGCTATCCCCGCGGCAGTGCTGGCTTTGGTGATCGAAGGAATGTTCGGCCTGATCGAGCGTTGGGCGGTCCCTCACCACGGCTAATCACCAGGATCAGAGGGAGGTACGTCGAGAGGCGATCGCTTTATGATAACATAGCTAGAAGCGATTCACTCGCTCGCGCTTCGGGCTTGTAGAGAATTCAAGCGATTCACTCGCTCGCGCTTCGGGCTTGTAGAGAATTCAAGCGATTCACTCGCTCGCGCTTCGGGCTTGTAGGGACAGCGTGCCTTCTTTTCGACAAGCCCGAAGCGCCAGCGAGTGAATCGTATTTGATTTCATAAATTCTAAAACATCAGCAACCCATCACTCCAAGCATATTCACATTGATCAACCCACTGATCGACTCTTGCCGGGCGTGGCCAGGCGAGTGAGACCGGTGAAGAAGCCGCGGATCACGGCCCAGGCGATCACGAAGGGGGTGCTTGGGTGCTTCAGAATGGTCGGCGTGTTCTTCTCGAAGGCGAAGTGCCCGAAAAACATCAGGGCATAGCCCCCCAGGAACAGGCCTAGCGACCAGAGCGGGTAAAACGGCACCAGCAAGACCGCGACCGCGATCATCGGCCAGCCGACCCCTACGTGGAGCACGTGATTAATCGGGTGACGATGATCCGCGCGATACTTCGCGACGAATCGGTCGAGCTTCGATGGCGCGCTCATGGGCGGAATCCTTTCGCTTTTGGAACGCAAACTCGTGGGCAACCCGCATGGATCCGCGGGGAGACTCGAGCCAATCATCGTCTTGCCTGGCAGCGCGGGCATCTTGACCGCTCTTCGTATTTCAAATTGCGGGCGGGACGCCCGCGCTCCCAGGGAGAATACGATTAAGCTTCCCACCCCTAAAGGGTGTGGGATTTCCGGCTAGTCTCGCGAGGGTTCCAGCCCCGGTCATTGACCGCCAGTTCTGAGGGCAGCTTAGATTGCCCCAAGCCCGGTTGTTACCAAG
>Ga0182745_1000455_pt1 | contig 46366 bp, 33 predicted proteins | sample eDN3rd30CKraftBY_FD_128523 | JGI IMG/M metagenome (GOLD analysis project Ga0182745, IMG submission 128523) | Enriched backyard soil microbial communities from Emeryville, California, USA - eDNA 3rd pass 30_C Kraft BY (version 2) (version 2) | ecosystem: Environmental > Terrestrial > Soil >...
CCAGCGTGCGGCCTTACATCTGTCCGCTGGTCTCGGTTCGACCGGCGGAGCGGTCGACCACCATTGTCGCCGATCGCTCCGCGATCGGAGTTTCCAGCGCCTGTTCTCCCGACTTGTAACGCTCACGCGCCAGCGTGCGGCCTAACATCTGCCCGCTGGTCTCGGTTCGACCGGCGGAGCGGTCGACCACCGTTCACTTACTCCACGTCGCCGGTGGTCCAGTTGCCGTCGATGTTTCGCCAGGTTTGGCCAGTCGGGTTCTTATCCGCTAACAGCCACGGCAACCGTGAGGAACGCACGTTGTCGTAACAGGTCAGCTTCGCAAACCGGAAGATTGCCGTCGGGATCCCGACCGACGTGAATCCGGGATGTCCCGTCGCTGGGTACGGGCCACCATGATTCATCGCCGGACTGACCGCGACACCGGTCGGCATTTTGTCATTGAGCAACCGGCCGACTTTGGGCGTCATCGCAAACGCGACCGGTTCATAAGCGTCATCGTCACGGTCGTTGGCGGAGTAGATGCAGCCGGTCAAGTTCCCCTCGAGCGACTCGATGACTGCCACGAGTTGGTCGACATCCTTAGCAACCACGAACAGCGACGCATTTCCAAACGCTTCGGTCTGAAACAATTCCGGGTCATCCAGGAACTGCTGGCCGCTGGCGGTCAACAGCGTATTGGGCCGGGCGCAGCGGTCGTTGGCCGCTTCGCCGCCGCCGGTCAGCAGTGTCGCCCCACCGCCGCACAGCGTTTGGATCGCTTCGCCGAGCGAGCGGGTGACCGCAGGGGAAAGCAGCGTTCCGGGCGTTGCCTGAGCGTATTTCGCTCGCACCGCTTCGATGAACTGCTCGCTGGCGTCGCCTTGCACCAGCAGCACCAAGCCCGGATTGGTGCAGAATTGGCCGGCTCCCATCAGTGCGCTGGTGACAAACTCATCGACAAGTTCCTGACGGCGCTGCGCTAGCGCCGCTGGCGTGATCACGACGGGGTTGACGCTCGAGAGTTCCAAATAGATCGGCTTACCGGCGGCATCGGCTGCGGCCTTGAGCGCCAGTCCCGCGCGGCGGCTGCCGGTGTATCCGGTCGCTCCACACCGCGGATCACTGACCATCCGTTCGCCATCGCTGTGCGACGTGCGGTAGATCAGTTGCACGGTTGCCGCGGGCAAGCCGGTCGCTTCGATCGCCTGCAGGGCCAACGCCGCGAATCGCCGTGTCGTTTCCGGCAGCGTGCTATTGGCCTTGGCGATCACCGGGTTTCCGGCAGCGATCGCGGCAGCAAAGTCGCCGCCCGAAGCGCTGCCGAAAGCGAACGGAAAATTGTTGGGGCCAAACACGCAAATCGGCCCCAGCGGTTCGTAGCACGACCGAATCGACGCTTTGGTGTCGATCACCGGCATCGCCCACGTGCCCGCCCGCGCCGCCGTGGCCGCCAGCCGCAATTGATTCACGGTGCGGGGTAATTCGACATCGGCCAGCCGTGGGCTCCGCGCCAAGCCCGATTCTTCATGTGCGGCGTCGACTAAGTCCTCCGCATTGGCCTGGATCAAGTCGGCGTAGGCTTCCAAGAAGGCTGCGATCTTCTCCGCCGGCGTGCGGCGCAGTTCCACCGCGGCTGCGGCCGCTGCATCCAGCGCTTCGTCGATATCAGCCCAAGTGCTGACCGGAAAATCGCGCTCAATCGCGCGGTTCTGGCTCGGGTCGGTGGCACGAAACGAATCGGCGAGATTGGCCTGACGCCACTGTCCGGCGATCAACACGGGTTGGCAGGTGGTCGTGGAAGCAGATGACATCGTGCACATTTCCTTCAGAAAACGAGGGGACAGAACCGCATCGCCGCCGCTGACCAGCGATACCGCTTCATCAGAATCCACTCGCTGCGATTGTGCAATCCGCACGACTAACCACGGCGGCCGGGCGGATCAAGCGATCGCGTCGGCCTCGTTGGATACCATGCCCGTCTCGTTGTGTCCGCTCAAGTCGCCGAGCAAATCAGCGACCAAACACGCCGCCACAGCGACAACGGCGGGATCGCGTCGCACCGAATCGGTCTCCGGCAACACGTCCTCGGTCAGATTTTTGGGCCGCCGCAAATCGAGCAATTGCAACCGCCCATCGACGTATTCAATCAGTGCCGTGGCGTTTTCCATCCAGTCGCCGAGATTGACATACTGGACATCGCCGAGCATCCGATGCGTTGGCCGATGGATGTGGCCGCAGATGATGCCATCGCAGGATTTTCCGCGAGTGTGCTGGACCAGACGGCTTTCGAACCGGCTGATCCGCTGGACCGCTTGCTTGACCAGTCGCTTCACCGCGTGGCTCATCGGCTTGGGTGTCGCACCGACCCAACCGAGCATGCGGTGTGTAACCCGGTCGCCGAGCAGCATGACTTGGTAGCTCGCCGACCCGAGCTTCGACAGCCAACGCAAGTTCGACTCAACGTCGTCGAACTGATCACCGTGAATGATCACCATCCGCCGCCCGTCGGCACAGGTATGGATGAACTCGTCCTGGATCGCCAGCAGCGGCGAGTTGGCCTGACGCTGTCGCAGAAAATCGTCGTGGTTGCCCGGCGTGTAAAAGACACTTGTGCCAGCCGTCGCCATTTCCACCAACCGCTCCCACAGCAGCGAGTAGGCGGCTGGCCAGTACCACTGCCGCTCCAGCGCCCAACCGTCGATGAAGTCGCCGACCAGAAACAGGTTTTCCGGCTGGTGCGCAAGTAAAAAATCGAGCAGTTCCTCACAGCGACTGAACCGGCTGCCGAGGTGCAGATCGCTGATGAAAATCGACCGCACCTGTGCAGCCGGGATCTCGCCAGGACCAACAGCGACCGGCCCGAGCGGATGGCTCGTCGCTGAACCGTCGGTATCCACTGCGCCGTCAGCGGGTGAGCGGAGTGATATCACCGGCTTAGAGCTCACCATGCTTGTATCGAAAAGAAAACCTGCTGCGGGCCCTGCGCCGCACCTAACTTTGGCCGCCCGCCCACGCGCTCGGCCTTCTGCATGCTAGGCAATCATCGAGCCAAAACAACCTGTCTTTCCATGTGGCTGACTGATTTTCGCGCCAGCAAATCCCCTGGCGGCGGTAAACCACGTAGGCCAGGCAGCCGATAACACCGCGAAACTCAACGAGCCGCCTGGAAACAAACGCTATTGAGTCGCCCCCCGCCCAACCACTATGGTCGGCGCAGAATGGACACAGCCGCCGTTACGTCGTCGACGAGCTGATTTGATCGCTTTGCAGAGGCTTGCTTAACAGCGATCCATCGATGAACGACGGGCGTTTACTCAGAACGTTTGCAGATGCTTCAAGTTGTGTTTGTCAAGTGGGGGGAGAAGTATGGGCCAGAGGTCGTCGATCGTTCGGTCCGGGCAATTTTAAAGCATACAACTTGTAAGGTTCAATTCACCTGCATTACGGACGACCCCGCAAGTCGGTTCAACCCGCTGGTGGCGGTGAAGCCATTTCCACCCTTCACCGCTTCCCTGGACCATCTTAAAAACGGCTGTCGCCTAAAAATGGCAATTTTCTCGCCGGGCATACTCGACGAGGGGATTCCGGCGCTCTATCTCGATCTGGATACTCTGGTCAGAGGTGACGTCGCGCGCGTCCGCGACCACATCCGCGCCCATTCGGGCATTCACATGCTGAAGAGCCATTATGTTCCATGGTGGCCCATCCAGCACTGGGCCGGCCCGCTGATCGGCAACAAGTACTATCATGCTAATTCATCCGCTATCGGATTCTATCCCGAGAATTACTATTGGCTCTTCGATCGCTTCAATACCATCGTCGTCGGCGATTCAAGCGAGACCTCCAAGACCTTGCGCTGCGACGACCGCTTCATCAGTTGCTACTGCCGCGACACGCTGCGAGTTTTTCCGGCTTCATTGGTGACCAAGTTTTCCGCGGAATACATGTCGCCAAGCCACGTCTATGAACAGGTGCGCAGTCGTTTGCCATGGGTGCAGTCTCGACGACAACGGCAAGTCGCCGTCACCTTCGCTGGAGCAGCGCTCAAACCCGAAATGCTGACCAAACTCAAGCTTGGGGATGAAGTCAGGTACAAACGGCTGAAGACGTATTGGAACCATTTGGATTTTCAAAACTATTGGACCGAACCGGTGGCCTGATCATCGAACCTGCGAACTCCTCCGGTTCTCAGCATTACCCTCGGCCGACGAAGAAATTAAACGGCTCTCCGTTCGAACCAAATTTGGAGCATTTGCACTTGCTTTGCCGCTGCAATTTTGTCTACAGATGCTTTGGGCGACTTTGTCGCCGCTCCACGCTGAGGCATCGCCTCGGAGCTCCGAATTAGCAGATGGCAATGCCTTGCGGAAACTGTGGCAAGGCCCCGAATCCACGGAGGTGGTTTGTGCATGAAATCACAATCAATCGGTCTACGCACCGGTTCCTGCGCGAACAGGATCCTGCCCTGCAGGAGAGGACGCACGAGGGGGCAATGGTCATGGCCCCGTCGCTGGGGCTAAGGTTTTCGGGGATTAACGCCACGATGGAAGCCTTGCTGCCACTGATGGCGCAATCGATCCCGATTGCTTGCTGTGGCCAGAACTTGAGTGACCAGATGCCGACTGCCCGCTTGGTCCGTTGGCTGGCCCACCCCAACCGTCACCGCTGGCGGCTCTGGCATGCCCGACGCAACAACGACATGCTGCTTGGCTTGGTGCTCCGTTACCTTTTCCGACAGAAACTGATTCTCGTCTGGACCAGCGCGGCCCAGCGGCACCACACGTGGCTGACTCGCTTCTGTTACCATCGCATGGACGCCGTCCTGGCCACTACCGAGAAGGCAGCCAGCTACCTGCGGTGTCCGGCGGGCGTTAGTCATCATGGCGTCAATGTCGATGCGTATGTGCCGACGGATCGCAAAAGCGAGGCGCGCGCGAAGCTTGGGATCGCGGACCGGCGGACGATCGGCGTGTTCGGGCGCGTGCGGCCTCAGAAAGGGGTCGGAGATTTCGTCGAAGCAGTTCTCGCGGTGCTGCCGCGCTATCCCCAATGGCAGGTTCTGTTCGTCGGCCAGGTGACGCCTGAGTTCGCGGCCTACCAAAGTGACCTCATCGCAAAGCTGACTGCGGCCGGTCTGGCAGATCGAGTTCGGTTCACCGGTTTTCTAGAGGATTTTGCCGACTTGCCACACTGGTATCGGGCGATGGACGCGGTCGCCTGTGTCTCCCGAAACGAAGGCTTCGGCGTCACTTGCTTGGAGGCGATGGCTTCCGGGGTTCCAGTGCTAGCAACTGAGGCCGGGGCGTGGCCGGACATCCTTGAACACGGAGTCGATGGGTGGCTCGTCAAGCCCGCCGACTGTGCCGATCTGGCCACTGGTCTCGAGCACCTGTGCCGCGCCACCCCCGATGAACTGCAGGTCATGGGACGACGGGCGCGAAAGAAGGTCGAAGACCGTTTTGCGATCCGACATGAAAGCGACAGGTTGATCGCATTCTACCACCAGCTATTTGAGCAATTCGGTGAGCCGCGGTGGGCCGAGTCAGAAGTCGTTAGTGATTGATTGGAGCGACTTGAGGGCCAGCAGGATACCGGTGCAGACCTTGCGATGGTTTGGCGGTTGACCTCCGGGATGCTGGCAGTAGCGAGGCGGAGATTGCGGCAGCAGTGGCTTAACCCTAGCCCGCCCCGTCTACCTCACAATCTGGACATCTCGATTGACTTTTTATCGCTTGCGCGACCTTCGAAAGCTTTGACATGCACCTCGGCCGGCAAGAGCCTCTTCCAAAAAATCAAGCTTGCGAGTTCATTGGCAACGCGCTTATAAATCCCAGGTGGTGAAAAACTAGCGTCACCGGCATTCACGATTGTTGAACCGACAAGTCCTTTTTTGCAGGCGCGATCTCATGGAACTGAACGCTTACGTGATCACACTTCGGCGGAGCGTCGAGCGTGCGAAACAAACTGCGAAGCTGGTCGCCCATTGCCCGGTTCCCTGCACGCCCTGGGATGCGGTCGACGGCCGCGAGATGACACTGGAGCAGCAAGCGGCACTGCAGCCAGTGCATCCTTATACGCCCCCTTATCCGTTTTCACTGAACCCTGGTGAGATCGGCTGCTTCCTTAGTCACCGCAGTCTTTGGGAGCACATGGTGGAGCGGGCGATACCGCGAGCGCTCATCTTGGAAGACGACGTGGAGTTTCTGCCGAACTTCGCTGAGACACTGCAGTTCGCCGCGCGCCATGCCGACGTCACGGACTATATCCAGTTTCCAGTCCGCGAGATTCATCCGCGCGGCAAGATCGTCGTCAGCGAAGGTGGCCTGCGGCTGTTGCAACCGGCTGTCATCCCGCTGCGGACATCGGCACAGTTGGTCACGCTCGGGGCTGCCGAAAAGTTGCTGCAACACACTGAGACGTTCGATCGTCCTGTCGATACGTTCTTGCAAATGAAATGGCTGCACGGCGTCCAAGTACTGACCGTCATGCCGCGAAGCGTCATCGAGGTGTCGATGAGCCTCGGTGGCAGCACCATTGGGAACAAGCAAAAGCGTAAGACGACGTTAGGTGTGGTGTCGCGAGAATGGAAGCGGACACTGTACCGATGCCGAGTTGCCTCATTTGCCAGCCGCAATAACCGCTCGGTTGATCAACGCGTGCCCGCCTAACAGATTCGCAAGGAAGCTCAATCATGAAGATCGGCGTGCTCTATATCTGCACCGGAAAATACATTCGATTTTGGAACGAATTTTACCGCACTGCTGAGCAGCATCTGCTGCCGGAGGCCGAGAAGCATTATTTTGTCTTCACCGATGGCGATTTCGCAGAACAAACCAATGCGAATGTGACAAAAGTCTTCCAAAAGAATCTTGGCTGGCCAGACAACACCTTGCGACGGTTTCACATGTTCCTCGGGATTGAGGACCGTTTGGAACAGTTCGATTATCTCTACTTCTTCAATGCCAATTGCCGCTTCGAGCAGACGGTCGGCACAGAGTTTCTGCCGAAAGCAAGCGATCAGTTGCTGGTGGTCCAACACCCAGGACAAATTGGCAAACCGGCCGACCAATTTCCGTACGAGCGAAATCCTCGCTCTCGAGCTTCCATCCCCTTCGGCACAGGCAAGCATTATGTGTGCGGCGGGATCAATGGCGGGCAAGCAAAGACATTCCTTCGTTTCGCCCGCGCCGCACGACAAGCCGTCGATGCTGACTTTCACGATGGCATCGTGGCGACTTGGCACGACGAGTCGCACCTCAACCGCTACATCCTCGACCATCCATACACCTTGCTTCACGCAGGTTATTGCTACCCACAGCACTGGAAGCTCGATGTGCCGATGATGATCGAAGTGCGAGATAAACGGAATCATGGAGGCCGGGAAACCCTGCGAGCGATGACGAGCACCTCCGGTACTGAGGAAATAGTTACTGTTGCCATTTCCGGCGGCCTAGGTAACCAGATGTTTCAGTATGCCGCTGGCCGTGCGGTCGCCAATCGGCTCGGATGTCGACTACAACTGGACACGCGACACTATGACCGCCTGAAGACGTTCCCTTATGGACTCGGCGAATTCGCGATCGATGCCATCATTGGTACCTCGCGGACGCTTCCACCCGCCAAGGAAACCCCGCTTAAGTATCTCACCTGGCGATACCTTTCCAAACGAACACGGTTCATTAGGGAGCAGGGGCTCAGTTTCAATGATCGCATCCTTAAGCTAAAGGGGAGCGTCTACCTGCACGGTTATTGGCAAAGCGAACGGTATTTCAGCGACTGTGCTGCGCAGATTAGGAATGACCTCCAGTTTGCCTCTTCGCTGAGTGATGAAAGCAGTGAAACGCTTGGCCAAATACGTGCTACGCCTTCAATTGCTGTCCATGCCAGACGTGGCGATTATGTTACCAACCGCCGTGCTAATGCACTTTATGGAACTTGCTCGCCCCAGTATTACGAAGACGCGGTTTCTGAAATCATAAGAAAAGCAAAGATTGAGCCCACTGTATTCCTGTTTTCTGACGACCTTGAATGGGCAACGCAGTATCTCCGCTTTTCGGTACCGACGGTTGCAGTCAACCATCATGGTCGAGATACAGCCCATCAGGACCTGAGATTGATGGCTGCGTGCCAGCATCAGGTGATTTCGAACTCCACGTTTTCCTGGTGGGCGGCGTGGCTCAACCCCTCACCCGATAAGATCGTTGTCGCACCGGATAAATGGTTTGCGTGTCCGCGTACAGAAAATGCCGACATCATTCCGGCCAATTGGCTGCGACGCAATAACCAAACAGAAGTAGCTAATCTGCGAGCAGCCTGAATATTGTGAGGGAGCATGCGTTTCTACCTTATTAACCTCGACCGCTCTGCGGATCGGCTCGAATGGATGAACGATCAGACGGCGCCGCTGAATCTGGTCATGCAGCGAGTGCCGGCGGTAGATGGTCATTTATTGTCGGCTGATGATTGGAGTCGCTGGGCTGCGGTAACGAGTAAGCGATTTGGGATGGGCCCGGGCGAAACCGCCTGTTTCCTCAGCCACCGCCGCGTTTGGCAGATGATGATCGACAATGATGAGCCCTGGGCATTCATTGCGGAAGATGACATCCACCTGTGTGAAACAGCATGTCACTTCATGCAAGATTCCTCTTGGATTCCCGCAGATGCTGACTTGGTCAAAGCTGAAACCGCTCGACAGCGGGTGTGGCTGGCGCCGCGAGCAACCAGCATTTGTTATGGGCATGCACTGCACCGGTTGAGATCATCGCACGGGGGCAGTGCGGGATATTTCATTAGTCGCCATGCCGCGAGCAAGCTGCTTTCGGCTACAGAGACACTCTGCTCGATTCCCGACCAGGTGCTCTTCAATCCGGTGTTGGGAATCGCGCCGCAGCTCAAGATCTACCAGATGGATCCTGCGATTTGCATCCAGGACTGGTTGGTCGCAGCACAGCCTCGCGAGAAACGTCTAGGCAGTCTATTGTTGTTCGAGCGGCAGCAATTTCATGAAGCACTGCAACCGCGTCACCGTCTAAAATCCGCCTACCTGTGGTACAAGCTTTCCAATCCCGTTCATAAAGCGGGGCGTGCAAGCATCAGCCTTGCCGCCAATAAACTCGGCACCCATGTCGTTAAAAAAATACCCTTTGAGGCGCGTCCCGCCTATCAGCGAGCTGCGAGTTGATGGCAGGTTTTCCTACAGATTCGAGGCCTGTCAGAAATCAAACTGCTGTTTCTGTACCAATTCCATTTTTCTCGTACGCTCAAGGATGGACAGCCTGTGTGCGACCGGAAGCGTAGTGGTGAAGGATGTCGCGCCGGGCCTGTGGGTCGAAGGAGATTCGGCGGAGCCGCTGCGCGGTAGGTGACAGATAGCGGGTGGACGGGGCCGAGTTGTCGATCAAAGCGGCTAGGATCAGTGAGTGGGTGTAGGGGGGCTATTGGCCCTGCTGTTAATCATCGCCGAAGAGTGGTAGGTTAAGTTGCTCTGGCGAAGGCAGCGTTACTCTCTGGCTTCGTCGCAGAGCGGGCGGACTTGGGTCTGAGTCAACGGTCCATCAGCCGGAAACCTGTTTTGGGCTTGGTATCGTGTCGCGCCGTGGAAGGTACGTTTTCGGCAATGGAAATCCAACATGCTGACCTATTTTAAGCGCCGACGCAGACGAAGGATTTCGATCCGACGGGCTGCCGTCGCCATCGGACCGATTGGATTGTCCGCCGCTGTTCGATTGTGGCGATACGGACGATCGGACACCAATTTTGAAATTCAACCCAAGTTTGTTGCCCATCCTCTGCTGATTCGTGCCAACACAAGCGATTATAATGTGTTTCGGCAGGTCTTTATCGAGGAAGAATACGCCGGTGTGGCCGGCTTGCCTGGCGTGAGTCTGATCGTGGACGCCGGTGCTAATGTCGGCTATTCAAGCATCTATTTTCTTTCCAAATACCCTGATTGTCAGATTGTGGCTATCGAGCCCGACCCCAGTAATTTCGCAGTGCTACAACGCAACTTGGCGCCCTATGCCGACCGAGTGACATTGCTGCAGGCTGGGGTCTGGTCACATCGGACCGGGCTGGCACTTCAGCCTGCAGCCTATCGAGATGGACGCGAATGGTCTAAGCAGGTGCGAGAATGTGAGCCTGCCGAAGCAGCCGAGATGGAGGCAATTGACGTGCCGACCATTCTGGGCGATTCGAAATCAGAACGCATCTCGCTCCTGAAGATGGATATCGAAGGCGCTGAGGCGGTGGTGTTTCGCAGTCACGTCGACTGGCTTGATAAGGTCGACGCCATGGCGATCGAACTCCATGATGACTCGGAGTTTGGAAATGCCTCGGAGGCTTTCGATGCCGCAGTTAAAGGGCGAGGATTTCAGATTTCCCGCAGTGGCGAACTTACAATCTGCCTTCGTGCTGGATCCACTCTGCGCGACGCTGTTCCCAGCGGTTGATGGTAGCGACGGCCGGTTTTTTGTCAGCTTTTAAGGCTGTGATGGGCTGGTGGCTGCGAGTGTCAGGCTGCCAGCGGGGCGACCTCAGGGTGCGCCTGTTGATCTAAGGTGTGGCACAGATCGATGGGGCGGCGTCTGGCGCAGTGCAGGGTTGCGAGACGCACCGACGACTTAATGAGATTGGTTCGCATGCGCCGAAGCTTCATAGTAGGGTGTTTGAGCCACACGCTCAGCCGTCGCTCCTCGGAGCCGGGCCGAGAATTACTGGATTGTGCGGCAGAACGCACAGTGCTACTGAGCACTGATGTTATGCATTGCAGTTGAACTGCCAATGCAGGCTCAGATTGGTAGGTTTCGACTTTCGGCGAGTGATTCAAGAAGGCGTCGGCCGGCGCTGTAGCCTTGCAGGAATGTTCGAGAGCAAGTGCTGCCGTTCGGTGCGTGAGGATGTAGGCGGCGGCACCTCCACGGCCGTAATAAATGCGGCGCAATGAGTATCCGGAAAGCAAATGTCAAAGCAGCCGAATTGGCAATCAATTTCGGCGAAGTTGCCCATTTAAGGTTAAGCCGGATCGGTTCATCGGACAGTTCCAATGAAGCGAGCACCTGTGTGATGTGGCTTGAGAGTACTGCATCGTCTTCGAGCACGAGCGTGGGGCGATTCGCTTCAACAATTCGTTACCAGGCTAACCGACAGCTTAAAAAACAAGCGATTTCATTGCGTCACAAGGAACGTTCCCACTGATGACTGCGGGTGTCAAACTCCAACTTAGCGATGGTGCTGGCATGTATGGCTTCGATTCGTTCAAATGGCAACCTAAGTTGCTCGAGCTGGCGTTGCTGGAACGTAGGTGTTCCGTTGTTTGTTGCAATTTGATTACCAGCGCTAACGCATCCATTTCTGAGTTCCCGTCGTCCGATTACCATTACCGGTGAAACATTAACGAATTGTATTCCCTTCTGGAAACGTCAATGTGGGCATTGTTTCCTAGCTGATGGAAAGCTAGATTACCGGTCGGCTTTCTATTAGCTGGAGGCAAGGCTACTGCTTGGCGCTGCTAATCCGCCGGGTGCAAATCGGTTCAGTGCCTCGACTTGCGATTTCCGTCGCTCCCCAGAACACGAACAGGTAACCAAATAGTTCTAGCCCTTCTTGGATTACCGTTTTGGTGAGGGCGACGTTGCCGTCGCCGAGAATCGGCCGCCACATCAGTTGGCTGCCGAAGGTGCGGCTGAGGACCAGGACGATCAACAGGCCGACTGAGACCAGCAAGTAAGACTTGGTCTGCGCGTACTTGGCCCAGGACGAGAGCACCGAGGCACGCTGCTGGCCGACGGAAATGATCGCGATGGCAGCGACCATGACCGCCGGGTAGACCCAGAACCCGTGAGTGACTTGATCCCAGAAATGATCGAGCTCACGGACCAACATCGTGGCAAACAGGCCTGACGCCAGCAGCAAGATCGGACGCATTTCACGATTCCGTGTTGCCGCGGACCAAAACATCACCGCCGAGATCAGCAGCAACAACTCCTGAGCGATCTCCGTGGCTGAAGCCTCCGATGGGCCACCGCCGCTCAGGCGTGCATCGAGCAAGGCCAATGCGGGAACGGCCAGCGAAAAGAGGGTGACCCAGGTGAGGTTCTTCAGCGACCGGAGGATCACGCGGCGATCATCGCGGGCGGCAGTCTCTACGGCTGCGCCAGCGGAACGCGGGTAGTAGTCGGAAAGAGAGAGTCCGCTGTGCCGGGGCAAAAACTCAGTCGAGGTGGACATCCGTGTCGCCTGTGTGCAGAGGAGATGAAGCTCGTTGCATCCTGCTCGCTTCTAAAGGTAATTTCGGAGGTTTTGTGGCGCTTTGTTAAGAAGAAGTAAGGAACTGGGGGGAATCCCCCGCATGGCGTCAGGTTGAAATGGCACAGCCGCATGCGAGCGACGTTCAGCAGCGCTAAGGCAGTGCCTGCCCAAGCCGCTGCTGGACGATGACCAAATGGTGCCGCAGATGCCCGGCCGTGAGCCAGGCCAGAGCGCGAACGCTCAGCCGTTTCCCTTCGGCGAGGCCGCTGTGGTCCCAGCACTGCGGCTCGATCCGCTGCAGCAGCAGGAGATTCGTCTGCCGTAACTGGTCCAACTCGCTGACCAAGTGCTCAAAATTGCCCAGCCCAAAACGGCTGTCGGCGTAGAAGTTTTCGTCCCAGCCGGGCAGTTCCGTCGGATCACCGGCGGCATACCGCAGCATCCGGTAACCGAACACCCGCTCAGCGTCGGCGCAGTGCGCCAATACCTGACGAATCGTCCAGCCGTAAGGCGCGTGGACCTGGTCGACTTGATCCGGGCTCACCGCGGACGCGACCTGCTGCAGCCACGCCCGTTGTTCTTGCAACACCGCCAGCACATCGCTCCCCGGAGTCGCTTCGATCAGCCCACGGTGGTAGTCCGCGGAGATTTCATGCGGCTGGCAGCGGCCAGAGACGAGTGTGGACATGGAACGAACTCTAGGCAGCAGGGATGAAATGCCAGCGGCGACGATTGCTGAAGCGATACTCAGGAAGTGACGCTGGATCTTGGTGAGCGGTTAGGTGGCGGCGCAGGCTGAAGCCTGGACTCCAACGGGGGCTAGGCGCCGAACTTGCCCATTCTGCCGGCATTGCTCAGGGCCAGCAGCATCAGGTACTTGGCTTCAAAATGCCCCAGCCCGCCGGTGATGCAGGTCGATTCGTTGAACGCGGTGTGCGGGTCGGGGCGACAGCAGTCGCTAGCCAGCAGCGTCGGCACCGGGTGCCAGGAGTGCGCCATCAGGTAGCTCGGGGTGCTGTGGTCGCCGGTGACGATCAGCACGGTTGGCGAGAGCTTTTCGATCTGTGGCAGGATCGCGTCGAACTCCTCGATCCGCCGCACCTTCTCGTCAAAGTTACCGTCCTCGCCCGTGCTGTCGGTGTACTTGTAGTGCAGGAAGAAGAAGTCGTAGTCGTTCCAGGCCTGGGCCAGCACGTCGACTTGCTCTTGGAGCGTGTTGGCCTGGCCGACGATCTGCATGCCGACCAGGTGTGCAAGGCCTTTGTACATCGGATAGACGGCGATCGCCGCAGCCCGCAAGCCGTAGACCTCTTCGTAGCTAGGCATGTCGGGCTTGGCCGCAAACCCGCGCATCGTGTGAAAGTTCGCCTTGGGTTGATCTTTGAGGATCTCGCGGGCCTGGCGGAGAAACTCTTTGGCGACAGCGGCTGTTTTTTCACTTGCCGCATTACGGGCGACCGGATCGAGCGGCGGGACGCCGACAGCCTGCGGATCGGTGTCGTTGACGTCGCCGCCGAGCCCTTCACCGCGAAACACGACGACAAAGCGATGCTCTTTCACCGGTTCGACGAAGATCTCGACGCCGGGGATCTTGATTTGGCGGAGGCTGATGGCGATCGGAGCGCTCTCGTCGGTGCTGATCCGGCCGGCGCGGCGGTCGGCGATGTTGCCATCGGGTCCCAGTGTGCAGAAATTGCACCGGATCGCCACGTCGCCGGCTTGCAGTGGAAACCCGATGCCGGTCGCTTCCAGCGCCCCGCGGCCGATCTGGTACTGCAGCGGGTCGTAGCCGAACAGGCCGAGGTGCCCGGGGCCGCTCCCCGGGGCGATGCCGGGTTTGACCGGAATGCTGGCTCCCTGAACGGCCCGGGCCGCGATCCGGTCGAGGTTCGGGGTGTTGGCGGTTTCAAGTTCGGTCTTGCCGCCGGGCGTCATCGGCAAACCGCCAAGGCCGTCGGCAACCAGCATGACGATCTTGGAGTCATTTTTGGCGATCAAGCCGCGGGTTAACTGATGCATGTCCATGAGCGGAAATCTCGACAGGGTCGGGGAGAGTGCCAAAGAAAGAGCGATCGCCATGGTTTAACAAATCGAACGTTGCCGTCCCAGCGGCCCCCGCTACGATCGGCCCGAGCAATCGGCTACGTTATGACACCGAACCCACTGGCATCCCCACCCTCGCAACGAACCACCATGACCCTATTGCGATTTGACCCCTCTGGCGCGATCAATTCCGAGTTCGGCGTCACCCCCGAGCAACTCACCGCGCTCTATCCCCAGCTCGAGACGCTGCGGCGGGAAATGGTGGAGGTCGATCCGCAGCAGTATGCCGAATGCGAAGTGCCGGAGGCGAAACAGCCGCTGGACGCACGGTTCTACTGGCTGCCCCAAGAACAGCTCGACGCCTACAAGCAGCACCGTGAGGCGTCGGAACTGGGGCGGATTTTCAAGGTCGCCAATTCGCTCGCCAGCGACATCGATGCGGTGGTCGTGCTCGGCATCGGCGGTTCGTACATGGGGGCGCGGGCGATGATGGACGCCTGCTGCGACCCGTACCACAACGAGCTGAACCGCGCCGGCCGTGGCAGTCGGCCGCGGATGTATTTCGAAGGCAACAACGTCGACAACGACGCCTCGCAGGCGCTGCTGAGCCGCTTGGCCGCCGGCGGCTACGGCGACTCGCCCGCGGAACAGCGGCACGCGCTGGTGGTGATCAGCAAGAGCGGCGGGACGCTCGAGACCGCGGCTGCCTTCCGCCAGTTTCTCGCGGCCCTGCGGACTTCGCTCGGTGACGAGGCCGACAAGTGGCTGCCCAAGCTCGTCATTCCCGCTACCGGTGATGGCGGCAAACTGCACGACCTGGCGACCGCGATCGGCTGCGAGGAAATCTTCAGTGTCCCCGACGGCGTCGGTGGCCGCTTCAGCGTGCTCTCGGCAGTCGGGCTGTTGCCAGCAGCGATGCTCGGGCTGGACTGCATGAAGCTGCTCGAAGGCGCCGTGGCAATGAACCAGCACTTCGAAACCGCGCCGCCGGAAGAGAACGTGGTGCTGCAGTACGTCGCCGTCAATCATTTGCTGGCCCAGCACCGCGACAAGTCGATCCGCGTGCTGAGCGTCTGGAGCAAGGAACTCGAAGCGGTCGGCCTGTGGTACGACCAACTGTTGGCCGAATCCAACGGCAAAGATGGCAAAGGCGTCACGCCGCTGACGACCGTCAACACGCGTGACTTGCACAGTCGGCACCAACAGCACCAGCAAGGCCGCAACGACAAGGTGTTCAACAACTTGATCGTCGAATCCTACCGCACCGATCCGCTGCCGATCGGAACAAGCGAGCTGAATCAGGACACGCTCAACGACCTCGCCGACAAGACCTTGATCGACATCATGAGCGCCGCGATCAAGGGCACCAACGACGCGCTGCACGCCGACGGACGGCCGACGACCGACATCATCCTGCCGACGATCGACACGTATGTGCTGGGTCAGCTGTTTCAAATGTTGATGATCGCCACCGTGATCGAAGGCCGATTGCTGGGCGTGAATCCTTACGGCCAGCCAGGTGTTGAGCAGTACAAGGTCAACATGAATAAGAACCTCGGCCGAGCTTAAGCCGGCGGGGAACCTGTATTTTGACAGAATCCAATCAGCCGGAATGCATGAGTGTTCCGGTTCTCACGAACTTATAACCCTTGTTCTTATGTCCGCCATCGATCAACTGTTCGCCGAGCTGCGAAAACGCGGTGAGAAGGCGTTTCTGCCGTTTATAACCGCTGCGGATCCCGATCTTGAAACCACCGCAGCGGTCGTCCGCGCGTTGGCGGAGTGCGGGGCGAGTATGGCGGAGATCGGCGTTCCTTATAGTGATCCGATCGCTGACGGACCGGTGATTCAAGCCTCGTATCAACGGGCGCTGGAACAGGGGTTTCGGCTTTCGCACTTGTTTGACCTGGGACGGAAGCTGAAGGCCGAAATCACGATGCCGCTGGTGACGATGGCCAGCTACAGCATCATCCACCGGATCGGGCTGCAGCGTTATATCGAGCAAGCGAGCGCAGCGGGGTTTGCCGGCGCGATCGTGCCGGACCTGCTGGTCGAAGAAGCCGAACCGTTTGCCAAACTCTGCCGGGCCGCCGACTTCAACCTGATCCAACTCGTCACACCGACCACGCCGCGTGAGCGCCAGGTGCGAATCGCTGAACTGTCCAGCGGCTTCCTGTACTTCGTCTCGGTCACCGGAATCACCGGCGAACGCAATCAGATTCCGCCGGGGCTGGTGGAGAACGTCGCCTGGCTGCGCGAGCAGACCGAACTGCCGATCTGCATCGGGTTCGGGATCAGCAATGCGGAGACCGCCGCGACGCTCGCTCCGGTCGCCGATGGGGTGATCGTCGGTTCGGCGATTGTTCGCCGCATCGCCGAAGCCGATTCGCGCGAAGCAGCGGTCGCCAGCGTGACGGCGCTGGCCCGCGAGATCATCGCGGCGATTTCCGAAAAGTAACCCGGTTTTCGCCCTCGATGGTCGGCACGACCGCGGTCGTATCGATCGCCGCGCACACATCGATGTCGCGTTCATAGCCGGCGGTGACGAGATTCCGGCCGCCGAGCGTTTGCCACAGGCGTGTGGCCAGCGTCTGACCGCTGTCGAGGTGCGCTTGCCAGAGTTGCAGGGCCGCAGTCGCGCTTGGTCCAAGTGAGGCCGCAATGGCGTCTGCAGAGGCTGCCGGCTGCGGCGCTGCGGTTGCGCTGGGGGACTCCGATCGCGAAGCGATCGGCAACTCTGGCGACTGTAGCAGCGCATGCAAAATCGCGCCGGCCAACAGCAGGTCTTCTTCCGTCGGCTCGCCATCGGTCCCGGCACAGATGAGCGACACTTCGGGTTGAGCCTGCAGCCGGGCGACGACGGCTGAGAGGTTATTGAAGCACGCGGCGTAAATCCGCTCAAAACCGGCTGCGGCGAGCACGGCGCGGGTGCCGTTGGTGGTCGTCATCACCAGCGTTTTACCGCCGACTTGCGCGGGGCTGTATTCGCTCGGCGAATTGCCGAGGTCAAAGCCTGCAATCGGTTTACAGGCTCGTTCGCCACACAGCAGCGGCCGCGGTTGCGCGCCGGCTGCTAACTCAAAGGCGTCGCTGATTTCGCCACACACGACGACTTCCGCGGCTCCGGCATGCAGCGCTTGGGTGATCACGGAGGTGGCCCGCAGAACGTCGATCACGACCGCCGTGCCTCGGGGCGGCCACGTCATTTCACTGGGCAAAGAGGCGACGCGAAGCTTCATGGCTGATCGGTTTCCTGGAGGTGTCCGCGGTGCCTGCGGCCGTCTGCTGAGGACGTGTCCGTGGGGGTGACCGCTACCGCGCCACCCGCTCACAGCGGTAAACTGGTGAAGAGCATCTCCTTTGTACCGCCGCTTCCGCAAGCCCTCCATTGTTATGTTAGCAGGTAGTCTTCTGGTTGGCTTTACGGTCCTGCTCGTCGCGGTGTGGCTGGAATATCAAGATTCGCTTGCCTCATCCGCAGCGGCACACGAGCAGCGTTATCGCCGGCGGCTCGATGCATCAGACCAGGCGATCGAGAGCCGGTATCAGAAGGTTCGCCGGCGCTGGCGGCTGGTCATTCATTGGCTGCTGGCGGTCTGCGGCGCGTTGATGATCGCCGCCGGTTGGGCGGGGCCCGGGCGGTTTTGGATTGCCGCCTGGACCGCGGTGACGCTGTTGCTGCTCTGCATCATGATGCTCGCGCTAGGCGACGCGATCCGCACTCGGCATCACCGCACCCGCACGTTACCTGACGAATTCAATCGCTAAGCACCACAGGACATGATCTTCGGCAAAATTCGATCAGCCGGCATGCGTTAGCGTCCGGTTTCTTAGGGCCGTGGCGTTGGCGGTACAGGGATGCGATTCAAGGTGTAATAGGCCATAGAGTGCAGCAGCGGTTGCCCCTCCTGATTCCGTACGCCATGGGCTGCCAATTCATGAACATAATGTTCCCGCAGCCCAGCGACTCGCAACCGCACGCGTAAACCGTCAGCGGAGACTTGTGCATCCTGAATAATCAGCGACTGGTTGTCGATCTCATCACTGCCATAAGCTTCCTGATAACGGTAGGTATAACTGGAGAGCGCATAGGAGTTGACGTCGCTGGCGGAGGCGGGATCGACCGGCTGAGTGAACACCAACTCAAAGCTATCGTGTTGGGCCCGCATTTCTAAGATCTCGAATGGCGTTTGCCCTGTCCACACGAGGCGTTGCAACCCATAGGATGCCGAACCGAGGCTGCTCCAGCCCCGATTGGTCAGGCCGACGAACACGCTTCCATCTTGCCCCTGAGCCAGGCGGAGCACGGCGGAGGCCAAGCCGCGGCGAAAGGGGAAACACGCGCCTTGGTATTCGCCATCGACCTTCTCCAAAAACACACGGTTGATGGCGGCCTGAGTGAACTCGCCGACCAACAACTGGCCAGCGAAGGGCCCAAAGGCCCCGTCACTGGCATCAAGCAGGATATCGGTGGTCGACTGCCCCATTTTCTTATAGGGAAACCAGACCGCCGGTGGTTTCATTTGTGGGAAATTCTCCAGCGCGACCGGCAAGGGCACATCATTGGGAATTTGTTCAATCCCGCTCACCGGCGATTGAGGGAGGCCCATCGATGCCAAGGCCTCGGGGTGGTGAAAGAACACACCGGGTCGCATGTGATGTAAGGCATTGGTGGCGACCCAGTTGCCTTGTTGATCGGTATAGAACATGTCGCCCTCAGCGTTGGCGCCCAAACCGCTGGGTGAACGCATCCCGGTGCAGACGGGAACCAGTTCTCCACCGGCAGGCAGCATCATTCCCCAGCCGCGCCAGCGCCCCTGGCGGACACCGAGCACCGGATCGACGATCGCGTGGGCAGCCTGGCCGCCCTGCAATCCCAAGCCGATATTTAAGGTCAACCACAGATTGCCCTGGCCATCGCGTTTCGGGCCATAAGCATATTCATGATAATTTCCGGTGACTCCCCAGCCAGCGGCCAGCGTCTTGTACTGGTCGGCCACGCCGTCACCATCTAGGTCGCGTAAGCTCGTCAATTCGGTCCGCTGGACGCTTAGCAATGCCCCGTCGTGTTCAAGCAGACCCAGCGGTTCGTGCAATCCCGAGGCAAACCGCTGATACGTCACACGTGTAGGCGGATCCTCATAGACGCCATTGAGTATCCACACTTCACCTTTGCGGATCGAGACCCCGAGACGACCATCGTCTAGCACCGCAATCCCGCTGACCTCCAGCGCAATCCCTTCGGGCCCATCGCCGGGCTTCCAGTTTTCGGAGCGTGACGGAGTGCTCGCTTGCGACGTGGCGATCGAGACGATGCGGTAGTAGTCGTCTTCGCGCGGCGGAGGCGGTTCCGCGAATCCTCGTCCGGCCTGAGCGACTGGGAACAGTAGAATCACCAGCAGCATTCGCAGTGTGCGTGATAATCGCTTCATTACCATTGATACCGCACCTCCAAGTCGAGCGTATCAAGCTCGCCACTCGGTTGCTTGCCTGCGTGCTTGAAACTCAAGCGAGCGCCGGCCTCACCGCGCTCGTTAGACGGATCCTGCAGCAGCGGCAGCACCCAGGACGTAACGCCATCGGCGGTGTGAAGTTCTGCAAACTGAGCGAGTGTTTCGTCGATCATCACCACCAACCCACGTTCGTTCTCCATGGCGCCACTTCCCCGCTGCGTCAGTTGCTGACCCGATAGTAAGCGGATCGCCAGCGGGAATGGCGACGCCTGAGACTTACGACTCACGGGCTGCGGTTTGAATCGCAAGAGTCGCCGGAGTCCAGGGGGAGCCGCGGCACGGTCGCTCGGTGGTGACGCATCCGGCGTGATCCGGTCCTCCACATGCAAACCGCCGAACTCATAAGAAAACGTCGGGACGCCCTGCTGATCGAACTCAAACCCGAGAAAGCGCCGCACGGGTTCGGCCTCGGCATCACGAGCAAACAGCAGCAGATCTTGCTCACAAATTGTGATCAGCTCATTGCCCAAGGGGTCGGCTGGCGGTGCCGAGCGGACGAACCAGGTGCCTTGCGCGTCGAGAAAACGGCCGCGCCAGGCGGAGACCAACCGTAGCGAATCGGCGTCCAGTGCGAAATGAACCTGCTGGGGAAACCCGACCGCAATGGCGCGTGGGCCTGCGTCGCGCATAAAAGTGCGGATCAGGATCGGCCGCTCCGTCGGCTTCAGCTCGTAATCGCGTGCTCGGACCTCTTCGATCTTCGCAGGCAGCGGTTGGCGGGAAAGCGATTTTAAATAGCCCCACATCGCGGCGATCTGGCGGTCAGGGTCGCCGCCGAGCAACTCCGCGTTGTGACTTTGACCATCGGCGAAGAAGCTGGGCATCCGCGTGCGCGGTTTGACGGCGCCCGGATTAAGCACAAACTCCCGGAACCACTGCGGTTCAACCCGCTCGCCGATCCCGTGAAGATCGACGCCGATGACTCCTGGCAACGCCTCGCCGCGGAAGGTGTGGCACTGGATGCAACCGGCGTCCATCAGGCGGTGGCCGGCTTGGAACTGCTGCTCGTCTACTGCGGCAGGCCAGTTTGAATCCGGCTTGGTAGCGTTCCCATTCGCCTGAGCAACTCCGGCTGCTCGATCGACCTGTAGCAACCAATCGCCGAGTTCCTTTGCCGCAGCGGCAGGAAACTTCGGCATGCGGGCGTGCATGTGCGGACGGATTTCACCGGTCCCTTGCAACACGCGGTTCAACCAAGCGGGCCGCGCCTTCCGTCCGACGCCGCTCAGCGGCGGTGGGATCCGCCCTTCATCGCCCAAATCCTCGCCGCCAACCGTCTCGAAGTAAGCTCGGCGGTCCCGGCTGACGCCACCGAGCTCGTCGCGCTGGTGGCAGGCATAGCAATTGAGCTGTAGCAGCTTGAGCCGCAATTGCCCGTCCGCCGTGGCTGCCACCGCGTCGGTCGCCGAGTTTGCCGCCAATGCCTGGACAAGGCGATCACGTTGATCGGCATCCAAATGGTATCGCGGCATTCCGCTCGTTGTAACTTGGCCGCCGGCGTCTTCATGCGGCGCTAGACAACCGGTCGGAGCGGCGGAGGTGAGCTGCGCGAGGGTCACGCTGGCAGGGGCCGAGTTCTCTCCAGCGCCGGTGTGACAGTTGGCACAGCGCAACTCGGCAAACCATTTCCGCCCCTCAGCAATCAAGGCGGTTTCCGAGCTGGCTGCGGCCTGCTGGGAGAAATCCGCCCTCACCCGCTGAGGCTCTGAACGCCGTAGCAAATAAGTCGCGAGATCCGCAGCCTCGACCGCCGTGAGCTTGAAGTTTGGCATCCGCCCACCGGGACGCACAGCTTCTGGATCAAGCAAAAACAGCGTCAGCGACCGGAGCGAGTACTGCGCAGCCAGATCCCCAAGCGGCTGGACAGGCCCAGAACGCGCGGCCGAGGCAAGTCCAAATTGCTCGAGTTCCTCGGGCTCAAGCAACTCCAGCAGTTGCTCCGTTTGCGATGCGGGCAAGTCGGCGGTTTCATAATCGGAATCGGGCTGATGACAGGCCACGCAACCGACGCGGTGATAGAGAATACGTCCCTGCTCAGGATCACCGAGGTTCCAGAATTCATGCGGTACCGGGTTGGCTCCGGAGCCTTGGACCTCACGCAGCGGTTGCCGCAGCGAACCCAGATACGCACGCAGCGCGGCGGCGATTTCAGCACGCTGGTGCTGCGGGCGCTCATGCAGCACGTCCGGCATCGTCGTCCCCGGCTTGACCGCAGCAGGATCGGCGATGAACCGCTCGGCCCAGTCGAGGTCGAGCCGATTCCCTACCGCAGCGAGATTCGGCCCGAGTTTCGGTTGTAAGATCGGGTCAGCGTTGGCGTGGCAAGCGGTGCAATTCAACTCACTGATCAGCAACTGCCCGGCCACGGGGCCAGCGATCTCGTGATGCCGGGCAAACCGCTCGAACGCAGCGACCAGCGGGGGCTGCTCGGCCGACGCCGTGCCCACCCCTGGAGCGGCGCGGGCGGAACTGAGGGCCAACAGGGTCAGCGGAACAACGAGCGGCAAACGGACGAGCGATTCGGAGGAACCAAGCAGCAACTTACAGAACACGGGCAAGGTGACGCCTTTTACGGGATGATCGCTGGAGAGCTTTTAGAGTTAGTCGTCGTCCCCCGAACCATGGTCGTCGGCCGCACCGGAGTGAATCCCCTGCATGCGTTCCCAATCTGCCATCGAGATGACGACCTCGCGGGCTTGGCTGCCATTATACTGGCCGACGATCCCGTCTTCAGCCATGTAATCGATCAACCGCGCGGCTCGCCCATAGCCAATTCCGAGGCAGCGCTGCAGCAGCGAGACACTGCCGCGGCCTTCACGCACCACGACCTCGATCGCGCTTTCATACAACTCATCACGTTTCTTCAAGCCACCAGCAGACAAGGGCGCTGCATCGGCGGAGGCATCTTCCACCTTTAAATTCATCAGCTCGCCGACAAAGTTTTGTTCCCCGGTGCTGCAGTGATCGACGACGCGATCGATCTCGCTGTCCGAGAGGTAGGTGCCTTGTCCACGAATCAAAGTGCTCGTGCCTGGCCACAGGAACAGCATGTCGCCGTTGCCGAGCAACTTGTCGGCACCGTTTTCATCGAGCACCACGCGGCTGTCGGTCCGGCTGGCGACTTGGAAGCTGAGCCGCGCCGGCAAGTTGCTCTTGATCAAACCGGTGATCACGTCGACCGTCGGTTTCTGCGTCGCCAGAATCAGGTGAATCCCGACCGCTCGGCTCTTCTGTGCCAGGCGGATGATGTGGGTCTCCACTTCCTTACCGGCGGTCATCATCAGGTCGGCCATCTCGTCGGCGATGATCACGATGAACGGCAGTTTCTCCGGCACGCCGCTGGCTTCGTCGGCTTCATCGATTTCCAGCCGGCGATATAGTTCCTCACGCCCCAGATCGTTGTAACTGTTGATGTGCCGCACGCCGGCTTTGGCCAGCAGCGCATAGCGTTCTTCCATCTTGTCGACGGCCCAAGCGAGGATCGCCTCGGCCTTTTTCATGTCGGTCACGACCGGGTGCATCAGGTGCGGCAGGCGGCCGTAACCGGAGAGCTCGACCATCTTCGGGTCGATCATCAGCATCCGCACTTCGTCGGGACGGCAGGTCATCAGCACCGAGGTGATGATCGCGTTGAGACACACGCTCTTGCCCGTACCGGTGCGGCCGGCGATCAGCAGGTGCGGCATCTTGGCGAGGTCAATCGTCAGCGGGTTGCCCGAGACGTCTTTGCCGAGGAACACCGGAATGTTCATCTTCCGCGTCGCACCGGCGCACTCTTCGATCACCTCGCGCAGCCGCACCACTTGCCGCTGCTCGTTCGGGACTTCGATCCCGACGGTGTTCTTGCCCGGAATCGGCGCGACGATGCGAACGCTCGGCACACGCAGTGCGATCGCCAAGTCGTCGGCCAAGCCGGTGATCTTGCTCAGCCGCAGTCCCGCTTCCAGTTCGACTTCGTACTGGGCGATCACCGGTCCGGTTTCGATCTCGACGACGCGGATGTTGAAACCGAAGTTCTTGAACGTCTCTTCCAAGATCCGCGCCTTGCGACGGACTTCGGCGGTCTGGTCGTCGTAACAAATGTCGTCCGACTCGTCGAGCAACTCCAAGTTCGGCAGCCGGTATTCATCGGCACCTTCGGGTAGATCTTCATTGACGGCATCCATCACCGCCTGCAATTCATCACGCTTCTTGGGCATGCGGATCTTGGGCGACGTCGGTTCGTCATGCGGCTCGTCACCGCGGAGCGTGACCGGTTCGCCGTCGACCTCCAGTTCGCGGATCGGCGGCTCAGACAGCTCCTCGTCATCTGCCTCATACGAATCGTCAGGGTCGATCCATTCGTCGTCCAATCCGTCGCCGCTCCCCGCAGCTTTACCGCTGCGAGCTGGGCTGCTTGGCTCGCCGGATTGCGTCGCTTCCGCGTCAACTCCGGCAGCCGCGCTGCTCGACTTGGGCCGTTTGCGCAGTTTGATGGTCGGTTCGGAGTCGTGCGGCTGCCGCGGATCGCGGTTGCCGCTCAGTTCCACCGGCTCGCTGATAGCACCCTCACCGGCAATGGCCAGCGGATCGTCCAGGTCGGTCGTGACCGCACGAGCACGCTTGCGGCGATGCGGCAGCACGTCGTGGACGGTCTCAAACCCGCGCCGCGACACGAGCGCACCGCAACTGAGTACTTTTGCTCCGGCGTACCACAGCGCATAGTCGGTCGTCAGCATCAGCCCGATCAGCAGCACCGTGATCGTCAAGATCCAGGCGCCGGGCAGCGCAAAATGTTCTTGTAGGTAGGTGCTGGTCATCGCTCCGAGATACCCGCCGGCGCCGACCGCAGGAAATCCGTCGAGCCGCAGCGGTGCGAGTCCGGCAGCGGTCGAAACCGCCACCAACACCACGGTGGTGCCGAGCGAACGTAGCACTGGCGCGTTGACAAAACCCTGTCCGAGAATCACAAACGCGACCGCCGCCGCGGCGGCAATCACGATCACAATGCTGACCCCGACCGCATCGATCAGCATCGACGAAAACAGCGCTCCCCAATAGCCGCAAGCGTTGGTGAGGCTGTCGTTGAGCGGGTAGTGCGTGACATCGGGCGTGTACAGCAGCCGTAGCGGCCAGGCTGGCGTCGTCACCGGATCGCGCGGGTCGCGGGTGACCACCGAGACCAGCAGCATCAGCGTCAGCGCCGCCAGCGTCAGGCCGGCCACGTCGCGATTCAAACTCCGCGTCGCCGCAGAAGCAGCAGCGTCTTCCGGCTGTGCTTTTGCGGCTCGCGATGGTTTGGAAAGGGCGGCGGCGTTGGCCATAGGATCCTGAACGTGTATGAGCGACGCGACTGCAGAGGTAGTCGGTTGCGAAACGGCGATGCCGCGAAGGCAGAGCGGCGCCACTCGTCTCTATCGACACACCGGCGGCTCGGCCATGAGCCTCAAACCTCACCCCGGTACAACTGTCATGACCTCGCCAGTGCTCTGCCCTGCCCGCTCGCCGCTGCGCAAGGAGAACACTGCATATCCGAGTGGCAGAGGATCCTAGCGGTTAAATTCCGCGGTGACCAAACCGGGGGTGCAAGGAGAATATAACGATTTTCTCGCGGATTCGATTTGACCGCCGCCAGGGACTGTGACGATAATGGGGACTGAGTTCATCTTGCCCCTGCTAGCGATCCGATGATGTTTAGGTCCCGGTCCCTGCCCTGCCTCACGCTGATCGCCGTGCTGCTCTGCACCGGCGTCACCGATGCCGGTCTGTGGATGAGCTGCTGCTGTGACCGCCAGACCGATGGCGAGCGGCCGACTGGCAAGATGAGTTCCTGCTGCCACGCGCCGCAAGCAACTGCAACGCTAACGGCTACTCGTCCCGCTTGCTGTCAAAGCACGCGCTGCGGTACAGAGGGAATGCATAGTCTTGGTAAGGTTCAGCTAGGATGCCAATGCGAGTGCGTCCAAGATTCCGAGCCCTTCTGCACGGCGCGCGTCCAGTCGGATGAGTTCGAGGTTGGCACGGCGGTGGCGAGCCATGAGAACACTGCTTGGTGTCTGTGCGCGGTGGCCACACTGGCAACCGATCACGTTGTTGCACCCACCGCCTCAGCACAACGTCTGCTCTGCGTTTGGCGGCTATGAATCCCGCCCGCATCTAGGCTTCCACGTCAACATGAACCGCTGCCGCGTTCGCTGGCGGTGTGGCTGCGTGGATATCTGGCGACAACCTGCATCCGGGGGTGCATTTGGCTTGCGGCGAGACTGTGTCGCTGGCCGATTTCTCATCAGTGCTGATTGGTCGAGGTTTTCCGGTGGCATAGGAATCGCCGCTGGCTCCCTTTGAACATTTCTTCGTGGAGACAGGATCATGGTTGATCAAAAATATGGCCGCTATGCGGTGGGATACTGTTGCCTGATCGCGTGCTGCGCCTTTGGTGGGTGCCGCAGCGATGCTTCATCTCGAGACATGCGTGCTGGCACCGACATCATTCCTCAACCTCAACTTCGCGCTGTGAGCTTTGAAGATTCGGATGTTTCGTCCCTTCCCGCCCATCGGCAGGCGGTCATGATCGCAGCTGAACCGATCACGATCCAGGCTTCACCGACGGAACTCATTGAGCCGGCGGACGCGACTGCTGTGCCCCAGAACTCGCTGCCGGAGCCGCAGCGAGATGCTGCAGAGCCGCAGCGCAGTGATGAGGAATTGGCAGCGTTGGTTGATCAGGCGCTCGCCGTTCACCCCGAGATCCGCCGCTTGCGAGCCACCGCTGGTGAAAGCTGGGCGCGCGTGCCGCAGGTCAAGGCGTTGCCGGACCCGATGGCGCAGGGGACGGTTTATGGAGAACCGATGATGATGGGCGATGGCGAGATCCGCGGCACCTTCATGATCAGCCAAACCATCCCCTACCTCAAACGGCTCGACGCCCGCGCCCAGCAGGCATCCTTTGAGGCCTTGATGAATCAGCAAGCGGTGCGGGCCGCTGAGCAGCGGATCGCCGCCGACGTCCGCGAGAGTTGGTACCGCCTGTACCTCATCGGACAACTGCTGCGGATCAACGATGCCAACGAGCAGTTGATCCAGTCGCTCGTCACCATCGCCACGGCGCAGGTCGAAGTGGGCCGCGCCACGGCAGGAGATGTCGTCCTGGCCACGATTGAGCTGAGCCGGATCGAGGAAGAGCGACTGCAGCTTCGCCAGCAATTGGCCTCTCGAACCGCAATCCTCAACCGGCTGCTCAGTCGCCCAGCCGACCTGCCGATCGACCTTCCCAGCACGCTTGTCGATGGACATGTGGAATCCTCATTCGACACCCTTCGCATGCTGGCCCTTGAGCAGCAGCCGGAAATCGCGCTGGCGCAGTTGCGTACGCAGGCGACGGCATGGGGCATTCGGATCGCCAAACTCGAGCGGGTGCCGGACCTGACCTTAAGTTATGACCAGATGTTGATGCGCAACGATCCCGGCAGCCACGGGTCGAATCCATGGCAGCTCGGGGCCGGAATCAACCTTCCGCTGTGGCACCAAAAGTACGCTGCGGTTAAACAGGAAGCAGCGCAGCGACACGTTGCAGCGCATGCCACCGCGGAAGATGTCGTTCGAGCCAGTGAAGCGGTGATCCTGGACTTGCTGGAACAAGCGCGCGCGGCAGAGCGGACAGCGGATCTCTATCGGCAGACGATCTTGCCGCAGATTCGCCAGGGACTCGATGCCGACCAGCGCGCCTATGGCCAGGGGGCAGTGCAGTTTGAGCGGGTCATCGCCAACGCGCGCAATCTGCTCGTCGCCGAGTCCGCCTACTACCGCGCGATAACTGATCAAGCGGTCGCCGTGGCGCGTCTGGAGCAAACCATTGGCGCTCCCCTACGGACGGTGCAGGTGGTCAATGCGCCGGCGGCTCCTGAGTTGCTACCTACCCCGGATGGATCGCCCCCCCTGACTCCTGAGCAGAACTGATTGCGATGACTGCATCCGAGAATACCAACAGCAGCGTCCTGGCCTCAGTTCCAGTGGCAAGCACTGCTGTGCCGCAGCCGCCTCGGCCGAGCCTTGACCGCACGTACTTCAAACGGCTTGCCATCAACGCGGCGACGTTTCTGCTTATCGGCGTGCTCTGCATTATTCTGCTCGGGGTCGCGCAGCGACTGGACTGGATCGGAGCGGGTGGTGGCACGACCGCCGGTGGCGAAGCAGGCGCGGCGGGTGCCATCTACAGTTGCCCGATGCACCCGAATATTCGTCAACCCGGACCGGGCCGCTGCCCCATCTGCGCGATGCCGCTGGAACCGGCCACGGACGGCGGTGGCGGGAAGCGTGACGAATACGCCGTGACGGTCGAACCGGCTTCGCGCCGCTTGGCCAATATTCAAACGACGCCGGTGAAGCGGCGGACGGTCCAGAAACGGCTCGAATCGATCGGGCGGATCGCCGTTGACGAAAGCCGCCAAGCAACCATCTCGGCCTATATTTCCGGCCGCATCGAACGGCTGTTCGCCGACTACACCGGCGTGGAGGTTGCCAAAGGCGATCACCTGGCCGTGATTTACAGCCCGCAACTGTACGCGGCGCAAGTCGAATATCTGGAGAGCCGACGCACGCGGGCAAACCTTCAAGGCGCCGCGCTGGAAACGGTCCGCCGAGCCCAGGAACGACTTGTCGAGGGCTCTCGTCAACGGCTGATCGAGCTGGGCATGACTGCGGAGCAACTTGCGGAACTGGACCAGAGCGGCCAAGAGCAATCGCGGATCACTTTGTATTCGCCAATCGGCGGAACGGTCATCGAGAAGCTACTGGTCGAAGGCAAGTACGTCGATGTGGGAGAACCGATTTATCGCATCGCTAACCTCAGCACGGTTTGGCTGCTGCTGCAACTGTTCCCCGAGGACGCGTCGCTGGTGCGTTTCGGCCAAAGCGTCGAAGTCGAAGTGCAGTCGTTGCCGGGGAGATCGCTCGAAGGGAAAGTGGCCTTTGTAAGCCCCGTGGTCGACAGCCGCACACGAACGGTCGACGTGCGGGTCGAACTGCTCAACACCGACGGCTTGCTGCGGCCAGGCGATTACGCGCGCGCCGAAGTCCTGGTCCCACTCGGGGAACAGGCTCAAGTTTATGATGCCGACTTGGCCGGCAAATGGATCAGCCCGATGCATCCCCAGATCATCCGTGACCAGCCGGGAAGCTGCCCGATCTGCGGCATGGATTTGGTGTCGACACAGCAGTACGGCTACTCCAGCGAGCCGCTTCCGCAACCCGAAGTGCTCGTGATTCCCCGGCGGGCGGTGCTGATGACCGGCAGTACCAGCTTGGTATATGTCGAGACGGAGCCCGGCCGGTTCGAGATGCGTCCGGTCAAGCTCGGGCCGCTGCTGCAAAACGAAGCGGTCATCCTCAGCGGCGTTGAAGAAGGCGAGCAGGTTGCCGTCAGCGGCAATTTTCTGATCGACTCGCAAATGCAATTGGCGGGCAAGCCATCACTGATCGACCCCGAGCGAGCGATTGCGCGCAAACCCGAGCCAGCAGGCCCCCTGGAGCTTGCGATTGCCGATACCCAACGGATCACCGGGGAAACCGGGGCACAACTGGAACAGCTCTATTCAGCTTATTCGGCACTGGTCACGGCGTTTGCCGCCGATCAACTGCCCACCGGCGAGCAAGTCGACGCGGTGCAGCAGCTTTCCCAGCAACTGTCGCAGTCCGATGATCTGCCCGCACCGCTGCAGGAACTGGCTTCACAAATCAACACCGATGTGGCTCATCTCCACCACCGGCCGCTGGAGCAGGCTCGTGAACAGTTCAAGACGGTCAGTGGCCATGTCCTGCAACTCGCCGCGGCCGCGCGTGGCGAGCAAGCGGAAGCCGAGCTGATTCATTTCTACTGCAGCATGGTACCGAGCGGGAATGCGAACTGGCTCCAGCTCGAAAAGCCGACAGCGAATCCTTATATGGGAAGCAAAATGCTGCGCTGCGCCACTTATGAGAATCTACTGACCCTGCCACCAACCACGGAGGAAGCCGAAATGCCATGAGGCGTTCAGCACTAACTTCCGCATTTCACTCTCCCTCTGGGAGAGTCGAGCCTCAGGCGAGGAGAGGGGCGTCACGTCGAACGGACGCTTTTTCGCAAACCGCCCTCCCCGCGGAGACTCGCTGGAGCTCGCTTCGCGACCCTCCCGGGGGGAGGGTGAATCTAAAACTGCACGACCTCCAAGCGGGAGGGTGAAGACGATGAAAACAGGTAACTTATTTTTAAACTCTCCCTAACAAGAACTTCTCAATCCTGCTGCGAAACGGACACCTCCCATGAATTGGAACCGATTGATGTTGCGCCCCTACCATAAGACCTTACCCGCACTCCTAGCCCTGCTGATCCCAATCTCGATCGGCTGCAGCCCGAGCAACGATCAGGCCAACGCCCCGGAAAACGCTCCGCCACCTGTGGCACAGGTCGACGAACAACACGACACGCAACCCGAAGGGCTGGTGTTGTTGGAAGATGAAACCGAACGCGCGGCTGCGATTGCGCAAGGCATCTGTCCGGTCAGCGGGGAGCCGCTCGGATCGATGGGCAAGCCGATTAAACTGACGGTTGAAGGCCGAGAAGTTTATATCTGCTGCTCGGGATGCGAGGACGCGTTGCGGGAAGATCCGGAAAAGTATTTCAGCCAACTCGATCAGGGGCAGACGCAGTGACCTGCCACAAGCTCCTGATCCGCGCGTCCTCTCGCAGCTTCGGTCCGGTGCGATGTTAGCATCGGTGCTCCGGTTTGTCGTTCGCGAGCGTCTGGTCGTGCTGCTACTGGCCGCCGGTCTGATCGCCGCTGGTTGGCGGTCGGCCCAGGTCGTTCCGGTCGATGCGATCCCCAACGTCGGTGAAAACCAGGTGATCGTGTTCGTCGATTGGCCGGGGCGATCGCCGCGCGATGTCGAGGACCAAGTGACCTACCCGCTCTCGGTGGCGCTGCTGTCGGTGCCCGGTGCGGAGAGTGTCCGCGGCAAGAGCATGTTCGGGTTTAGCTTTGTGCAGGTCACCTTCAGTGACGACACGGAGTTTTATTGGGCGCGGACCCGCGTCCTGGAGCGGCTCGGCAGCGTCGCACCGCTACTGCCCGAAGGAGTCACACCGACGCTGGGGCCTGATGCCACGGGGCTGGGCCAGATCCTGTACTACACGCTCCAGCCGCCCGCCGAAGGACTGGATCTCGCACAGCTTCGCTCGCTGCAGGATTACGTCGTCAAACTTGAACTGCAGGCGATCAAAGGGGTCAGCGAAGTCGCCAGCATCGGCGGCTTCGTCCGCCAGTACCAAGTGGAAGTCGACCCGGACCGCTTACGGTTTCATGAGATTCCGCTGGCTGACTTAGTCGACGCCATCCGCGCATCGAACATTGACGTCGGTGCCAAGACAGTTGAGAGCGGCGGGATGGAGTTCATCGTCCGCGGCCGCGGCTTTCTTGGTGGCGGTGATCACGAGCAAACGCTCAGCGACCTGGAAGAGACGGTCGTCATGTCTCGCAGCGGCGTTCCGGTGCAGGTGCGCGACTTGTCGACGGTGCAAATCGGTCCTGAGTTTCGCAGCGGGGCGCTGGATCTCAACGGCTCCGAAGCCGTCGGCGGAATCGTCGTGATGCGATTCGGTGAGAATCCCCGGCGGGTGATCGACGCGGTGAAAGAACGCATGATTTCGTTGGAACCAAGCCTCGGCGGGGTGACGTTCGAGGTCGTGTATGACCGCACTCAATTGATCGATGAGACCATCGCCACCCTGACCGAGGCGCTGCAGTCAGAAATCATCATCACCGTGGTCGTGGTGCTGCTCTTTTTGCTGCACATCCGCGGCAGTGTGGTGGTCGCGGTCACGCTGCCGCTGGCAGTCCTGATGACGTTCGTGGCGATGCGAGTCTTTAACATCGATGCCAACATCATGTCCTTAGCGGGCATCGCCATCTCGATCGGTGAAGTCATCGACCTGTCGATCATCGTGTCGGAGAATATCTACCAACACTTGGTGGACTGGGAAGCCGAAGGTTCTCCCGGCGGACCCCGGCAACGCCAAGCGATCATTGTGACCGCAACCCAAGAGGTGGCCCCGGCGGTGATGACGGCGGTTGCGACGACGATCGTCAGCTTCTTGCCGGTTTTCTTTCTGACCGGGCGCGACTACCGGTTGTTTGCGCCGCTGGCCTACACCAAAACGTTCGCCATGGTCGCGGCCGTGGTGATTGCGGTCCTGTTGGTCCCGATGCTCGCTCGGCTTTTGCTGCGATCGCAGGTCCGGTCTCGATTCGCCTCACTGGGCCTAGGGCTCGGGCTCGCTGCCATCTTCGCCGTCTTGGCCGGTTCGGTGTGGGCCAATGCGATTCAAAGCCGGGTCGACCTGCACCGTGTATGGGTGATTCTGATTGCGGCACTAGCGGGCTTGGTGCTCGGCTACGGGCTCGGGCGCGAGCGACTGCGGCCGATCGAAGACAATCCTGTCAGCCGGCTGATCCACTGGATCTATGAGCCAGCCCTGCGGCTTTTTCTACGGCATAAGACAGCATTCTTGTTGCTGCCTGTCGCGGTGGTGGTGCTCGGCATGGGGGCTTGGCTCGGACTGCCAACGATCCTCAGGCCACTGGAGCGGGCGACCGCACGGCTCGGTACCGACCTCAATGAGGTCCCCGGTTATGTGGAGGCCAAACATGTCTTCACAGGGCTGGAGACCGACGATTGGATCGCGCTGGATGAAGGAACCTGGTTTTACATGCCCGTGCTTTATCCCGGCGCGAGTCTGTCGCAAGCGCTTGAGGTTTTGCAAACCCAAGGAGCATTGATCAAGCAGATCCCCGAAGTCGAGAATGTGCTAGGCAAGATCGGCCGCGCCGAATCAGCGCTCGATCCGGCGCCCACATCCATGATCGAAACCTATGTGATGCTGCGACCGAGAGATCAGTGGCGTCCGGAAGCTACCGAGCAGATGATCTGGGAGGAAATCAACAGCCTCGCGACCCTTCCCGGTATCACCCGAGCCGCCCCGCTGCAGCCGATCGAAGGCCGAGTCGTGATGCTGCAGTCGGGGATCCGCGCAGCGATGGCGATCCGCATCTATGGCGATGATTTGTCGCAGCTCGCCGAGGCTTCCCTGGCGGTACGGGATCACTTGCGCCAGCTGCCCCAAGTTCATGCCGACACCGTCAATCCTGACATCGTGTTGGGCAAACCGTATGTGGAGTTTGAGATCAATCGCGAAGCGGCGGCGCGGTTTGGAATGTCGGTAGCCAGTGTCAATCAGGTCATCGAAACGGCACTGGGCGGGATGACCGTCACCCGCACCGTGCACGGCCGCGAACGTTATCCGGTGCAAGTCCGCTATCAACGATCACTACGCGATGAGATCGAACAACTGGAGCGAACACCGGTGGTCACACCGGGCGGCGAGACCGTGCCGCTGTCACTGCTGACCCACATGAGCACAACCTGGGGGCCGGGAGAGATCAGCAGCGAGAATGCGCGGCTGGTGGCTTATGTGATGTTCGCGCCGTCGGGCTCGATGGGGTCGTTGGAAACCGCCGCCAGCGTCGAACGCTCACTCCAAGCAGCGATGCAATTACCCTCTGGCGCTGCGGGACGACTCGACATGCCAGAAGGCTATTTTGTGGAAGCGGTAGGTTCTTTCCGTGAGCAACTGGAGAGCAACCGGCGGCTGTTGTTCATCATTCCAATTGTGATCCTGATCAATTTCTTCTTGATCTATTTCCAGTTCCGCAGACTGTCGATTGCGCTGATCATCTTTGCGGCGATTCCTGTGGCTTTTGGCGGCGGCATGATCGCCGTGGCGTTGGCCGGCGTGAAAATGAACACCGCGATCTGGGTCGGTTTTATCGCCGTTTTCGGACTGGCGGTCGATGATGGCTTGGTGATGGCCACCTATCTCGATCAAGTCTTTCGCCGGCGTCGGTTCGAGACAATCGCTCAAATCCGTGATGCCGTGGTCGCTGCCGGGCTGAAGCGGATTCGGCCTTGCTTGATGACCTCGTTTACGACCTTTGCTGCCTTGACGCCGGTCCTGCTGGCGACCGGACGCGGCGCCGATGTCGCCAAAGCGATGGCCCTGCCGGTGTTCGGCGGCACACTGTTCGTACTCATTACCTTGTTTGTTGTCCCCGTTCTATTCAGTCTGCTGATGGAGTCCAAAATGCGGCTCGGCCTCCGCGACGATTACTGGGCGGCTGAGCAAGAGCCTGTGGTAAAGATGATTGATTCAAAATTGAATTAGGCAGGTCACCCCATGCCGGTTCGAAGTTGCCTAAAATTGTGGCTTTATAGTTAGCCACAGGTAGGAACAGGCTATACTGAAAATCTTCAACTGCGATTACATAACCGCGTCCTTTGCAAATGTGTTCATTTAAACCTGGAGTTCGCAATGTTTACCTGTAAGCAAAATTGTGTTTTCTTGGCCGGACTAATAGCCATGGCCGCTGCCGTCGAGCCTGTCGCCGCACTAGCCCAAGGCGGCAGCGTCAATCCAATTGAACGGCGACTGCACCCGGGGCAGGGATACTGGGGGAATCAGCGAGCCGCACGCAGCATGCAGCATGCACGTGATTACACGATCGGATTGCACGACTATACGATCCGTGCTGAGCGTATTGCACCCACCATCGCACAATCCGAGGCGGAGGGGGTAACGCGTAATTTGCAGGCAACGCATCAGAACTTGGCCGTGGTTCGTGAGGCCGCCCCCGACGGCCAAGCGGTCCGCGCGTCAATTGGTAAAATTGAACAGCACCTCAAAAAGGCTGCTGAGCTACATCAGGCGCTTCATGAGGAATGCCACCGACAGGAAATTGATCGCGAGGCGACCGCTGAATGCTGCAATGATTTAATAAAAGAGCTGGATCTGGCGATTGCTGAGCATGGGGCGCTAATGCGCCAGCTTGAACGCGCGGCACGGAACCAAGAGGCGCCATCGAGCCGATAATGCTGTTTGGGTCCGGGTTAAAGGGTCAGTAGTGAATGGCCGCCAGTGGCCCTCCGGGTGCTTCGCACAATTGACCCCTTAACCCAAGCGGAGGCCGTACCGGTATAAGGATTGCAGCGAATACGGAGTTTGGATTTCAGCGTCAGGACGATGCTCAAACGTTTTGGTTTCGTCCGTTACCACCATGGGAGTAAAGATCATGGCAAACTCGAAGTACGCATCCTGCGTCGAAGCCTGCATCCAGTGCGCTCAAGCATGCGAGCACTGCGCCGATTCCTGCTTGAGCGAGCAGGATGTCAAGATGATGGCTGAGTGCATTCGGCTGGACCGCGATTGCTCCCAGATGTGCTGGATGGCCGCGGCGCTGATGAGCCGCGAGTCGCAGTTTGCGGCCGCTTTCTGCCGCCTGTGCGCCGAAGTCTGCGAGGCCTGTGGCGCCGAATGCGGCAAGCACGAGCATGACCACTGCCAGCGCTGCGCCCAAGCCTGCCGCCAGTGCGCCGAAGCCTGCCGCCGCATGGCTGCGTAGTGCTCCATCAGCCTTGAGGTTGCTGAACCGCTGGCGGTTCAGAGAGTAGAACAATTGAGGACAATTGTTCTACACTGGCACCTTCACCGACCAGAGCACTGCGTCGGGTGGCACGTCCCTGAGGAACGAAGGGCGTGCTGGGAAGAGCTGTAGAGAAACTGAGGAAGATCTTATCGGCTCGGTCTCTGTTTCAGGAGACCACGCCCATCGCTGGTGCTCTGGGCGTGCCACCCCAAGCCGAGCCTGTTTGGGGCCGACGACCGCCACGTCACAGAAGCGACATGCCTTCGTCCCAACGGGGCAACCTGATGTCAGCCCAGGCTAACGGCCTGGGAATCGAAATGAAGGAATATCAGCGAGCCCCAACGGGGCGGCCCGAAGAAGGTCAGCGCTGTGCATTAGGGCCACCCCGTTGGGGTTTCAGGAAAGGGTGTTCGTGGATGGTCTAAAACCAGGACGTTGCCCTGGGCTGACATAGCACCGTCCCGTTGGGCCTACCATTTGTCACTGATGAGTGCCAATTTCTACTTTGCTAACTTAAGCCAACGCCGCCTCATTCGCTGAAATACCCTCTGATTCCCGAGGAAGCATCGCGTTCGCTTCGTCTAAGCAGGACGATGAAGTGGAAAGATATCAGCACCGCCGGATGACACGTCCCTGAGAACTGCCGGGTGGCACGTCCCTGAGAACTGCCGGGTGGCACGTCCCTGAGGAACGAAGGGCGTGAGGAGAATCGCAGGAAGCACCAGGGAATGTCTCATCGGCTCGCGTTTGGCTCTGCTGCCCACGCCCATCGCTGGGGCTCTGGGCGTGCCACCCAGCATCATGCGAACAACCTCTCGATCGGCTGGCCGCCGTCGGTAACCGGAATCGGCCGATCGCCGTCGTACAAATAACGCGTCCAGTCGATACCCAGCGCCGCATGAATCGTGGCGAAGAAGTCCGGGACGCTGACCGGATCGGAGACAATGTTCTGCGACAGTTCATCGGTTTCGCCATACGCGCCGCAGTGCTTCAGCCCACCACCGGCCAATACACAGGTGAACGTGCTGCCTTGATGCCCGCGTCCGCCGCCGCCATCGAACTGCGGCGGCCGCCCGAACTCGCTGGTGATCACGATCAGCGTCTTGTCGAGCATCTGGTGAGCTTCCAGATCGTCCATCAGCGCGGCCATCGACTGATCGAGATCACGGATCAGCTCATGCTGATTTTCGATCCCGTCATTATGCACATCCCAACCGGTACCGTTCATGAAGTTCAGGTTATGAGAGACTTCAATGAACCGCACACCGCGCTGTAACAAACGGCGAGACAACAAACAACGCTGCCCAAACTCGCTGCCGTAAGCATTGCGCAACTCTGCCGGCTCGCGATCCAGTTCAAACACGCTGGAAAACTCGGGACCGGCAAGTTTTAAGCTTTGAGCGATCGCGGCATCATAATCTGTGATGCGTGCGTCCCGGTCAAAACGCTCCGCCGCCGATTCTCGCTGCACTTGCAGCAGCCGCTCGCGTCGCGATTGCCGCTGGCCGGTGACCCCATCGGGACGCGACAGCCCCGCCGGACCACGGCTGGTATCGGTGAGGTACAAGTAGCCGGCCGACGGGCCGAGAAACCCAGGCCCGCGGGTCACATTGGGATAGCCGATCAACACATAAGGCGGGGCTCCGTCTTGAGCAGCGCCGCGCTGATCCGCCACGACTGACCCGAGCGACGGATACGAAACCGTGCCGCTGACCGGACGCCCGGTGTGCATGCGGTTGGTCGCTGCGGCGTGTTCGTCGATCACATCGTGATGCACGGTCCGGACCGCTGTCACCCGGTCCATCCGCTCGGCCACGCGCGGCAGGTGCTCGCAAACCTGCACGCCGTCGACGGCTGTAGGGATGGCGTCGTAATAAGCGCCCGCGATTTTCTGCTTCGGGTCACCGCGGCGTTTAGGATCAAACGTATCGATCTGCCCCATGCCGCCGCCGAGCCAAATCGAAATCACATGTTCGACTTGGCCGGATAGTTTTGCAGGGGACGCGGGCTCGGCAGCGCGTCCGAGCGCAAGGGCAAGGGCCGGTGAAGCGGCTGCCGCGGCGAGGTACTCTCTTCGGTTGATCAGGTTCATGACTTTCAATCGATTGATGAAATAAACTTCCGCATTTCACTCTCCCTCCGGGAGAGTCGAGCCTCCGGCGAGGAGAGGCGCGACCCTGGCCCTCCCCGGCCGCTACCGCGTCCGACCCTCCCGCGGGGCGGGAGAGTGAAAGTAATGAAAACAGGAAACCTATTTTTGAACTCTCCCTTATGTAGAACAATTGAGGACAATTGTTCTACTCTCTGAATCGCCAGCGATTCAGGACGCAAAAACTGCCACAGTCCAGTACTGCTCGCCTTAAGGCACCCACACGAACTCGGGCGAGTTAATCAGCGTCCAGACGACATCTTCATAGCCCTCGCGCCAGTTGGCCCGCAGCCGCGGATCGGGCGGATCGCCCTCCCTGGCCCGGCGTTCCATCTCGACTTTGATCACATTCGCTTCGGGCCGCAGATGGTTGCTCCAAGAAACATGCTCCAGCGGCGGCAACGGCTCGGGACGTACGACTTGCTCGCTCGGCAGCAGCCGCGTTTCAAATCCATCGGCCAGCGTGGCGGCGTATAACTCGCGTTCGTGCACCGTCGGCAAACGGCTGGCGAACCGCAGGAACAGCGACTCGCAAAGTTCCTCAGCCGATCCGGCACGAACCGCCAGGTCGGCCAATTCGCTGTCGATCGACGCCCGGACGATCCACGAGGCCATCACGCCGTTGGCGAGGATGCCGGGCTGCAGCACATTGGGGTCACTCAATCGATCGGTGAGCGCGTTCTGCCGGGAGCCGTTCCAGCCGAACGCTTCGAGCACATCGGTGATCGCTTGCGCCCGCGGCAGCGCCAAACTCGGACGATCGCGCTCATTGGCCAACGTGGCGAACTCCCAAGCCCGTTTCGGAAAGCCGAGGCTGATCATCGTTCCTGCCGGTTGTTGCCCATCGGAATCGAAGGTCACTTCTTCCGTCCGCATCGCGTGACCGGAAGCAAAGAATAGCGAGTCGACGATCTGCTCGGCCGCCAACCGCCGGCGGTCAGGGGCAGCAAAAAACCGATCCTCCGCGGTCGCGATCAGATTGGAGCCGGTTGCCTGACGCTGGTAGGCCTCGGAGGTCATGATCAAACGCAGCACGTGTCGCATGTCGTAGCCCGAAACGACGAACTGCCGCGACAGCCAGGTGAGCAGTTCCGGGTGGCTGGCGCGCTTGGCTTCCCAGTCATCAGCCGGTTCAACCAAGCCCGCCCCCATCAGCCGTTTCCACAGCCGATTGACGATCACGGCGGCGAACCGTTCATTGGCCGGCGATGTCATCAACACCGCCAGCCGCTCGCGCGAATCCTCCGGCTGCTGTATCAGCCGGCTGGTCAACTCATCGTCGGCCGCCCCGCTGACACTGGCAAATGCCCATGCCGGCTGAACCGGCACCCCCGGTTGCAGCGTCACTCGAATCAGCGACGCGCGGTCTTTGTGTTGTTCGAAAAAGCCCGCCCCAACGGTACTCGTCTTCGGCACCGAAACCGGCTTGCGTGCGATCATCGCCGACAGCGCAAACAGATCCTGCTGGGTCGTCGCGTGATACGGCGAATCGTGGCAGCGAGCGCACTGCAGGTCGACGCCGAGAAACGCTGAGGCGAGCACGATGCTGCGCGTGACCAACGGAGCATCATTGTCGGCCGCCATGCCGAAGCCTGCTGCCCCGCCTTCGCGTTCACTGCCGCGGAGCATGACCAGATCGGTCACCAACCGGTCCAGCGGACGATGGTCGCGAATCGCTTCATGGATGAAGTAGCGGAACGGGCCGGTGTTGTTGATGCTCGGCTTGAGAATGTTCGGATTTTCTGCCAGCACATCCTGCCAGTACGTCACCCACTGATCGGCCACGCGCTGATCGCCCAGCAGTTGATCGATCAGCTTGGTCCGCTTCTGTGGATCGTTGCTGAGCAGGAACCGCCGGGCCTCCGCTTCCGAAGGCGGCAGTCCCCAGCAGTCCAGATAAACACGCCGCATGAACGCCGCGTCGTCGACGATCGGGGCCGGAGTGAGCGTTTCCGGTGCGATGGCTCGGCCCCAAGCGACACCGCCCTGCACCCACTGCTGCAGCGTTTCGATCTGCTCTGGCGTGAGTGCACCCGATGGCGGCATTCGCTCGCCTTCCTCACTGGAAAACACGCGGGCGATCAGCACGCTGCTATCCAGATCGTGCGGCACAACCGCAGGCTCACCGGAATCGCCACCAGCCAAAGCGGCTTCGCGCGAGGTCAATTGCAGCCCACCCTCTGCGTTCTCATCATGGCAACGCAAGCAGTTGTCGCGGAGGATCGGCAACACCTGTTGTTGAAAGAACGCGGCATCGCCGTGCGAATCCTTCACAACTTCCACCTTCGCCTGCGCGATCTTGGCCGCTAAAAATGCGTCGATCGGATGAGCGGTTACAGTTCTGTCGAAGCTCGGAATCTCTGGCGCCGGATGCTCCGCGACCCATTGCCGCGCCGCTTCATGGCGGCCGTGCCAGTAGTCGTCCTGGCTGGACGCGGCATGGCGTCGCAGTACGGTATTGAGCTGATCCAGCCGCTGTTCGGCCTGGCCCAGCGCCGCTTCCACGTCCGCGTCGAGCAAGCGCACCGCTGGCGAAGTCGCTCCGGCGGGCTGCAGCAATTCAAACGTGTCGCTGCCATCGCGTTGAATCGCCAACACCGTCTCTCCCGGTTCGGCCCGCAGCCGCGGTCCACCGACCAGCGTTTCAAGACAGATGCGATAGTGCCCGGCAGTCTTGACCGACAACGGCACGATCACCTCTTGATCTCCATAGCCCACGCGGCGATGGCCCGGCAGCGGCGGCTCGGGCAGCGGACGCATCAATTGGTGCGCGCTGGTGCTCCCCTTTCTAACCCCAGTGCGGGCGATCACCTCGTCTTCCAGCCACACGCGGCTCAGTCCCCGCGTTCGCAGCAGCAAGCGATGATTACCGCTGGGCAGTTCGATTTCGGCTGCGGCTTGCAGCAGCACCGTCGGCTTCCAGGAATCGCGGATGCCCCAGTTGTCGTAGCGCAGCGGCAGGCGATCGATCAAAAACTCCGCCGTCGAGTACGTCACCACCGGCTCCGCGGGCAGCCGTTCGGCGGCCACCCAGCGATCATGTGCGGGCACGCCTTCGAGCACCCGCACCGTGACCGCCTCGGGCAAGATTGCGAGTTGCGGCACCACTTCCGGAATCTCATAGATGTTTCGCTCCGGCCCGTCGCGGCGAAAGCGGCTGGCCAATTGCTCGTCGCTCAGCAGCTTGCGGAAGATCGCGATCTCATCGACCAGCCCTTGAAAACTGCTGCTGGAGTTGCCGCCCATCGAGCTGCCGATCCAGACCGCATCGTCATCGACGACCGGCGGCCGCGTCGTCGCCCCGCCCATGTCCCATTTGCCAACGACCTGTTTTTCATTGAGCCAGCCGCGAATGCTGGTCGGATCGCCGAAGCGGTAGCTGACCGCCACACGATGCCAACCCGTTCCGGGGGCAAACCCGCTGTCGCTGGTCCAGCGGTGCCAGTGTGCATCGCGTTTACTGTCATCGGCTTGACGCGGCGAGGCGAACAGAAAGTTCAGCCGCGCTTGCCCATCGACACCGCGCAGCCGCAGCGCCCAGTTCTGGTTGTCGCCTGGAAAACGGCTGTCACCGGTGCGGCCTTTGCCGATCAGATAGTGGTTCTCGCCTTCGCCGAGTCGATCGGTGTTGACCCACGCTTCGATCGTCAGTTCGTCGCCGTTGTCGAAATCAAAGTCGCTCTGCGGTCCGGGATCGGCGAACACCAACCGAGCCCCGCCGCCCTCGAGCCGGACCGCCGTGTTTTGCGCATCAAAGTCAGGAAACTCCGGCGCACGCGGCCCAGGCTGGTCGCGCTGGACCTTGCCATGCGGCGTCAGCGGAACCGTCGACTCCGTCCCAAACCGCCACATCGCCACCGGCTTGGCCTCCTCAGCAGCGTCTGCCGCCAACATCGGCGTAAGCAGCACCGGCATCAGCAGCCAGCAGCAACTTCGAGCAAGTAACAGGCGGGCAGCAGCGAACGGCGACTGGGCGGGCATAGGGCATCTCCTGCGGGTGGGATCTCCATCGTAATCGATCTGCTGGCCTCAAGCACCTTCGTTTCCAAAACGACTCACGAGCTTGCCAATCTTCAGGCCGAGTTAGGGCACTGTCGTTCGCTCAAGCTGGGCAATCTCCGCGGCAAGAATCGCTGTCACTCACCGCGGACGTTCCCCCACCCCAGCTCGCCAATCCCAGCAACCACGAACTATTCCCCGGACCAAAACCAGCGACAGTCGCCCCACACGCCCGCTCCCTGGGTTATGGATGCCTCCTGGACGCCGTATCGCCCGCTGCAACGGTGGATGGCAGACGGCGAGACAACCCGCAACGGTTTTCCGCGGCCTCTCGGATTCATCGGAGAGAACCCGATACAATCGAACCATGTCAACTCTCACCTACACGACCGACACGTCAGCCGAAGCTCTCGAAGTGCAGCTTGCGTGTCTACGCAAGATGAGCCCCCAAGAGCGGTTTCGGCGAACGTGCGCGATGTCACGACGGGTCCGCAACATGGGGTTCGCTGCCATCCGACGTCGGCACCCTGAGTTGAGCGAAGAAGAAACGCAATTGCTGTTCATCGAGCTCACCTACGGCAAACCGCTCGCTGACGACGTTCGCCGCCCGAAAGCAGAGCAATCCGGTTGAGCAACCCGGACGGGGAAAGGGCGTCAGTTACCCTTCATTTACGGTACCTGACACATTTTCGCTGCCCGCTGGTTCTCCGCCCTGAGTTCGGCGAGCGAGGCGTCCTCGCCGACCGGTTGGGGCTTGGGAGCGAGTTGCCTGTGCCAGAGCCTCAGGCTTCCGTCGCCCACGCCAACAGCCTGGGTTGTGGGGGCAAATGAGTAGCCTTGCTTAACAAACAGGTTGACGGCGTCACGTTTGAACTCGTCGCTGAACGAGTGTCGTTGCGAATCTGTGGACATGGCGACCTCCTGGGGGACTTCTCAGAAAATCCCCCAGTGTCCGCCAGTCCTAGGCCGACGCAGTTTTGCTATCCTATCCAGGAATTGACGGGAATCGCACAAGGACATAGTTCGTGATAAACACGCCAAAATACGGAAACGCACCGCCGCTTAAGCACCTTAGCGGCGAGTCAGTGAGGGCATTACTCGTTTCGCTTCGGAATGCAGTTGCGCCGATTCTGGACAACAACATCTTACCGCACTTTACCGACCACAGTGTTTCCCATTCCGATGGGGTTACGCAATTGGTTGACTCTTTAATCGACCCGCTGCAGAAGACCGATAAGCGTTTAAGCGAAACGGAGTTGGCCGTCCTCTATGCCGCATGCTACCTGCACGACATTGGCCTTCAGTATGAAAACGCAGGCGAGACGAGGACGATTGCTGAACTTAAACTTGGCTTGCTGTGGCATGAGCAGCCCCGAAACGAGCAACTCAACCTTCTTCGTCGGTTTCATCACAGGATCTCCGCTGAGATGGTGCACTCATCAATCCGTGCCGAGTCGCCGATTATTGGCATGCAACTGACGAGTGCGTATGAACCGTCGAAGGTCGCGTGCCTTTGCGAAGCACACAATTTATATTTTGAAATTGAGGGTGACCTTGCCCGTTATAAAGAGTTAACCGCAGACGGGCCTGACATTCGCATGAATTTGCTTGCGAGCTTATTGAGAGTGGCAGATATACTCGAAGAATCACGGCGTAGAGCTGCGCGGCCAAAGGCACAGACGCTTATGCTGGACATCACGTCTCAAAAACATTGGTGGCGACACTACTATACGGAGAACGTCGTTTTTAACGAGCTCGACCGAACGATTACAATCTGGTTTGATTTCCCCCCAGACAAACTCGAGTCTTACTCCCGAATCGTTCCAGAACTGCAGAAGCCGTGGATTGAGGCGGAATTTAAACGCCATGCCGAAGTCTTCAACAAATACGGCGTGGCTTGGACACTACAAGTTGAGTTGAAGGCTAAGCAATACAGCGATACAGAGACCATGCCTGATGAAGTCGCAACGGCGATGATGGCTGAATTGCGAGTACGGCATATAGAGGAAGATGAACGACGGCGTAGTATCCTGCTGAGCACGTTTCGCGAATCACGTCCTCACGTGGAAAGTCGTTTGAATCGGCTGCAAGAACTGAAAACAGAGTTGTCGCCAAAAAACTATTTGCTCAAGCTCGTAGAAGTGTCCAACGATTTGTGGACAATAGGTAGTAAGCGAAGCGCGATCATGACGCTCGTTTTTGAATTCGACAGGAGCAATCAACATCTTGACGTTGTGAACCGAATTAGGATCGGAACGCGTTTGATGGAAATGTGCCTAGAGGACGGTCTGGCAAACCTTGCAAAGGGATGGGGAATCGTTCTGCAGGAAAGCGTGCGCACGCTTGACTCTACCCATCCGGTCGTTTATCCCTGCCTTCGGACGATCGTCGATTGGTTTATTGCACTTTGCGGTTACGAAGAAGCCAATGCTGCGATTGCGGAAGCCATTGCTGCTACTACCGATCAGACTGAGGTCGAGTTGCTTAATGCGAAACGCAACGAGATTGAGTACCTGCGAGGCAATTTCGTTGCGGTGAAAGATGAGACAGAAAGACGCTTAAAATGATTAATAGTGCCTCACCGGATATGAGGATTGCGATTGTCGAAGCGAAAAGCCTTGCGTTCTTGGGAGATCCAGCGGATGCTATCTCAATGCTGGAAGGTAAGATTAATTCGCGTTCAGTTCTGATCGATCAATTGGTTGCCCTGATCGCAATTTGTGAAATTCTTCACTTAGACTGCCGCGATACTGAAGCGTTGAGCGTTTTTGAACAGCGGGTCGCACCACTGATGGGCACATTTCCCGAAGCAATCGAGATTGCTGTCGCGTTCAATCGAAGCGACATCATGCACGCTTTGCTTCAGAACGATGATTTCTACGGCATGGTGGATCGGGCGGCGATCACTGAGGTCGAACTTTGGGGCTATAAAGCGTATTACAGTGTTCTCGAGGCACGCGAACAAGGCAAGCAATATGATTCGTTGCCCAGCATATGGCGAGAGTTGATACGCGCATATCACCAAGGATGCTGGCGCCCCTATCGCCTGGCTTCAAAGATTATGGCGATCGAGTGGATGGAACTCGGCTTGCCGCACGAATCCATCTACCATGCGATGATTGCTGGCGAAAAGGAAACTGCCGCGAGGCTCGGCAACTTTCTGTTACTACACGGGAAGCCTGACAGCATTTTGCTATCAACCACGAAGTGGCTCGATTATACACACCTTAAGCGGCCGTTTATGGTCGGATGCGACATACTTGATCGTTATGTCGACGCGATACCTGATGAACGTTTCGACGAAGTTTTTGAGCGAGTGCGAGCACACGCAGTAACACTTGGTTCAGACCGGCAGTTGCACTCGGTCGTTGCACGAGCATGGGACGCGATAGCAAATCTGTCCTGGAGGCTGAATTCATCTCAAGCTAGACGTTTGGTCAGCACAGCGATTAACCATCCTATTTGGAACGCTCCGATCGAGGGAGGTAACAGCATACTGCCCGTGAGAGACAAGATGATGAAGTCGCTCACGAAATGTGCTGCAAAACTGCCAAAAGATAGCATTCCCGACCTGATTAGCGCATCGCTGCCTTTAGTTATTGAACGGAAACAACATAGCGATTACCCAGATGGAATCGAATTACTATGCAGCCTCGCAGATGCTGGAGGTGACCAGGAAAAACGGCGAATCAGGGAGTCGCTTTACCCATCCGGGCAACGTCTTGATGCATACCTTCTTCAGGTCGCGCCACACTTTAGTGTCGAATTGAAGGCCACGGAATCGCTCAGTCAAGACGCAAGGAACGTAGCTGCGCGAATTCGAGAGCAAGTGCAGCTGGTCGCGGTGGCCACCGATGTAAAACAATCGCCGGGAACGTTTGGATTCTACACCATCGTTAAGGGTGACAAAAAGCTTGTCGTACATTTCGCAGATGCGGTCCATGAAAACGCAATTTTTCGACATCGAAAGCAGATCTCTCAAGATGTACTTCAAGAGTTAATCGACGCTATCTTGGACATGGTCCGCGATAAGGAGAATCTAATAAGCAATAAAATACAGTTGGTTCAGGCAATGACACCGATCGGAGACTCCTGCTCGGATACCCAGGCGCAGCAGATTTTTGATGTTCTTGCGCCAGTTGCCACTGGAGACATCACTGAGCCTGAATCAACGATGTCAGCGGCTGAGTCACAGAATCCGCTGAACCCGTTCAAAATGGGTTCAGGAAAACCAGCTGACCTTCGCGGGGTAGCCATTTTCGCGCTAGCCTGTATCGAACGCGATAAGCCGGGCGTCTTTGGGGCGAAACTGGATGCAATAATCGAGTTTGGGCTCACGGATGATGATCCGCAAGTAAGGGCACTGTCGATTGCCGGTGCGAGGGAAAAACCGGCAATATCACAAGCAGAATTCGCTGCGATTATTCTTGCTACACGCGATGCTGACCCGCGGGTAGCAAATGCAGCGTTCGGAGCACTAGCCAACAAAGTTGGATTGCAGCTATCACGGCCGCAATGGCGACTGCTTATTCATTCTGCGAAGCTTGCTATTCAATCTAACGAGCTAATGGTGCGACGAGCGGCAGCCTACATCTGCTCCAAACTACGAACGAGCGTCTCGAATAAAACGCTTCGCATTGAAATCGACAATGTCCTTCACGCACTTTCTAAAGACAAATGCGCGTCTGTACGACTAAATGTGAAGTGACGCGCTCGTCGTGCTGACCGACTTGGTACATCTCTAGAATTAAGTGATGATGATGCAGAAAAGAGATGCAGAAAAGATGCAGAAAAGGGGTCAGGAGCCTTTTTGGTTGGATGCAGAAAAGGGGTCAGGAGCAATACTGTTCGGCACGAGCGTTGGGTTGACGCGTTCTCAGGCCGAATCGCTCAGGCGCCCAGCGTTACTGGTGGGATATGACCAACTCTGACGCGACAAATCAGCC
>Ga0182745_1000456_pt1 | contig 46320 bp, 31 predicted proteins | sample eDN3rd30CKraftBY_FD_128523 | JGI IMG/M metagenome (GOLD analysis project Ga0182745, IMG submission 128523) | Enriched backyard soil microbial communities from Emeryville, California, USA - eDNA 3rd pass 30_C Kraft BY (version 2) (version 2) | ecosystem: Environmental > Terrestrial > Soil >...
ACGGTTCCGCTGGGAGTTCCCGTCCCTGACCCCGCCGCGGCAACCGTCGCGGTCAGGGTCACCGACCGACCGAGTATGACCGGGTTGGCCGATGAGTTCAGGACGGTGGTTGTGGAGAGCTGGGATGCGGATGGGTGGAAGACGACGTCAACCCAGTAGTTCGTGGCGTTGTAGCTGTTACTGGGGAAAAGGTTTGACCCGTACGCGAACACGCCATTGCCCCCGGGGGTTCCGGCGGGGAGCGGATGCAGAGGTCCTGGATTGGTTCCCAGGCTTGTGAAGTAATTGCTCGTGTAAGCATACCCTCCGGAAGGAGCGAGGTATCCGATCACGTAGACGGTGTCGGCGGAGATCGCCACGGGTGTGTTAAAGATGGCCTCTTGCCAGCCGGTGGCGGTTTCGTTGGAGAAGGTGACGGATGCGAGCAGGGTACCCGTCGCGGTCCAGAGGTAACCGACGTGAGTTCCGGTGTTAGCCGAGCCCTTGTAGAACCTGACGCCCAGGACGGTACCTGGTACGTCGGCGGTGAACTTCATGCCGAGTACGACCGAGGACAGGTCGTCGGCCGACGCGACCGCGGGCGTCGTATCCGACGTCCAGACCGTCGATTCCGTTCCGGAGCGGATCGTTGTGAACGACCAGTTCACGGGGTTGGTCATCACGTTGCCGGCGAGGTCAACGACTCCGCTGATTGTGACAGTGTACTTTGTTAAAGGATTGAGCGGTTGGACCGGAGTCAACGCCAGTGTGTTGACCGCGGAGGGATCTCCTGTGCTCGAAGACCAAGAAGCACTCATCGGGACTGGCTGGCCGGATGGGTCTGTTACCAAGAAGGTCACGGTATTCGGATTCACGTTCTCATTGAAGGTTACCGACACGGTCTGTGTGGTGCCGACTCCCGAGGCGCCGGAGGCGGGGGTCGTGGAACTAACCGTTGGTGCGGTGAGGTCGGTCTTGTTGTTACTGAAGATGGGCTGGACCCAGTAGTTCCGACCGTTGTAGGTACTGGTGGGGAACGAGTTGATAGCCCCGAAAACCCCGTTGCCCGCGATCATGGAGCTCGACGGTGCACGCAACACCCCCGAGGTGACGCCCGTGGTCGTGAAGTAGGCGTCGTCGTATGCGAACCCTCCATTAGGGGCCGAGTACGAGACGATGTAGGTCACATTCGGCATGATCAAGACAGGCAGGGAGAATGAAACGTCTTGCCAGCCTGTCGCTGTTTCGTTCGTGAACGTCGCGCTGGCGAGAAGTGTTCCCTGAGCCAGTTGGAGGAAGCAGGTGGATCCGCAGGGGCAGCCTGGGCATGCTCCGAATTGGAGTGTATCGTTGGCGGCCCAGATGTGGGCGACGTGGGTTCCGAGGTTCATGGCCCCCTTATAAAATGATACGCCGGTAACATATCCTCCGACGTCCGAAGTGAACTTCACGCCGAGTTCCAGGGCGCTCGTATCGTTGGATGAAGCGACGGCCGGTGTCGCCGAAGCAGGGAAGAGCGAGGCGTTCGTGATCGGATTGGTCGTGAAGCTCCACGAGGTCGACTCCATTGTGTTGCCGCTCAGGTCGAGCGCGCCACTCAGCGTTGCCGTGTATGTAGCCCCGAAGCTCACGGCCTGGTTGGGAATGAGGCCGACTGTGCGGGTCGCGGTGTCATACGCGAACGTCGAAGGTACGATATTGCCAGATGCATCTCTGAGCACAAACGAAATCGTCGATGGTTGGACGGCTTCACTGAACACTGCCAGGACACTGAGGGCTGGCGCGGCATTGGATACGAAGTTCGCGCCGGAGCTTGGGGTGACAGACAGTATGGTCGGTGCCGTGGTATCGACCGGCGCGGTGGTGAACGCCCAGGAGTAAGGGGTGGTCATCTGGGTTCCGTCAACCGCTACCACGCTGTTCACGGTTGCGGTATAGGTGGTTGAGGGGGAGAGGGGCGTGACGGGAGTTAGGGTCGCAAGGCCCGACGCGGTGTCATAGACAACGGTAGCCGCGATCAGGCTGCCAGACGGGCCGCGCAGGGTGAAGTTGATCGTGGCGGGTTGAACAGCCTTGCTGAATTTGGCCGTGATCTGAGGGGACGTCGCGGGAATACCCGACGCATTATCCGTGGGGGTGGTGCTGAAGACGTAGGGCAAGAGCACGTTACTGAATACGACGTCGACCCAGTAATTGGTGGAATTATAGCTGCTTGTAGGAAAGCCGCTGTCACTCTCGCGAAAGACACCGTTTCCTCCCGACACGGGCGTCGACAAGGCATGTAGTGGTCCCGTATCCACTCCCGAAGTAGCGAAGTAGTTAGCGTTCGCGGCGTAGCCACCTGAAGGGGCGAAGTAAGAAACCGTGTAGACGGCTCCCGCCAAGATTGCGATGGGTTGGCTGAACATCGCCTGCTGCCATCCCTGAGAACTTTCGTCGGTGAAGGTAACGCTTCCAAGCAATTGCCCCGCGGCGTTCCAGAGGTGCCCCACGTGCGTGCCGATATTGGCGGGTCCTTTGTAGAAGCGGACCCCCATGACGTATCCGGCGATGTTGGAAGTAAACCTTAGACCGAGCTCATACGCGTTTGTATCGTTGGCAGAGGCGACTAAGGGGGTCGCCGAGCTTCCCCAAAGGCTCGCATTCACAACCGTGGAGGTTGTCGTGAATGACCATGTGACGGGTATGAGCGGATTGCCTGCCAGGTCGAGGGCACCACTGAGAACGACGGTGTACGTCGTGGACGGTTCCAAAACCCCGTTGGGAATGAACTTGGCGATCCTGGTCGAGGGATCGTAGGTCACCTGACCGAGAACCACGTATCCTTGGGGACTCTTGACCTGGAACTGGATTGAGCCCGCCTGCATCGCCTCGGAAAAGGTGGCCGAAATTTGGGGACCCGAGGTCACGACGCCTGTACTGCCGGAGGCGGGAGTTTTGGAAGTCACTACTGGGGAGGTGTTGTCGATGGTGATGGTGACGGAACTCGAGGACGTATTGCCGGCCTGATCCCGAGCAATGGCCGTGAGCGTGTACGTGCCGTTGGGTACTGTTGTGGTGTCCCATGAAATCCGGTAGGGGGCCGTCGTATCGGCTGCGCCGAGGTTGTTACCATTGAGTTTGAACTGGACGCTTGTGACTCCCATTGCATCACTGGCGACAGCCCACGGCACGACTGTGCCACGATAGAGCTTACCGCCCGGATTTTTGAGCGAGACGACCGGCGCCGTCGTGTCCGCCGAGTTGGATACCGAGACGCTCCGGTTCGGCAAAAGAGTCGTGTTTCCGGCAAAGTCGGTGATGACGGCCGAGAGGGTATAGCTCCCGTTAGCGAATTTCCGTGTGTCCCAAGAGAAGACGTAGGGGGCGGTGGTGATTTCGGAACCCAGGTTAGCCCCATTGAGCAAGAACTGAACGCTTGCGACCAGCATGTTGTCGGAGGCGGTGGCCGTCAGACTTCTCACCCCGGAGATGGTTGAACCACTGGCCGGGCTCGTAATCGATCCGGTAGGGGGCGTGGTATCCACCGAACCGCTGCCCACGGGGGTGTTCATGTCGCTGAGCAATTCGCCGGCATTTAATGGGCGGTTATAAATCCTGACCTGATCGATGAGCCCCTGGAAGTATTCGCCCCAGATCGAATTCCCGCCGATGCGAAGGACCCCTGTGGAAGTCACGATCGACCCATTCATGCTTCGGCTGCTTACAAGTGAGCCGTTTACATATAGTTTTAGTACCGATCCGTCGTATGTTGCCGCCAAGAAACTCCACGTGTTCAATGGCAAGGTGGATACGCCGTCCGCCGACTGATCGGAACCCCCAGAGTTGACGTAAGCCGCGGGGGGTTGGCTTGCTCCGGAACTACCGTAGAGCCCATAGGAAAGTCCATTCGTCCTTTCCTTGAGGAAAATGGTCGTGTAGTCGGAATTCGCCGTGGGTTTCACCCAAGCCTCAAGCGTCATTCCGCCTGTCAGGTCGAGGGTCGATGAATCGTTGATCGTGACCCAACTCGTGGATCCGTTGAACGATAACGCCTGGCCGCTCAGGCCGGGGGCCCAGGTTGCGTTTGAGATGGTACCCGTGTTCCCCTTGCCCGACGAGTCATTGAGCGTTGTGCCGCTTCCCTCGTTGAAGTTGTAGGAGGCGACCAGGCCTGTCGTGCTGGTCGGCTGGAGGTATCCCGTGATTGTTCTGCCCACAGTGGTCGTCGTCAAATTTCCACTGTCATCGACAGCGCGCGACTTGATGACAATGGGCCCCACCTGGTCCACAACCCATGTATAGCTCCAACTCGCCCGTCCGTTGGCCCGTCGCCAGGTGAGGCCACCATCCAGCGAGATTTCGACGCCGGCGACCACTCCACCGCCAGAGTCGGTCGCCGTGCCCACGATCGTGATCGAACTTCCAACCGCGGCGACCGAGTTCGCCCCCGGCCCGGTAATGACCGTGGATGGAGGCGTTACGTCTGTCGAGGCTGTGGCCGCGATGAGCCCGGGTTGAAGTTTCGCTGGCTGCACACCCATATCAGCCAACAGGTTGACGGTCGCTTGCTGCATGGAGGGGTCAGGGGTGACCTGCAAGGTATTGTTGTTACCATCCAGGCCCCACGACCACTGGACCGTTCCGGCCCCAAAGACCAGGGCTCCACTTGAAGCTCGATAGAGCGTAATGGTGTGGGTCCCGACGCCAGGGCCCACCTCGGTACCCCAGGGCACGAGGACGTGGCTCGTCGTCGAGAAGGTGGTGGACGACATTTGCATGAGGCCGGCGGGTCGGAACCCGTTGTCTATATCCTCGTCGGTCTCGTACCCCACCACGTACTGACCCAGGGTGGCTACCTGGCCTTGCTGGAGGCCTGCGACGGCCGTATTGCGCCAGAAACGCAAGTTGGCGAATTCGGCTGGCACGTTCATACTCACGCCGAGATCGACGCTGGTCCGGTCGTTCATGTAAATCGTGCCCATCAGCGCGTTCTCGGGCTTCCCCCCGTCGGAGGGGGCACCGAAGCGCAGATCGCGCCAGGTCCCGGTCGAGATCCAGGTTGGCGCCTGATTCATGGGGTCGACTGGGATGTTTACTTGCGACTCCTTGTAAGTGACCACAGTGCGCCACGAGGTGCTATCCGTGCTGATACTCGAAGACCAGCGGGTCTTCCAGAAGATCGAGTTTCCACTGAAGAAGGCAAGGTTAACACCTGCGTCGCGCGCGGCCTCGACGTTGGCTAACTGCTCCGCGGACCAGTATTCGTCGTGGCCCACCGATAGGAAGGCCTGGTGGTTCAGTATCAAATTCCCGCGCCGAGCGGTGTCGACGTCGGTCGTGTAGGTCACGTCATAGCCGTTCGCTTCCAGCCAGCGAACCATCGGGTATTCGGCATGCATCGGCCCGTTAAAATTGCCAAGTCCGCCGTAGGCGGAATCCACGGTTAAGGGGCGGTTGTAGCTTACCGCCATGGCACGGCCCCGTGATTGAAGGGCCGGGTTGCTGCCCGAGTAAGCATAGAGACTCGTGCCCGACCCCACGTTGGACCCATCCCAGAAGTTATAGGCTGCCCAGGTGCTGTCGGAAGTCTGGAACATGATATCCGAATGACTGTCGTCGTCACGCACGACGAAATAGATCTGACTGGCCCCTCCTGTATCCTCACGCCTCACATTGGCGAAATAGATGCCCGAGGTCATCTCCGCCGGCACGTTCCACGACGTCGAGATGGACCAGTTTCCAGCATCGATTAGGCCGGTGCTGTAGTCGACCATGGGAGGCGGTTGAGTTTGCCTCACGGTTTGCGACGAGGGGATCGTCGCCACGAGTCGAGCACCGTTGCCCTGGTAGTATCCCATCCGGAAGATATCGAGATGATAGGGGGCGCCTGAGGGGTCGTTGATGCTAAAGGAGATCGTCTGACCAGCGTCGACGCTGATGTCCCTCGCAAAGCCCTGGATGCTCGTGTCGCCGCCGTTGAGCACCATCCACTGGCTCTGAGGCGTGCCGGGGAGTTCGTTCTCGAGGACAATTGGATTGACTGTCAAGAGCGTCCGATCTTCGAGGTGCTCCAGACGCGGGAGACGTTGCTTCGCCCTCTTCGGCGCGGCGATGGAGGCAGAACGTTTGCTCGATCTCTTCGTCATACCAGGTTTCATTCGTTGCTCCTCTGCGATGTGCCATACCAATCACGGGACGGCGTCAAATTCCCTGGTTTTCAGGAGAGCTCTCGCCAAACTCCACCGAGCTTAGCCGCGAGGCGTGCCGGGTGGAAATCCGCCAGAAGTCTCCGGACAATAGACTCATATTTTTCTATAAGTCATCTCGGCCGACGCAGACTTAAGAAGGCATGCGTGAAACAATCCGTTCATGTAAGGCGGATTGGCGTGTGGACGAACTTGGGCAACGAGTCTCATATTCCGACGCCCTCGGTGGAAACTGTGGGCGCTCGCTGGCTCGGGGAAGGGGCGAGGTCGAAGTTGTGTTTTCAATCACTTTTCCCACTCAGGACACCCGACGAAGTTTCGCTGGCTAGTAGCATTTCGTCGAGCCTGTCGAGAATCTCCGGGTCTCGGATGATGTCGAATTTTCGCGCAAAGTGCGCTCCTGAGGCGAACACTTGGGGCAAGTCTTCGAATCCAAGCGTTTTGGGATGCGAACCTTTATTGCTCCAGTCGGTATATCGCAAATTGTTTCCGCGGATCCTAAGGTTCGGATTGTTCAGCAAGATCGTCTGGAAATACGATTCATCAGGGACCAAAATGCCGCGGTAATGCCGGTCCAGCGCCCTATGTTTTCGATGACCCTTCAGTATGTATTGGGCGCATTTCACGTTCGCGGTAAACCATTGCCAACCTGCGTAACAACGAAACGTGTCCGAGAATGGGAGGAGTCGCCGGGTTGCAACTCCGGGCAATTCATAACGCCAGGTTTCGAATCCCCGAGATAATGATAGCGACGGTAATGTGATGTACTTCTTCATGTAACGATGATGAGATGTTTTCCATCTTTCACTGTTCGTGTCGACATCGCCCCGCCCGACATCGGGGCCTATTGCCAAGTATTGGATATGGGCGTCGTAACTGGATTGATCCAGTTCGTGCAGAATGGTGTCGGCATTCTTGGTCGGATAGTCCGATGCGCTAAGGAGAACGAACCATTCGGGAGCGGATGCGTTGTCATAAAGTAATCGCAGTGCGGCCAGTGTGGCGACTACGAGTGAGAACCCGCCCCAAGAGGTCTGTACATAGTCTCGCACGAAACGGACCGATGGGGGGAAGCCGGTGGTTACCAGGTCGCACTGGCTGAAATCATGGTGACAGACGATGGGGGGATCATTAAACATCGAATTCAATCGGTTGAGTAGCTTTACCAACTGTTCGGGATTTTTGTGTGACAGGATGATAAACCCGATGGGTGCTTGGCTCATGCTCGGGACCTCGATCTGTTGATGACTCGTAAAGCTCGCAAGGCCTCCACAGTGGGCCGCAGGGTTTCCCAAACCCTTGGGCCCATCATGTGCTTCCAGTGCATGGTCTTGCCGGAGAAGTGTGACTTTAGTCCTGGATTCGCGCTTAGGGCGAATTCGAGGTACTCTCGGCTAGTTCTTGTTTCTCCACGGTCAAACAACCTGTGTGATTCCCAAAGGGCTTCAAGGGCTTCCTCGGCCAATCGGCGTTGGGCGAGGACTTGTAACGAGGGAGAACCGGCCAGCCGTGTTCCGTATTCACGGAACAAGGTGTCAAAGGCTTCCTTTCGTTGCTTTAGATCCTTGAGATCCGCATAGCGAAGGTTCATGTTGTCGGTGTGGAGTCGGTAATAAGCTTGCTCTGTGTCAATGAAACCCACGGGAGCGTGAGCAGCGATGCGTAGCCACATTTCCATATCGCCTGAGTGGGGAAGCTCTTTCCGATATCCACCAATCTCTCTTTGCAGCCTCGTCCTTACCATGGCCGTCGGAGTCGGGACAATATTGCGGTAAGCCTTGCACGAGGCTTCGATAAATTGCTCGCGGGACTGTACCCACCATCGGTACTCGTTCTCGGTCGAGCACGACTCCTGGATCAATTGCCCTGACCTGAGAGTGATCTGCCGTCCGTACGTCATTCCGACTTCGGGATGGGCGTCCATCAAACGGGAGGCACGGAATAGCGCGCCGGGTCTTAGCATGTCGTCCGCGGAAAGGAGCAAAAGGTAATCCCCCGTTGCCCACGCCAGCCCCTCATTGTAGGTCGCGATATGCCCTAGGTTGAATGTATGTCGGCGAAACTCAACCCGCTGGTCGCGATTAGCGATCTTATCACCAATCAGGTGTGTAGAATCACTCGATGCGTCATCTATTATGAGAATGCGTAGAGCAACTCCATGTTGGCTCAATACACTATCGAGGCATTCATTCAAAAAATGTCCGTAGTTGTAGCAAGGGATGATAACGCTGACAGTGCTTATTGGCATTGGTGCTCCTTGTTGTGGCCACGAACCGACTCCAGCGGCCGCGCTGGGATGCCGACGACGGTGTTCCAGGCGCGCACATCCTTAAGGACCACCGCGCCCATGCCAATGAGACAGTATTCACCAATTCGGAGGTTCTGACGGATGGCGGCACGGGCGCCGATGTAGCAGCCCCGCCCGAGACGGACCGCTCCGCTTATCACCGCACCCGGGGCGATCACTACATAGTCTTCAACCTGAGTGTCGTGCCCGAGGATGCACCCCGCTCCTACCGAGACATGCCTGCCGATTTTGACGTTCCCGGCGATGGAAACACCGAAGTTGACTAGAGTGCCCCGCTCGAGCTGCGACCTGCTCGAGACCGAGGCGGACGGATGAATCAACGTCGTGAACTGGTCTACCCTCAGACCCGTCCGGGCAATAAGGGCTTCTCGGTCGCGGAAGCTCCGATCGCTACCGATTACGTTGATGAACTGGTCGCGTTCAAACCGCGTCGCCTCTTCGAGGGAGCCGAGGATCGGAAGACCGGCACATTCGCTCCCTCGCGGCCTGACGTCGTCGAGAAACCCGCACACCGTCCAGGTGGGTGCGCGGTGATTGATCGCCTCGATCACGTCGAGCGCATCAAGAGCGTTTCCCCCCGTCCCGATCAAAATAATCGACCCGTTCATGATGGACCCGATCCCGCCTGGACCATGGCGGCGTTCGAGAGGGCTTCGATCAAGCGGTCCTGCTCGTCGAGGCTGATGGAGTCGAATAGCGGTAGGAGGATGACCTGGTCACGCGCGGACTCGGACTGGGGCAGGGGGGAGTGCGCGCGGGAGTGGTCAGCATGGGCGGGCTCCTGATGCGCGTTCATAATACCTCGACGTGTGCTGATGCCTCGATCTAATAAGTATTGCATGAGGGTGTCGCGGTCGAGCGGATAATCGTCGGTAACCCGGACGGCGTACGACTGGAAGTTGGTCGATACTCCCTTCGGTACGTGAGGGGGTTCTAGTCCGGGGATTCCGCGCAAGGCTTGTGAGTAGTAGGCAGCGATCTCCTTCCTCCTGGCCACGATCCCTGGCAGACGGCGGAGCTGAACGCACCCCACAGCCGCTTGAATGTCGGTCATCCGGTAGTTGAAGCCGACCTCGTTGTACTCCTCGAAGACCACCGAGCTGGAGGAGTGCCGGACTGTGTCGGGAATCGACATCCCATGTTGGCGGAGCAGCCGGAAGCGCCGGTCGAGCTCGGGGTCGCGGGTCGTGATCATTCCTCCTTCACCGGTGGTGATGACCTTGCGCGGGTGAAACGAGAAGCAGGCCACGGTACCGTGGGGCCGTCCAATGCGTTCCCACCGCCCGTCAACGAGGACCTCACTTCCGATTGCACAGGCCGCGTCTTCAACGACGGGGAGCCCGTGCCGGCCGGCGATCTCCAGAATCGCGGCCAGGTCACATGGAAGCCCAACCTGGTGCACCGGAAGAACCGCACGTGTGCGAGGGGTGATCGCCGCTTCAAGGAGCGAGGGGTCGAGGTTGAACGTCCGCGGGTCGATATCCACGAACACCGGTACGGCCCCGCATTGACGGATGGCGTTTGCCGTGGCAATGAAAGAGTGGCTGACCGTTACCACCTCATCCCCGGGACCAACTCCCAGGGCATATAGTGTAAGGTGTAGAGCGGTTGTGCAGTTGGAGACGGCACAGGCGAAGGACGCACCAACGTGGTGCGCAAAGCTCTCCTCAAATGCGGTGACGCGGGGCCCCTGCGTGACCCATCCAGAAAGAATCGCATCACGCGCGGCGTCGGCCTCCGCATCGCCAAGCAACGGGCGGCTGATCGGGATGTTGGGTTGGTGGGGAACCATCAGGCCGGTACCTCCTTGACGGTCGAGGAGAGAAACCAGTCCCTCAAGTTTCGCAGACCTTCCGACAGGTTAACCTCGGCCATGAAGCCAAGCTCGTCGCGGGCTCGCGCGATGCTGGCGAGGCGTCTCGGAACGGGGTTTACCTTGCGAGGGGGATGAAACTCAGGTCCAAGATGGTATGCCCCGGTCACCGCCTGAATTTCCTCCCACAAGCCGAGGAGTGTGGTCTCGGTGCCGCTCGCGATGTTGTACACGTGGTCGTCTTGGTCCGACTCCATCGCCAGCAGGTTCGCACGCGCGACATCCCTCACATAGACGAAATCCATTGACGCGGATCCGTCTCCGTGAATCTGGGGCGCGTTCCCCCATTCCGCGCACTGGAGCCAGCGGATGAAAACCTCGGTGTAGGCACCAGTGACGTCCATCCGAGGACCGTACACGTTAAAGTATCGGAGCCCAACCGACTCGAGACCGTGCATGTCTCGATAACTTCGGGCGATCCCTTCATTCATTAATTTGGCCGCGCCGTACAGGGTGCGGTTGTGATAAGGGTGGTGCTTCTCCTCGGTCGGGAACACGTCGGCCGCGCCATAGACCGACGCCGAGGAGGCATAAACAATTTTGCGAACTCCCGCCGCGCGAGCGGCATCGAAGACGTTTAAAGTACCCCCCACCAGAACGTTGACGCAGTCGTGAGGCTGAGCCGCGCAGAGGGTGATCCGGATCGCGGCCTGGTGGAACACATAGTCGCACCCCTCGACGGAGCGGCGGACGGTTTCGATGTCGGACACGTCCCCTTCAATCAGGGTGATTGGCCGCCGAGACGCCGCCGGGACGAGATTCGCGCGGCTACCCCGGACGAGGTTGTCGAGCACTCGGATCTCGGCCGCCCCCCGGTCGATTAGCTCGTCAACGATGTGCGACCCAATCATCCCCGCGCCGCCGGTTACCAGGACCGTGGCCCCTTCTAAGGAGTGTTTCATATGTGGTTCACCTCGTTGAGGATTTCGCGAAGTGAGTGGATGACGTAGTCCTGTTGCGACTTGGTCATTTCAGGGAACATGGGAAGTGAGAAGCACTCACTGGCGATCCGCTCGGCCACGGGGAAATCGCCGGGTTTATGCCCCAGGTGGGAATAGGCTTTCTGCAGATGGACCGGGATGGGATAGTGTAGGCCGGTCTGAATCCCCCGAGCTTCGAGCTCCATGCGGATCCGGTCGCGCTGAGGGTGCAAGGCGACGAACAGATGCCAGACGTGGTATCGGTCCGAGGCCTCGCGAGGCAGTTCCAAGGGAAGGTCGGCGAGCTCCCTTAAATAGTGTCTAGCCAGCCTGCGCCGCACTTCCGTCCAGTACGGCAGACGTTGCAACTTGATGGCCAGGATGGCTCCCTGGAACGCGTCCATCCGGTAGTTAAAGCCGATCTCATCATGACAGTAGCGCTCGCTCTGAGCGTGGTTGCGCAGAGATCGAAGTCTCGTGGCGACCTGGGCGCTATTCGTGACGATGGCTCCCCCCTCGCCATACGCCCCCAGGTTCTTGCCTGGATAAAAGCTAAAGCAGCCACAGAGGCCATACGTACCGACCTCGTTACGACCGTAGCGTGCACCGTGGGCCTGCGCGGCGTCTTCGATCACCGGAATTCCATACCGTCGACCGACCTCTAGTAAAGGCGCCAGGTCAGCGGACTGACCGTACAGATGAACGGGAAGGATCGCTCGAGTCTCTGAACTGATCCTTGCCGCAACCTGATTCGGATCAATCGTGTGCGTGGCTGGGTCGACATCCACGAACACAGGGTTTGCGCCGACGTAACTGATGGCCCAGCAGGTGGCGATGAACGTCAACGGCGTCGTAATGACTTCGTCGCCCGGTCCCACTCCCGCGGAGATCAGTGCCAGGTGGAGGGCCGAAGTTCCCGAGTTCACCGCGACGCAATGCCGGGCCCGGGTGAATTCGGCGAAATCCTGTTCGAACCGGGTAACCTCGGGCCCGAGGACGTAGGTTGAACTCTCGGCGACCCGAGCCAGGGCTCGCATGATCTCGTCGCGGAGCCCGTCGTACTGAGCATGCAGGTCGAGAAAGGGGACCCGCTGCGCAATCGTTGGCTGAGTGCATCGCTTTAAACTAAAGCGATGTTCAAGGTTAGACATCATCGTCTCCAAAAGGCAACCTCGCCCTCATGTACCGCGCTGGATTTCCGGTGACCACGGCTCCCGGCGGCACATCTCGAGTCACGACCGCCCCGGCGCCAACCAACGCGCCGGCACCAACGGTCACTCCTCCCAGAATTACGGCCCCACTGCCAATCGACGCTCTTCGGCAAATTGTCGTGGGTTCCAGTACCCAGTCGGCCTCGGTCTGCGGCACACCGTCTTGGGTGGCTCGCGGATCACGGTCATTAATGAACATGACGCCATGACCAATGAAGACTTCGTCTTCGATGGTGACTCCTTCGCAGACAAAGGTATGGCTCTGGATCTTGCATCGCGCTCCGATGACCACATTTTTCTGAACTTCCACGAAACTACCGATCCGGCAGTCATCGCCAATCGAACAGCCGTAGAGGTTAACAAAGCAGTGCATCCTTATGTTTTTCCCGAGCTGGACGTCTTGCGCGATCCTGAGAAAGCTCTCCGTGTCCGGCTGATCGTTCGCTACCTTCACCATTGATATATTTCCCTTGTGAAAGAACGACTCTGCCCCCCTGCGCCCGAATGCTCCGCGTGGCGGACTCGAGCAGGCGGACGACACGCAACCCAAGCCGGCCATCGCTGATCGGTGATTGATTGGTGCGGATGCACTCGGCAAAGTGTGAGACAACTCCCTGTAATGCTTCGCCGTGATCGACGTGCGGGCTCCAGACATCGCCCGAGCGATAATTGACCAGTAGCTTCCGACGGTCTTCCGGACTCTCTCCCAGCTCGATGCCGCGGTCGTAGATCTTGATCGGTTCGGCTGTGTTCATCTCATTGAAGATCAAGCTCTTGCGGGAACCCGCGAAAATCATTTGTCGGACCTTTACTGGCGAAAGCCAGTTGACGTGGAAGCTCGCCAGCATCCGGTCGTCGTAGTCGACGTTCACGTAGGCGATGTCTTCAAGATCCGGGTCGGCGTGGCCGCAGCCCCAGGCCGAGATGCTCCGAGCGTCACGCCCGAGGACATGATCGACGATCGAAAGGTCATGTGGCGCAAGATCCCAAATAACATTTACGTCTCGCTGAAATAATCCGAGATTGATGCGAACGCTGTCCACGTAATAGAGGTCACCGAGTTCTCCCGCCTCAATAATCTCTCGAATGCGTCGAACGGGGTTGCTGAAGAGGTAGGTATGATCAACCATCAAAACACACCCTTCGCGGGCGGCCAGTTCGACGAGAGATTCTGCTTCCCTGGACGTCGCGGCGAGTGGTTTCTCGACCAGCACATGGATGCCTGCCTCCAGGCAGCGGGTTGCCAGTGCATGGTGAGTCGAGACGGGAGTGGCGATGGCCACGGCGTCCGGTTTCAGTTCGAGGAGTTCATCCACCGACTGAACAGCTTTCACATGGCTGAGGTTCGTGCGGAGCGCCTCGATCTGCCTGGGGCTGCTATCGCAGACCGCCAGGACTTCGGTGGCCGGGCATGCGGAAAAGTTACGGATCAGGTTAGGGCCCCAGTAGCCATATCCGATCACGCCTACGCGAAGCTTCGTCGTCATGCTGTGTCCTCCATGGGGTGAGAAGGAGTGAACGTACCCGTAAGAGCAGCCGGCATTAGCACGCGCAGGCGGTAGCCGCGCGGGGTAAAGAGAAATGCGTCAGGGGGGACGACGCAAACGACTCGAGCGTCGACTCCAGGAAGTGCCGGGTTCGCTCCCTCGTTGGCTTACCGTGGCACCGGTTGATCCGCCAAAGCAGGTGGTGCAGGTAAAACCCGCCACAGTGCATGCTCGGGTCGATCCAGTCCGGCAGCGCCTGGAGACAGGCCTCGAGATTGGTTTGGAGTGCTCCTGGTTCGGAACCGCCAGGAGCGAGGTCGGTCACCGAATGCGCGAGCCCGATCTGGTCGTGCAGAGGCATGCAGGTGAGTCCAAACTCGTCCAGGTCGAAAATCCCAATGCCACTTCTCGAAATGATCAAGTTATTCAAGCAATAGTCGCCGTGTTGCCAGTGAGAGCGAATGCTCCCGAGCCTGTCGAGCCGATCCGCTGACGAGGCGATGCAGTCTTCGGCCCTTGACGAGAAGGACGTGCCATGAGCGACGCAAAGCGTGGATTCTCGGCGAAGTTCATCGCCAGGATGGATCCAGTCGAACCAATCGGGTACGTCGCTCACCGCAATGTGGAATCGAAGCAGGGTCGCCAACGCCCGCTCCCTCAGCCGGGCCCAGCCGCTCGACGATCGATGAAGACTGGTTAGCCGGAACCAGGGAGTGGCTTGAAGACCCGTCTGGATCTGCACGTAGTCACACCCGCCCCAGGGGGCCGGTCCGCAAAAGAGGGGCTCGGCGACGACATCTGGAAGCAGGCCATGCAATCGAGTGAGTACCGAATGAAGTCGTTCCAAGTCCAACCGAGGTCCCACCTGAATGACGCAGGCAGGTCGCTCGTGATCGTCTCCGAACACCAGGTATTTGGGCTGGGCCGTCCAGACACTTGCAACACTTACCGGTGCATTTCCGAGGAGACCTGGCATAAGGCGTGAAACAAGTTCGGGGATGTCCACGATCATGGTTTCCTCCCGTTTGCGAGAACCGATTCGCAGCCTGATCAGCGGACATGCGGCTCGCAATCGCCGATATAGGAATCGATCCGGCTGTTCGATATGAGCCGTGGGAATATCAAGTCCTCCACTCGTCCCGCGACCCGGATCTGCCAGGACTTGCCTACCAGCGTCAATAAGCGGATGTACCAGGTGACGCTCTGATGAACGACAAGGGGCCAAGACCAGCCGAGCTTCAGCATCCCAAGGAGAACATTGGTGGCAGAAGGAGGTGGTTGACTACAACTTGTTGTAGCTTGAGTCTTGCCAGCGATCGTCGTGAGCCCGAGGCGTTTCGACAATGCCACATGAGATAAGTCAACTCGCTCTCAAGGGATGATTTCTTCTAAATGGTGCATCGATATCCGTCTAAAGTCGATGGCGATATTGACGGCATCCGCTTTCCTTCACCGACCCCGAAGGTCGCATTGTGGAAGGCCTGTTCCCGCGCATATCTGTCTTGCATGGTGCTCGGCTCTCCTAAGCAGGATGGTGTTGGTAGTCGAAGTCGGGTTCGTCAAGAAACAGACCATCATAATGGTGGGGCAATGAAAGCTTAAGAATGCCAGCACCCAGGAGCATAATGTAGTATGGATGTTCAAGTGTACGAATACTGACAAACTGTGCTGATACGGCGAACCCACAGAGTGATGCGATAACCATTCGCCCCCCATGAGCTAACCAAGGATCCTCGAGTTCGTCCTCAGCCCGAATGAGACGCCAGAGTCGGCACATGCAGACGAGGTAGAAGGATGCAAGCAACGCTAACCCTGGAACACCGAGCTCCGCGCCAATTGCAAGCCAGAGGGTGTGTGCTTCCTTTCCTTCGGGCCATCCGTATGAGTTTGCGAGCAACGGCCAGTGTTCTGGACCTGCGCCAAAAACGGGGTTTTTCCTCATGACATCGATGCAGTTGCGCCAAAGGTCGAGCCGGCTCTGCGCTGATGATTCCATGTGACCTTGTTCGTCAGCAAAGCTTGAGGTGAACCGCTCGACCACCTTGGGTCCGGCGAGCACGGCTACCATGAGTATGCTGAAGCAGGCCGCCAAGCAAAATTTGGGTCTCTTGGGCATAAGGATGAAGGTCGCCAGGCCCATTGTGCCGAGCCCCAACATGCCTCCTCGCGAAAAGCTGAAGAGGATTGCGTGGGTGAGCAGGAAAGTGCTTGCGAACCCAATCGCACTACTCCACCATCTGTTCTCATATAGGCCCGCACCGAGTGATAGCCCCGTGCATGTGACGAGAGCTATGGCGTTGCAGTTGTTGTCCATGGGGCCGAACCCTTGCATCCAGAGACGGTTATATCCCTGAAAATAACTAATGTTAAATTCGAGTGCAAGGTAGCCCTCACATATGATAATTGTCCAGGCTAGTTGCTTGAGCCTGTTCACAGAGTTGAGTGTTGTAATTCCCACAAGGAACGGAAGATAGGTTTTCGACACCTTTTCCACGAACCCCCAACCTACTTCCTGATTAGGCGCCAGGAAGGCAGAGACCGCCGTCCAGACCCAGAGTCCGAAAAGTAGAAAAACCACCGTCCGCGCCTGCCCGAGCTTCCAGTTTCCCAATCCTCCCATGAGCCAACCACCGAGCATTCCAACCGCAACGACGCGGCTGTAATTCCCTCTCGGAACCGAATCTGCCCATAGCTCATCCGGCATCAAAATGGAAAAGCCCACATAGATGAGGAGCCCAATGAATGGATTGAAGATGGCGGCGACGGCGCCACCGTAGGTCATGACATAGGTGAATATTAGGCCCTTCATGTTTGAAGAAGATCCAAATTAAATGAGATCGGCGAAAGTACGCTCAACACGTCGGAAATAAAAACAGCCGACCAGAAGTAACGCCAAACCGGTCGTGCTGGAGATAACCAACGACGAGAAATCGAGTGGCTGACCGAGGACCGCCAGTCGAAAGTTTGCGATCAGACCTTGGGCTGGGTTCAGTGACAGTAAGGGACGCCAGCGGGGACTCCCGGCATTGGCTTGCATGTAGATGCTTGGCGTGGCGAACATCCAAAACTGGACGAGGAATGGGACCACGTAGCGGAAGTCACGGTAGGCGACCGTCAAGGCGGAAAGCAGCACTCCCATTCCCAGTGCCGCGGCCAGCAATCCCAGGACGATTGGCCCAGCGAGCAGAAGTCCCACTCCTGGAATTATGCCATGATAGAGCATTAAACTAATTAGGAGCGTGGATCCGATGGCGAAGTCGACGAGTCCAGCTCCCACGGCCCCCACGGGGATAAGCAACCGAGGGAAGTAAACCTTCGTCACGAGATTTTGGCTTCCGACAACACTTTGTCCGGCCGAGCCAATTGCGTTCGCAAAGAAAATCCAAGGGAGGAGACCTGCGAAAACAAATAAGGAATATGGTATTTGGGATGATGAGCCGGCTGCTACCTTTCCGATGAACAGGCTGAATACAATCATCGTGGCCAGAGGTTGCAGCATTGCCCAAGCGGCGCCAAGGACCGTCTGTTTGTAACGAACCTTGATATCTCGCCAAGTCAGAAAAATGAGCAGTTCACGATATAGCCAGAGCTCCTCGACATCGATGACCTGCCAGCCCGATCGAGCCTCGATTACCGTCTCACGCGCCTCTGCCATCGGGGCGCGAAGTGGGGACGATTCTCGCTGATCGATATCGTGCTTCAATAGTCCGTTGGACGACTGTGCTTCCATGGTCGAATTCACAGCAACTCCGATCCGTTGTGTACGCCAGAGGTGGGTGTCTTGATAGCAGCCTCGAGCCGCGCCATGAGTGGTTCCAGGCAGCGATTCCACTGGTGGTGGCATTCGACAAAGCGTCGACCCTCCGCTCCCAGACGGCGCCTTTCATCGGGGCTATCAAAGAGCCGACTCACGAGCTCGATCCATTCACCGGGCGAGGAAGCCGACAGAAGATGAATTCCTGTTTCCACACTCACGCCCCGCAGTGCCTGAGGTGAGGAAACGACCGCCTTGCCCATCGCCAGAGACTCCAGAACCTTGTTCTGAAGCCCACGGGCAATTCGAAGCGGAACTACCGCGACTGCCGCTTTTGCAACATAGGGGCGAATGTCAGGTACCTGACCCACAACGTTAACCCCTTCGATCTGGCCGAGTCGGAGGACAGCGGGTGTTGGTTTTCTCCCGACGAGCGACAGCGTCGCTTGGCGATAGCGGCGCCGGATCTCGGGCCAAACCTCTTGGCAGAACCAGCACGCACCGTCAATGTTGGGGCGGTAGTCGAGCGCTCCGACAAACACGCAGCCGAATGCCGATTCCTCTCGACCCGGTCGGAAGTAATTGAGGTCCACGCCATTTGAGATCACGCTCACAGGCGCTTCCGGGTGGATCTGACGGAAATCATCGACCTCGGCTGGGCTGATGAGCGTGATCGAGAAAGCCCACTCCGCCAGAGACCGCTCAAGTGAGCGAAGCCGCTGCCCCTCGGTTCGGTAAAGCCAGGCCAGTGGACCTCGGCTTGCCGCCGCGTATTCGAGCCACTTTTCACTGTCCACATCGACCAGGTCGATCAGTACCGGCGTGCTTCGCAACGATCCAACCTTCAGGTAGGGTGCCATTCCCGAGGAAGATGCGACCGCGGTTTCGTACCGGGTTGTGCTCGTCCAGCGGAGAAGAACATCGCGAAGTACCGGTGACTGGAAAGCTCCCTCGGTTACCGAACGACCCTGGATTAGGGAGGCAAGAGCCCGCGACCAGCGTGACTTGCCTCCGGTTGGAATCACCGCGACGCGCCGACAGAGCTTTCGCAGGACTCTGGCCGCCACCTCGTCAAGGGGTTCATCGGCCAGGCAGGCAAGGTCGACATCGAACCGGCTTGAAAACGACGTTAACGAGTGATAGGTCCGGATTCGATCTCCCCGATCGGGGGGGTAGGGGACCCGATGTGTCAGGTAGAGAATGCGTGGACGCGTTGATCCCTCGTCAACGGGAGAGGTTGTGGGGATATCGCACATTTGCATGTCGGCAGTATTAACCAATTTTCAGACTCCTGATGCAGTGGACCGTAGCGGGACGATACCCTGTTCGTTCTTCAGGAATTACGCGCCATGGATCGACGATCAGGGAGAGCGTCCCTTGATTCGTACCGTTCAATGGCGACTCCCGAGACCACGGCTCCTACCACTGGAATCCCCAGCGACTTCAGCCGCTCGTGCGCGGCATGAACCTTGGGCAACGTGCTGACTCCCTGGAGCACGGAGTAGATGACGGCGTCGACTTGACGGCCGAGCAAGACTGCGTCACCCACGGGAAGAACGGGACAGGCGTCGATCACGATAATGTCGAACCGTTGCTTGAACCGGCGGAATAACGCGCTGAGGTCCTCATGCGCGAGTGCCTGAATCGCGTGTTCGTCGCTCCGGCCCGCGGTAAGGACCCAGAGGTTGGTCAGAGCAGTGGGGCGGGGAGCGAGATCCGGTTCGATCTCTCCGCGCAGGATCTCTCCCAGCCCTGGTTCAAGAGGAAGGTCGAAGAGTCGATGGATGTCGGCTCGACGGAGGTCGCCATCAACGAGAAGAGTCCCTTTTCCCGCTCGAGCGAGGCTGGTGGCGAGATGACTCGCGAGCGTGCTTTTGCCTTCAGACGCAACAGCGCTAGTAACGAGAATGGAAGACAACGGTTCGGCGATAGGAAGGTTGAGGAGATTTGTCCTCAGGCTATCAATTGATGTGATATAAGGACTGTAATGTTTCGAGTGTGAAGCACCTCCCAAGCTTGCCTTCTCTTTCGGCCAGGATGGGATGGTTCCGACGAGCCGAATCCCCAGGCCGTGATGAACCTCTTCCGTTTTCGAGACGCGTCGAGAGCGGAACTCATGGAACGAGATCCCTGCCAGGGCGAGTATCATGGCCCCCCCTGATACGATTCCAACTAACTTGCCACGGTTGTTGCCCGTAAGCTGGGGTGTTTTGGCCGCCTCGATCAGGCGGACACGGGAAGGGGCGTCAAGTTCAATGTTAAGGGCCTCAACCTCACTCCCGACCCGTTTCGCGGCGGCGTCCGTAATAATGATGTCGCTTTGAATGTCTTCAAGATGGATCGAGTTCTCATTGATCGACCCAGCTTCATTCGATAAACCATTAACTTCGGTCTCGGTGAGATGCTCGAGTTCCTTGATCGTTTTGATCCGCCGATCGAGTTCCGCGAGGTTAGCGTCCTCAGTCGCAATCGGCTCACTCGTCATTCGTGCGACCTTGGCACGCAACTCCTCGCGACGCGCGGCGAGTAAGGCATTTTGCTGAGCCAATTCTTGCAATGGACGCTGAACGGAAGGGTCAGAGTGGTTTCGTACTCTTGAAGTTGCCGCGGCGGCAATGGCTTTGAGTTTGGCAATCCTCGCAGTATACATGGCAACATGTTCGTCGTGTTCGATGTATTCGGCGGCCTCGATACCGGATAGACGGAGCCGGTTAGGGACGGGCTCGCGCTTTAAAATCGCGAGCTCGGACTCGGCGGCCCTTCGCTCCATTTTCAGACGCATGAGTTCACGCTGCATCATTGCCTGATTCTCAAGCACGAGTGCATGCGCCAGGCGAACGTTCGACTTGTCCGCCGACCCGATACGCCGAGCTAGTTCGTCGAGGACCTCATGCTTCTGCTTGAGCTTCGCTTGGTATTCTTCGTAGATCCCTTTCAGCCGTTCGTAGCGACGCCTGCGTTCCACTGACTCGACATTGACCACTTCCTTGATGTAGGAGTCGGCCACGGCGTTGACCAGTGCGGCGAGCCCCTCCGGGCGGGACCCGATGATAGAAATATTGAGAATTTCACCTGTGTAATCCGCCTGGAGTTCGCGCTCGAGCCAGGTGATAGGGCCACCCTGCTTCGTCGCCTCAACGATCGGTCGCAGGTGTTTCACGTGTGGCTTATCGACAACCGATTCGAGAACCGACCGGCTCTTGAGGAGCCTAAGTTGAGTTTGTTTGTAGATATCGAAGTTGGAGCGAATCTCTTTGGTCTCGAAAATGATGTTCGGCGGGGTCGAGGCGACATGAAGCATTACCCGAGCAACATATTTGGACGGTGGAAGAAAGTGCCAGACCAATGCGCCCGCCAACAAGGCACAGCCGATGCTCAGGGTCGCGGCAAGCAACCACCGCCGGCCTAGTGCCTGCAATAGCGCCAATGCATCGGGTGCGGCCGAGAGAATTGGCGGGCGCCAATACGTTTCGATGGCCCTGGCGCCCGGGGAAGTGCCCGTCCTTGGATCACCTTTTCGCTGGGTGCTGAGGTAGAAGGGTCCGTTAGATGTTGACTGGACGTTCGCCATTGCGCTTCTACCCGGGTTTGAGGGATTTACGACGAGCAAGGAATTTGGTTGGGCTGGTTCCGACACCAAGCTGGAGGCCCGGACGAGAACAGACTTCAGGCCGGAGCACAATCTGCGCTCGGAGGTGATTCGCATCCAAGCGAAGCTCCGACCGTTGGGGATGGCAAGCTTGTCGAACTCCGCGAGTAAGGCTCCATGGTTCCCGGAAAACCCTCGTTCCCGGGGATTCGCAACCAAGAGCAGAATCGGGAACAAGGAACGCAGAACACTTTCAAGGCCGTTGCTGCCACAAGTCTTAAGTCCAACCAGAGGTCGCGATGTTCGATGTAGTGGAGATCGTACCCAAGCTTTGTTCGGACGCACGCTTCGTTCGTATCTGGCGGCAGTTGAACTTGGGCCAGACCAGTTACCCCAGGGCGCACCTGATGCCGCTGTCGATAGCGGGGTATGGTTTTCTCAAGTTGAGTGACAAAGGTAGGTCTTTCGGGCCGGGGGCCGACGAGACTCATGTCGCCCCGAATGACATTCCAGAGTTGGGGCAGCTCATCGATGTGAGTCTGCCGCAGAATGTGTCCAAGCGTTGTGACGCGAGAGTCATTCAATGACGCCCACTTCGGGCCTGTGAGTCGCTCGCAGTCATAGTACATACTGCGAAGCTTATAGATCGTAAACTCACGCCCACGGCGTCCGATCCGCTTTTGGCTATAGAGCGCTGGGCCAGCCGATGTCACTCTGATCAAGATCATGCATATCAAAATCAGAGGAATGGCGGGAATCGCAAGCAACGTGGCCAGACCGAGGTCAAATGCACGCTTCCCGAGCTGATTCCTCGCTTCCCGCCACGAATCCGGCGGTCTGCTCGTCAACTCAAGTTCCGCCAGGCAGGGGGAGTGATCCAAGGTCCCGGTATGCGTCTTCAAATCGTCAGAGTCATTGCTTGAATCAACTTGACGAATCTTGTCGACCACCGTGAAGCTGCTGGTTGTCATTTGAGTTCCCTCCAGGCTCGTAATGGAGCTTAAACGGCTGAGTGGATCGATCTGTGCAAAGTCGCCGATGCCAAGTCGCTTCTCATCGGGGCCCCATTCCAGAACGATTTGTTTTCGGGTACAATAAATTCGAAAAATAAGATATGTACGTAATTTGTCAGATATTTGAAGCGATTCACGCAACTCGCTACCTGGCATAATCACAGAAACTTGCCAGGTGTTCTTGGAATCGGCTGGCAAATTGCTGCCGATTTATCTCCGGACCGTGAAGTTCTATCGGTGCCGGCTTGGTGTATGGTCTCAGCCCATCAATGGCTTGGTGTGCTACGTTGCATTCCACATGCAAGACGGTCTCGGGCATAGAGACATTGTCATTGCTTCTGGCTTCTTCAGATGCTGGTGACACGCTTCATTGAGTGAGTCGTCTGGCTTCATCGCCAGGAGTCATTCACAGTCGAGCACGAAATTTGTCAGGTAGGTGAGTACGTTTGCAGTTTAGTAAGACGTACGTTGTACATCACCGTGAGGTCAATTAAACCGCGGCGAGCGGTTGTGTTCGCTCCATGGATTCGGGCCCAATACGATGAGCGCGAGCTTTCGCGCGGAGACGCTTGAGGACCATGCGGAGTGAGTCGGGCTTTTTGTTGAGTAGGCGGGCCGCTTCCGCGGTACTATAGCCCTGGAGCCTGAGCTGAAGTAGGTGATGTTCGGTCTCGGTCAACCTTTTCGCCAAGTGCTCGTATTCATCGTCGGCGAGGACTTCCTGAAATGGATCCTCCGCGCTGAGACTAAGAATCGAGTCTTCACCATTTCGCCCGACGGTTCGCATCTCTTGGGTCGCAAGTCGCCTACGCCGTTCTAATCGACGCCATAAGCGCGAAATCTTGCATTTGAGGATGGTGAGTGAGAGCGCGATCAGACATCTCCGATCGACGAGCTCGTATTTCCCTTCTCGAAGTCCGTGCCAGAGACTCCAGTGGACTTCCTGCACCAAGTCCGCGCTGTCGACTTCGTGACGTAGATAACTCCCGAGGGATGAATCCGCGGCTTTTCGAAGACCTGGTTCATAGTCGCTAATCAGCGCGGTCCATACCTCGTCGTCCCCGTTACGAGCCCTCGTCACAGCGGCCCTGAATCCTCGTGCTGTGTGATCTTCTCTGGCTTGGAAGGAGGGTGACGTTGTCATCGTCCCGTCTGAAACGAACTGGGAATGGGAGGCATGGGCCATCGTCCATTCCACTTCTCCTTGGGAGCAGGTTAATATTCTGTCAATCGGAACGCTTTGGCAAAAAACAGCTTCCATATCTTCAACTCCTTTCTCCGTAACTTCCATAGTAGGTTGGAGGGGGGGCGGCAGTGATTCTCATTGTCCGCCTGAAGATACAAGTGTCGTTTCGCGGATTGAAAATTGGATGATCTATCAATCGCCTCGTTGCTCAAAGCGCAACGTCGTGCGGCTTATTAACCGAAAATTCATCGTCGTTCTTTTGGGATTCAATAATATGCAATTGTGAAGTTAATTTTTGTCCGCCAGATCTGGCTGGTTTGGTGTTCCGGATCGGTCAAAATAGACGATGTGTGTTGATGCGTCTGGTCGGCTGACTCAGCAGGAGGTCGACGATTTTAAGAGAATCGCGGATCTCAACAGATTGCATTGAGTCGATGGGGGATACTTGGGTTGTGCATATGATCTACATCAGCACTTGCGGGTCGAGTGTTTGGGGGTCTGGGAATGATTGGTTAACTGGGTTGGCTCCGTTCCTGAGATTTGCCTAATCGCACCTTTCCTTTTCGGCGTTTCCGAGGCGATTGCTGGGCGATCTCGCCGTGGGAGGAGTGGAGCATCCGCGCGATCGGTTCATGCCGACAACGATGAATCCTCGCCACAGCGCGCCGAAAATTGGCAACACTTCCATCGAAATGTACTATGGCTCAAATAATCCAATTGCATTGGGAATATTGAAATGTTAAATATATCGAATGCGGCCACGAAGTCGACGCTGCATTCAATGCAATGTAGTCGCCCCGAAGTTCCGAAGTAGGAATCGTCCGCCGAGTGGATTGGACCCGGGGATTGGAGACGACGCCTGCCTCCATGGATCAAGGACGAGTGAGCTGATTCGGCAATTGGGGCGACGTTCGCCCCTTCGCATCAGGGAAGAGCGTAATCGCCGCAATATCTATCGCGTGTGAATTACGGATACACCAAAATGAGCTACGCGACTTATGGACATAATGTAAGCGAATCTGTGCATGGTCTGTCTGCGAAGGTCAAAGATCGGCGTGGAATCCAAGTGGCGGTTTCACCCGGTGAACCAAGCACGGGTTGGAAATCGGTTGTGGATCGGGCCGTGGAGGATTATCAAGACTTCTTGATGGCCATCGCGGACCGTGGCCTTGCCCAGGATCTGAAATCCAAAGGGGACGCCTCCGACGTGGTGCAGGATACCCTTGTGGATGTCTATCGCGAGTATTATCGCTTTGAGGGACTCTCCGATGAGGAGTTCAAGGCTCTTCTGGTTCGGATGATGTGGAATAACCTCAAGAGTTTCACGAGGCGCTATCGTGGGTCGATCAAGCGCGCGGTCGCCCGTGAGGTCTCATTGAGTAAGCTGAAGGACGACGCGGGGCTTGGAATGCGAGAGCGAGCCACGGAGCCGTCTCCATTCGAGCGTGATGACTTCCAGCAACTGAAGCGGTCAGTTGACCGACTTCCTGAGCGTGATCGTCTCGTGGTGAGGTGGCGGTTTGAGGACGATCGGACCTACCGCGCGATCGGTAACCAACTGGGATGCTCCGCGGTTGCGGCCCGGAAACTTTGTTTACGAGCGATCGATCGACTCCGGTCAGACATGCGAATTTCACCTGGTTGATGAAACGCCTAATGGTTCGCGAACTCGGCTCATCTTACGCCTATTGTTACGCATGACAGTCGGCATCGACTCGCCAGCGATGAAGACGCACGGTGAGTCGGTGCTAGACCCGCTGGAACGGAGGTTCCAGCCGATACCCCGGTTTCTCTCCCTTCTTCCTTGAACACTCTTCCAGCCTAGTCACACGCGAGTTCTACTTTGGGCTAATGCTCTCAGCCGTTGCTTGGACTGCTTTAATGCAACCGATCGCGTTTCCCGCTCAGGATGATCGCGCCATCCATGAGCAAATCGAGTGGGCGTAACTCGCCGTCCGCTTGTCCAAGTTTTTTGTCAGCTAACGACTTCCGGTCTTGATGGATAAAAATGATAGCCTCTCCTCAAGCATTGACCACGGTTCGGGAGGACGAGGTTCCCGCCGAGTGGGAATGGCCGCTTCATTTGCGGCAACCACTTGGAAACACATGAGTTACACGACGTCCCGAGTGCATCCACCACGGGCTGAGTGCCGCCGCGAGTGCTTGAATTCACCGGTCGCCACTCGTCGGGAATCTCGTCCTCCCAAAAAGACATGATGATAGGGTGGTTTCGGGAAGACGAGGTTCCCGCCGAGTAGGAATGGTTTAGGAGCGGAGACCGAGTTACACCTAAATCGAATAGAGCATTCGATTTTCGTGCAGGTTGTTCACGGAAAAATAGTGTCGACCTGAACTTCACCAAGTTCCCTGGCGGCATTGCCTTAGCTGAAATATGAGTATGTGCGGCAAGGAAATAATCATTTGTGAAGTGGATCCGGTAAATGTAAGGCTACATGCAATTCCAATCGAAGGGATCAAGTAATAGTGGGATGAGTATAAGAATGGTGGGTGGGGAGCTGTCTTGGGACTAGATGAAATTTGGTTGCCTTGGTAATTGCAATCATCAGTGCACTCAAAATCTCTTTATAGACCAGAATTATACGGTTAAGAATCCGATCCAGGCGGCGCTTCAGGAGTGAGGCCGTGGGATGGGTAAGTTTACAGAAGAGTCGTGTTCCACCCCCGGGTCGCCTTCCGCCCACCGACATTCACCCTGCCCGCCTCTAATAACCCCGGCCACGGGTGAGGTCAACACGAGCGCCCGGCTATTCCTGGATATCATCGAAGAGAGTGAAAACACGCGATGCGAAAGGAAGACGTCCGCGTAGCGGCTCAGCGGGTGGATGACTTGTTCCCCCCCTTTGAACGGTTATTTGGAAAGGCAGCGGCTCGAACGCATGCACGGACTTATGTCAAGGGGTTGATGTCGAATCTCGCCAGAAAAAGTATTGATCCCATCGCGCAGGCTTTAGGTGGAAGCCGAAGGTCCGCGCTTCAAAAATTCCTCAACATTGCGCCCTGGCATGCATCTGACTTGCACAAGGAACTCCAGCGATCCTTCGGGGCGAGGCAACAGGCCGAGCCGTTGGGCCCGGTAACGCTGATCGTGGTTGAGCACGGCTTCATCAAAAAGGGGCGTGAGAGTGTTGGGGTCGCTCGGCAGTGGAATCCGAGAACCCGCAGGATCGAAAACTGCCAGGTCGGGCTCTTCCTGATCGCCGTTGCCGGCGAAATCTCTTGTATGCTCGACGCCCGGCTCTACCTTCCCGTTAGCTGGTGTGACGGGTCGGAGGAAACTCGCAAGCGGCGTTTGCGGGCCCATGTTCCGGTTGGAACTCACCATCGAACCAAATCGCAGATCGCGCTCGACCTGTTGCGACGTTGCGTGGCCTTGGGCTTTGTTACAACAAACTTACTTGCGATGGAGGAAAGCATCGCGAACGATGGGGATATCCGCGAACAGCTATCCTCACAGGACCGCCCCTTTCTCGTGGGGGTGCCGCAGTCGCAGGTCATCTTCGTCTCCACGCTTCTCTGCCCAGGGGTTTCCCAAGGCCACCAAGCGGCGACCCCTAACGACGAAGTCGCCATCACCGCGACCAGCCTGTGCGAGGCGCTTGCGTCCGATCATTGGAACGAAGCGGCGATTCAGACCGGAGACGCGATCGATCACGTGGAGTACGCCATGGTCCGCGTCCGTTTGTCTTCACCCGCGGTCATCGATCGGCCCTTCTGGCTGCTCATTCGCGGCAAGTCTGACCTCGATCGCTCGGCGCCCGAATTCTACCTTACTAATACCGGCCCTAGCGCCGTTTTACTCCTGCTGGAAGCTCTTCAGCGAATTGACGAAGGTCCCGCTTTCTTCCCGGCGGCCGAAGAATTTCTCGGGCTCGGTCATTACGAGACGCGGTCATGGGGTGGGTGGCATCATCATATGAGCCTGGCTTCGCTCGCCCACTGGCTCGTCATTTCCGCGACTTCGGCGTCTCAGGTCGATTGATGTCGATGTGGAATGAGTCTGCGGAACTGGATCCCGAAGTACTCGACATCGAAGTCGAAGGCGTTGCATGTCGGACGATTCTTGGCGAATAATAGGCCGTGATTCAATCTATTCGCCCCTTCAGGTGGGCTCGTCCCGAAGGATCTGGCCGCCGTGGAATGCTTTTAGACCTGACTCGCAGGCGAGTACCAGGGCACCGGAGGGCTCGATTCCTCGGCCGATTCCTTGAATGACCTGGGACCCGAGATTCAACCGGACTAACCGATCGCGCAAGGCGTCGAGTTGGTCCCAGCGCGCGGCGAGACCTGGGTCGTCAGCGGCCAGTCGACCGAGCGTTGATTCGAATTGAGCGACCACCCGGGCCAGGAGCCGTTCTCGGTCGGAGGTTTCCGAGTATCGTTCCGCGTGTTCCTTGAGGGAGACCGCCATCCGCCTCACCTCTTCAGGGGCCTTGGCGAACTCGGTTGAGACGTTGATACCGATCCCGATCAGCAGGCGAGGCCCGCGGGTCGTGTCGATTCGCTCGGGGAGAATTCCCGCGATTTTCCGCCCTGCGATTTCAACGTCGTTCGGCCATCGAAGCCGGACCAGATCGACCGGGATCCAGTAGAGCAGGGCATCGATGACCGCGACCGCGGTGGCCAGCGCAACCTTGGGCTCATGCTCTATTCTGATTCCATGTGTCTGGGGATCGATGGCGATGGTGAAGGTCAAGCTGCCTTCATCGGACCACCAGGTATGCGACCCTCGCCCTCGTCCTCGAGTTTGGCATTCCGCCGAGACGAGGACCGGGCAATCACCTAAACCCACCTCGACAACCTGTTTGGCGAGGTCGTTCGTGGATTCAACAACCTGTTTGAATAGCCAGGTCTTGATGAAAGCGCCATGCATCGCGGGACCTTGCCAGACAGGCGGACAGACAGTCAGGTTGGGTGGTTCTGCCTCGATCACCGCGGCTCCGCCCTCCCACAGGATCCGAGAGCGAGTGGGAGAAGGGGAGCCTAACGGACGGAGTGGGTTGATCAATCCGCCTTAAGTTTGATCAGGAGCTCACCGGTATTGACTTGCTGGCCCACGGAGACGAGCACCTCGCCAATACGACCTGGCCGTTCGGCGTAGAGGGTCGTTTCCATTTTCATCGCTTCGATGGAGAGGAGTTTTTGCCCCTTTCGGACCGCGTCGCCCGGGCTCACGGCGACTCCCACGACCAAGCCAGGCAAGGGCGCGCCGATCTGGTTCGGATCTCCCGGATCGGCCTTGGGCGTTTCACGTACGGCCGAGGCCAACGAACGGTCGACCACCTCCACTTCGCGAGGCTGGCCGTTGAGCTCGAAAAAGACGGTCCGCTTCCCGTCGGTATGAGGCTCGCCCACGGCCAGCAACTTGACGATCAAGGTCTTGCCGGGCTCGATCTCGACCGGGTGTTCCACGGCAGGGTCCGGACCGTGGAAGAAGATCGAAGTCGGCAAAATCGACGTGTCGGCATAAGATCGTTCGTGGGCGGCCAGGTCGGGGAATACGCGAGGGTAGAGGATCAAGCTAAGCGCATCGCGAGGGCTCGCGGGGCGCCCGAGTAGTTCGGTGGCCTTCTCCTGTTCCTTCGCCAGGTCGGCGGGGGGAAGGAGGGAGCCGGGTCGTTCGGTGCTGGCCTTTCGACCTTTGAGCACGCGCTCCTGAAGGACAGGGGGGAAGCCTCCGGGAGGCTGGCCGAGCCGCCCTTCGAAGAGTTCGACCACGCTTTCCGGGAAGGCGAGCTCGCGCTCGGGATCAACGGTGTCGGCGGGCGTCAGATTATTCGCCACGAGGAAAAGGGCCATGTCCCCCACCACCTTCGAGGTGGGGGTCACCTTGACGATGTCGCCGAAAAGAATGTTGACATCGGCGTAAGACTTGCAGACCTCGGGCCAGCGAGCCGCGAGCCCCAACGCCTTGGCCTGCTGGAACAGGTTCGTGTACTGTCCCCCCGGCATCTCGTACGCGTAAACCTCAGCCGAGGAGGAACGCAGGTCGGTCTCGAAGGGAGTATACAGGGCACGGACTTCTTCCCAGTACCGACTCAACTCGATCAAGGCGTTCGAATCGATATGTGTCTCCCTGGGGGAGAATTTGAGGGATTCGACGATGGCATTGAGGCTTGGCTGGGAGGTCAGGCCTGACATGGAGGCGACGGCGCCATCGGCGATATCGAGTCCAACTTCGGCCCCCTTCAGAACGCTCGCCGCCTGGGCGCCACCGATGTCATGCGTGTGGAAATGGATGGGTAGGCCGACCTCCTCGCGGAGCGTCTTGATCAGAAGCTCGGCGGCGAGCGGCTTACACAGCCCAGACATGTCCTTGATCGCGATCAGGTTCGCTCCGCGTTTTTCCAGCTCCTTCGCCATCCGGACGTAGTAGGCCAGGTCATACTTCGGCCGGTTCGGGTTCAGAATATCGCCCGTGTAACAAATCGCGGCTTCGCACAAGGCCCCTGATTCCCGAACCGCCTCCAGGGCGACTTCCATGTTAGGGATCCAGTTCAGGGCGTCGAAGACCCGGAACAGGTCGATCCCCGCGCTGGCGGATTCCTTGACGAATTCGCGAACGACGTTGTCGGGATAGCTCGTATACCCAACGGCGTTCGAGCCTCGGAGCAGCATCTGGAAGAGAATATTTGGGATCCGCTCCCGAAGCTGGGCCAAACGTTCCCAGGGGTCCTCCTTGAGGAACCGCATCGAGCTATCGAAGGTCGCTCCACCCCACATTTCGATCGAGAACATCTTCGGGCAGACCCGCGCGTAGGCTTCGGCCACGCGCAGCATGTCTCGCGTTCGCACCCGCGTTGCCAGCAGTGACTGGTGGGCATCGCGGAATGTGGTGTCGGTCAGCAGCAGGGGGGTCGCCTCACGGACCCACTTTGCGAACCCTTCCGCTCCCAGTTGCTTGAACCGATCACGCGAACCTGCCGGTGGGGGCGAAGTCGGATCATGATGGGGAGGGGTGGGCTCGTTGGGGCTCACGTAGTTGGCGGGTCGGGTCACCCCGGGGAAGCCATTCACGGTGACCTCCGCCGCGTAGGTCAAGAGCTTGGTGGCACGGTCCTGGCGGATCGGGAAGCGGAATAGCTCGGGCGTTTCATCAATGAATCGCGTCGTGCAGCGCCCTTCCAGGAAGTCACCATGATTGATGACGTTCAGAAGGAATGGGATGTTGGTTTTTACCCCGCGGATTCGGAACTCCTGGAGGGCCCGCTCCATTTTCTTGACCGCATCGACGAACCGGCGCCCGGAGGCCGAAACCTTGACCAGGAGCGAGTCATAGAACGGTGTTACGATTCCACCGGTAATTCCCGGGCCACCATCGAGTCGCAGGCCAAGTCCGCCGGCGGAGCGATAGTGGGTGATCTTGCCGTAGTCTGGCGTGAATTTGTTCGCGGGATCCTCAGTCGTGATGCGGCACTGAAAGGCAAATCCTTGGGTCTGGATTGAGTCTTGCCCATCGATCCCAATTTCCTGGTCGCTCAGCGGTGCCCCTTGGGCGATGAGGATCTGGCTCTTGACCAGGTCGATGCCGGTCACCATCTCGGTTACGGTATGCTCGACCTGGATGCGCGGGTTGACCTCGATGAAGTAGAACGCGCCCGTTTCGTCATCCACCAGAAACTCGACCGTCCCCGCGTTATCGTATTGAACGTGGCGGCCGATTTTGACGGCGGCATCGCAGATGGCGAGACGGAGTTTGGGGTCGAGATTGTAGGCTGGGGCAATCTCGATCACTTTCTGGTGCCGCCGCTGTACCGAGCAATCGCGCTCGTAAAGATGGACCAGGTTACCATGCTGGTCGCCGAGAAGCTGGACCTCGATGTGCTTCGCTTTTCGGATGAATTTCTCGAGGAAGACGTCGGGGCACCCGAACGCCGTCTCCGCCTCGCGCCGGGCTTGCTCGATCGACGAGTCGAGCACGTCGGACGATTCCACCACGCGCATGCCGCGTCCGCCGCCTCCCATGGCGGCCTTGACGATGACGGGATACCCAAGTGCGTCCGCGACCTGATGCGCGTCGGGGCCTGGGACGAGTGGCTGTTCGCTGCCGCGTAAGATGGGGACGCCTGCTTTATCCGCGATCGTGCGCGCCGCGACCTTGTCTCCCAGCATGTCGAGCAGCTCGTCGCGGGGGCCGACGAACTGGATTCCCGCGGCCTTGCACGCTCGGGCGAACTCGGCGTTTTCGGAGAGGAAGCCATACCCGGGGTGGATCGCGTCCACCCCTTTCTCGCGGGCCAGCTCAATGATTGCCTGGATGTTCAGATAGCTTCGGATCGGTTCGCCAGCTTGCCCAACCTGGTAGGCTTCGTCGGCCTTGAGCCGGTGTACGGCGAACCGATCTTCGTGGGAATAGATCGCGACGGTACGAATGCCGAGTTCATGAGCCGAGCGGAAGACCCGGATGGCGATCTCGCCGCGGTTGGCCACGAGCAGTTTTCGAATCTCGGACATCGCACCTTCCCACACTGAATAACGAAAAGACCCAAAGGTCGGCCCAACCTGTGGTGCCGCCAGCCTAAAATACCAAATTCGCCCAACCTTCTGAACGCTCGAGGGGGGGAATGGGATCGCACCAATCCCCCTTCGCAACGGCCGAGCTATCATACCACTTCGCTCGAGCGCCAGGACGGGGGCTCCGTCCTGTTCGCTACCGATTCACCCGAGGTAAAACGTGAAGTGGTTAGCGAATCTCGTACCAGGCTGGCGGCTCGGAAATGTCAAACCACGAATCAAGAGGGTAGTATACGATCAGTCCGACTCCATGACGACGGGATTCTCTAGCATGCCGATGCCGGAAATCGTTGCGTTCACGGAGTCGCCTGGCCGCAGAAAGGTGTTGGTTGAGGAGCCCACGCCCGAAGGGGTTCCTGTCGAGATGATGTCTCCGGGCTCGAGTGTGACGAACCGCGAGAGGAAAGAAACGATCGCGGCGACGGGGAAGATCATTTTCGAGGTCGAAGACTTCTGTTTCGTTTGACCGTTGACGGACAGTTCGATCTCCAGGTCTTGTGGGTCGTTGATCGAATCGACCGTGGCGATGCAGGGGCCCATGGGGCAGAAAGTGTCGTGCCACTTCCCATGTTGCCAGTCGAAGAACTTGTCGCGTTCCCGGGGTTTTCGATCCGGGTTCGGTGTGAACTTACGGTCACTGATATCGTTCACGACGGTGTAGCCCGCGACGTAGGCGAGTGCGTCGGCTTCCTCGACGTTCCGGCAGGTCCGACCAATTATTACGCCGAGCTCGCATTCCCAGTCGATCTGATCGGGTGAGACCTGGGGAATCACGATCGGGTCGCCGGGGTTGGTGAGTGTGGTGGTTGCCGGCTTCATGAACACGTAGGGAAAGGTGGCCTCGCGCTCAACGCTCAACCCGCCGCGCTCGGCGATGTGGTCGGTGTAATTCCCCGCCAGGAGGAGCAGTTTCTTGGGCTCGCCGATCGGAACGAGGAGTTGAACCTCGGAAACGTCGATTGCGAGCTCCGCGAGGGAAGCCTCATCACGGGATCGGACCCAGTTCCAGAGCTCGCGAACGGCGGTGACGCACGACCCATCGGGGGGGAGCAGGTCGAGCAGATCCTCCGTGGAGGGGATCAGTAGTTCAACTCCTTTGTCTTCGCAGTAAGCCTCGGCCGCCTGGTCAATGGGGATGACCCGATCGTCCGCGAAGAAACCAGTCAGAGGCATCTCATCGAGCGAGAATCTACAGAGCCGCATGCCGTTGGGTCTCCCGACCAATCCGGAGTCCCCGTGCATGCGGACTCCTTTTCCCCTTGTACTCTCCTAAATCAAGCGGCTTACGATAACCCGATCGCTCGTGGACGACAACAAGGCAATCAGCCAGAACGACCCCCTTGACCCTTCGCCAGCGAATCCCGGTCTAATCGTTTCGGGCTCGCAGGTTGGATTCCAGCTCACTGAGTCGAGCTTCCAGCCCGGAGAGGTCGGTGGGACTGATTGTCAGATGGCCGAAACGCACGCGGTAGAATGCATCCACGACCAGGTTGGGCACATCGGCGACTTGCTCGGCCTTTAGCCCCCGACCGGCAAGGAAGACGGTCGCTCGCCTTGCGAATTCGTGCTGGGTTTCCGTGGGGGTGCGCTGAAGGCCGAAGTCGTTGAGCAACTGAACGAGCCGATGATAAAAAATCACGCCGGGATGGAACGCCGCGTTTTGATCTCGACTCCCCTTGAGCCAACGAACCAGGTGCTTCACCACCCAATAGATCAATCGCGCCAGGGCGACCAGGAGAAGCATGCCGATGAATGAGACAAAGAAGCCACGGATGCTGATGAATTGATTTACGTCTTTGAAGTGGAGCAGGTTCGTGAGTAAGGGGCGAATCGATTGACCCATGAGGGCGAAGCCTTGTTGGGCATCGCGGATCAGCCGCTTGATCGGTTCGTAGACCAGGGCCTGCTGGCGTTCCGGATTATAACCGACGACGAAGAAGACCCAGATGTAGCGCACGAAGTCGGTCAACTGCCTCAATGAGGATCCCATGTTGCCAATTTGCTCGACCGATTGGAGCCGCTGGCCTTCGGGCGTCGGATCGAGCGTGAACCAACGAGGACGGCTGTCCTGATCGGAGCCGAGATAGACCTCAACCCAGCTATGGGCGAACTTCTGTCGCACGTTGAGCACCTTGGCCAGGTCGTTCCAGTCCCCCCCTTTGAAGCCGTGTACAATTCGAGCGGGGATGCCGATGGACCGGCAGAGCAGGGCGAGTGCGCTTGCGAAATATTCGCAGTGCCCTTCTTTTCGATTGATTAAGAAATCGAGCACTGGGTCGAGCTTGCGATCGACCACGTCCATTTTGAGGGTATAGCCGAACTGGTTTGACCCTCGAAGATACAGGTCCAGAGCGCGGGCCCTGGCCTCGAGATCGTTTTCCGGTATGTCCTTCACGATGGGGAGAGCGATCTCTTGCAAGGGCTCGAGGAGATCTCGGGGAACGCGAGTCAAGGCTTCGCGCCGGCCTCGTCTGGGTCGTTCCTCGCCAGGCTGTGGCAAGTTGGGATTGGCGTAGGAGATGACCGTGTAGTCGAGCGAGGCGGGACGAATCGAGTCTCGCATGAACGTGCCGTCACTCGAGTTATACTCGGGCCCCGCCGAGGTGGGCCCTTCGACCTTGATGACCGGTCTGAGAGTAAAGAGGACCGGAGAATCGCTCGCCTCGAGCTTGATCCGTTGTTTGATCGTCTCAGCCTTATCCAGGCGGAGGGTCGGTAGGGTGGAATACCCTTTCCCCTCGCGAGACCAACGTCCCCCTTCGTACTTCGAGAGCGTCACTCCGCGCCAGAGCACCTCATGCGCGGGCCGGATTCGTTCGCCTTGCTCATTGAAGAGCTCGACGCTCATGAGCACGCTATCGTTTTCAAGGATTTCGCCGAGCTTTCCGAGTTGAACCTCATCGTCGAAACCAGTCAGGTGGCTCCCCAGGCTTTCGCTGCCCCGCGTGAACCGGACCGCGTTCCCACGCCGAGGCATCGCGAGGAAAATGGCGCCTCCCAGCGCGAGCGTCAGAGCCGTAACTCGGAAGCTCGAGAGGACGAAGGACGGCTCCAGTAACCCTGCATAAGCCTTGTCGGACGACCTGATGGACGATGCCTCGGACACGATCGCTTCTTCGGCTTCCTTACGCGAGGACGGCCGGCCCGTTTCCAGACGCGTTGAGAAGTTGGCGAGCTGCGATCGAAGCGAGTCGCGATGAAGCGAGAACAACGAGAGCACCCAGAGGGTCAGGAAGGCCCAGGTGAACATCAAGATCCCGACCCGGTCGCTCTGGCTAATGAAGACCCCCACCAGCACTTGCATCAGCCCCAAGAGAATCAGGAACCAGTCGTCCTCGGGCGTCTTGGGTAGAAACATCTTGATGAGCTGAAGGTAGACGATCCAGTGAGCTAGGGCCCTGAGAAGGGCCAAAGGCTCGATCAGATACTCCAGCAGGACCAGGCTCACCGAGGCGATGGCCAGGAAGTTGGCGATGGGTCTGGGCAATCCGAGCGCGGGGTTTCGATCGACGGAGTTGACCGCGAGAAATCCCAAGGCCGCGACGGCGAGTGGGAAGAGCAAGCTGAAATTATTGTCGGTCACGTCCACGCTCATCGTCAGCGTGGCGACCGTTAGCATCAGATAGAAGCTGATGCGGTAGAGTGTTGTGAAACTCATGATGGCGAACCCTCCTCAACTCGATCCGTAGCCTGCTCGGGAGGTGCGTTCACGCTGGAAGCGGGTGTTGGGCTCGTGCCTGTGAATTCAGGAAGCTGAACCGCTGGCGTTCCGTTTTCAGGAAACTGAAGAAAATCGGAGAGGTCGTTGTTCAGCGCATCGAGGAAGAGAGCCCGGTTCATTAGGCCTCGGGCGGAGGCGCCGGAGAGTCGAGAGGAACGCTCGGCCTCTTCCTGCAGGTTGACCGGCCGCGTGGAGACAACCACCAGCACGGCTTCGCGCAAGGTCGCCGGTGGCAGGGCGTCGAAGAGAGTGGAGAGGGCCCCTTCACTGGTTGGTCTCAAGACGGCCAGTTGCTCGAGCAGCTCATGAAGGAGTTTGACCGAGGCGGGGCCCTGCCGGACTCCAGGTGTTGGGCCGGTCCAGCCGAGCAGGAGTCGTCGGCCTTGATGGCGGCAAGTCTCCAGGCAGACGGTCGCGGCGAATTGGATCATTCGCTCGAGGGCCTCGCGCTGCTCGGTGGCCACCTTCGTACGAGGGAGCCAGGGGTCGAGCAGAATCGCGAGGTCCTGGTCGCTCTGTTGCTCGAATTCCTTCACCATCGGTTGGCCGAGGCGAGCGGAGGTTCTCCAGTGAATCCACCTGGGGCTATCGCCTGGCCGATAGTCGCGAAGTCCGTGGTATTCTTGCTGCTGGGTGGAGCGGTCGTGCTTGAGCCCTCGGTGGGTTTCCGAGGCCTGCCGCTGGAAGAGCTGCCAACGTCGAGAGAGATGTCCAACCCTTGGATAGACCGTAAGCTGCGCCGACTCCAGGATGGTCACTCGCCGTTCGAACAGTCCGAACGGCGAGCGCGTCATGAGGTCGAGCATGCGGAACCGATACTTCCCGCGCTGCGGGCTCGCCCCTTGCCAGCGCACTCGGGTCTTGTTCTGGGCGGGGACCCTTGGGAAGAAGACTCTGGGTGTCAGTGTACTGGACCCCGAGACGACTCGATCGACGGGGCTGAGATCGTCTTCGACCGAAAGGGCCAGGGCGGCCATCCATCGCCTCGAATTCTCGAGTGAGTAGTCGAGTGAAAGCGGCTCTCCGGAGAAGACGTAAGCCGGGATGCGCCGGGTGACGTTGAGCTTCCGGAGCATGGCGGCGCTGGCGAAGACCGAGGCGACGAGTGGGCCCGCGGCCAGGCCGGCGACCATGAGGATGAGATTCATCTGCTGGTGTAAGCCCGCCGCGAGCAACCCAACCCAGATCAGGCTGTAGATGAGCCCTTCGCGAGTCCAGAGCAGCCTCTGAGTTGGCCAGAGACTGAGCAGGACTCGACGACTCGCGCGACTGAGGAATCCACGCGATTCCATGGAGGCCCCGATCTTCGATTCGCGGTGAGATTTGCCCGTGACACGCGGGAAAACCTTGGACTTGGTTGAAAGTTCACGTCGAGTCGAAATCCAAGTCGCCGAGGCGATTCGGGTTCAACCTTGGAATGGAATGCGTTGGTTCAAGAGGGGACCCGCAGCCGATCCACAAGGTCGCGGATAATGGCTTCGGCCGCGCCGAATTCTCCGGCCTGAAGGAACGACTTGCCCACGACGCGATGCGCCAGCACGGGCACGGCGAGGAGCTTGATGTCGTCTGGAACCACATATTCTCGGCCCGACACGAAGGCATGACTTTGCGCCGCGCGGTACAAGGTCAGCGCGCCTCGGGTACTCACCCCCACGTGCAAATCTTCCGCCTTGCGTGTCGCGTGGACGATATCGAGCAGATATTCCGCGACCGAGTCATCCACACGCACGTTGCGAACCGCTCTTTGCAAGTTTAAGACATCTTCAGACGTGAGCACCGGAGCGAGCGAGCCGACGGGTTCTCCCGTTCGGTGGTTGGTCAGAACCTTCCGTTCCTCTGACCGTACCGGGTAACCCATGCGCAGGCGGATCATGAAGCGGTCGAGCTGGCTCTCGGGAAGAACATAGGTCCCTTCGAATTCGTAGGGATTCTGCGTGGCCAGCACGATGAACGGGGCGTCCAGGGTATAAGTCTTCCCCTCGACCGACACCTGGGTGTCACTCATGGCCTCGAGCAGGGCGCTTTGCGTTCGCGGCGTGGTTCGGTTGATCTCGTCGGCGAGGATGACGTTCGCGAAGATGGGGCCGGGTTTAAATACGAACTCGCCCGACGCGGCGTTGTAGACGCTTGAGCCGATGATGTCGGATGGGAGCAAGTCGGGGGTAAACTGAATTCGGCAGAACGTACAGTTAATGCTTGCCGCCAGGGCCCGCGCCAGGAGGGTTTTTCCAACGCCTGGCACATCTTCGATCAGGATGTGACCTTCCGCCAGAAGGGCGACCACGGCTAGCTTGGTGACTTCGGCTTTACCCAAAACTACCGTGCCGATGTTTGTCAGAAGCCGATCCAGATTCGACATCAACTCGTCTTGGTCGGGAGAGAACACCTCGGAGGTTTGCGGTGAATTCATACACTCACTTTCCTTACACGACACGACGAAAGAGTCGAAAACCGATTCGGACGTCCAGAAGTCAAGGCTTATGAACTGGATCAGTATAAACGATTGGAGTATGCGATTCCAATGCAGGGTCTGGTCGGATTCAAACCCTCTATCCACTTCTTGTATCGAAAGGGGTTCGTCCCCCGCGCGAATTCCTTGGCGGGAAAAGCTACGTTGACGACAACCTGGGTCATGCATGCGTGCCAGGAGTGGGAGGCGTCTGGCTCTTGACGGCTTCGGCTGGCCGAACTTACGATAACCAACCACGAAGGAGACGGAACGGTCACGAGATTCTTGCTTCAAGGACGAGCACCCGACGATGACAACATTGGAGAAAAGCCAAGTTCTCGTCGCCTGTCCCGACGCCAGGCCACCAGCCTACCAGGCGGTCGTTGGCCTGGCTCGCAAGGAATTGCTCCATAGTTTTCACACCGCCTTCTACTACCGAGGCAACGATCGGCTCGGCACCTGGGCCAACCGGATTGCCCCCAATCGCTATGCCAGAGTCCAGCGTGCCCTCTCGCGTCGCAACGAGGCCGAGATTCCCGGCTCGCGCGTTAGGTCGCGTTGGGATTACGACGTCGCCTTGCGCGTTGAGGCCGAGCTCGCCAGGCGGGGGCGTCACCCTATTCGAGGCCGCGTCGCACGCTGGCGCACCGATCGATTTGATCGTGGGCTTGCTCGATCTCTGGGGCGAGAACGACCGGACACCGCGCTCGTTTTTAGCGATGTCGGATCCCGCTACGCCCTCCCAACTTGCCGAAAACTTGGAATACGCTCGGTCTTGAGCATGGTTCATGGCGACGTGCGCGAGGAACGCCAGGTTTTGGAGCGGGAGGCGGAGACCTCGCCCGATTTCTTCCCGATCTATCTGGGAGATGGCGCGCTCGACCTCGAGGAGCTCGAGTGGTTGCACCAGAGGCGGCTTCGCGACCTCGAACTCGCCGACCAAATCCTGGTCCCCTCGGATCATATCGCCAAGACGCTCACTCGCCACGGGACCCCTCGCGAAAAGATCCACGTCATCCCTTATGCGGCCGACACGAGCCGGTTTCACCCCGATCCGTCCCGGCTGCTCAAGAACAAGCAAACGTGTACGTTTCTCTTTACCGGTGGCATTACCCAACGTAAAGGGATCAAGTATCTTCTCGACGCCTGGCGTCGGATCCGCCGACCGGGCTGGGAGTTGCAACTCCTCGGTGCGCTCCCAAATGAGCCTGGACCGTTGATGGACTACTTGGAAGGGGTCACGCTGCTGGGCCGGGTTGGGCATGGGGAAGTCCCCGCGCGGATGGCGGCGGCCGATGTCTTCGTTTTTCCTTCGCTTTTCGAGGGCTCCGCGGTTGTGACCTACGAAGCCCTCGCCTCGGGCCTTCCCGTGATCGTGACGCCGAACGCCGGGTCGGTGGTTCGCGATGGAGTCGAGGGGGTTCTGGTCCCTCCCTCGCAGGTTGAGCCACTGGCCCATGCCATGGAACGGCTGGGGAATGATCCGGAGCTGCGGGCCGAGATGTCGGTAGCCGCTCGACTCCGCGCGGAGCAATTCGACTGGCCGCGCTATCACGCATCGGTCATCGAAGCCCTTGTCGCCCCGGTTCCCTATCTTTCACACTCGTAACCCGGGGAGGTCACCCGCCTTGGAACTCTACCCGGTCTACGGAACGGCTGCCGTGATCGTCGCGGTCTTTCTGGCCTACCTGCTCTCGGGTCGGTTCGATCCGTTCGCTCCGATCTGGATGTTTTTGGTTGGATATGTGCAGATTTACGTATTTCAGGCCTACAATTTTCATGACTGGGCCGTCAGGGTCCGTGGACCTGACCTGGTCATGACCGCCAACGTTCGAGCCCTCTGGGCGCTCGTTTGGTTCATGGTTGTCTACCATATCGGCATTGCCAAACCGATCGCGGCGCGATTTCCCAAGCCCCCCTCGAACTGGTCGCTCGGAACAGTCAGTATTCTGGGGCCTCTATTCTTCCTGTGGGGACTAACTTGCACGGGGCTCGTGCTCCGAGGAGGCGGAGGGGGAGGAGAAGGATCGCCAGAAGGGGCATTGCTCGGTTCGTTCCCCTTCACGATGCTCGTGGGGGCCATCCTCGTGCTGGTGACGGGGCGAGCGGAAGGGAAGAGCCGCCCAGCGTACACCGTGGCCGGAGTGTTCGGCGCTGCGGCTTATGTTCTTATCTGGATGTTCAACGGCAAACGCTCTCACTCGCTCATGGGGGTGCTCGCCATTGTGTGTGCCTTTTATCTCGCGCGGATGCGCAGGCCGTCCTGGCCGGTCCTGATCGCGACCGCTTTCGTGGGGGCCATGGCGGTCTCCATCGCGATTGGTTGGCGCTACGCTCGGACTCGTGACCCCTCCGCGCAGTTCATCACCTTCGTTTCGGAGTTCGATTTCGGCACCGTCCTTGAGAACATGAACCTGGACACCGGAGACGAAGAATCCACCAAGATCGTCTCGTACGAAACGCAGGAATATGGTGGCTACCTGGTCATGCTCGCGGCCGTTCCATCCATGGCTGAATATGATTACGGTGCGTCGTACTTGAGAACCTTTTCGACTTTTATCCCTCGGTTTATCTGGCCCACCAAGCCGTATTACGGCCGAGAACAATGGGTCAACGCCTGGATCGCCGGGTCCGAGTTCAAGCGTGATTCCACCTTTACAGGGCCGGCAATCGGCTTGCTCGGGGCGACCCAACTCAATGGGGGAGCCCTGGGAACCTTTATTGTCGTTGGATGTGTTGCGCTGGTTTTGAGAATATGTTATGAATTCTTCTTAATGTATTCTCATTGCGCCTGGGCTCAGGCCTGGTGGGCCCTCTTTTTCTTTAACGCCTGGTTCATGGTTGTTACCGACGACCCGATGATTTGGTTCTACTACAACTGGGGTTTTACGTGTTTTCCCATGCTTGTCCTGTTCTGGTTGATCAACCGAATGCTGCCCAAGCCGGTTCAGGACAACCCGGCGGAGTCGGAGTATTCCCTGTTGAATGGAACGCACGCGGCGTCGGCATAATCCGCGAGACATGGTTGGAAGTGACCTCGGCGGGCCTGATTTCATGAATCGAACTCTCGCCATCTCGTTCACCAATTTCGGGCCCTACCACCTGGCCCGGCTCCGGGCGCTTGCGCATCAGCTTCGATCGCAAGGCGGCCGGCTGATCGCGTATGAGGTCGCTGGTCAAGAAGTCCTTTACCCCTGGGAGCGGGAAGAGGGGGAAGAGCCGTTTGAGTGGATCACCCTCTTTCCTGGTCGAAGTGTTGAGTCGGTCTCCAACTCGGATTGCTCGCGAGCGATGCGCGAGGCCCTGGAGCGAGACCAACCCGATGTCGTGGCCGCGGTGGGATACTCCAGACCTGAATCGATGGGCATCTCGCGCTGGGCGACGCGCCATCGACGACCCTCCATTCTCATGTCAGAGAGCCAGTCGATCGATCACCCCCGGGTCTGGTGGAAAGAGGCCGTGAAGCGGAACCGCGTCCGGCGATTCGCCAGTGCCCTGGTTGGAGGCCCACCCCACCGGGATTATCTGGTCGATTTGGGGATGCCCCGAGATCAGGTCGTGCTAGGGTACAACGCGGTGGATAACGCGCGCTATGCCGGCCAGGCACGAAAGGCGAGGGAGGATGCCGCGGGTCGACGCGGCCTTCCAGACGGTCACTATTTTCTCGCGGTCAGTCGATTCGCTCGAGAGAAGAACTTGGTGAGGCTGGTCGAGGCGTTCGCCCGCTATCGGTCGGCCGCGAGCGACCAACAGACTTGGGACCTTGTCCTTTGCGGCGGGGGGCCTTGCGCGGTCGAAATTGAAGATGCAATTCAAAATTTAGGTGTGGCACGGTGGGTCCATCGTCCTGGATTCCTCCAGGCGGATTCCCTCTCCAGGTGGTATGCGTTTGCGTCGGCGTTCGTGCATCCCAGTCTCATGGAACCCTGGGGCCTGGTGGCGAACGAGGCGGCCGCCTGTGGGCTCCCGCTCCTCATCTCAAATCGAGCTGGTTGCGGTCCCACACTTGTGCGTGAAGAAGCTGCAAGCGCCACGGGCCGTCGATTCAATCCGAGTGACGTGGAAGAGATGAGCCAGTGTCTTGCCTGGATGGCCTCACTGGATGACAGGGAACGCCTCGCCATGGGGCAACGGGCTGAGGATCTGGTCGCCCAGTGGGGGCCGGAACGCTTTGCCCAGGGAACGTTGGAAGCCATTGAACTTGCGTTTCAATCCCGGAATCGGGCACGATTCGCCTGGCGTCGTCCCATTGAGAAATCTACAGTTAATTAAGGCTAAGTGATTTTGGATCCTTGCCTTAATTGTGATGTTTTGCGCGGCGATGCGACTTCGTCCTGAATTGAGAATCACCATGAGTTTTCCGAACGCTTCCAGCGAGACCGCTCCATTCAAGACGATGCGAGAAAGCGTTCCTCCCGGTCGATTCCGAGAGGGTTGGCTGCATCTCTGCAATGGGTTGGACCCTGTGCGTGACGGAGGCATGGTGCCGAGTATTCTGGGGATGACCGCCGCCCTCGCTTCGCTCGGTTCGCCGGTGCGGATCGTCACCCCCACACATTCGAGCCTGGGCGATACGCTGGTTCCGCCGAACGTGATTCTACAAGGACCCGAGACCGAGATGGACGCCGTGGTGAAAACGGCGGAAATCGCCCATATCCACGGTCTCTGGCAAATTCAGTCGAGACGGGGTGCGTCACTGGCCAGGCAAGCTGGTGTTCCTTACATGATCGCCGCGCATGGTATGGCCGATCCCTGGGCCATGCGGCACAAGGCTTTGAAGAAGAAGGTCTACACCACGCTCGTCGAAGGAAAAAATTTGCGGCGCGCGGCGTGCCTCCACGCTCTGTCTCAACCCGAGATCGGCCACCTGCGCCAGATCGCGCCGCGAACTCCGGTTTGCTTCGTCCCCAACGGGGTCAATCCCACCCCACTCGAGAACCTGCCAGACCGTACTTCGCTCGAACGCGAGCATCCCGAACTTCGGGGTAAGTTCGTTTTGCTTTTTTATAGTCGTGTTCATGTCAAAAAGGGTTTGGATTTGCTGGCCCAGGCCTTTGGTCGGATCCAAGCCAACTATCCTGACCTCCATCTGTTGCTGGCGGGAAACGATGATGGGGCTCTGTCACCTTTCATGAGCCTGATCGAGGCGCAAGGGCTGACCTCTCGCGTGACCTGGGTGGGGCACGTTTCAGGGGAAAAAGCGAGAAAAGTTTGGGCGGCGGCCGATGCCTTCGTGCTCCCGAGCTACAGCGAAGGTTTTAGCATGGCCATTCTCGAGGCCCTGGTGTGCCGGTTGCCGGTGCTGATCACGACGGCCTGCCATTTCTCCGAGCTGGCTGAGTTCGAGGGGGGGCTCGTGGTAGAGCCTAACCTGGAAGACGTGACGCGCGGACTTAATGAACTGCTCGAACGGTCGCCCGCCGAGCGGAAGTTACTCGGGGAGGCGGGACGTGCCCTGGTGGATCAGAAGTATACGTGGGATCAGCAGGCGAGACGCCTTGCCGAAGTCTATCGCTGGATGAGCGGTGGAGGCCCGGCCCCCGAGGCCGTTGTGACCGCCGAACAGTTGGCTTGAACACAAAACCGTCGACGTGGCCCGATGAGTTCGCCCGCCGATCTGGTGGCCTTGCGCGAGCCCGCTTCAGAATTCGTCGGAACGAGCTCGGCCCCCGAATGAGGCCTGCGACGGAACGCTTTCAGTCTCGTCTCTTGGAGTAGCCGATGCCGTTGATTGATCATGCCGACGAACGAATCCAGGCCGACCAGCCTCAGGCTGTTGACGCAACCCCGTCGCCTCCGTCGGCCTCGAAGGTGAAGACCAAGCTCAGTGTGATTGTTCCCGTGAAGAACGAGGCGGAGAACCTACGTCGTTGTCTTCCCGCGCTTGCCTGGGTGGATGAGATTTTTGTCATCGACAGTCAGAGCACCGACGAGACCGCTCAGGTCGTGGCAGAGCATGGAGCGCGGTTGGTTCAGTTTCATTTCAACGGAACCTATCCCAAGAAGAAGAACTGGTCGTTGGAGAACCTTCCGTTTCGCAACGAGTGGGTTTTGATTGTCGATGCCGACGAGGTGGTCGTGCCTGAGTTGGTCGAAGAGATCACCAGGCGGATCGCCTTGGACGAAGCGGATGGCTACTTCCTCAACATGAAGTACTATTTCCTCGGTCGGCGGATCCGTCACTGCGGCTATTCCGAGGCCTGGAACCTACGTTTATTCAAGCATCGGTTGGGCCGTTACGAGCGGATGCCGGTTCGCCCGGGTGCCCAGACGGGAGACAACGAGGCACACGAGCATGTCGAGCTAAACAGCCCGCGCAAGCCACTCCGCCTGCGCGGAGAGCTGGACCACCATGCTTACCCGACGATCTTTACATGGGTTGAAAAACACAACCGGTACGCCCGTTGGGAAGCTGAGATGTACGAGCGGTTTCTCAACGAACCCATCCCAACGTCGATCGGTCCTGGGAAACGATTCAAGCGATTGCTCAAGAAAATCTATCTTAGATTGCCAATGCGTCCCGCGGTCCGTTTTTTCTATTCTTATGTGGTGAGGCTTGGTTTTCTCGATGGGAAGCCGGGGCTTGTCTTCTGTTCGCTGCTGTCGATCTACGACTTTCTGGCCTGGGCCAACGTGTACGAGCGGAAGGTTCTCGCGGGTGAGGCGGAGCGATTAGCGAATCGGGATCAGGTCGCGCGAGACTGACGCCATCTCAACCTCCTCGGCGAGGGCGTCCAGATAGATCCGCCGAAGCTGCTCGGCCTCGTTGTCTGGCCGGTACTTTTGGAGGACGATCGCACGTCCGCGCTCCCCGAGGCGCTCAAGGCGTTTGGGCTCTTTGAGCAGGCCGAGGATGGTTTCCGAGAGCGCGAAGGAGTTGTCCGGGGGGACGAATAGGCCCGAAACGTCGTGCTCGATCAGCCCATGCAGCCCGACAACTTCCGAGGCAATACTGGGAACGCCGGCCGCCATGGCCCTTGCGAGTGAGAGGCCGACCGTCGGTACTAGAGAGGTCAAGCAGTAAATATCGAGAACGCTCCAGAACCGGAACGCCTCGAGCGATTGGCTGGTGAAGGTCACCCGATCCGCAATCCGAAGTCGGTCAGCCCGGCGCCTCAGGTCGACCTCATCCTCACCCTCGCCAGCGATGACGAACTCCGCGTCGATCCCGGCGTCGAGAACCCGACGCGCGGCGTTGAGGAAGGTCGCGAATCCGGAAGAAGGGACGAGCGGACCCGCTGTGCCGATCACGGGAACCGGAGGAAGAAGGTCGGCACCACCTGGAGACACCGTGGGGTTGGGGACCGCGATGCCGGGGTAGGCGACCGAAATCCAGTCCGACGGGACGCCGTAGTGGGTTTCCAGGTCGTACGCGAGCTCGTCGCTGTTCGCCAGGAGCTTTCGACACCACCGACGACTCAGGCGGAGCCGGTCCTGGGGGCCGAGGAACTCATCAACCGTCTGGATATAGGGAAGTCGCCAGTGCTCCGCGATCCAGAGGCCGACCCCGGCCATCGAAGGGTCGAGGATATGAAGCAACTCCGGGCGCCTTGGGCGTTCGTGCAGGCGCAAACTTCTAACCGCCAGGCCGGTCTGCCAGCGATGTCCAAGCCGGGGACACTCAATGATTCGGTCGTCCTCAACCCCTGTGTCCGGCACCGAGATGCAGAGCAAGTTCGCGTTCAAGCCGAGCTGCTGCAACCGGTCGAGCAGGTTGCGCACCGAGTCGAGAGCGTCTTGAGACTCAAGGCGCTCTGCGAGCAACAGCAGTGTTCGCGCGGACTTGCTCAATGGCCCAGGACCTCGGAAGGGCGTTGGCAGTGGCGATCACGGAAGTCGTGGCAATGGCGATGGGATGCACCCTATCACAATACCTCGCTCTCGGGGAGCCGAATCTGGGAATCCCGAGACCGTCAGACCGGGGTGTAAAGCGTACTTCGCGCGCTCCGTTGTGCTTGGTAGAGTATCAATAGGAGTTTCCCAGATTCCCCCATACCGCAAGTTCAAGGACGAACACACGATGCCGTTCACCAAGACGCAGCCCGAGGATTTGTCCAAGCTTCGCGACATGGCCTATGGGTGGGGAAAAATCGCCTCTCGGCGCACGTAC
>Ga0182745_1000460_pt1 | contig 46111 bp, 42 predicted proteins | sample eDN3rd30CKraftBY_FD_128523 | JGI IMG/M metagenome (GOLD analysis project Ga0182745, IMG submission 128523) | Enriched backyard soil microbial communities from Emeryville, California, USA - eDNA 3rd pass 30_C Kraft BY (version 2) (version 2) | ecosystem: Environmental > Terrestrial > Soil >...
ACGCCCTGCGGGAGCGCGCGACGAGCGCCGAGCTGTACCTGACGGTGGCGGTGCTGCTGGACCTGTCGGGCCAGCTCTCGCAGGCGTCCACGGAGTACCAGCGCGCCGCCGAGTCGGGCGCGGTGGATCCGGTCATCCTCCGCCGCTGGGTGCAGATCCGCGAGGCGCGGCGTCAGCACTTCTCCGCGGCGGTGGCGGCGCGGCAGCTCGCGCTGTGGGCCCACGAGGTGGCCAATGACGTGCAGTTGTCGAGGGAGGACCGCGTCCCGCTGGCCACGGCGAGGCAGCTGTGCGCGGCGGCCGTCAACGCGGCCTTCGCGCGCGACGCCATTGTCCGCGCCCGGGCAGCGAGCACCGAGTTTCCCGAGGACCTCGCGGAGTTCGAGCGCAAGGCCGGGGAGGCGATGCGGCTGGCGGAGGCGCGGCTGGCGGACGCGGAGCTGTTGCTGCGCGAGCAGCTGCCCGGCGTGCGCACCTGCGCGGACCAGGGCGTGCGCGAGCGCCTGGAGAGCGCCGAGAAGGAGCGCACCGCCGCGCTGGACGCGCTGGCCTCGAAGCTGCCGCGGGTGGGGCGGGTGCTCCTGGAGGTGGCGAAGACGCGCGACCCATCCCCTCGGGTCCGCGCGGCCGCGTCGGCCCGGCTGACGGCGCTGAACGCCGTGCCTTGAGGCGCCTGGAACCGGGTGTCCCGGGCGGGCGGGGCGGCTAGAGTCGGCGCCCCCATGGCCACGCGCACCGACACGCTCAGGGCGGATCCGCCAAAGCCCTCGCTGCGGATCGACTACGCCGCGCTCCTCAATGAGGAACAGCTCCGGGCAGTGGAAGCGGGCGACGGGCCCTTGCTCGTCATCGCCGGCGCGGGCTCTGGCAAGACGCGCACGCTGACCTTCCGGGTGGCCCGCCTGCTGGAGCGGGGCGTGCCGCCCGAGGGCATCCTCCTGCTCACGTTCACCAACAAGGCCGCGCGGGAGATGACGCGCCGGGTGGAGGCGCTGGCCGGCGCGGCCGTGGACGTGCGGCGCATCCTCGGGGGCACCTTCCACCACGCCGCGCACGTGCTGCTGCGTCAGCACGCGAGCGTGCTCGGCTTCTCCACGAGCTTCACCGTCCTGGACCGCGAGGATGCTCGGGACCTGATGGTGACGTGCATCGCGGAGCGCCGGCTCAAGAGCGACAAGCGCTTCCCCCGGCCGGACCTGGTGCTGGACCTGGTGTCGCTGGCGGCCAACCTCCAGCAGCCCGTGTCGCACGTGTTGATGGACCGCCGGCCCCAGCTGCTCCCGCTGGCCCCGGAGGTGCTCGCCGCCGCCGCGCGGTATCAGCAGCGCAAGGCGCAGATGCACCTGATGGACTTCGACGACCTGCTGGTGAACCTCAAGCGCCTGCTGACGCACCACCCGGACGTGCGCGAGTCCCTCACCGAGCGCTTCCACTGCGTCCTCGTGGACGAGTACCAGGACACCAACCGGCTCCAGGGCGAGTTAGTGGACCTGCTCGCAGGGGAGCGCAAGAACCTGACGGCGGTGGGGGACGACTGCCAGTCCATCTACAGCTTCCGGGGGGCGGACTTCTCCAACATCATCGGCTTTCCGCAGCGCTATCCGGGGTGCGTGGTCCACTCGCTGACGCGCAACTATCGCTCTTCCCCCGAAATCCTGCGCCTGGCCAACACCTCCATCGCCCTCAACACGAACCAGTTCCCCAAGGTGCTGACGTCGGCGCGGCCGTCCGGCGCGAGGCCCGTCGTCGTCCCCACCCAGGATGCGGCGGAGCAGGCCGCCTTCGTGGCCACGCGCGTCCTGGCGCTGCGGGAGCAGGGCGTCTCCCTGGAGTCCATGGCCGTGCTGTACCGGGCCCACAGCCACTCGCTGGAGCTCCAGCTCGAGCTGACCCGGCGTGGCATCCCGTTCCGGGTGCGCTCCGGGGTGCGCTTCTTCGAACAGTCCCACATCAAGGACGTGCTGGCGCACCTCCGGGTGGTGAACAGCGCCAGGGACGAGCTGGCCTTCAAGCGCGTCGTCCGGCGTGTCCCGGGCGTGGGCCCCGCGACGGCGGAGCACCTGTGGACCGCCCTGCGCGCGCTACCCGAGGGGACGCCGCTGGCCGAGGGGCTGGCCCACGCGGACGTCCAGGCGCACCTGCCGCGCAAGGCCCGGAAGGGCTTCCAGAGCCTGAGCGACCTGATGGGACGGATGACGCGGCCAGGGGCGCCCACCGCGCCGGAGCGGCTCATCGAGGAGGTGCTGGCCGGGGGCTACGCCGCGTACCTGAAGGCGGAGTACGCCGAGGAGGAGCACCGGGAGGACGAGGTCCGGCAGCTGGCGGAGTTCGCCCGCCGCTTCGAGGACCTGGCGCGCTTCCTGTCGGAGATCGCGCTGGTGTCGGAGTTCGCGGCGGGCGAGGCCCTGAGGGAGGAGTCGCCAGGGGACTTCCTGACGCTCTCCACCGTCCACCAGGCCAAGGGCCTGGAGTGGCGGGCGGTCTTCGTCCTCTGGCTGGTGGATGGGCGCTTCCCCCTGGCGCTGGCCACCCGCCAGCCCGAGGAGGAGGAAGAGGAGCGCCGGTTGTTCTACGTGGCCCTCACCCGGGCGCGCGACACACTGGCGCTGGTGTACCCCCTGACGGTGTTGCCACGGGACGGGGAGCGGATCCTCCTGCGGCCCTCCCGGTTCCTCCAGGAACTGCCCGGTGGGGAGGACGCGCCGTTCGAGCGGTGCGCCCCGTCCACCCTGGAGGCGGAGCCGGGGGCGGCCGTGGGGCCGGATGGGCCCCCTCCGGGTGGAACGGACCCGGTGGACTGACACCGGCGCCCAGAAACGCGCACTCGCCGGCGCGACGTGATAGACAGTGGCGTCAGGAGCGGCGTCTTCCGGCGCGTGCCCCCTCACTTCATGGCGGACAGACCTCGCATCATCGGGATTGACCTCGGTACCACCAACACGCTGGTGGCGTCCGTCCGCAACCGCATCCCGAAGATCGTCCCCACCGACCGCGGCAACCTCACGCTTCCCTCCGTGGTGGCGCTCTCGACGCGCGGCGACCTGCTGGTGGGCGGGGTCGCCAAGGACCAGATGGTCACCAACCCCAAGAACACGCTCTGGGGGACCAAGCGACTCATCGGCCGCAAGTACACCTCCAAGGCGGTGGAGGAACTGAAGTCGTACTTCCCCTACGACATCGTCGAGGGCGCCAACGGGGACGCCGCGGTGATGATGGGCGGCAGGCTGTACACGCTGTCCCACGTCTCCAGCTTCGTGCTGGGGCAGGTGAAGACCATCGCGGAGCAGTTCCTGGGCGGGCCCGTCGAAGGGGCCGTCATCTCCGTCCCGGCCTACTACAACGACAACCAGCGCAACGCGGTGAAGGAGGCCGGCCGGCTGGCGGGCTTCGACGTGAAGCGCATCGTCAACGAGCCCACCGCCGCCGCGCTGGCCTACGGCTTCAACCGCGGTCTGGACCAGAAGGTGCTCGTCTACGACCTGGGCGGTGGCACCTTCGACGTGTCCGTGCTGCACCTGGCGGGCAATGTCTTCGAGGTGCTGGCCACCGGGGGCGACGCGTTCCTGGGCGGCGCGGACTTCGACAACCGCATCATGGAGTACGTGCTGGAGCGCTTCCGGGAGGAGACCAAGGTCGACCTCAATACGGAGAACCCCATCGCGCTCCAGCGCATCAAGAACGCGGCGGAGGCGGCGAAGATCGACCTCACGCTGATCCCCAACGTCGTCATCGACCTGCCCTACATCGATGAGCGCCGGGGCAAGCCGATGGACCTCCGCATCCCGCTGACGCGCGAGTTCCTCAACAGCCTCACTGGCGACCTGGTGGACCGCACCTTCGATATCTGCGACCGGGTGCTCGCGGAGAAGGGCATCTCCCGCTCGGAGATCGACGAGATCATCCTGGTGGGCGGCCAGAGCCGCATGCCGCTGGTGCAGCAGAAGATCCAAGCGCACTTCGGCAAGGCGCCGCGAAAGGGCGTCCACCCCGACGAGTGCGTGGCCCTGGGCGCGGCGCTGCTGGGCGACTCGCTGGGGAGCATCGACGCAGTGACGCTGCTGGACGCGCTGTCCATGCCCATCGGCTACGCGATGCCCAACGGGCGCGTGAAGCGCATCATCGAGAAGAACTCGCTGATCCCGATGGTGAAAAGCTTCCGCCTGCCACCGCCGAAGGAGCCCGGCTCGCCCTTCATCGAGCTGGACATCTACCAGGGCGACAGCGACCTGCTGGTGGACAACGAATATCTGGGCACGGTGCGCGTGCCCTCGGCCGCGGCCGGCCGGAAGATCGACTTCCGCCTCACCGAGGAGTGTCTGCTCCAGGTGACGGTGGAGGATGCGAGCGGAATGCGCAAGGTGGACCTCGCCACCCGCGATACGCCGGAGCAGCTCAAGCGGGCGCTCCAGGAGGTCGCGTCGCGCAACTCACAGCAGGTGCCCAGCTCCAACAGCGGGAGCGACGACCGGGGGCTCTTCTCCAGCATCAAGAGCATCTTCCGGAGGGGCTAGGAGTCCAGATGGCGAAGTTCCCGTCGAAGGAGTGGGTGGACGAGGCCGTCCGCCTCACGAATGAGGATCCCGAGTGCGTCATGGCCGGCAAGGGCTGGAAGGGCGACTTCGGGGCGGTGGTGGAGGCCGAGCCCGGCAAGCTGGCGAAGGCCTTCGTGGTGCATATCGTCCCCGGCGACTGCCGAATCGAGAAGGCGCGTGTCCTGGCGGACCCGGACGACCTGGATGAGATCGAGCCGGTGTACCTGGCCCGGGCGCCCTACAGCGTCTGGAAGCAGCTGTTGAAGGGGACGCTGGACCCGGTGGAGGCGGTGCTCAAGCGCCGCATCTCCATGAAGGGCGACCTGCAGCCGCTCATCGAGCGCATGAAGTACAAGGGCATCGCCGACCGCGTCTTCGCGAAGCTGCAAACGCAGTTCATCGACGAGCCTTGATTCGGGGGGAGCACATGGGAATCGCGGACGACCTCAAGCGGCAGGCGCTGAACGTATCCGGCAAGGCCATGGAGAAGCTCATGGCCGATGATCGGCGCGCCATGGCCATCGCCAACGCCATCGGGAAGGCCCAGCGCGGCAAGCAGGCGCTCGACCGGGGGCAGGAGGAGCTGATGAAGGCGCTGAACTTCGCGCCTCGCAGCGAGTTCAAGGCGCTGGGCAAGCAGCTCTCCAGCCTCAAGCGCCGGCTGCGCGAGCTCGATGAGAAGCTGGGCGAGCTGTAGTCGAAAATGCGTTGACACCTGAGCGGGCGAGTGGCATCTACACCCGCGTTCGCCGCTGGCAACACCGGCGGCGGGCAGCAGACGGCAGAAGGGCGTATAGCTCAGCGGTAGAGCACTGCCTTCACACGGCAGGGGTCGCAGGTTCAAACCCTGCTGCGCCCACTCAAGAAAGGCCGTGAGTCCGAATCGGGACTCACGGCCTTTTTGCTTTGCGGGCGTTGTCCCGGCCACCCGTTGTCGCCTCGAAAGCAAGCAGCCCACCCCGCGGGACGCGCGGCGTGGGCTCCGGGTGAGCGGCACCGGCCCCTGCGTCAGGCCTTGGGCGCGTCGGCCGAGGGCGCGTGGCGCGCCTTGATGAGCGAGGCGGCGATGCTCGCGCCCAGCAGGCCGGCGATGACTCCCAGGGACACGGTGGGCGGAATCTTCACGAAGTCGATGAGCGCCATCTTCGCGCCCACGAAGACGAGCACCGCGGAGAGGCCCACCTTCAGGTAGCTGAACTTCTCCACCGCGCCGGCCAGCATGAAGAACATGGAGCGCAGGCCGAGGATGGCGAAGATGTTGGACGTGAAGACGATGAAGGGGTCCGTCGTCACGGCGAAGATCGCGGGGATGGAGTCGAGCGCGAAGAGGATGTCCGACGCCTCCACCAGCAGCAGCGCCATCAGCAGCGGCGTGGCCAGCCTGCGGCCGTTCTCCACGGTGAAGAAGTGGTGCCCGTCGAAGCGGGGCGTGGAGGGGATGGTCCGCCGGGCCAGCCGCATCAGCGCGCCGTCCTCGGGGTTGTCGTCCTTGTTGCGCTGGAGGAAGAGCTTCACGCCGGTGAGGATGAGGAAGGCGCCGAAGACGTAGATGAGCCAGTGGAAGCGGGCCAGCATCGCCACGCCCGCGAAGATCATGATGGCTCGCAGGAGCAGCGCGCTGAGGATGCCCCAGAACAGCACCCGGTGCTGGTAGAGCGAGGGGATGCGCAGCGCCGAGAAGATGACGACGAAGACGAAGATGTTGTCGACGGAGAGCGACTTCTCGATGAGGTAGCCGGTCAGGAACTGCAGCCCCGGCTCCGGACCGAACTTCCACCAGACGCCCGCGTTGAAGACCAGCGCCAGGCTGACCCACACCGCGCTCCAGCCCAGGGCTTCCTTGAACTTCACCACATGGGCCTTGCGGTGGAAGACGCCCAGGTCGAGCGCCAGCATCGCGATGACGAAGGCGACGAAGCCGGCCCACAGACCCGGACTGCCGACGCTTGGGAGGTTTTCCATATAGGGGCGTCAGATAGGAGCCACCCAAGGCTTCTGCAAATAGGAATTCCAGACGAAGTCCTTCTGGAAAACCGAAGCAACGTGGCAAATTGCGCCGGTGCTCGCCCCGTGGGCCGGGCAGCACACGGGCAGCCGAAAACCTCCCGATGCGTTGGGATGGGGTCCAAAAGGCGACGGGTTTGGAATCGTCCCGGTTGGATTGATCGGTCACGGGGCTATGAGACCAACCAGGCGTCGCCGTCGCCCCTGGGAGGGCGGTTCCTCCTCCCGACGGAAGGACGCGTCGAGTCCGCTCCAGGCGATAGGCGCCTGGGGATTCGTCACGCTCATGCCTCAAGCAGTAAGGACGTTATTTTGACTCGGAATCGTATTCTTGCCTCGACGTGTGGCGCTCTGTTCGCACTGGCCGCCATCACGGGCTGCGGAAGTAATGCTGGCAACGAGGATTCCACCACGCCAGGGGGGGCCGAGCCTCCTGGCCAGTCGCCGCAGCTGCCTGCTCCCCCTCCGTCCGAGCAGGCTCCGGGGGACGCCGATACCTCGCCGGAGGAGCCTGTCGCGACCACCCCGGAGGAGCCCTCGACGAACCCCGAGGAGCCGTCGACCGATCCCGAGCCCGAGCAGCCTGTGGAGACGGGCGCGGACAAGTTCGGCGTGACGATGATGCACCCGACCGTCCCGGGCGGCGAGGAGTGGTTCCTCGCGGAGAACGCGACGTCCGATCGCCGGTTCGATCCGCAGAACACCATCACCCGCAATTCGGACGGCTCCTGGAACATCAAGAGCGACAAGGTCCGCATGTCCGTCTTCACGTCCGAGGGCTACAAGCCGAAGGATATCGCCACGTACGACCGTGACGTGCTCGCCAGCCGTGGCTACATGCAGTCGCCGAAGGACTGGAAGAACGTCGAGATGACGGGCTTCCTGAAGCTCAACGCCGCGTCCGACAACTCCGACAACTTCGACCTGTACGCGCGCGGCGGCAAGCACAACGACAACAACCAGGGCTGTGAGGGCAGCAGCTACAAGGGCGCGCTGCACTTCGACGGCCGGGCCCGCTTCCAGAAGGAGACGTGGCACGTCTCCTACGAGCAGGCGCCCTACAAGAAGGTGACGGAGCCGCTGAAGGGGCGCTGGGTGGGCTTCAAGGCGGTGATGCGGAACACCCAGGCCAACGGCAAGGACGCCGTGCACCTGGAGCTGTACCTGAACGACAACGCCGACAAGGTCTCCTGGAAGAAGGTCTACGACTTCGTGGACGCGGGGGACTGGGGCGGTGACGCCGAGCACTGCGGCGCCGCGGACGGCGCCATGCCCATCACCTGGGGCGGCCCTATCGCCACGTTCCGTTGGGACAGCACCGACAACGTGGACTTCAAGTGGCTGTCCGTGCGCGAAATCCCGCCGGAGCAGTGAGGCGCTGACACACGGCGCGCCCGCTGAGCGGGGACGCGCTTGAACATCCGAAGTCCGCGAGCTCACGAGGGCGCGGAGGACCCCGGGCGGGCCTCCGCGCCCTTCGTGCGTCCATGGACGGCGGTGTCCACCTCCCGGGCGGGTGGCACGCGCGGTCCGGGCCTCCCCATCTTGCGAGCGCCGACGTGCCAGCCAGCCGCCGGCAGCCCTGTGCCCGGGCTCGGCGCTCAGGCCGGCTCGTAGGCTGTCAGAGAGGAAGACTTCGCATGCAGATCACTTTCCTGGGCCACGCCGGGTTTGTCGTGGAGACGGCGGGGGCCCTTGTCGTCATGGACCCGTGGCTGTCGTCCCGTGGGGCATTCGATTCGGCCTGGATGCAGTTGCCGTGCAACCACCACCTGGCGCCGCTCGTCCGGGAGAAGCTGGAGACGCCGGGCAAGGAGCGCTTCCTCTACGTCAGCCACGAGCACAAGGACCACTTCGACCCGGAGTTCCTGGCCACCATCCAGCAGCGGGACTTCACGGTGCTGGTGCCGCGCTTCCACCGCTCCGAGCTGCAGGACGTGTTCGCGAAGTACGGCTGCAAGCGCGTCATCGCGTGCGAGGACGGCCACGAGGTTCCCATCAAGGACGGCTACATCAAGCTGTTCGTCTCGGAGCAGGGGACCAACCGCGACTCCGCGGTGCTGGTGCGCGGGGACGGCCAGTGCTTCCTCAACCTCAATGACTGCAAGCTCCATGACCGCATGGTGCGCATCGCCGGGGAAGAGGGCCCCATCGACGTGTTCTCCGCGCAGTTCTCCGGGGCCATCTGGCACCCCACCTGCTACGAGTACTCCCCCGAGACGTACGCAGCCATCTCGCTGAAGAAGCGGGAGAGCAAGTTCGAGGCGGTGGCGCGCACGCTGGAGGTCATCCGGCCGCGGGCCTACATCGCCGCGGCCGGCCCCGCGGCCTTCCTGGACCCGGCGCAGTTCCACCTCAACTTCGAGAAGGTCAACATCTTCCCGAACGCGACGCAGCTCTTCGCCTTTCTCCGGCAGCGGATTCCCCAGGGAACGACGCGCTACCTGGAGCCCATGCCCGGCGACGTGCTGGATGTGACCTCGCTGGAGTTCACCTCACAGTCGCCCGAGCGGGTGACGCCGGAGAACCTCCAGGCGTACCTGCGGGACTACGCGAAGCGGCAGGAGTCCGTGTTCCGCGAGCGGCGCCGCAACCTGCTCGTCGCGGAGGCGCTGGAGATTCACGAGCGGCTGCGCACGGAGCTGCAGCGCAAGCTGGACGCGCTGGACCTCCACGAGCGCGTGGGCATGCCGCTCTACGTGGAGCTGACGGAGCTCCCGAAGCAGCTCTTGCGCGTGGACTTCAAGGCCCGCCGCGTGAACGTGGTGCAGGAGGTCGAGGAGGAGGTCCGCTACACGCTGAAGACGAGCGCGGCCGACGTGGGCCGCGTGCTGGACCGCAAGCTCACCTGGGAGGACTTCCTGCTGTCCTTCCGCCTGCGGCTGAGCCGCAACCCGGACGTGTACGAGCCGGTGCTGCACGGCTTCCTGGGCGTGGAGATCGAGGACATGCGCGAGTTCTGCGAGGGCATCCGCTCGACGGAGGCCCAGCATGATCGCGCGGTGGTGGAGGCTGGCGGCCGGCGCTACTCCATCCAGCGCTTCTGTCCGCACCAGGGCGCCGACCTCTCCGAGGGGTGGGTGGAGGAGGGGCGCTACCTGGTGTGCCCGCGCCACCGCTGGCAGTTCGACCTGGAGGCGGGGGGCGTCTGTACGCAGAACGCGTCCTCGCTCTGCGCGGAGGTGCTGCCCGATCGTGATCCGGAGAAGCCCCAGACGCCGGCGAAGGACCCCCAGCCCCAGCTCTGAGGCCCGCGCCGCCGGGGGCCGCGGCGCGACCGCGGCCCCTGGCGGACTCACGCCTCCGGCGCCCTGTCCGGTCGCGTGTGCCTCAACGCACGGGCGCGTGGAGCTGGAGGCTCAGCCGCAGGTTGTCGGAGCGCATGCCCACGGGGGCCCCCACGAGGGGGGCCTCCGCGGGGATGGCGCCTTGCCAGGCGAGCGTGCCGTCCGCCCAGATGCGCAGCAGCGCGCCGTCGAGCTGCGCCCGCAGGGTATGCGGCACGCCGACGGCCGGCGCGGAGACCGGCGTCTTCTGCTCGGGGCGCACGATGACGTAGCCCCTGTTGCCACACTCGCGGCTGGTGTGGAGACCGGGGTTGCGCTTGTAGTTCACGACGATGCCTGGCTTGGGCGCCACGCGCCACATGGCGTACAGCACGTTGCAGGCATCCTCCGAGAGCAGCTTCAGCCCCACCTGCTGGCGCAGCTCGCCGGAGGCCAGCGGCAGCTGGACGGCGCTGGGGCCCAGCACGGTGAAGCGCAGCTCAACGACGCTCGTCGAGCTTCCGGGGAGGACGGCGCGCATGCGTGGCCCGTCGACGACCATCTGCTCATCGGAGCTGGCGGCCATTCTGCCTTCGGTGACCTGCAGGCGGGACAGGGGGACATGGGTGAGGTTGGACATGGCTTTCACCTGCGGTGGAGCGGGGCGGCTGGCGGGTGGGCCCTCTCGACGCCGGGGCTCCTCCGCGCGGTGGCTCTCGGCGCCGCCGCTGGAGCCCAGAAGGACGGCCAGGGCCCCCATCGCGGACAGGGCCCGGCGCGCGGGCCCGGGCGGCTTCATTGCGTCCGTGCGCCCAGGAAGGCCTGGAGCGACTCCACGTGGGCCCGCAGGTAGGCCTGCTCCGCCCGAAGACGTGCCAGCTCCAGCACCAGGTAGCCGCGGAAGCGTCGAATCTCGCGCGTCTGGAGCGCCTCCACCGACTGGAGCTGTCCCTCCAGGTCCGCGACCAACGTGGACACCTCGCGCAGGCGGCCCTCCTCGGTGCGCTGCACGGCGCGCAGCTCCGTCACCAGCTCATGGATGCGCTGGGGCACGCCGGACACTTCGTTGAGCGTCGCGCGGCGGCGGCCTTCACGTGCTCGCGCGTTGGCCGAGCCCTGCCACAGGTGCCCGAGGTTGTAGGACAGCGTGAGCTGGCCGAAGAGCGGCACCTTCTGGTTGGCCTCGATGAGCTGGTCGTAGCCGCCGCGCAGGCTCAGGCGCCAGGCGCGGGAGCGGCGCAGCGCGCCGCTGTATTCCTCGAACTGGTCGTCCGCGGCGCGCAGCTCGCTCAGCATGCCCTCCAGGCGCTCCCCGGCCTTGAGGCGGGGGCGGGCCGCGAGCCGCTCGCGAGCGATCTGGGTGCTGGTGGCGAGCTGGCGCAAGGTGTCCAGCCGGACCTGCACCGCGTTCATCTCCTCCAGCGTCACCTGGCCCTGCTTCAGCTCGTTGCGCACGGCGCTGAGCAGCGCCTCCGCGCGAGGAAGGGCTTCCTCCAGGACGCGGGCCCGGGCCTCCAGCGCGGCTTCCTCCCCCAGGCCGTTGCCCTGACGGATGGCGGACTCCAGCACGGAGATGGCGCGCTGCCGGCGGCAGTCCGCCTCTGCCTGCTTGCGGATGGCGTTGCCTCGATAGAGGCCGACGAAGTCGTAGTTCAGGCCGGCCGTCACGCGCGGTGTGGGCTCGCCCAGCGGTGTGGTACCCGCGCCTGCGGTGGCCTCGCCCGCGTTGACCACGCCGAAGGCGGCGAACACCTCGGGCGCCATCTCGAGCGCGGCCTCCGCGCCGCCCACGCCGCGCACGAAATCGCAGTAGCCGGCGGCCCGGTCCTCATCGGTGGGCGCCGAGAGTTCTCCCTCGGGGGAGGGCGCCGGCTGGGCCAGCGCGAGCTGTGCGGCAAGCGACAGGAGCGCGCCGCATGTGACGGTCATCCGCATGGTCGAGTGTCTCCGGCTCCGAGGCCGTCTCCAGGCAAGGGTGGGTGGGCTCACAGCAGCAGCGGCGGCCGGCCCAGGTGCAGCAGGTCTTCCCGGGCGGAGGGGGCATCCGTGAGCTGGATCTCCACCATGACGCCGCGAAGCATGTACTGACGGATGGGGTGCTTGAGGGACACCTCGCCTTCGAGGATGCGGCCGATGACGCCCACCTCGTGGCACCAGACGACCTTGGCGGCGCAGGCGTACAGCGGCGTGCCCTGCTCCGCGTTCGGGATGTTCTCGTAGGGAACGAAGGCGACCGTGAGGTCCTTCTCGATGGCCTTGAGGTACGGCGAGGCCCGCAGCGACGCGATGAGCGTGTCGTAGCGCATCGCCACCTCGTCCAGCGCGGCCAGGTCCGTCTGGAGGCTCTTGAGCGTGGCCTCCGCGCGGGCCTGCTCCAGGACGGAGTGCGTGTACTCGCGCTCCAGCAGCAGCACGTCGGACGTCATGCCCTGCGGCGTCTCTTCCTTGCCCATGCCGGCCTGCACCGCCGTGAGGCCCGCGATCTCTCGCTGGAGGGAGTCCAGCCGCGTCTCCAGGTCCGCCGAGGACTGGGCCAGCGACAGGTTGCTCTGGGCCAACTGCGCCAGGTGGTGGTTGATGGTGAGCTTCTCCTCCTGCTCCAGCAGCCGGGCGTCATAGAGGGCGTCCGTCCGCGTGCGGGCCAGGCCCGCGTAGGCCCGGTTCGACTGCAGGATCTCCGCCCGCGCGCTGCTGTACTCGTGGCGCAGGGCCGACAGGCGCCGCGCCACCCGGTCCCGGGCATCGCGCTCGCCGCGCAGGGCCACGAGGAAGCGCTGCTGGAAGGCGCGCTCGGCGGCGATGGTGCGCTCGGCGTCGGAGATGCGGTTCTCCACCGAGCGCCGGTCGGACAGCACGTGGTCCCGCGCGGAGGTCTGCGCCGCCACCTGGGTGTTGAGCGTGAGGATCTGCTCATCCGTGGGCGAGATGACCGTGGGTGACACCCAGCTCCGGCTGACCAGGAAGAAGCCCTGGACGGAGAGGAACGACACCAGCCCCAGCATGATGAGTGTGAGCAGCAGCGAACCGATGAGCTTGTAGGCCGAGACAGCGATGCTGTTGACCCGGTTGGCGACGCGTTGGTTCATGGTGTTGAGCCCTCACCAGCGTGGGTGGGAGGAAAGCGGCCCCCGGAGTCCAGCGGGGACGGCGCGGGCGCGGCGTTGGCGCTGCCCCGCGTCTCCCAACTGCCCGAGTCGAGCGTCAGCAGCGCGAGCGGCGTGAAGAGCGCGTACGTCACCGGCATCAGCAGGGCCATGGGTAGGAAGCTGGCGCCGTGGACGCGCCGGTCCGCGGGAAGATGCCGCGTCTCGACTCGGTAGATGACCCCCAGCAGTCCGATGACCAGGAAGTGGAAGGCGAGGATGTCCCAGAACTCACCGGTGAGGACGTTGTGGACGATGACCAGCGGATACGACAGCAGCAGCGCCAGCTGGGACACGTAGTGGACCGTCACCACGGGGTGCAGCCGCCACGCATGGGACAAGCCGCCCAGCAGGTCCACCAGGTTGGAGCGCCGCCAGCGAAGCTGCTGGGAGAAGTACCCGGCCAGGGTGGACGGCGCGGCGGTGAAGCAGAAGGCGTCCAGGGTGTAGACCGTCTCGTAGTCGTGCTTGACGATCTGCCGCGTGAGGAAACGGTCCTCGCCATACTTGATGGGGATGCCCGCGATGGCGCGGGCCTCTAGGATGGGCTCCAACTCCAGCAGCACGTGACGGCGGTACGCCGTGAGGCAGCCGGACAGGCACATCACCTGACGGAAGCTGCGCTCCAGGTCCTTGAGCCACTCCTGGGCGAAGTGGAACTTGATTTCAATCATCCGCGTCATCCAGTTGTGATGACGGTTCGTCACGTACGTCCGCCCGCCCACCGCGGCGATGCGCGGGCTGACGAAGCGGCGGACGAGCTGCCGGACCGCGGCCTTGTCCACGATGACGTCCGAGTCCACGGAGACGATGATCTCCGCGTCCGTGGCGGCCTTCACCGCGCGGTTGATGCCCTTGCGCTTGCCCATGTTCTCCGGGTTGCGCATCACCACGACGTTGGGGTTGCCCTCCGCCGCCTTCAGGGCCCACGCGTAGCTGTCATCCTTGGAGCAGTCGTCCACCACGACGATTTGCAGCAGGTGTTGGGGGTAGTCCTGCTCCAGCAGGCTGCGCACGCCGTGGTAGATGCCGACGCCTTCGTTGAAGAGCGGAATGACGATGGCCACCCGCGGCAGGTAGGTGTCGTCGACGCGGTCGAAGTTCTGCCCTTTCAGGCGCCGCAACAACGGCCCGAGCACATAGCGGTTCATCAGAACCACCATGAAGAGAAGCTGAATTGGAAAGAGCTCCATCCGTTCCCGTCCCCCATCACGCCACCAGCAGCCCCTGCCGCCACCGCGCCCTTTCTGCTACGAGCGACGAGAAGGTGGGAGGGGCACAGGAGGGGCGCCATCTGTCTCCGGGGTCAGCTTCAGTGGCCATCAGTGGCCATGCCGACGACATGGAATCCCGATGGGGCAGGCAGGCGGCGGTGCTAGAAAGACGACATGCCGACTGACTTCCAGCCGCTGGCGCTGCGTCCGGACGAGGTCCATGTCTGGATTGCCGAGCCGGAGCGCATCGATGACCGGAGGCTCCTGGACGCCTACTGGGCGCTGCTCGACGCGAAGGAGCGTGACAAGCAGCAGCGCTTCCGCTTCGAGCGCCACCAGCGGCAATACCTGGTCAGCCACGCGCTGGTACGGCTGACGCTGTCGCGCTACGCGCCGGTGGCACCCGAGGCCTGGGCCTTCGACACCAACGCGTTCGGCCGGCCCATGGTGCGGGGCGAGTGGGGGCCCCGCCTGCGCTTCAACCTGTCGCACACGGACGGCATGGCCCTGGTGGCGGTGGGCTGGGACGCGGAGCTGGGCGCGGACGTGGAGGACTCACGGCGGCCCGGTGAGACGGTGGCGATCGCCGACAGCTTCTTCGCCGCGTCGGAAGTGGCGGCGCTCCGGGCCCTGCCACCGGAGCGGCACCGTGAGCGGTTCTTCGAGTACTGGACGCTGAAGGAGTCGTACATCAAGGCGCGCGGGGCGGGGCTGTCCCTGCCGCTGGAGCAGTTCGCCTTCCACCTGGAGCCGGGACAGGCGCCGCGCATCTCCTTCGACCCGCGGATGCGGGACGTGCCAGAGGCGTGGCAGTTCGTGCAACTGCGCCCGTCGGAGCGGCACCTGGCCGCGGTGGCGGTGAATCGCCCCCGCGGCGAGCCGCTGACGGTGCGCTGGCAGTTCACCGTCCCGCTGGCGGAGGATGCGCCGCCCCGGTTCCAGGCGGCGTGACAGCGGCGCTCAGGGGGCGCGGCCCAGCCACCGGGTGAGCTCCTCGCCGATGTGCGCGACGATGGCGTCCCGCTGCGACTTGATGAAGAAGTGCCCACCGGGGAAGAGCCGCACGCGGACGTCGGCGTGGGTCGTCTCGTCGCGCCAGCCCTCCAGGTTCTCCGTGGGGACGTGCTTGTCCTCCGGCGAGCCGATGACGGAGATGGGGACCTCCAGCTTCGGAGGCTCCGTGCCGTTCTCCGTGAACGCGATGGCGAAGTCCGCGCGGAGCATGGGCAGCACCAGCTCCAGCAGCTCGCGGTGCTTGAAAATCTCCTCGGGCGTTCCGTCGTAGCGCCGCAGCTGCGCGATGAACTGCTCCTCGGGCAGGTGGTGGATGGGCTCCCGGGTGTTGAGCGACGGCGGGCCGGCGGCCCCGAGGAAGAGGCCGAGCGGGCGGGGGCCGTTGCGCGCCTGGAGGCGCCGCGAGAGCTCCAGGCAGATGCGCGCGCCCATGCTGTAGCCGAAGAAGGCGAAGGGCCGGTCGAGCAGGGGGGCCAGCACGGGCAGCAGCGCGTCCAGCAGGGCGGGGAGGCTGTCGAAGGGCTTCTCCGACAGCCGCCGCTCACGGCCGGGGAGCTGGACGGGGCACAGCTCCACGCCGGCGGGCAGGCTCTGGCTCCACGAGTTGTAGATGGCCACGCTGCCACCCGCGTAGGGAAGGCAGAACAGGCGCATGCGCGGGGACGTCAGCGGCTTCCGGGTTGGGAACCAGCGGTCGGGGAGGTGGGGGCTCGAGGTGGGCGCGCTGTGCATGGATGGAGGTTCTGTCGCATGGGCGCGGAAAAGGGGTCAAGTCCAGGTGCCCGGGCGCCGTGCTAGCGTTCCGCCCATGCGTGGCGAGGGCCCAGCGGGCCGTGTCGGCGTGGGCTGCATCCTCTGGCTGACGGGCCTGTCTGGCGCGGGCAAGAGCACGCTGGCGCGCGCACTGAGCGTGCACCTGGCGCCGTCGCGGTCCGTGGAGGTGCTGGACGGCGACGAGGTCCGCACCTGGCTGTCTCGCGGCCTGGGCTTCACGCGCGAGGACCGTGAGGAGAACGTGCGCCGCATCGGTCAGGTGGCCCGGCTGCTGGCGAAGCAAGGCGTGTGGGTCATCGCCGCGGCCATCGCTCCGTACGCGAGCTCGCGCGCCGAGGTCCGGCAGCTGGCGGCCGAGGCGGGCATTCCCTTCGTGGAGGTCTTCATCCAGGCGCCGCTGGAGGTGCTCATCGCCCGGGATGTGAAGGGCCTCTACAAGAAGGCCCTGGCCGGTGAGCTGCCACACTTCACCGGCGTGTCGGACCCCTACGAGGTGCCCGAGGCGCCGGACGCCACCGTGCGCTCGGACGTGGACTCCGTGGAGGCGGGGATGTGGCGCGTGCTGGAGGCGCTGCGCCAGCGGGGCCTCCTCGGCGACGCCGCGGCGTCGTGAGCGGGACTACGTGAGGATGCGCTCCATCTTCACGTAGGGGCGCTCGGCCTGGATGCCCTTGGCGCGGCAGTGCTCCAGGAGCTTGTTCGACTCGACGATCTGCGGGGCCTTGTCGTCGTAGACGAGCACCATCACGTGGCGCAGCCACGGCTCCTGGCCCATGGCGTAGACGTAGACCTCCTTGGGGGAGAGCGCGTTGGTGATCTCGACGGCGCGCGCGCTGTCCGAGCCGTTGAGCCGCCGGGCCTGGTCCATCTTCCGCGGCAGCGGCGTGGTCAGCAGCGGGCCGTACATCCAGCTCATCGGGCCGCCCTCGCACTCCATGCCGAGGAAGAGCACGTCGATGGGGCCGACGATGTCGCGCAGGTGCTGGTACAGGCGCGGCTCGATGGCGTTGGAGTCCGCCGCCATCAGCAGGGACTTGCCGCCCAGGCGCACGAGGTGGGCCGTCTTCGCCTGGATGGCCAGGTCGCTGTGCTCGCCCATGAAGGGCAGGCCGGTGATGGAGCCGCCCGGCACCGGAATCTCCTGCAGGTCGTCAATCTCCACCACGTTCTGGAAGCCGTTGTGGTGGAGCATCAGCCGCAGCGACGGGTCCGCCAGCGAGTTGCCGTTGTTGCGCGGGACGATGATGCAGCCCACCCGGTGCCGGAGCTGGATGAGCGTCTCCATCATCAGGTGGTCGGCGTGGCCGTGGGTGAGGACCACGTAGTCGATGCGCTCGGGCAGGTCCGAGTGGGTGAAGCGGGGGAGGTCCGTGGGGAACTCGTAGCTGATGACGGGGTCGGTGAGGATGCTGACGTCCTTCGTCTCCAGCAGCACACAGGCATGGCCGAAGTAGCGCACGCGCACGCCTTCGCCGGTGTAGCGCTCGGTGCGGCGGGGCTCGGCGTCGGTGAAGAGCGCGGCGAAGGCGTCCGCGGCCGAGGCGGGCACGCCGAGCATCTCCGCGACCTGCCCGGGGGAGCCCGGCGTATGGCGCATGCGGAAGAGGGCATCCAGGCCCGCGTGCTTGTAGGGGATGCGCAGCCACAAGGGCGTGTCCTCCTCCAGGCGCGGCGTGCTGAAGATGTACGGGCGCCAGTCGCCGTCCACCTGCATCAGCGTCACGCTCTGAGAGGACTCCTTCTGGAAGGGGCTGCGGTACAGGAGCGGCTCGATGAAGCGGGCGCTGGCGCGGTTGCTCAGGTCGTACGTCAGCTCCACGTAGCCGCGGAGCAGGTCGGGCACCTTGGGATAGAGCCCCTCCAGGGAGCCGCCATTGTTGGGGGCCAGCAGCTGCTCCAGCTCCGCCACCGCCTTGGTGAACGCGAGCATGTTGGCCTGCTCCTTCTGCGTCCGCTCCAGGAGCTCCTTCACGCGCGGCGCCTTCGCCGCCGGATGATTGATGAACGGGCCGCCCATCAGCATCGGGTTCTTGAGGGCCGCGACATGGACATCCGGGTTCGCCACGAAGGACTGCATCAGCTTCAGGTGCAGGTTCGTCACGAACAGTGGCGCCGTCGCCGGAGACAGCAGGTACCACCACGCGTACCACTGGTTGTACAGGGGCTCGATGGCGACGTTCGGCTTGAGGTACATCGGGCGGTCCAGCATGGCGGGCTCCTCCGAGCGAGATCCGAGAAATGTCGGGAACTTGGCAAAAATGGAGCCCATCGACACACAGAATCTCGGGGGGATGCAAGGAGCGGACGGGTCACATCTGTGTATGGACTGTCCGCGGGCGATGGAGGCGCCATCGCCCGCGCGGCCCGCGACGACAGGGCGGGCAGGGGACGTCGTTACTTCGCGAAGCAGCCGTAGACCTTCTCGTAGTAGACCGTCTTGGTGCCGTAGAGGACCGTCTCCGGCTCGCTGCACCCGCAGAGGAGCTGGCCGACCTCGGTCACCCGCGCGGGCTCCGCGTAGTACGTGATGACGTAGTCCCGCCCCGTGATGTCACGGCAGCTCGGGAGCGCCTGGGCCTCCGCTTCGAGTCCGACGGAGGGCTCCTCCTGGAGGCCGCCACAGCCCGTCATCAGTCCCACGGCCAGCAGTCCAGCCACGATGTCCGTACGCATGCGTCTTTCCTTTTGTGAGAAGGTGATGCGCTCCCAGGATAGCCAGGAAGTGCCGTCAACCGCACCGAGGTGCGGGAGAGTGCCGGGTCCTGAACGGGACTGCCTGCGGCGATGGCGTATGGAACTGGAAGGCGTTGGAGTTGGCACACCCGCCCGGCGGATAGCCCCTGTGGCACGCGTCAATGGCCTACTTGACTCTCTGCACCAGTTCGCCTCCGTGAGCCCCGCCTCCCTCTGTAGGCTTCTGGCGGCTCATGCATGCTAGCCTCCCCCGCAGTGGAGCGAATTGGGAGCAAACGCAAGCTCCGACAGGAGGAACCATGCGGCGCGTATACCAGCGTGCCAGCAGTCGGGAGCCTTCGAAGTCCCAGCCTGGGTCTGCGGTCCAGCGTGTTCCCGCGCGGGGCTCGACGGCAGCGCTTGAGCGTCAGGCAGACTCGGTCGCTGAGCAGAGTCTGCAGGGCCGGGGCATCGTGGACTGGGGGCCCGGTCCTCTCGTCCCCGCAGGCTCCGGTTCCGTCACGCTTCCCCAGGATAGGGGATTGGATCCTGCGCGCAGCCAGGGGCACTCCTTGGACGCCGTGGCGCGCATCGAGCTGGAAACGCGCTTCGGCCATGACTTCGGGCGCATCCGCATCCATCACGATGAGGAAGCACACCGGCTCAACCGAGCCATTGACGCCCGCGCCTTCACCCAAGGCAGCCATGTCTACTTCCGTCAGGGCGAGTACGCCCCCGGCACGCGCGAAGGACGCACCCTGCTGGGGCACGAGTTGGCCCACGCGGTCCAACAGAGCGGCTCGGCATCGGCGTCCGGCGCCATCCAGCGGCGCGAGCTGACAGATGGGATGCCACTGCGCTCGCCCGGGGACTGGACGAATTCCGATCGCGAGAACAAGACGCAGCGCTGGAAGGATGCCTGCCTCCACAACCTGCTGGCGAACGACTCCAGCCAGTACGTCCGCATCATCGAGCGCCGGGACTTCTATCAGTGGTTCTACGAGCACACGGCCGCGCTCGGCTATACGACGCGCTGGGCGCTCGCCGCCTCCATCGTCGCGACGGGAGCCCACGAGGTCGCCGACATGCACCCGGCCATGGAGGATCTGGGCCGGATGACGGGAACCGTGAGCAACGAGTTGCAGGGGATGATGCGCGAGGGGAACCAGGTCATCTTCGACAATGTCTTTCCCAAACTCCGGCAGCTCCTGCTGGGTGGGCCGCTCACCGGCCGCGCCGCGCTTGAGTGGGACATGCGCATCCTCTCCGAGGAGCAGACGCTCATCCAGCCCCTTTATACGGGCGTCTCCGCCGGCACGCGCGCCGAGCTCGATCTCATTGCCCGCCAGCAGGGGCTTCCCGGCGCCATGGCCTCCATCATGGCCCCCACCGTGCCATCGGGTCCCCATGTCCGGGGCGGAGACATCCCAGGATTTACGGGGGCCGCGCTCACGTCCATCGACGACCGGTGGCGCTACGGCATGGACCTCGGCAACCGTTTCACACCCGGGGGCTCGGGCTTCAACCCCGCCACCGACACACGCCCCACGCCCTCCGCGAGCTATTCCCGTGGCGCCGAGTTGGCCCGGGTGCGGACGCGCCCCAACCTGCATCGGCTTGACGCAGCGCTGGACGGGGGCGCGTGGGGCGCCTCGTGGCTCCAGGCGGAGGTGGAATCCATCCTGCGGCGGCTGGCGGGCAGTGAGCTGGAGGAGCTCATCCGTGACCGAAGGCCGGACGGAGGCCGCTACTCGGCGCGGCTCCCGATCCCACGGACGACGATGTTCAGCCTGCTCGCCACCTGGCGCGTGAGCCTGGAGGGGCAGATGAACTTTCTGAGCGGGTTCATTCGTGGGGACAGCGGCGGGCCGTGGCGTGACCTGCACTACAGCCAGCTTGCCCCCATCATCCAGCCCTTCAGCCAGGCGGAGAAGAACCGCCTCCACACCCCTGCGTGGAAGCGCATCTTCATACGTGTCTGCGATGACAGCACCATCGAGGACGCCGTCAACGACCTGGGCCTCCGGGAGCCACTGCGGTCGCAGTGGATCACTGAAGAGCGGAGCTGGTTCTGAGCCATGGCGGCGCCTGCTCGTCGCAGCGGAGCAGCGCCGGTTCGGCCCCTCGGGGCCCTGGCGCTGCTTGCCGTCCTGATGCTGGCTGCGGGGTTCCTGCTCTGGCGTCGGCTGTCTCTTCCTCCTCCATCATCGAGCGAAATGGACCTGGCGCATGAAGTCGAGCAGAAGAACAGAACGGGCCACGAGGCCGCCGAGGCGGTGACGGCCACCCGCGAGGGCTTCGCCATGGCGGGGAGCACCAACTCCCGGCGGCCCGGCACGTATCAGGCATGGGTGCTGGACTTCGACGGCACCGCATCCCGCCCGCGCTGGGAGCGCACCCATGATGGGGGACTCGGCAGCTACGGCCGGGCCCTTTCCCCCCTCCCCGGAGGCGGACTCGTGGTGGCGGGCGAGGTAGAGGTGGCAAGAGACCAATTCCAGCCCTGGGTGCTCGCACTGAACAGGGACGGGAGCCCCCGCTGGGAGCGCACGCCAGGAACCGGGGGCTTCAACGGGCTCACCTCGGTGGGGGTGCTCGACAACGGCACCATCGTCGCTGGCGGCGTCCAGGGGGGCGCTGGTTGGCTCCTCTGGCTGTCACCGGATGGCCAGCCGCTCGGCGAGACACGGCTGGAGAAGCTTGAGCGTGTCACCTCGCTGGCCGTACTGCCGGGCGGGCGCCTCGCGGTGGCGGGGACGGCGGAGTCCTCCACCACGGGGCTGGGCACCTCCGCGGTACTCGTCTTCGAGGCGGACAGACAGCCCGCGTGGGCCTGGTGGCTGCCGGCGGAGCGCCGAGGAGAACTGGCCGCGCTCGCCGCCATGCCGGACGGAGGGCTCGTCGCGACGGGCCGGACGCGCGCGCCGGGGGCTCCGGACTGGGGGCTGTGGGTGGTGCGCCTGGACGCGAAGGGCCGCATCCAGTGGGAGCACCTCCCTGAGGACGCCACCGTGGAGGCGGGCCATGCGGTGACGGCGCTTCCGGACGGAGGCGCCGCCGTGGCGGGCGATGTGCTGAAGGGCCTGGCGGACCGGGATGCGCGAGTATGGTGTCTGGGGCCCGACGGCACCGTGCGCTGGCGGAAGTCCTACGGAGGCGGCCTGCAGGACCTCGCGCGCGGCATTACCCGGCTGGCGGACGGCGGCCTCATTGTGGCGGGCTCAACAATGTCCCGGGGCGCGGGCAAGACCGACCTCTGGGTGTTCCGTGTGTCCGCGGACGGGGACCTGACGTGGCAGGAGACTTTCGGAACCCCGTGAAGGTGCTCAGATGATGCGAAAGGCGAGCCCGCCTCAACGAGGCCGACGAAGCCCTGCGCATCAGACTCGTTGCGCGCGGACAGTCACTTGCTATAACGGGCGCCGTTGTGCATCCGCTCCAGTTGCCGACGGGTGTTGCCGTGGCGGGTCCAGGTAGGTCAGTCTTCCGGTCCACTGGGGCATGTCGTACCTTTCTGACCGGTTACGTACGGATCACGTACAAGGCCGGGGTACTCGCGGCGGTAGGCGAGGGCTCACCAGAAAGAACAAGTAGTTCCGCAGCTTTAGTCTCCCGACCCCGTAGCTCAGTTGGATAGAGCGGCGGTTTCCTAAACCGCAGGCCACAGGTTCGATTCCTGTCGGGGTCATTCCCTAACCGCCTGTCCCCACAGGGGACTTCGGCGGATAGTGGGGCCAGCACCGCTCCCGACGCCGCGTCCGTGGCGCTGGTGTGGCGTACTGGCCAAGCCCCCTCCCTTCCCGATGAATGCTCGCTGACGTTCCGCCGCATTCCTGGCGGACGCCTTCGCCAATGCGCTCGGGGGGGGGGGCACCGCGTCGCGGGACACCTTGCTGGACCTGGTGCACGAGCGCCTGCGTGGCGCGTGCGTCGTGTGCTGGCGTGACATGGAGAGCGACGTGGTGCGCACGGCCCAGGACGTCCGCGCGGAGAAGCGTCGGGGCGCCACCTGCCACCGCTGCCAGTTATCGCAGCACCAACACGAGGAGGAAGTGATGCGCTACTACCTGGACGCCGAGTACACCCGCTTCGGAGGCGAGTTGATGTCCCTCGCGCTTGTTCCGGCGGACCCCGCTCTGGAGTCGTTCTATGTCGCGGTCGAGTGGGGGGGAACGACCGACCCGTGGGTGGAGGCGCACGTCGTCCCCCATCTCGGCAGCGAGGTCGTATCGCGCGCGCTTGCGTCGCGACAGCTGGCGACGTTCATGCGGGATCGAGCGGTGGGGCACATGGTCATCGTCGCGGACTGGCCGACGGACTTCGAGCACCTCCTGGCGCTGCTCATTATCGGCCCGGGGCGCATGCAGCCGGTGCCCAACTTCGACATGAAATTCCAGCGCCTGCCGGGCTTCAACACGGCGAGCACCAGCCGGGTGCCGCACAACGCGCTGGCGGACGCCGAGGCGCTCCGCGATTACTGCGAGGCCAACCCTGGGTGACATGAGGATGAAGCTGAAGGGGGTTCTCCAGTGAAAGACACGTATCCTGTCGGAGTAATCCCTCTCCCTCGCCGTCCCTCCTCTGGCGCTTCAGGTCGTGGGAAGGGGCCAATGCCTTACAAGAAGCGCTGGGGGCCGGGGCAGGTGACGCTCCGGGCCGTGGCTTCCGTTCGCCTGTTGCTCCTGGCGACGATGTTCGTGCCTGCATGAGGTCAACCCGCGTGCCGGCGAACGGCGGCAGGCTGGAGGCGCCTCGCGGCTCGTTCGAGCCTCAGCGTGACGGCTGGACGTCGCGGAAGCGGACCATGCGGCTGCGGTCCGCGTCCCAGATGTCGAGCCGCAAGCACGCCAGCACGTCCCGGGGCCGCAGCGTCGTCACGCGGGGGGTCTGGAGCTCGGGGATGGCGGCCATGGCCTCGGGCAGCCGATAGAAGGGGATGCGCGGGTTGAGGTGGTGCACGTGGTGGTAGCCGATGTTGCCGGTGAACCACGTCATCACAGGACCGCAGGCCAGATGGCTGGACGCTTCCAGGGCCGCGCTCGCATGCGTCCAGTCCTTCTCCTCGCGCAGCGCCACGTCCGGGAAGTTGTGCTGGGAGAAGAAGAGGTAGGCCCCCAGCGCGTACCCCATGAAGAGCGGCAGCACCATGGCGGTGAGGTACACCCCGAGGCCCGCGAACAGGAAGACGGCGAGGCTGATGCTCAGGTGAAGCGCCACGGCCAGGCCCGCGCTCCAGTATCGCCGCGGGTTCCGCAGGAAGGGCACGAGGGACAGGGCACCCAGGAACGCGAACGGGTACGCGAAGACCATGACGATCGGATGACGCTCGACCACGTACGCCAGGCGCTCGAGTGTTGTCGCCTCGCGCCACTGCTGCGCCGTCCACGTGGTGAACGTGCCGGAGGAGGAGGCGGCCAGCCGGGCCGTGTTCGCGTGGTGGTGGTTGTGCGTCTCCGCCCAGACGCGAGGGGGCGTGAGCAGCAGCACCGCGTGGGTATGGAACAGGGCCCGCGCGAGCCGTGAGCCCGTGAGCAGCGAGCCGTGCAGGTAGTCGTGCACGAGGATGAAGGAGCGGATGAGCATCAGCGCCTGCAGCACGCTCCCCACCACGCGCAAGGGCCACCACGAGGGCAGGCTCGCGAGGCCCACCGCCGCCACGAGCGCCGCGAAGGTGGTGAACACCTCGAACCAGCTCCGCCGCGTGTCCTGCGTGGTGAAGGGACGCGTGCGGCTGATGAGGTTCCGCTCTTCGTCGCGTGTGAGGGACAGGAAGTCGCTGCGGGTCGCGGAGTCCATGCGGGGATCCAGGGAGGACGACGGCGACTGCCGTCGTTCGAGTCCCAGGCACCATGCCCGCCCTCTGTCATGCGACCGTCATGAGCGGTGTCATGGACTGACAGCGTCCATGGCGGGGCGTGCCGCGCGGCGTCGTGCGCGGCGGTGCCCCAGGGGCTTCACGAGCGCGCCTTGTTCGCGCGGAACTCGCTGGCCCACTGCTCCACGATGGAGGCGACCTGCTCTCGCTCGGAGCGGTGGGTGGACGGCTGAGGGGGCGGTAGCACCGAGGCCGGTCCCAGCAGGGGCGGCTGGGCGTCGCCATTGCTGGCGGACGGCACCACGGCGCTGCTGCCCTTCTTGCGAACCCAGACACGCGGCCCCTCGCTGGGGCGCGGCGCCTGGGCAGGCGCCTGGAGCTCCAGCGGGGCCTCCGTGGGCTCGCGGCGCTTCCGGCCTAGAATGACGTCCGGGATGCTGTTGGCCGCGGCGTCCTCCGTCCAGGCGTGGTGCAGGCGTCCCGAGGCCACCATCAGACGGCGCTTCTGATAGTGGGCCGCGCAGTAGCCCAGGCTTCGCACCGGCCGCTTGCAGCCGATGACCGCGCACGCCCGCGCTTCCGGAGCGCCCGCTTCGTGTTGCTCGGTGTCCTCGAGCTCTGCTTCCACGGGCGCAAGCGCCGCGAGTGCGCTCAGGGCCACCGCGCTCGACAATGGGCGCTGGGGCTGGCGAGGCGCGCTGGTGGACAGGTTCTCCGCGATGCGGAGCAGCGAGTCCGTCAGGGGAGACAGTTGCCCGGCGAGCTCCTCGCGCAGGACGGCTCGGAAGGCTCGTTCCAGCGGAGGCAGCGCCGCGGCCGGAGCCCGGGAGGTTCTCGTGGATTGAAGTGAGGAAATGGAACGAAGGCTACGAGTTCTTGGCATGTGAATGTTGCCTGTAGTCGCTGCCGGTGGTTTCGGGGGGTAACCGTGGAGCGGACCGCCGCTGCGTTAGCACACCTGTGGCCAACCGCCCAGGACAGCCTGTCAAAGGGCTTGTGAGTGGATGTTTCGCGGCGACGAACGCGTCGCTGCGTCCCCATGTCAACACGTCTCGGAGTCATTCAATCCCGAGTCTGCGCTGCGACGGGAGAGGTATGCTGGACACCTACCTGACAAGGGTGCTCATGGCTTTCCAGGGTGGCGCTTCTTCCTCGGCTGGAGCAGGGAACTTCGGCACAATCCACGCGCTGTGCAATTGCACTGAGAGGATTTGCCCATGAGAACGATTCCGTCCGTGGCAGCGTCCGTGGTTGCTGGCTTCATCATCGCGTGTGGTGGGGGCATGGAGCAGGACGAAGCAGGCGCTGTTCCCGGGAGCCCCGAGGCCGTGCGGGACGCTGTCTCCGCGCCCGGGGACGTGTCCTCTCAAGCCTGTACGACGCTCTACCGCCCCCGCCTCACCACCTACTGGACCTCGTTCCCCATCGAGGTCGAGGGACAGGTCGGCCGCTGCGTCACGGCGGAAGACTGCTCGGTGACGTGTGTCGGAGAGACCTCGCAGTACCCCATCAGCTCCCAGTTCTTCTACTGCACATATTGTCCATGACCGCCGGGCGCCGCGCTTCGGTGTCACCCGGAGCGGGCGCTCCTCCAGCTCGCCAGGCGCTGGGGCGGGCATGGGGCTTGGAAGGAGGGAGGTCGGCCGGTACAAGGCGGCACGGGCCGCCGGGCATGCCGTCCTGGCCCTCGAACACATGATCGCGAACCTCCACAACGCCGACATCCCGAAGGCCGTGCTCGACGTCATCGCGCGCCTGCGCGAGCTCGAGCATGCCGTGTATCTGGTGGGGGGCTGCGTCCGGGACATGGTGCGGCAGGTCCACCCCAAGGACTTCGACGTGGCCACCAGCGCGCTGCCGCAGGAGGTCCAGCGCGCCTTCCGCAAGGTCATCCCCACCGGAATCCAGCACGGCACCGTCACCGTCCTCCAGGACGGCACGCACGTGGAGGTCACGACGTTCCGCTCGGAGGGGGACTATCTCGACGGCCGCCGGCCCAGCTCCGTCGCCTTCGAGCGCGACATCGTCAAGGATCTGTCCCGCCGCGACTTCACCATCAACGCGATGGCCTACAACCCGCTGGACCGGGAGCTGGTGGACCCCTTCGGTGGGCAGGCGGACCTCCAGGCCCGGCTCATCCGCTGCGTGGGCTCCGCCCAGGAGCGCTTCTCCGAGGACGGTCTGCGCCCCCTGCGCGCGGTGCGCTTCGCCGCGGTGCTCGGCTTCACGCTCGACGGCGCCACCCGTGACGCCATTCCCGCCACGCTCGGCGTCTTCCGCAAGGTCGCCCTGGAGCGCGTCCGGGAGGAGCTGGTGAAGCTGCTCCTGTCTCCCCGGGCCGAGAGCGGCCTGCTGTTGCTCGCGGACACCGGGCTGCTGGACGTGTTCCTGCCCGAGCTGGCGCGCGCGGAGCCGCCGGCCGCCGGGCTCGCTCGCGCCGCCGTCCAGGCAGCGCCGCTGGAGGTGGAGGTCCGGCTCGCCGTGCTGCTCGCCGACCTGGTGGACCGTGCCCAGGCCCGCGACATCGGCCTGCGGCTGAAGTTCCCCAACAAGGTGGCGGACCTGGTGGCGCTCCTCGTCGAGCACGCGAAGGCGGAGTCGCAGGTGGGGGCGACGGACGCCGAGCTCCGCCGGCTCCTGGCCCGGCTGGGGCCTTCCCAGGTTCCGCACTGGCGGGCCGTCGTCCACGCGCGAACCCACGCGCGGCGGCCGGAGGCGCTCCCGGAGGTGGACGCACTCATCGCCCGGGTGGAGGCAATCGCCGCGGCCAGGCCGCCGCTGACCGCCAAGGACCTGGCGCTGACGGGGGGCGACATCATGGCCGCCCTGGGCGTGGGGCCGTCTCCCATCGTCGGCGAGGCGACGCGCTTCCTCGTCGATTCCGTGCTGGAGGACCCGGGCCTGAACACGGCGGAGGCGCTCCAGGCGCGGCTGAAGGCGTGGCGCGCCCCGTCCGCTCGCTGAGCCAGCGGCCCTGCGCGGGGCCGGAGTCGGCGTCGGGAAAGGGCGTCCCGGACGTCCTCCCGCGTGCGCCAGGACGCGCGGGCGTGTAGGAAGGGGCACCATGCGAGTCGTCGTTGCGATGAGCGGCGGGGTGGATTCCTCGGCCGCGGCCGCCCTCCTCAAGGAGCAGGGCCACGAGGTCATCGGTATCACCCTGCGCGTCTGGTCCTACGAGGGCAAGGCGACGTGCGGGAGCTGCTGCAGCCCCGACGACATCGACGACGCGCGCGCCGTGGCGCAGGCGCTGGGGATTCCCTTCTACGTGGCCAACGCGGAGGAGATCTTCCAGGACCGGGTCATCAACCCCTTCGTCCAGTCGTACCTCGGCGGGCGCACGCCCATTCCGTGTGTCGCCTGCAACCGGGACGTGAAGTTCAACTTCCTGCTCAAGCGCGCCCGCGCGCTCGGCGCCCGGCTGGCCACCGGGCACTATGCCCGCGTGGAAGAGGTGGACGGCCGCTACGTCCTGCGCCGCGCGGTCGACGCCGCGAAGGACCAGAGCTACTTCCTCTTCACGCTCGGCCAGGATGAGCTTCGCGACATCCTCTTTCCGGTGGGCGGCATGACGAAGGCGGAGGTCCGCGCCGTCGCGGAGCGCCACGGCCTCGTGACCAGCCAGAAGCCGGAGAGCATGGAGATCTGCTTCGTGCCGGACGGCGACTACGCGGGCTTCGTGGAGAAGGTCGCCGGGCCGCAGCCCGCTGGTGAAATCGTCGACACCGAAGGCAACGTGCTCGGCGCGCACCAGGGCATCCATCGCTACACCGTGGGGCAGCGGCGCGGCCTCAACCTGGGGGGCGGTGAGGTCCGCTACGTCCACCGCCTGGAGCCGGAGACGCAGCGCGTGGTGGTGGGGCCCGCCGAGGGCACCGGCCGCGACAACTTCGGCCTGCTCCAGCCGCACTGGGTGGACGGGCCGCCTCCGGCCAGCCAGCCCGTGGAGGTCCGCATCCGCCACCGTCATGCGGGCGCGCCGGGCCGGGTCCACGTCTCGCCCCACGGGCTCGTCTCGGTGAAGCTGGACGCGCCCGCGCGCGCCGTCACCCCGGGCCAGGCCGCGGTGGTCTACGATCAGGATCGCGTGCTCGGCGGTGGTTGGATCGTCTGACCCCGCGCCATTCGGGAGGAAGCCGCACATGGCGCAGCGCTTCATGGGAGGTCTGCTCGTGGCCGTCGCCGTCCTCGTGGCCCCAGGCTGCAAGGAGCGCTCGGACAAGCCCGTCGCGGGGCTGCTCGCCGCCGGTGCGCCGGTGCTCCGCGCCGACGGCAAGGAGTGGCGGCCCATCGCGGTCGGCTCCCAACTGTTGGGGCACGACGAGCTGAAGGCCACCGGCCCCGCGGTGCTGGAGTTCTTCGGCGGCGGCCTGCGCTTCCTGAAGAAGGGCGACACGCTGGAGGTGGGCGCCGCGGGCGAGGCGAAGCTCCACGGCCTCAACCTGCCGCCCCGTCACCTCGTCGAGGGAAAGGTCCAGGAGGCGCCCCGGCCGCTGCGCATCATCGCCGCGCGGTACACCCAGGTGCAGGTGACGCCCCCGAGCGCGCAACAGGACGACCCCTACAACTCCAACGGCTACTTCGCCGCCTTCTTCACCCCCGGGGGCCTGTCGCCCAACAAGCCTTCCGAGTCACCGACCCCGGATGGGCCTCGCAAGCCGCTGCCGCCTCCGCCGCTCCGGCCTCGCGTGCCGCACATCCACGCGGGCGCGCTGGGCGAGGGCGGCCTGGTGGCCACCGTGGAGGACGGCTTCGTCGTCGCGGAGACGGACGACCTGGCCACCGCCGTGCTGCTGAGAGGCGGCGATGTGCCCCTGGGCCGCACCGTGCGGTTGGTGGTGCCGGCTGGCGCGGAGGTGGTGCTGCGCACGCCGGAGGGGCGCAAGGTCGACATCGAGGGCCCGGCTGACGTGCGCCTCCGCTGAGCCGCGGGGGAGGGCGGTTTGTCCTTCCGGGGCCCGCTTCGGTAGAGTCCCCGGTCGCCCAGCGGGAGGTGTGCATGACACGCAGTGAGCTCATCGAGCGCATCGTGAAGCGTGCCCCGCATGTTCCACGGCGTGAGGTGGAGGCCATCGTCCACGCCGTCTTCGACCAGATGGCCCGGGCGCTGGTGGCGGGGCAGCGAATCGAGCTGCGCGGCTTCGGCGTCTTCTCCGTTCGCACGCGGCGAGCCCGCACCGGCCGCAACCCCAAGACGGGGCAGCGCGTGTCCGTGCCCGCGCGCCGGACGTTGGCCTTCTCCGCGGGGAAGGAGCTGCGCGAGCGGCTCAACGCCCCACCTGCCACGGCGGGCGTGGCCGTCACGGCGGCACCTCCTGATGGGGCACTGTCCGCGCTGCCGCTCGCCGCGGCGGCGGCGATACCCGTGCCTGTCACCCGTTGAGAGCGGCGCGCGGAGGCGGACCGCGAATTTGACCGGCCCAGGGGTGGGGCGTACTTTGCCCTCCACGCCGTCGCTACAGGCCGCAACACGGACTCGTGTGGCCCGCTGCGTTCGCGCCCGAGGACTTTCAAGCCATGCGTGATGCTCACCGGATGAAGGAGAAGTTCGACGTCTCTCTGGACAACCGGCAGATCGTCAGCCTGCTCATCGCCGGCATCGTCGTGCTGGGCGCGGTCTTCGTGCTGGGCGTCGTCGTCGGCAAGGAGCTCGCGGGCAACGCGGACGCCGTCGCCGCGCCGGATCTGCTCTCTGCGCTGGATGCCAACGCACAGGCGCTCCAGAACGTGCAGCAGGAGCCGCTGACCTTCCCGGACGAGCTGACGCGCAAGACGGTCCCGGAGCCGCGTCCGGAGCCCACGCCCGCGGTGGCGAAGGCCCCCGCGCCGGCGGAGAAGCCCGTCACGCCGAAGCCTTCCGAGCCCAAGCCCGCGGAGCCCAAGCCCGTGGCCGCGCAGCGTCCGACGCTGGCGCCCACGCCGGACCCGGACACGGGGGAGTTGCCGCCCGTGGAGCCCGAGCGGGTCGTCGTGGCCGAGGCGCCGACGGCGCCGGTCGCCGCCAAGACGGTGCCGGTGTCGGGCAAGGTCGAGGCCGCGGCGGTTCCGACTCGCACCACCACCACGGAGGGCGGCGGCCTGAAGGAGGCCATCGCCCGTGCCACCCAGCAGCCCTCTCCGCCCGCGTCGCCGCCGGCGCAGGCGGTGAAGGGCGGGGCCTTCACCCTCCAGCTCTCGGCGTTCCAGGACCGGCAGGAGGCCGACCGCTTCGCCGCCCGGTTGCGTGATCGGGGCTATGCCCCCTATATCCTGACCGCGGAGGTGCCCGGGAAGGGCACGTGGTACCGCGTCCGCATGGGGAGCTTCGCCTCCCGCGACGCCGCCACCCGGTATCTGTCAGACTTCAAGCGTGAGACTTCGCTCGACGCGTTCGTGGCCGGCACGAACTAGAGCGGAACGAGGAAGACGGGAAGCGCCATGACGACGACGAAGCGGGTGGAGAAGCCCTGGGGCCACGAACTTATCTGGGCTCACACCGACCGCTACGTGGGGAAGCTGCTGCACGTGAAGCAGGGGCACAAGCTGAGCTTGCAGTTCCACAACCACAAGGACGAGACCATCCACGTCCAGAGCGGCAAGCTGCTCTTCGTCGTCGACGAGGGCCAGGGGCTCATCGAGCGCGAGATGAACCCCGGTGACAGCTACCACATCAAGCCGCTCACCAAGCACCGCATGGTGGCGCTGACCGACTGCGACATCCTCGAGGTCAGCACGCCGGAGCTGGACGACGTGGTGCGGCTGGACGACGCCTACGGGCGCACCGGCACCAGCAACCCGTAGGCGCGGCCGACGACCGGGGCCCGCCTACTCGCGGGCCACGTTGTTCGGGTTGCGCGTCCACTTGTCCACGGTGCCGTCCCCGTCCAGGTCCTCGCCGATGCGGTCCACCTGGCCGCCCTCCCAGTACTCCCAGTAGTCGATGCGGCCCGTGCCGCGGGTGTCGCGCTCCTTGCGCACCAGCTTTCCGCCCTCGTAGTAGGTGAAGCTGTCCGGGCGGCCGTCACCGTTGGTGTCGCGCTCGCGGCGCGTGTTGACGCCCTTCTCGTAGAAGTAGGTGGCGTCCACCCGTCCGTCGAAGTCCAGGTCCAGCGCCTCGCGCGCCTGGTTGCCCTGGGCGTCGAAGTAGCGGACCAGGTCCACGCGGCCGTCCCAGTTCAGGTCCAGCTCCTGTCGCACCTTGGCGCCGGCCACCGTGTACGTCCACACGTCCGGGCGGCCGTCGCCGTTGACGTCCTGCTCCGCGACCTCCTCGTCGGCCCCGCGCGGCGGGCGGATGCTGTCCCCCGGAGTGCGGGCGCGGGCGTCCGCGGCCTGTCCGTCCCGCTCCGCCGACTTGCCTCCGGCGCAGCCCGTCAGCGCGCTCGTGGTAAGGAGGCCCAGTAAAATCAACCGCTTGTGGCGTGACATGGAGAGCTCCCAGCGTCCGGAGTGGCCAACTGGCGTCGTGATACGCACGAGATGCTTTCGCGCGACACGTCATTCCATATATTTTCACATATCGCCATGGCCCGAAAGAAAGTCAGCACCACCATCTACATCACTCCGGAGCAGAGCGAGCTCCTCAAGGCGCTGAACCAGAAGACGAAGGTGCCCGTGGCCGAGTACATCCGACAGGGCATCGATCTGGTCCTCGAGAAGTACAAGGCGCAGCTGCCGGGGCAATCCTCGTTCGACGAGCTGTAAGAGAGAGGCGTGACGTGAAGAGCATGCGTGGCAAGCGGGTAGCGGTCCTGGGCGGCGCCGGCTTCGTCGGGTCGCACCTGTGTGAGCGGCTCCTCGAGGACGGCGCCGCGGCGGTCATCGCCGTCGACAACCTCATCACCGGCAACGAGGAGAACCTCCGCACGCTCGACGGACGGCCGGGGTTCTCGTTCGTGAAGGCGGACATCACCGAGGGCATCCCGGTGGAGGGGCCGCTGGACTACGTGTTCAACATGGCCTCGCCGGCCTCGCCCATCGACTACGCGCAGCTCCCGCTGGAGACGCTGCGCGTGGGCTCCATCGGCACGGAGAACGGGCTGAAGCTGGCGGAGGCGAACAAGGCGGTGTTCCTGATGGCCTCCACGTCGGAGGTCTACGGGGATCCGCTGGTGCACCCGCAGCGCGAGGACTACTGGGGCAACGTCAACCCCATTGGCCCCCGGTCCGTGTACGACGAGGCCAAGCGCTACGCCGAGGCCATCACCGCGGCCTACGGGCGCACAAAGGGCGTGAAGGTCCGCATCGTGCGCATCTTCAACACCTACGGCCCGCGCATGCGCCTCAACGACGGCCGCGTGGTGCCGGCCTTCGTGGGGCAGGCCCTCAAGGGCGAGGACTTCACCGTCTTCGGGGACGGGAGCCAGACGCGCTCGTTCTGTTACGTGAAGGACCTGGTGGACGGGCTGGTGCGGCTGATGCTGTCGGACGAGCCGAACCCGGTGAACATCGGCAACCCCCGGGAGATGACCATCCGTCAGTTCGCGGAGGCCGTGCGCGCGGCGGCGGGCGGAGGCGGCGCCATCATCGAGAAGCCGCTGCCCAAGGACGATCCGAAGCAACGCCAGCCGGACATCACCCGGGCCCGGACGTTGCTGGGATGGGAGCCGAAGGTGCCCCTGGAGGAGGGGCTCCGCGAGACCATCGCCTGGTTTCGTGAGGTTGCCGCTGCGCGTCCCCCGGCATAGGTTGCCGGCGCGGCGGTTTCAGAATGCCTGCAGGCGGGAGGTTGCGTGAAGGTCCTGGTGACAGGTGGCGCGGGCTTCATCGGCTCGCATGTGTGCGATGAGTTCCTCCAGGGGGGCCACGAGGTCATCGCGTTGGATGACCTGTCCGGTGGCAAGCGGGAGAACCTGGACCCGCGCGTGCGCCTGGCGGTCCACGACATCCGCAGCCGCGAGGCGTCGGAGCTCATCAGGTCCGAGAAGCCCGACGTGCTCTGTCACCTGGCGGCGCAGATGGACGTGCGCCGCAGCGTGGAGGACCCCAGCTTCGACGCGGACGTGAACATCCGCGGCATGCTCAACCTGCTGGAGGCCGCCCGCGTCTCCGGCGTGAAGAAGGTCATCTTCAGCTCCACCGGCGGCGCCATCTACGGCGAGCAGGACGTGTTCCCCGCGCCGGAGAGCCACGCCACGCGGCCCATTTCTCCTTACGGCGTCTCCAAGGCCGCCGGCGAGCTGTACCTGGGCTACTACCGGGCGCAGTACGGGCTGCCCTACGTCGCGCTCCGCTACGCCAACGTCTACGGCCCCCGGCAGAACCCGCACGGCGAGGCTGGCGTGGTGGCCATCTTCAGCCAGCGGCTCATCGCCGGACAGGGCTGCACCATCTACGGCGAGGGCAAGCAGACGCGGGACTTCGTCTTCGGTCCGGACGTGGCCCGCGCCAACCGGCTGGCCTTCGAGAAGGACTACGTGGGGGCCATCAACATCGGCACCGGGGTGGAGACGGACATCAACCGGCTCTACGCGCTGCTGGCCGAGGCGGCGGGCTCCAGCGTCCCCGTCGCCCACGCGCCGGGCAAGCCGGGCGAGCAGCTGCGCTCCTGCGTGGACAACGCCCTGGCCAGGAAGGTGCTTGGCTGGGAGCCCAGCGCGGACATCCGCGAGGGCCTGCGCCGCACCATCGAGTACTTCCGCCAGAAGGCGGGGGCGCCCGCTCGCGCCCACGGCTGAGCGGGGCCCTGGCCCTCGTTCCCGGTGGGAGCGGGGGAGGGTGGCCCCTTCCCGAGGCATGCCCGAGACGGCCTCCCAGGGCCGTTGGACGGGCTTTCCGGGAGGGGGACGGGGCCTGGCTGGCCGCCCGGGCCGGGTTGGTGCATGGGGAACAAACAAGCGCCCCCGGTGGGTTGCTCATCGGGCAGATGCGTGCGCGTAGATTTTCGCGCGATTCCCTGTTACGCACGCCCGCTTCCTCCGACGAGCGCCCTGAACATGCCGGCTGAAAACGCGCATATCCGCAACTTCTGTATCATCGCCCATATCGACCATGGAAAGTCGACGCTGGCCGATCGTCTCCTCGACAAGACGGGGACGTTGAGCAAGCGCGAGGCGCAGGCCCAGTTCCTCGACAACATGGCCATCGAGCGCGAACGGGGCATCACCATCAAGGCCCAGTCCGTGCGGATGAACTACACCGCGAAGGACGGCAAGCAGTACGTCCTCAACCTCATCGACACGCCGGGACACGTCGACTTCGCCTACGAAGTCAGCCGCAGCCTCGCCGCGTGCGAGGGCGCGCTCCTCGTGGTCGACGCGACGCAAGGCGTGGAGGCCCAGACGCTCTCCAACGTCTACATGGCGCTGGACCACGACCTGGAGATCATCCCGGTCATCAACAAGATCGACCTGCCGAGCGCGGACGTGGACCGCACCCGGGCGGAGATCGAGGACGTCATCGGCATCGACGCTTCCGTCGCGGTGCCGTGCTCCGCCAAGGAAGGCATCGGCATCCAGGACATCCTGGAGGCCGTGGTGACCAACGTGCCGCCGCCGAGCGGCTCGGCGGACGCGCCCCTCAAGGCCCTCATCTTCGACTCCTGGTACGACAACTACCGGGGCGTGGTGACGCTGGTGCGGGTGCTCGAGGGCACGCTGAAGCTGAAGCAGAAGATCAAGCTGTTCAGCAACAACAAGCTCTTCGAGGTCCAGGAGCTGGGCGTCTTCACCCCGTTCTCCCGGCCGGTCACCCAGCTCATCGCGGGCGAGGTGGGCGTGCTCGTGGCCAACGTGAAGGAGCTGCAGGACGCCAAGGTGGGTGACACCATCACCGAGGAGTCGCGCCCCACGGCCGAGCCCTTCCCCGGCTTCCAGGAAGTGAAGCCGATGGTGTTCTCCGGCATCTTCCCGGTGGACTCGGCGGACTACGAGAACCTGCGCGACGCGCTGGCGAAGCTGGTGCTCAACGACTCGGCCTTCACCTACGAGCCCGAGTCGTCCACGGCGCTGGGCTTCGGGTTCCGCTGCGGCTACCTGGGCCTGCTCCACATGGAGATCGTCCAGGAGCGCCTGGAGCGCGAGTACAACCTGGACCTCATCACCACCGCGCCCAGCGTGGTGTACCGCATCACCACTGGCAAGGGAGAGACGCTGCTGGTGGACAACCCGGCCAAGCTGCCGCCGGTGCAGAACATCGAGAAGTTCGAGGAGCCCATCCTCACCTGCCACATCCACGTCCCCAACGACCACCTGGGCGCCATCCTGAAGCTGTGCCAGGAGCGCCGTGGTGTGCAGAAGGACATGAAGTACCTGGGCAGCAGCGGCCAGCGCGTGCAGGTGACGTACGAGATGCCGCTGGCCGAGGTGGTGTTCGACTTCTTCGACAAGCTCAAGAGCGTGTCGCGCGGCTACGCCAGCCTCGACTACGAGCTGGCGGGCTACATCGAGTCGGACCTGGCCCGGCTGGACATCCTCATCAACGGGGACCCGGTGGACGCCCTCAGCGTCATCGTGCACCGGGATCGCGCCTACGTGCGCGGCCGCGAGGTGTGCCAGAAGCTCAAGGAGGTCATCCCGAAGCAGATGTACGAGGTGGCCATCCAGGCGGCGATCGGCGCGAAGATCATCGCCCGCGAGACCATCTCCGCCATCCGGAAGAACGTGCTCGCCAAGTGCTACGGTGGTGACATCAGCCGCAAGCGCAAGCTCCTGGAGAAGCAGAAGGAGGGCAAGAAGCGCATGAAGCAGGTCGGAACGGTGGAGATCCCGCAGGAAGCCTTCCTCGCGGTCCTCAAGTCGGAGCAGTAGCCCATGAACGCGGCCATGCCATCCGCCCCCCCTCCCGCGAAGCTCTCCGAGGCGATGGCGGCTCGCCGCACGCCGGAGATGCTCCGCGCCCGCCGCATCCTGGTGTGGCGCGAGCGCCTCACCAGCCTCTGGGCGCCGCTGTGCATCATCGGCCTGATGTACGTGCCGTACACGGTGCTCATCGAGTACTCGCGCGCCTCCGCGACGTGGGCCCAGCCCTTGATGAAGGGGCTGGGGTTGTTGATGGTGCTCTACTTCGTGGCGCTGCTGGTGTGGCGCAACGTCTCCCCGAAGGAGAAGGCGCTGCGCGGCGCGCGCCACGAGGCCACCGAGCTGCTCGAGGAGAACGAGCGCATCCTCGGCAAGCCCGGGGTGAACGCGAAGGTGCCCGCGGACGTCCAGGCGCGCATCGCCGAGCAGGCGTTGCGCGTGGAGCAGGCCTCCGCGGAAGGGGCGGTGGAGCAGCTGCGCGCCGAGGTGAAGACGCTGGAGGGGCTCACCGCCCAGCACCTGGGCGCCTTCCGCAAGCAGTCCGCCATGGACTTCATCGGGGGCTTCGGCAAGGCGGTGCTGGTGGCCCTGGTCATCCGGACGTTCATCGTGGAGCCCTACCGCATCCCCTCGGGCTCCATGCTGCCCACGCTGGAGATTGGCGATCAGGTCTTCGTCAACAAGTTCATCTACGGCGTGCGCATCCCGTTCCTCAACGTGGTGCCCTTCGTCATCGTCCGGCCGCCGGAGCGTGGGGACGTCATCGTCTTCAACAACCCGGTGAACGAGTCGGTCGACTACATCAAGCGCGTGGTGGGCGTGCCGGGCGACGTCGTGGAGTTCATCAACGGCGTGGTCCACATCAACGGCCAGCCGCAGCCGCGCCAGTTGGTCTCAGGCGACTTCACCGTCCACAACATCACTGACGACGGGCGCTGGTTCGACCAGCAGGAGACCCTCTACGAGGAGGACCTGTCGGGCGTGACACACGCGGCGCTGCAGACGCTGTCGCGCATGCCGCGCCACGAGGGGCCCTACGAGGTCCCCCCAGGGCACGTGTTCGCCGTGGGCGACAACCGCGACAACAGCGCGGACAGCCGCCACGGCCTGGGCGTCACGGGCGCTGGCAGGGCGGAGTACGTCCCGTACGGCCACATCAAGGGCAAGGCCATGGTGGTGTGGCTCTCGCTGGGCTACCACGGGCTGCTGCACAACCTGTTCGGTGGCACGGGCCTGCGCGTGGACCGGTTCTTCCAGCCCGTCCGTTGACGCGCTCGCGGAGGGCAGGCGGGCCGCCGGGCCGCGCACGACGCTTGACGCGCCGGACGCCCCGGGGTACGCGGCGCCCCCGGCCATGAGACACCTGCTTGGAATCGAAGGCTGGCGCCGGGACGAACTGGAGTCGCTGCTCGACCGGGCGAAGGCGCACCTGCCCGGTGGACCGGATGCCACCCACCTGCTGCGTGGCAAGGTGGTGGCGAACCTCTTCTTCGAGGACTCCACCCGGACGCGCACGTCGTTCCACATGGCGGCGAAGGGCCTGGGCGCCAGTGTGCTCAACTGGACGCACACCGGCTCCTCGGTGTCGAAGGGTGAGACGCTGCTCGACACCGCCCGCAACATCGAGGCGACGGGGCCGGTGGCCATCGTCATGCGCCACCGCTCCTCCGGCGCGCCGCACCTGGTGGCGAAGCACGTGAAGTGCGCCGTCATCAACGCCGGTGACGGCACGCACGAGCACCCCTCCCAGGCGCTGCTGGACGCCTTCACGCTGCGCCAGCGCTGGGGCGCGCTGGACGGGCGCACGGTGCTCATCGTGGGCGATGTGCTCCACAGCCGCGTGGCGCGCTCCAACCTGCTGTGCCTGAAGGCGCTGGGGGCCCGGGTGGTGGTGTGCGCCCCGCCCACGCTGATACCTCCAGGCCTGGAGGCGCTGGGCGCGGAGGTGACGCACAACCTGGACGCGCAGCTGCCCCACGCGGACGCGGTGATGTGCCTGCGCCTCCAACTGGAGCGGCAGGAGCAGGCCTTCCTGCCCTCCACGCGTGAGTACGCACGGCTGTTCGGCCTCAACGTGGCCCGCGAGGAGCGGATGAAGGCGGACGCGGTGGTGATGCACCCGGGGCCCATCAACCGGGGCGTGGAGCTGGCGCCGGCGGTGGCGGACGGGCCTCGCAGCGTCATCCTGGAGCAGGTGTCCAACGGCGTCGCCGTGCGGCGGGCCATCCTGGAGGTGTGTGCGGCATGAGCTCCACGGTGCTCTTCAGGCGGGGGCGCGTCATCGACCCGCGCAATGGCGTGGACGGCATCCGCGACGTCCTGGTCCGCGACGGCAAGGTGGCGGAGGTGTCGGAGGCCCTGCTGCCGGTGCCCGCCAGCGCCGAGGTGGTGGATGCCTCGGGCAGGTGGGTGCTGCCGGGCTTCATCGACCTGCACGTGCACCTGCGCGAGCCGGGGGAGGAGGGGAAGGAGACCGTCCTCACCGGCTGCCGCGCCGCGGTGGCGGGCGGCTTCACCGCCGTGGTGGCCATGCCCAACACCAAGGTGGTCAACGACAACGCCATGGTGACGGAGCTGGTGCTCAACCGCGCCCGCGCCGCGGGCCTGTGCCATGTCTACCCCGCGGGGGCCATCACCAAGGGGCTGAAGGGCGAGGAGCTGGCGGAGATGGGCGAGCTGGTGTCCGCCGGCTGCGTGGCCATCACCGACGACGGCCGCCCGGTGATGAACGCGTCGCTGATGCGGCGCACGCTCCAGTACGCCACCATGTTCGACGTGCCCGTCATGGTCCACGAGGAGGACCTGACGCTGTCCGCGGGTGGCGCCATGCACGAGGGCGCCACCTCCACGCGGCTGGGCTTGCGCGGCATCCCGGCCTCCGCCGAGGTGGCCATGGTGGCCCGCGACCTGGTGCTGCTGGAGGAGACGCAGGGCCGGCTGCACGTGGCCCACGTGTCCTGTGAGGGCAGCGTGCGGCTCATCCGCGAGGCCAAGCGCCGCGGCCTGCGCGTCACCTGCGAGGTGGCGCCGCACCACTTCATCCTCGATGACCGCGCGGTGGGGGACTACGACACCCACGCGAAGATGGCTCCGCCGCTGCGCTCGGACAGTGACGTGCAGGCCCTCCGCGAGGCGCTGGTGGACGGCACGGTGGACGCCATCGCCACGGACCACGCGCCGCACGGGGTGCTCGACAAGCTCGTGGAGTTCGAGAAGGGCATCAACGGCATCGTGGGGTTGGAGACGGCCCTGGGGCTGACGATGGAGCTGGTCCACGCGGGCGTGCTCACCGCGAACCGCGCCGTGGAGCTGCTGACGCACGGCCCGGCGAAGGCGTTCGGCCTGCCGGGCGGCCACCTGGCGCCTGGGGCGCCGGCGGACGTCACGGTGGTGGAGCCGGACGCGGAGTGGACGGTGGACGCCCACCAGTTCCACTCGCGCAGCCGGAATACGCCGTTCCATGGCCGCAAGCAGAAGGGGCGCGTTATCCAGACGTGGGTCTCGGGCCAGAAGGTGTTCGACAAGGGCCAGGTCGGCCGGAGCAAGGAGTCGCGGTGATGACGAAGCGGGCAGTGCTCGCCCTGGCGGATGGCACCCTTTTCGAGGGCCGTGCCTTTGGCGCGGTCGGCGAAACAGTGGGTGAGGTGGTGTTCAACACGTCCATGTACGGCTACGAGGAGATCCTCACGGATCCCTCGTATGTGGGCCAGATCATCACCATGACGTACCCGGAGATGGGCAACGTCGGCGCCAACCCGGTGGACGAGGAGGGCGCCCGGGTGCACGCGGTGGGCATGGTGGTGCGCGCCCTCGTGGAGCAGCCGTCGAACTGGCGAGCGAGGGAGTCGCTGGACGCGTACCTGAAGCGCAGCGGCGTGGCGGGCATCGAGGGCATCGACACCCGCCGGCTGGTGCGCCACCTGCGCACGCACGGCGCGCAGATGGGCGTCATCTCCAGCGAGGGGCTGTCCCCCGCGGCCCTCGTGGAGCGCGCCCGCTCCGCGCCTGGCATGGAGGGCATGGACCTGGCCACGGGCGTGTCCACGAAGGAGGCCTACACCTTCACGGAGCCCTCGCCGGCCATCTTCACGGGCGAGGTGCAGACGCCGGCCGAGCCGCGCTTCGACGTGGTGGCGTATGACTACGGCCTGAAGAAGTCGATGCTCCACTTCCTGGTGGACGTGGGCTGCCGGGTGACGGTGGTGCCGGCCACCACCACGGCGGAGGAGGTGCTGGCGCGCAAGCCCCATGGCGTCTTCCTGGCCAACGGCCCGGGTGACCCGGCGGCCGTGAAGGGCGCGGACCGCACGGTGGCGGCGCTGCTGGGCAAGGTGCCGGTGTTCGGCATCTGCCTGGGGCACCAGATCATGGCGCTGGCCCTGGGCGGCCGGACGTACAAGATGAAGTTTGGCCACCGGGGCGGAAACCAGCCTGTCAAGGACCTCACCACGGGCAAGGTGGAAATCACCGCGCAGAACCATGGCTTCGCGGTGGATGACGCCAGCCTCAAGGGCCTGGCCGTCGTGACGCACATCAACCTCAATGACGGCACGGTGGAGGGCCTGGCCGTCCCGGACGCTCGGGCCTTCAGCGTGCAGTACCACCCCGAGGCCTCGCCTGGCCCGCACGACGCGCGCTATCTCTTCGGCCGGTTCGCGAAGCTGATGGCGGAGTAGGATGCCCCACCGAATATGACCTCGTCGCTGTCATCGCTCTCCTACCAGCCGTACCTGGATCAGCTCATCGCCTTTGGCAGTGCCGAGTCGCGCAAGGACGACCTGCTCCAGGCCAAGGCGGAGTACTTCCGCCTGACGGGCGAGGTCTTCGAGGACGACAAGCTCTTCGACCTGCGGATGGCGTCCTTCCTGGACTACTACCTCTACGACCGCGTCTCGCCGTTGACGAACAAGACGCCGGCCGTGGAGTTCTATGAGCAGCGCCTGGCCAGCGCTCCGCCCGAGGAGGCCAACGCCTTCCGCTGCTTCACGGAGACGGTCCACGGCCTCTTCGAGGTCCGCAAGCTGGGCAAGGGCGAGGTCCGCCTGCGCGAGCTGTACTCCGGCAAGGACTTCGACGTGACGGAGCGCCGCCACATCGCGGGGCTGGAGACGGGCGACATCCTGGAGGCCCGGCTCATCCCCTTCGGGGGGCACCTGCTGTTCTCCTCCGCGTTCTGCTACCACCCCCGCATGGCCGTGAAGGCCATCAAGGCGGAGGTGAAGCGCCGCAAGAAGAAGGAGCCGGACCGCACGTCCAACGAGCTGGTGTGGGAGTGCGCCCGCCGCTCGCTCAACGTGGAGCGCTACCGCCAGCTCGCCGTCGAGAAGATCTACGACTTCGAGCAGAAGGTCCTCTGAGGCCCCGTGGGGCGGCCCCCGGAGCGTCGCCGGGAGCCACGCCGCCCGCTCAGATGCGGTGGATGCTCATCAGGTTGGTGTTGCCCGGCACGTTGAGGGGCACGCCGGCCACCACCACCACGGGCGTTCCGGGCGCGCAGAGCTTGTCCTTCCGGCACAGCTCGCGCACCTGCTTGAGCATGGCGTCCGTCGTCGAGACGCGCGCCACGTGCTTGCCCGTCACGCCCCAGTAGAGCGCCATGCGGTCCACCGCTGATTCGTTCGGGGTGAGGGCGATGATGTTCGCGCGCGGGCGGAACTCGGAGATGAGGCGCGCGGTGTGGCCGCTCTCCGTGTAGGCGATGATGGTGCCAATGCCCAACTGGGAGGCCGCCGCGACGGCCGCCGCCGCCACGCCGGTGCCCAGGTCCTCGGAGCGCTCGAAGGGGGAGTGGTGCTGGTGCTTCACCACGCCGCGCTCGGTCTCCTCGACGATGCACGCCATGGTGGCCGCGGCCTCGACGGGGTACTTGCCCGCGGCCGTCTCGCCCGACAGCATGACGGCGTCCGCGCCGTCGAGGATGGCGTTGGCCACGTCCGACACCTCGGCGCGCGTGGGCCGGGCATTGCTCACCATGCTCTCCAGCATCTCCGTGGCGACGATGACGAGGCCCCCCTTGCGGTTCACCGTGCTCACCATGTGCTTCTGGATGGCGGGCAGCCGCTCCAGTGGCATCTCCACGCCGAGGTCGCCCCGGGCCACCATGATGCCGTCCGCGACGGCGGCGATCTCCTCCACGCGGTCCACCGCCTGCGGCTTTTCGATCTTGGCGATGAGCGGCGTCCTCAGCTTCGCCACGTGGGCGCGCGCCTTCTTGATGTCCTCGGGCGTGCGGACGAACGACAGCGCCACGTAGTCCACGCCCACCTCCTGGCCAAAGGCCAGGTCCACCGCGTCCTTGCGGGTGATGGTGGGCACGGACATGGGCGAGCCGGGCAGGTTCAGGCCCTTGTGGTCCTTCAGCAGCCCACCCACCTCCACGCGGCACTGCACGTCCGGGCCCTGCACGCGCAGCACCCGCAGCCGCACCCGGCCGTCGTCCAGGAGGATCTCATGGCCCTTGGCCACGTCCTTCACCAGCGACTTGATGGGCGTGGGGATGAGGCCGTCCATCCCCAGGATGTTCCGGGTCGTCACCGTGACGGCCTGACCGGGCTTCACCAGCAGCTGCCCGTTCTCGAAGCGGCCCAGGCGGATCTTCGGCCCCTGGATGTCCTGGAGGATGGCCACCGGCGTGCCCAGGCGCTTCGCCACCTTGCGGATGGTCTCCACTCGGCGGCGGTGCTCCTCATGCGTGCCGTGCGAGAAGTTCAGCCGCGCCACGTTCATGCCCGCGCGGATCAGCCCTTCGATGACCTTGGGCGTGTCCGAGGCGGGGCCCAGGGTGCAGATGATTTTCGCCTTGCGCATAGGGCCGCGCATCCTAGGCGGCCGGGTGCCTGGCTTGACAGCCTCGCGCCCACGGGACTAACTCTTCCTCCGATGCGTGGCTCGCTTCGGGCCGCGCGGAGCCTTTGCGCTCTCGATGGCAGAGAGAGAAAGCCCGGCATCCCTGGGAGGGGGGCCGGGCTTTCTTGCGAGCAGCTACAGGTCGATCTCCTCGCCCGACCCCAGGGAGGGGCGGGGCGCCGGGTGGCCGGGTGGCAGCGCCTTCATGTCCATGTCGATGGGCGGCTCGTTCGGCGCACCCGGGGCGGGGAAGCCTGGCGCCTCCAGGGGGCCGCTGCCGCCCACGCCGGGGCCTTCCTGCTGCTGCAGCCCCTCGATTTCCTCTCGGGTGATGCCCGCCAGCGTCAGCACCTTGCGGGTGACGCGGATGCGGGCATGGCTGGTGAGTGCCATGGCGATGGAGTCCGAGGGGCGGGCCTCCAGGGTCATCTTCCGCTTGCCCTGCTCCAGGAAGACGCGGCCCGAATAGACATTGTCCCGCAGGTCGTCGATGCGGACCTCGGTGACCTTGCCCCCCAGCTGCGACACCACGTCGTCCAGCAGGTCCTGCGCGAGCGGCTGGGGTGGCTGGCGCTCCGCCAGCCGGAAGGCGATGGAGATGGCCGAGGCCTCGTCCACGAACACGGGGAGGACGATGCCCTTGTCCTTGGTGGCGAGCACCACCGCGTGGGCCTCGGCCTCCTCCAGCGGGACGACGTCCTGCACCTCGAGCTCCACGAGCTCGGCGCAGGCCTTGGGGTCGTCCTTCCCCTCGGTGATGCAGGGCGGCTCCTGGCCGCCTCGGATGGCCGCGAGGGCATCCGGCATGGAGAAAGCGGGGAACAGCAGCAGCCCTCCGAGCGCCAGAAGCACGGCCGAGAGAGGTGCGACGAACAAAGTGGCGCGGTTGGGCGTTTTCACGCCTCTAACCTACGCACCCGGCCATCTCCCGGGAGGGTTGCGCTCCAAGCCCGGTTACCCCCAATCCTCGGGGGGGCTCACCGGGCCGGGGAGCAGGCGGACGGGTTCAACGACTGTCGTCGTCGTCCTCGTCTTCGTCCTCGTCGTAGTCCTCTTCGTCGTCGACGTCCTCGTCCTCATCCTCGTCGAGGTCGTCGTCTTCGTCCTCATCCTCGTCGTCCTCGTCGTCGAGCATGTCCTCCAGGTCCTCGGACTCCAGCGTCATCGACACGGCGAAGCGCTTGTCCAGGGCGGCGATCTGCGCGCGCATCTCCGTGAGGGCGGCGACGAAGTCTTCCGTGAGGTTGGCGGGCGCTTTGGCGTCGCAATGCGGGCAGACGATTTTCTCAGTCCCTTCGATGAGGTCCTGAGCGTCCAGCTCGAAGCTCGCCTCGCACTTCTGGCAGGTGAAGTCGATGCTCATGGTCCGGCGCGGCATACAAAGCACTCCAACCAGCTGTCAACGTCCGAGACGCGGGGACATTGGTGAGGGGCCTGGCATCCGCTAGCGTTCGGGCCATGGACCTTCCCAAGACGGTGGTGCATGCGCTCCATGACCGGGCCTCGCAGCATGAGCATCGGCCGGCCCTGTGGACGCGCCGCGGGGGCGCCTATGCGCCCACCTCGTGGCTCGAGTACGCGCAGCGGGTGCGGCGCTTCGCCCTGGGGTTGCACGCGCTGGGCGTGGGCGCTGGCCAGCCGGTGGGCATCCTGAGCTTCAACCGGGAGGAGTGGCACGTCGCGGACCTGGCGGCCATCGCCATGGGCGGGGTCCCTGTCGGTCTGTACACCACCAGCTCGCCCGAGCAGCTGGAGTACGTCCTGGGCCACTGCGAGGCCACCCTCCTGGTGGTGGAGAACGAGAAGCACCTGCGCACCGGCCTGGCCCTGCGGGAGCGCCTGCCGAAGCTGCGCCACCTGGTCGTCATCGAGGCCCCCGCGGTGCTCCCCGAGGGCGTGCTGCGCTACGCGGACGTCCTGGCCATGGGCGCCGGCGCGGACGAGAAGCCCTACTGGGACAGCGTCCATGCGCTGAAGCCCGAGGCCATGGGCACCCTCATCTACACCTCGGGGACCACCGGCCACCCCAAGGGGGTGATGCTCAGCCATCACAACCTGGTGTGGACGGCGAAGCAGCTGACGGACTCGGTGACGTTTGGCAAGCCGGACGCGTCCTCCCTGGTGTCATATCTGCCGCTGTCGCACATCGCCGAGCAGATCATCTCCCTCTACAGCCCGCTGCTGAATGGCGTGCAGGTGTACTTCGCGACCTCGGTGGACGCGATGCCGCGGAGCCTCCGGGAGGTGCGGCCCTCGTTCTTCTTCGGCGTGCCGCGGGTGTGGGAGAAGTTCAAGGTCAAGGCGGAGGAGGGGCTCAACGCGCAGCCGCCCACGAAGCGCCGGGTGGTGGCCTGGGCGCGGCGGGTCGCCTCGGAGCGGAACGAGCGGGTGATGCGCCAGCAGAGCGTCCCGCTGGCGATGGAGGCGCAGTATCAGCTCGCGCGGAAGCTCATCTTCGCCCCGCTGAAGGAGCGCATCGGCATGGAGCGGGTGTCCTTCTTCGCCACGGCGGCGGCGCCCATCGGCCGGGACGTGCTCGACTTCTTCGCCTCCATCGACATCGTCATCCACGAGGTGTGGGGCATGACGGAGGTGGCGGGTCCGGGCACGGTGAACACCGAGTCCCACACGCGCCTGGGCACCGTGGGCCGGGCGATGCTGGGCGTGGAGCTGCGCATCGCGGACGACGGCGAGCTGCTCGTGCGCGGCGGCAACGTCTGCATGGGCTACTACAAGAACCCGGAGGCCACCGCCGAGCTGCTGGCGGACGGGTGGCTGCACTCCGGGGACGTGGGGCGGCTGGACGCGGACGGCTACGTGCAGATCACCGGCCGCAAGAAGGACATCATCGTCACCTCCGGGGGGAAGAAGACGTCTCCTTCCAACATCGAGGAGCTGCTCAAGGCGCTGCCCGGCGTGGGGCACGCCGTGGTGCTGGGCGAGCGCAGGAACTACCTGGTGGCCCTGCTCACGCTGGACGCGGAGAAGGCGTGCGTCCTGGCCAGGGCGCAGGGGTGGCCGGAGGACGTGGCCCACCTCGCGGAGGACCCACGGGTACACCGACTCCTCCAGGAGCGCGTGGAGCACGCCATCAACCCGAAGCTGTCCCGCTTCGA
>Ga0182745_1000461_pt1 | contig 46056 bp, 36 predicted proteins | sample eDN3rd30CKraftBY_FD_128523 | JGI IMG/M metagenome (GOLD analysis project Ga0182745, IMG submission 128523) | Enriched backyard soil microbial communities from Emeryville, California, USA - eDNA 3rd pass 30_C Kraft BY (version 2) (version 2) | ecosystem: Environmental > Terrestrial > Soil >...
GCTGATGGAGGGCGTCGAGGACATCCCGGGCTCGGCGCTGGCCGAGGGGATCACCTGGGAGTGGGAGAGCTTCCCCGAGTACCTCGACGCGCTCGAAGCCAAGCGCTGGACCACCGACCTCGGCGCCCAGATCGCCCACGGGGCGGTACGGGCCTACGTGATGGGCGATCGTGGCGCCCGCAACGAGCCGGCCACGCCCGACGACATCGAGGCCATGGCCGCCATCGTCAAAGAAGCCGTCGCCGCCGGTGCGCTCGGCTTCTCCACCAGCCGGACCATCGCCCACCGCGCCATCGACGGCGAACCGGTGCCCGGCACGTTCGCGGCCGAAGACGAGCTGTTCGGCATCGGCCGGGTGCTCGGTGAGCTCGGTACCGGCGTGTTCGAGCTGGCGCCCACGGGCACCGCCGGCGAGGACATCGTCGCCCCGATGGTGGAGGTGGCCTGGATGCGCAAGCTGGCCGACGCCATCGGGCGCCCCGTCACCTTCGCCATGCTCCAGGTGGACGCCGCGCCCGAGCTGTGGCGGGAGATGCTGGACGAGTCGGCAGCCGCCGTGTCCAGCGGGGCGCCGCTCCACCCGCAGATCGCGGGGAGGCCCACCGGCCTGCTGTCGGGGTTCGAGACCACGTTCTCGTTCATCGACGGCGTACCCGCCTACGCCGCCCTCGCGGGCCGGTCCGCGGCCGAGAAGGCGGCGTACCTGCGCACCGCCGAGGGGCGGGAGGCCGTCGTCGGGTGGGAGCCCGATGACGCCACCGCCGCCCAGCTCGCCCACGCCGCCGAGCGCACCTACCTGCTGGGCGACCCGCCCGACTACGAGCCCGGCCCCGAGGCCGCGCTCGCCGCCGTGGCCGCCCGGAGCGGGCGCTCCGTGGTGGAGGTGGCGCTCGACGCCATGCTCGCCAACGGCGGCACCGGCCTGCTCTACCTGCCGATCCTCAACTACAGCGACGGCAACTCGGACTCGACCCGGGAGATGATCCTGCACCCCGCCGCCGTCCTCGGCCTCGCCGACGGCGGCGCCCACGTCGGGACGATCTGCGATGCGTCGATGCCGACGTGGATGCTCACCCACTGGGTGCGAGACCGCACCCGGGGCGAGCGCCTCCCGCTGGAGCTGATCGTCCAGCGCCAGACCAGCGACACCGCCCGCCTCTACGGCCTGGGCGACCGCGGCGTGCTCGCCCCGGGCTACGTGGCCGACGTGAACCTCATCGACCTCGAGGGCCTCCGCCTCCACGTCCCCGAGGTCCGCGCCGACCTCCCCGCCGGCGGCCGCCGCCTCATCCAACGAGCCGACGGCTACCTCGCCACCGTGAAGTCGGGAACCGTGACCTACCGCGACGGCGAAGCGACCGGCGAGCTTCCGGGCCGGCTGCTGCGGGGAGCCCGCTGAAGGCTCGTCGGTCTTGAGGGAGTCCGGACCGGTCCCCTCGACGGGCTACTCGACCGCTTCGAGGGAGCGGGCGGCGAGGGGCCCGCTGGGGGCGGTCCGAGCCTCGCTGCCGAAGCGCATCTTCTTGGTGTGCTCGAGGCCGTCTTCGATCAGCATGCGGTTCGTGCGGATGAGGTCGGACACGATGCCGAGCATCAGGCACAGGAAGGCCACGAGGATGCCGGCCACGCCGAGCAGCAGCGACTGGAGGTGGCTGCCGCTGCTGTCGGTGAGCTTCAGGTAGGCGTAGCGGACGAACGGGAACACGCCGAGGGCCATGAAGAAGGCGGCCAGCGATCCGAAGATCGCGTACGGCTTGTACATGATGTACGCCCGGACGATGGCCGTTCCGGAGCGGGCCACGTGCTCCTTCGTGGAGCCGAACAGGCGGGACTCCCGGGTCTTCGGGTTCGTGGTGATCGGGACGCTGGCGATCTTCAGCTTCTTGATGCCCGCCTGGATGATGGTCTCCATGCAGTAGCTGAACCGGGTGATGGTGTTCAGCAGCATCAGCGACTCACGGGAGTAGGCGCGAAAGCCGCTGGCGGCGTCGGGCAGGTCGGTCCCACCGGCCATGTTCACGATCCGGCTCCCGAGCTTCTGGAGGGCGATCTTGCCCTTGGAGAAGTGCTCGACGAGGTGGACCTGCCGGTCGGCGATCACGATCTCGGCCTCACCCCGCAGGATCGGCTGGACGAGGTCGCCGATGCGCTCCTGCGGGTACTGGTTGTCGCCGTCGGTGTTGACGACGATGTCCGCGCCGAGCTCGAGCGCCCGCTCGATGCCGTCGTGGAACGAGCGGCCGAGGCCGCGGTTGCGGGCGTGGTGGACGAACTCGGTGACGCCGTGCTCGCGGGCGACCTCGACCGTGCGGTCGGTGGACCCGTCGTCGATGATGAGGACGATGATCTCGTCGATCCCCGGGATCTCCTCGGGGATCGTGCTGAGCACGAGGGGGAGGGTCTCCTCTTCGTTCAGGCAAGGCACCTGCACCACGAGCTTCACGCTCCGCCTTCCTCTCTCACGGGAACGGTCCAGGCTACTTCCTCGACCCTTCGACCCGGCAACGGACCGGCCCGGCACGTGCCGTTCACCTCTCGTTGGCCTGGTGTTTCCTCTACGGTGCCGGAACCCACCCGCAGGGGGCCGGGTGAGGCCGCCGCTTCAGGCGGTCGACGCACCCGCCTCCGTGATGCAAGGAGCCACCCGTGCGCAACCGGCCCGTCGCCCTGTCCCTCGCCGTCGCCCTCTCCCTCGTGTCCGGCTTCGTCGCCGGTTGCGGCTCGTCCGGCGGGGACGGCGCGTCGAACACGACGAAGCCGGCGACGGGCCAGACGACGACCACCACCACGGCGTCTGATCCGCTGAAGATCCTCGTCGGCAACGACGACGGCTACTCGGCTGACGGCATCGACACGCTGGTCACCGCCCTCAACACGCTCGACGACGTCGAGGTCACCGTGGTCGCGCCCCTCACGCAGCAGAGCGGCCAGGGCGGCAAGACGACACCGGGCGAGCTGGAGGTCACCGACGTCGAGACCAAGAGCGGCTATCCGGCCAAGGCCGTCGACGGCCACCCGGCCGACGCCATCAACGTCGCGTTCGACGAGCTCGACGTGCAGCCCGATGTCGTCATCACGGGCATCAACGAGGGCCAGAACGTCGGCCCGCTCGTCGACATCTCCGGCACCGTGGGTGCCGCTCGAGCCGGCGTCGCCCACGGCGTCCCCGCCCTCGCCACCAGCCAGGGGACCGAGTCGTTCGACTACGAGTCGGCCATCCCGTTCATCCTCGACTGGGTCACCGAGCACCGCGGCGCGCTCCAGTCCGGTGAGGCGCCCGTCGAGGTCGTGTCGCTGAACGTCCCGTCGTGCAAGAGCGGCGAGATCCGAGGGCTCCTCGAAGTCGAGGTGGGAACCGACGGCACCGGGGCGCTCGACGCGCAGGACTGCGAGTCCACCAAGGCCGAAGACGAGCTCACCACCGATGTGGCGGCCTTCCTCAACGGCTACGTGTCGATGACGACGGTGCCGGACAAGCCGGCCAGCTGACGCCGGCTGCCCTGTCTCAGTAGTGCCAGGGGTAGGGCGCCCAGTCGGGGTCTCGCTTCTCCAGGAACGAGTCCCGGCCCTCGGCGGCCTCGTCGGTGCCGTAGGCGAGGCGGGTGGCCTCACCCGCGAACACCTGCTGGCCCACCAGGCCGTCGTCGATGAGGTTGAAGCTGAACTTCAGCATCCGCTGGGCCGTGGGGCTCTTGCCCATGATCTTGCGCGCCCACGCCAGGCCGACGGCCTCCAGGTCGGCGTGGTCGACGACCTTGTTGACCATGCCCATGCGGTGCGCGTCCTCGGCCGTGTACGTGTCGCCCAGGAAGAAGATCTCGCGGGCGAACTTCTGGCCCACCTGGCGGGCCAGGTAGGCCGAGCCGAACCCGCCGTCGAAGCTGGCGACGTCGGCATCGGTCTGGCGGAACCGGGCGTGCTCCTTCGACGCCAGGGTCAGGTCGGCGACGACGTGGAGGCTGTGGCCTCCGCCTGCCGCCCACCCGTTGACCAGGCAGATCACGATCTTGGGCATCGTGCGGATCAGGCGCTGGACCTCGAGGATGTGGAGGCGCCCCGAGCGGGCCGGGTCGATGGTCTCGGACGTCTCGCCCTCGGCGTAGCGGTAGCCGTCCTTGCCCCGGATGCGCTGGTCTCCGCCGGAGCAGAACGCCCAGCCGCCGTCTTTGGGCGACGGCCCGTTGCCGGTGAGCAGCACGCAGCCGACATCGGAGGACTGGCGGGCGTGGTCGAGCACCCGGTACAGCTCGTCGACGGTGGCGGGCCGGAAGGCGTTGCGGATCTCGGGCCGGTCGAACGCCACGCGGACGCAGCCGGTGTCGACGGCCCGGTGGTAGGTGATGTCCTGCAGGTCCTCGAAGCCGGGCACCGGCTTCCAGGCGGCGGGGTCGAACGTCTCGGAGACGCCGGGCACGGCGGTATCGCCCATCGGGATCAGGCCTCGCCCTTCGCCAAGCGGATGCCCGAGGCGATCATCGGGAACTGCATCGGCAGCCGCAGCCGCAGCCGCAGCCGCAGCCACGCGGCGATGGCCGCGGGCCGGGTGGGCCGGCCGGCCTGGATGGCCATGAACACGAGGCTGCCGCCGACGCGAAGGCGCAGCTTGCGGTAGCCGGAGGACTCCATGGGTGTCGAGGTGGTGCTGGGTGCGGTCACGGCGGGGAGGCTACCGACCGCACCCCGGCGCCGTGACCTGACGTTGTGTCAGGATCCGGCCATGGACGCTGCTGATCTGGTCACGTACCGGGAGCTCGAGGAGCTCAAGTACCGCTACACGCGGGCGCTCGACCACAAGGACTGGGACCTGTTCGCCTCGTGCTTCACCGAAGACGCCACCGCCACCTACGGCGAGCGGCTCGAGTTCACCGGTCCCGATGAGATCGTCGCGTTCATGCGGGAGAACCTCGGCCCGAACATGATCACGGTCCACCAGGTGCACCACCCCGAGCTCACGCTCGACGGCGACACCGCTACGGGTACCTGGAGCCTCATGGACCGGGTGATCATGACCGAGCTCGGCTTCCTGCTCGACGGCGCGTCGACCTACCAGGACCGCTACCAGCGGGGGGCCGACGGCGTGTGGCGCATCGCCCACACCGGCTACGAGCGCATCTACGAGCAGATGATCTCGTTCGACGACGTGCCCAGCTTCAAGCTCACCGCCAACAAGTTCGCATGAGGCGGCGGGTGGCCCACGTGGCCCTCGGGCTCGTGCTCGCCGCGCTCGCGGCGCCGAGCGCCGGGTGCAGCGGATCGAGCGACGGCGCCGCCGCGACCACGGCACCGAAGCCGACGACCACCACGAAGCCCGAGATCACCGACGAGCAGATCATCGACAACATCAACCAGCGGCTGCGGCCGTCGCTCGATGCCGCGTTCGACGCCAAGACCGCCGACTGCGTGATCGGGGTCCTCGAGGACGGCGGGACCGGCAGGCTGAAGGCCGACGAGGTCGTGCCCGCCTACCAGGAGCGGTGCCGCGTGTCCGCCACCGAGGTCACCGCGGTGATCACCGCCGCAGCGCTGGTGGAAGCGGGGGCGACCGAGGAGCAGGGCGCCTGCGTCCGCGCCGCGGTGAGCAGGCTGACCTACGAGGAGGTCGCGGCGCTGGGAGAGCAGGGCACCGACCAGCTCTACGAGACCTGCGGCATCGACCCCGATGCGCTGAGCGGAAGCTGAGCTACGCCGCGCTCCAGAGGTGGTGGAGCGCGTAGGACCGCCAGGGGCGCCACGCCTCCGCCGCCGCGGCCGCCTCCTTCGCGCTGGCCGGCCCGCCCAGGTTGCCGAGGCCGCGGAGCACCCCGAGGTCGGTGGGCAGGAACACATCGGGATCGCTCAGCGCCCGCATGGCGATGTAGGCGGTGGTCCACGGGCCGATGCCTTTGACCTGGAGCAGGCGCTGCTCCACCTCGGCCCGGTCCGAGCCGGGGTCGAGCACGACGCTGCCGTCGGCCACCAGGCTGCACGCCTCGGTGAGGGCGACGCCGCGGGCCCGGGGCATGGAGAACGACGCGGGATCCGCCGCCGCGAGGGTGGCCGCGGCCGGGAAGGCCCGCTCGAGGGCAGCGGGTGCGCCGGGTGCCGAGCGGAGGGCGGGAGGGAGGTCGTCGCCCAGGGCCGTCGCCACCCGGCCGGCGACGGTGCGGGCACCGGCCACCGACACCTGCTGGCCGATCACGGCCCGAACGAGGAGCTCGGTGCCGTCGGCGGCGCCGGGGGAGCGGCGACCCGGCATCGCCGTCACCAGCGGGGCGAGGAGCGGATCCGCACCGAGGGCCTCGTCGACGGCGTGGGGATCGGCATCGAGGTCGAGCAGGCGGCGGCAGCGGGCGACGGCCGGGCCGAGATCGCGGAGATCGGCCAACAGGAGATCCGCACGGACGTGGTCGTCCTCGGCGACGAGGCTGACGACGGCCATGCCCGTCGGCAACCGCAGGACCCGGTGGTAGGCGCCGTCGGCGTCGACCGCCTCGACGCCGGGGATGGCCCGCATCGCCAAGAACGCGACCGCCTCCCGGCCGGCGAACGGCGCTCGGGTCGCCAAGCGGAGCGAGATCGGCGTCGGGCCGACGCCGTCGTGAGCAGCTGGCGAGCCGGAGCGGGCGCGAGTGATGGAACTGGTCCGGTCGGCGCGCAGCACGGTGGGGCTGGCGCCGAAGAACTCCCGGACCGTGTCGTTGAACTGGCGGATGCTGGAGAACCCGGCGCCGAACGCGATCTCGGTGAACGGGAGCCCGGTGGTCTCGATGAGGACCCGCGCCGTCTGGGCCCGACGTGAGCGGGCGAGGGGCAGGGGAGCGGCACCCAGCTCCTGCACCAGGATCCGGTGCAGGTGCCGCTCGCTCACCGCGAGGCGGCGGGCGACACCGCCGACGCCCTCGCGGTCGACCATGCCGTCGTCGATCAGGCGCATCGCACGAGAGGCGAGATCGCCGCGCACGTTCCACTCAGGCGAGCCGGGCGCCGTGTCGGGCCGGCACCGGCGGCAGGCTCGGAAGCCGTCACCTTGCGCGGCGGCCGCCGTGGGGTAGAAGCGGACGTTCTGCCGGCGGGGTGTGGTGGCCGGGCAGCTCGGCCGGCAGAAGATCCCCGTCGAGGTGACGCCCACGAAGAACCAGCCGTCGAACCGCTGGTCCTTGCTCTTGACGGCGCGGTAGCAGCCCTCTTCGTCGATGATCACCGATCCCATCTTGGCGGGCGATCCGGCGGACGACGAGCGGAAATCGGACCTGCCGGCCGGCAACGTGGTCCGCCCGCCACCGCACCTGGGGTCCTACCGTGGGAGCCGTGATCGACGAGGAGCCCCGCACCGGGCCAGCGGACGTGTCGCGGTCGCTGACCGATGCCATGGAGCGAGCCGGCGTGCACCCGGCGTACGTCCACGCGGTGCGCCGGTGCGGCTTCGTCTCCACGGACGAGAACGCCCACACGCTCACCGCCGATCAGGTCGATCGCTGGAACGCCGCGGTGGACGAGTGGTTCGCCGCCAACCCGGAGTGACCTCTGACCACCTCGCAGGACCGCGGCCCGCCGAGCTCGGTCCGGTAGGTTGGGCTGGTCGATCAGTGCGGGCTCTGGCCTTCGCGATCGGACAGCGATCTCAGAGGGGGCGCCGAGAGGCGAACCCAAGACCCACGTTCGGGTCCGTCGGCTCCGGCTGACAGGAGCGGGAGATGGCTGTCGACCTCGGCTCCGGCCGACGCCGTTCCTGCCACACCCGATCCGCCCTCCGTGGCGTCAAGGAGATCTGCCCTCATGTCCACCACCACGTTCGCCGCCCTCGGCGTGCCCGATGCGATCGCGGCCGCGCTCGCCGACCGCGGCATCGACGAGCCCTTCCCCATCCAGGTCGCCACCATCCCGCCGGCGCTGGCCGGGCGCGACCTCTGCGGCAAGGCGCCCACCGGCTCCGGCAAGACGATCGCCTTCGGGGTGCCGATGGTCGCCCGCGTCACCCGCTCCGCCCCGAAGAAGCCGCACGGCCTGGTGCTGGCGCCGACTCGCGAGCTGGCCATCCAGGTGGCCGAGGAGCTCGAGAACATCTCGGGTGACCTCCGCATCCTCGCCGTCTACGGCGGTGCCGGGATCGAGCCCCAGATCAAGAAGCTGCGCGCCGGCATCGACGTCATCGTCGCCACGCCCGGCCGCCTGATCGACCTGCTGGACCGCAACTGCTGCGATCTCCGCTCGGTGACGTTCGCCGTCGTCGACGAGGCCGACCGCATGGCCGACATGGGGTTCCTCCCCGACGTGAAGCGGATCCTCGACGAGACGCGCGACGACCGCCAGACCGTCTTGTTCTCCGCCACCCTCGACGGAGCCATCGACTCCCTCGTGAAGCGGTACCAGAAGAACCCGGTGGTCCACGAGATCGAAGACGAGGAGACGGGCGACGTCGTCCACCACTTCTGGCTGGCCCCCCGCCCCGACCGCGTGGCCCTCACCGCCGAGATCGTCGACCGGCTCGGCCCGACCGTCGTCTTCAGCCGCACCAAGCACGGTTCGGACCGCATCGCCCGCCAGCTCGGCAACGCCGGCGTGAAGGCGGCGGCCATCCACGGCAACCGCAGCCAGGCGCAGCGCGAGCGGGCGCTCGAGGCGTTCCACCGCGGCGACGTGCAAGCGCTCGTGGCCACCGACGTCGCCGCCCGCGGCATCCACGTCGACGGCGTCCTCGGCGTGGTCCACTTCGACCTCCCGCACGACGAGAAGGACTACATCCACCGCTCGGGCCGCACCGGCCGCGCCGGGATGACCGGCACGGTCGTCACCCTCATCGACGCCAACCAGCGCAAGGACGCGGTGAAGATCAAGAAGGGCGCCGGTGTCGGCGACGTCGAGATCAGCGAGCCGGACGTGGCGTCGCTGCCCGAGGGGCCCCAGCAGGCGTTCCGCCCGAAGTCCCGCAAGAAGGCCCAGGTCAAAGACCTCGCCCCCCGCACGCCGGCCAACAGCCCGAGCCGGGCCAAGGCCAAGGCCAAGAGCAAGGCGAACACCGACCGCCAGCGGGATTGGGACGAGCCCAAGCCCCGCGGCGCGCGCCCGAGCCGGCCGAGCGGTCGCAACGACGACCGCAGCGGCGCCCGCCCCTCCGACCTCAGCCGGGGCTCGGCTCGTGGGTCGGGTCGGCCCGGACGCAGCGAGCGCGAGCACCGCGCCGACCACGGTTCGCCCCGCTCCTCGCGTCCGGAGGACCGCTCCGAGCGCTCCGAGCGCCAGGCTCGCTGGGACGGCGAGGAGCGTGCCACCAAGTCGAGCCGCGAGAACCGGGCCGACCGCCGCAACCGCCAGTTCACCGACGAGGAGCGCGCCCGCCGGGCTGAGGCCAACGAGCGCGAAGAGGCCCGCCGCGACCAGCAGCGCTCGACCGACCGCGCCAGCCACCGTGCCAAGCAGTCGAGCTCGAACGGCTCCTCCGACCGCACCCTCCCCGGCGACGTCGCCGGCGGCGCCAAGGTCCGCCCCAGCGGCGCCAGCCGCCGCAAGGCCAAGCGCGAGGTGCTCGCCGCCAGCGGCGAAGAGGTCCCCCGCGCCAAGAAGCGCCGCAGCGGCAAGCCCCGCCCCCCGGCCAAGCACCGCGCTCGCTGACGCCGTGTGACCTGTTGCATACATCGGATGCTCGACATTTGTAGGGTACCCGATGTAACTTGACGGCATGGGGAGAACGCAGGAGGAACGGCGCGCCGAGACGCGCGGGCTGCTGCTGAGCGCGGCGGCGGAGCTGTTCGCCCAGAAGGGCTTCCACGCGACCTCCGCGGAGGCGGTGGCCACGGCGGCTGATCGCACGACGGGTGCCCTCTACAACCACTTCGGCGGCAAGGAGGGCCTGCTCGTCGGGCTGCTGGAGCAGTGGGTCGAGCAGACGATCGTCGACATCGGCGCGGCGATCGAGGGCGAGACCGACCTCGACGGGCGGTTCGGCGCGCTGTGGGACGGGGTCGTCCGCCGCGACAGCGAGAGCGGCGACGCCTGGCTCCTGCTCGAGTTCGAGCTGTGGCTGCACGCCGTGCGCGACCCGGAGCTGGGGGCCGTCGGCGCCCAGCGCTTCCGGGTCATGCGCGCCGGTCTGGCGGGCGGTCTCGAGGACTGGTCGCAGGAGTTCGGCTTCGAGCTGCCCGCGCCGTCCGACGACCTGGCCGCCCAGGTGATCGCCCTGCTGCTCGGCGCCGCGTTCCAGTACCGCCTCGACCCTGCTGCGTTCCCGCAGCCGGTCGTGGTGTCGGGCCTGCGCCGGATCCTCGGCCTTCCCGCACCCGTCACGTCCGGAGCGAACCGATGAGCCTCACCCTCGACCAGGTCGACCTCCTCGAAGACACCTGGGCGAAGGGGGTGCCCTACGACCAGTTCGCGCTGCTGCGCGCCGAGGCGCCCGTGTTCTGGCACGAGCACCCGGTGTACACGGGCTTTTGGGCGGTCACCCGCTACGACGACGTCCGTGCGGTCAGCCGCGACCACACGACCTTCAGCGCCGAGCTGGGCTCGACGTTCCTCCAGGACATGACGGAGGAGCAGATGGAGCTGGTGCGGATGACGATCCTCAACATGGATCCGCCGAAGCACTCGCGCTTCCGCCGGCTCGTCAGCGCCGGGTTCAAGCCCCGCATGATCGCCCAGCTGGTAGAGCACATCGAGGAGCTGGCCGACGACATCGTCGCCGACCTCGAGGGCAGGGATGAGATCGAGTTCGTCGAGCGCGTGGCCGCCGAGCTTCCCCTGCGGGTGATCTGCGAGCTGCTCGGCGTGCCGGTCGAGGACCGCCACCTCGTGTTCGAGTGGAGCAACCGCATGGTGGGCGCCCAGGACCCCGACTTCCGGGTGTCCGAGGCGGACGGCGAGGCGGCGATGGCCGAGATCTACCTGTACTGCGACGCGCTGGCCGAGGACCGCCGGCAGAACCCGCAGGACGACATCATGACGGCGCTCGCGCTGGCCGAGGTCGACGGCGACCGGTTGAGCAAGGAAGAGCTGAACATGTTCTTCGTCACCCTCGTGGTGGCGGGCAACGAGACGACCCGGAACCTGATCTCGCACTCGATGGTCGCGATCCTCGACCAGCCCGGCCTCAAAGCGCAGCTGGTCGACGGCATCGACGACGACGGGCTCTGGGCGTCGGCCACCGAGGAGTTCCTCCGCTGGGGTGCGTCGATCCACAACTTCCGGCGCACCGCCACGGTCGACACCGAGATCGCCGGCCAGCCGATCAAGGCCGGCGACAAGGTCGTGATCTACTACCCGGCTGCGAACCGCGACCCGGACCACTTCACCGATCCCGACGTGTTCGACGCCCGCCGCACGCCCAACGACCACGTCACCTTCGGCGGGGGCGGCACCCACTTCTGCCTCGGCGCCAACCTCGCCCGGGCCCAGATCAAGACGATGCTGCGCACGTTCCTCCGCCGCTACCCGAACGTCGCGCCGGCCGGCGAGCACAAGCGCATGCGCTCCGACTTCGTCAACGGCATCAAGTACCTCCCGGTCCGCCTGAACGGCTGACGCCCCGGACCACCCACCGTTCCAACCGACCGATCCCACCGTTTCCACCATCTCGAAAGCAGACCCCTCCATGCAGACCGACGTAGCCGAGAAGCTCGGCATCGAGTTCCCGATCTTCGCCTTCACCCACTGTCGCGACGTCGTCGTGGCGGTCAGCAAGGCCGGCGGCCTCGGCGTCTTGGGCGCCGTCGGCTTCACCCCCGAGCAGCTCGAGGTCGAGCTCAACTGGATCGACGAGCACATCGGCGACAAGCCCTACGGCGTCGACATCGTCATCCCCGGCAAGTACGAGGGCATGGGCGCCACCGATGCGGACAAGCTCGAGGAAGACCTCAAGGCGATGATCCCCCAGGAGCACCGCGACTTCGTGCAGAAGCTCCTGGCCGAGCACAACGTGCCGGATCTCCCCGAAGAGGAGAAGATGCGCGAGCTGATCGGCTTCGGCACCGCCATCGCCGGCCCCCAGGCCGAGATCGCCCTCGCCCACGACAAGGTCGTGCTCCTCGCCAACGCGCTGGGCACGCCGCCGCCGGACGTGATCGAAGACGTCCACTCGAAGGGCAAGTTCATCGCCGCCCTCTGCGGCTCGGCCGCCCAGGCGGCCCGCCACAAGGCAGCGGGTGTCGACATCGTCATCGCCCAGGGCACCGAAGGCGGCGGCCACACCGGCGAGATCGGCTCGATCGTGCTGTGGCCCGAGGTGCTCGACGTGCTCGGCGACACGCCCATGCTGGCCGCGGGCGGCATCGGCAGCGGCCGCCAGATGGCCGCTGCTCTCGCCATGGGTGCGCAGGGCGTGTGGACCGGCTCCCTGTGGCTCACCGTCGCCGAGGCCGATGTGCCGCCGGCGCAGATGCAGAGCTACTTCGACGCCACCAGCAAGGACACCCTGCGCAGCCGCTCGTGGACCGGCAAGCCCTGCCGCATGCTCCGCAACGACTGGACGGACGCATGGGAGGACCCGGCGAACCCGGCGCCGCTCGGCATGCCGATGCAGTTCATGGTCACCTCGAACGCCGTCCAGCGCGGCCACAAGTACCCCGAGCAGGCCAAAGACGTGCAGTTCAACCCGGTCGGCCAGATCGTCGGCCGCTTCGAGAAGATGCGCCCGTCGCGGGATGTGATCTTCGAGATGGTGGAGGAGTGCATCGAAGCCACCGAGCGCATGAGCAACCTGATGAACCAGAGCGTGGAGGCCTGATCAGATGAGCATCGACCGCTGTCCCGTCGCCCACGGGACCGACTTCACCGACCCCGACCTCGTGCAGGAGCGCGTGCCGCTGCCCGAGTTCGCCTACCTCCGCCAGAACGAGCCGATGTTCTGGAACCCGCAGACCCGTGAGAACTCGAGCTTCGACGACGGCGGCTTCTGGCTGGCCACCCGCCACGAGGACGTCAAGGCCATCTCCTGCGCCCGCGACGGCTGGTCGAGCGAGGAGAACACGGCCATCGTCAAGTTCGAGGGCTCGATCGGCAAGGACGAGCGCGACATCCAGAAGCAGATGATGCTGAACATGGACGACCCGCACCACGCCAAGGTGCGCGGCATCGTGTCCCGCGGCGTGTTCACCCCCCGGGGCGTGTCGAAGATCGAAGACGCCCTCCGTGCCCGCGCCAACGCCATCTGCACCGAGGCCAAGGCCAAGGGCACGGGCAACTTCGTCGAGGACGTCGCCTGCGAGCTCCCGCTCCAGGCGCTGGCCGACCTGATGGGCTTCCCGCAGGACGACCGCAAGCAGATCTTCGACTGGTCGAACCAGATGATGGCCTACGACGACCCGGACTTCGAGGTCGATCCGGCCGTCGCCGCCGCCGAGATCCTCGGCTACGCCATGACCATCGGAGAGACCCGCAAGGCGTGCCCGGCCGACGACATCATCACCAAGCTGGTGTCGGCCAGCACCGAGTCCGACACCCTCACGACCGAGGAGTTCGCCTGGTTCGTGCTGATGCTGGCGGTGGCCGGCAACGAGACCACCCGCAACGCCATCAGCCACGGCATGCACGCCTTCATGCAGTTCCCGGAGCAGTGGGAGATCTACAAGCGCGACCGCCCCGAGACCGCGGCCGACGAGATCGTCCGCTGGGCCACGCCCGTCGTCATGTTCCAGCGCACGGCGCTCGAAGACGCCGAGGTCGCCGGTCAGCACGTGAAGGCCGGCCAGCGCGTCGGACTCGTCTACTCGTCGGCCAACTTCGACGAGACGGTGTTCGAGGACCCGCACTCGTTCAACATCTTGCGCGACCCCAACCCGCACGTCGGCTTCGGCGGGGGCGGCGCCCACTTCTGCGTGGGCGCCAACCTGGCCAAGGTCGAGATCAACCTGATGTTCAACGCCATCGCCGACCACCTGCCCGACATCACCCAGCTGGGTGAGCCGAGCCGCCTGCGGTCGGGATGGCTGAACGCGCTGAAGGACTTCCCGGTCAGCTACGTCGGCTGACCGCGGACGGCGTCCCGCTCGCCCGCTCAGGCGGTGACGAGCGGGACGGCGTCGAACAGCGGGCGGTCCTGCTCGAGGGAGCGGTGGCCCCAGCCGACCCCGACGGTGGGGAGGCCGAGCGCCTCGAAGACCCCGTGGTGGGACTCGTCGGCGAAGACGTTGTCGGCCTCGAGGGCGTGCTTGACCTTGGCGGCGTCGCCGCGCCCCACCGCAGCCACCAGCGCGGCCGCCGTGTCGGCGGTGGGGATGCCAGCGCCGGGCACGGCGGACGGATCGCCGGTCATCTCGCCCATGATCGCCGCCCCGTTCGGGGGCGCCGTGGCCACCGCGGCGATCTCGCCCGCAGGGCTGATGACGTGGATGAGCGCGAAGTCCGAGTCGAACACGGCGACGTCGACGACGGGTACGCCCAAGGAGGTGGCCAGCCGGATCGCCAGCTCGTCGCCGCCGAGCGGCTCCTCGTGGCCCGGAGAGAAGACCACGGTGTCGCCGCCCACCGCGGCGAGGTGCGCACCGGTGCCCGCCAGGACCTCCCGGACGGCATCGACGCCGGCCCCGACCACGGTCACGTTCGCATAGGAGCTGCCCATGGCGGAGCAGCCTGCCAGATCCGGCATGCTGGGCGGCATGACCGTGATCAAGATCAACGCCATCACCGTGCCCGCCGAGTCGGGCGACGAGCTCGCCCAGCGCTTCGCCGCCCGGGCCGGAGCGGTCGACGGAGCCGAGGGCTTCGAGGGCTTCGAGCTCCTGAAGCCCACCGACGAGCGCCTCCAGTGGCTGGTCGTGACCCGCTGGCGCGACCAGGAGTCGTTCGAGGCGTGGACGAGCTCGCAGGCGTTCGCCCACGGCCACCAGGGCGCCGCCAAGCCAGCCGCGCACGGCGGCCCGGTCAGCACCGCCTCGGAGCTCTGGAGCTACGAGGTCGCCGGCGGGTCCTCGGCCCAGGCCTGACCAGCGGCACGGGCGCCTTCTCGCTCGAGTGCAGGATCAGCCCTGGGCGGCTCGCAGGCTCCGCTTGTCGAGCTTGCCCAGCGGGGTGCGGCCGAGGCCGTCCACCAGGCGGATCTGCCTCGGGCACTTGAACCTCGACAGGCGGTCTTCGCACCAGGCTTGGAGGTCGTCGATCATCGGCGGTGCCTCGGGGTCCGACGGCACCACGAGGGCGACGAGCTGCTCGCCGAGGTCGGGGTGGGGGAGGCCGATGCCGGCGACGTCGGCCACGCCGGGGTGGGCGACGAGGACCTGCTCCATCTCCGCGGGGTAGACGTTCACGCCGCCGGTCACGACCATGTCGGAGAAGCGATCGGTGATGAAGACGAAGCCGTCCTCGTCCACCCTCCCGATCTCGCCGAGGGTGAACACGCCCGGTGCGATGTGGGCGGCCGCGGTGCGCTCAGGGTCGCCTTCGTAGACGATGCCCCGGCCGGTCCGGTCGGCGAAGTAGAGCCGTCCCTCGGTGCCGCTCGGGACGGCCCGTCCCTCGGCGTCGAACACGACGGCCTCGTAGGGGGCGACCGAGCGGCCGACCGAGCCGGGGCGGGCCAGCCAGTCCTCGCTGGTGATGGAGGCGGTGACGCCGACCTCGGTGGCGCCGTACGCCTCGAGGACCACCGGTCCCCACCAGTCGATGATCGCCCGCTTCACGTCCACCGGGCACGCCGCGCCGGTGAGGAAGACGAGGCGCAGGCTGGACACCTCGTAGCGGTCGCGGACCTCCGACGGCAGGGCGGCCAGGCGGGCCAGGTGCGTCGGCACGACGGTGGTGGAGGCGATGGCCCACTCGTCGATCGCCTGGAGGGTGCGCTCGGCACCGAAGCGGGGCAGCACGCCGATGGGCGTCCCGGCCGCCAGCGCTCGGACGGCGTTGAGCGGGCCGGTGTGGTGCAGCGGCGCGACCACGAGGTGGCGGCCGAGGCCGACGAACCGGTTGGCCCGGGCGGCCTCCACGAACTCCGCCCACGAGGCCCGCGGTGGGAACACGTTGGGCGGCAGGTGCGTGGCCTTCGGCGTCCCCGTCGTGCCCGACGTGAACAGCAGGTTCGGGACGATCGCCACGTCGTCGGGCGGGGGACCGGCCGGTGCCGACGCCAGCCAGTCGTCCCAGCCGTCGCCGCCCCACGTGTGCACCTCGCACCGGCCGTCGACGGCCGCGGCCTCGCGGGCCCGGTCGGCGGTGGCCGGCCCGGCGATGACGAGGGCGACGTCGCCGGTGGTCAGCTGGTAGGCGGCTTCGGGGGCGGCGAGGTGGCTGTTGACCGCCACGACCGATGCGCCGGACCTGAGCCCGCCGAGGTGGGCGATGACCGCCTCCCCCGGCGTTCTCGGCGAACACGGCGACGCGCCGCCGGCCTCCGCCGGTGGCGGCGCGAGCGAGGTGGGCGATGCGGTCGGCGGTGTCCCAGACCTCGGCTGCGGACCACGACCGGTGCGGATCGACGAGGAGCGGAGCGGTCACGGGCGCCGACCGTAGCGGCCGCCCGTGGCCGGTCAGTCGAACGTCTGGCGGGAGAAGCCGGACGGATCGCGGCCGGCGAGGAGCCAGCCCGCGGCGGTGGCCAGGACCGGGAGGCCGACGGCGATGGTGGCGAGCTGGATCCACGGGAGCGGCAGCAGCTGCGAGAGGTCCGCGTGGTAGCCCGCGACGAGGGCGAGGTAGGCGCCGCCGATGCCGAGGGTGGCTCCGAGCGCGGCGAGCGCCCCCGCGGTCGTCGCGGTGATGGCCCGGCGGCTCCGGCTGCTGGCGCCGGTGGCCGTGAGCGTCCGGACGTCGCGGGCCGACTCGGTGCGGATGAGCCCGACGGCCATGGCGACGATGGCCAGGCCGAGCAGGGCGCCGGTCACGGTCACGATGGTGCGGAACCGGGCCAGGTCGTCCTGCGAGATCCGCGTCTCGATGCTCATGCCGTTGGCGGCCGCCGCGTCGCGGGCTGCCTGGATCTGCTCGGTGGTGAGCGGCGCGTCGGTCTCGATCAGCCAGCTGTCGCGCCGCCGCTCCCAGCCGTGGTCTTCGATCGCACGCTCGGTGACGAGGGCATGGGGTGCGGCGAAGTAGGTCGGCAGGTCGACGTGTTGGACCTTGGTGGGCCCGAGGTCGTCCCGCTGGGACGTGTCGGCGAGCACGACCGGCCGGTCGTCGCTGGTGAGCAGCTCGGTGTCGTCGTGGACCGAGGCGGGGTCGATGCCGTAGTGGCGCAGCAGCTCGGACGTGGCGACGTACGGCAGCCCGAGGCCGCGCCAGGTGTGGTCCCCGACCTGGAGCGCCTGGGTGATCGGCTCGGGCCGGGGCTGTCCGTGGTCGGCCGGCATGGCGATGTCGAGCGGGAAGGTGGTCGAGGCCCCGACGGCGTCGGCGACCTCCTGCGCGTCGGCGTCGCGCTCCTGGTCGACGCCCGGCTCGGGGTCGCGCGGGAGCTGGTCGACGTCGGCGCCCAGGCGCACCAGGACCTGGTTGGCCGGGAGGTTGCCCTCGTCGGGCCGGTACTCGTTGACCTTGGCGACGGCCACGATCGTGACGGAGAGGCCGATGGCGAAGGCGATGGCGGCGAGCGCCGAGGCAGCCCGGGACTGGAAGCGGGCGAGGTCGCGCACCGCCAGCCGGCTGGGGAGCGGAAGGCGGCGCGCCGGCAGGGCGGCGACGCGGACGGCGGCGGGAGCGATGAAGACCGAGCCGATGCCGACGGCGATGACGCCGCCCATGAGGAGCAGCGGGTTGACCTTGTCGCCGTCGGGCAGCGCGGCGGCGATGGCACCCATGCCGCCGGCCAGGAGCACCACGGCGAGGAGGGTCGAGCGGTGCACGGGCGCCGGCTTCGGCGGACGCCCGGACAGGGCGGCGATGACCGGGATCCTCGCCACCCGGCGCGCCGGCCACCAGGCCGCGGCCACCGCCATGGCGACGGCCAGGACGAGGCAGCCGGCGAGCACGCCCCACGGGAGGTCGAGCCGCCCGATGCGCCGACCTGCGGCCTGCTCGACGGCGGGCGCCGCCGCGAGCCAGCCGAAGATGCCGAGCACCCCGCCCACGACGGCGGCCACGGTCCCGACGATGGCGCCGTGGGCGAGGACGACCGTGCGCAGGTGCCGCTGCGTCGCCCCGATGGCGGCGAGCAGACCGAGCTGGCGCTGCCGTCGCTGCGCGAGGACGACGAACCCGGCGGCGGCGATGAGCCCGACGAGGGTCATGAGGAGCGCGACGGCGACGAGCACGAGGGCGGCCACGGGGCCGTTGCTCCCGCGGATCATCACGGGGATCGGCATCTGGCCGGCGTTCTCGCCGCCTCCTGACGCCGGGCTGGCGCTGGCCCCGCCCTGGCCGGGGCGCTCGAACAGCAGTTGCAGCGAGGCGGCGGACGTCCACCCCGCAGGGGCGGCCAGGGCGAACGTGTCGCTGAGCGCCCGTGGGTTCTCGACGAGGCCGACGACCTTCCACGAGCGCCGGCCGAGGCTGACCTCGCCGCCGACGCCCGCGTCGAGCAGCTCGGCGGCATCGGGCGTGAGCGCGAGCTCGTCGTCGGCGGTGGGGTACCGGCCCTCGCGCACGCCGAGGAGCGGTGCGCCGAAGGTGCCGTCGGGATCCTGGGCCCGGATGTCCAGCGGGAGGGGGATGCCGGGCACCGCCGCGGGGGTGTGGCCGATCACCTCGACCGTGCCGTAGCGCTCCCGGGCCGTCGCGACGGCGTCTTCGGCCTCGGAGCGGTCCTGGACCTCGATGCGGGCCATCGCCGTGGCGGTGCCGAAGCTGGACTGGGTGTTGGAGGCGGCGTTCATCGCCATGGCCGACCCGGTGACGGACGCGGCGACGGCGACCGTCACCAGGGAGAGGACGAGGAGCTGCTGCCGCCACTCGCGGCGGAACATGCGCCAGGACCAGCGGACCATCGCCCGGCGGGGCGGACCGCTGGGCCGTCGGGCGGTGCTCACGGTGCGCCGGGCGCCGTGGCGAGGAGCGTCTCGGGGCCCGGCGGCGCCGCGGTGTGGTCGACCACCCGCCCGTCGCGGAGGAACACCACCCGGTTCGCCCACGAGGCGAGCTGGGCATCGTGCGTGACCACGATGCCGGCGGCTCCCCGAGCGCAGATCTGGCGGAGCAGGCGCATCACCGCCTCGCTGTTCACCGAGTCGAGCGCACCGGTCGGTTCGTCGGCCAGGAGGAGCCGACGGTCTCCGACCACGGCGCGGGCGATGGCGACGCGCTGGCGCTCGCCGCCGGAGAGGTCGTCGGGGAAGTGCTCGGCGCGGTCCGACAGACCCAGCTCGTCGAGCGCGGCCAGCGCCTGCTTGCGGGCGGGCCGGGCGCTCGTGCCGTCGAGCTCGAGCGGCATGGCGACGTTCTCGGCCGCGGTCAGGCCCGGGAGGAGGTTGAAGTCCTGGAAGACGAAGCCCATCGAGCGCCGGCGGAGCTGGGCCTTGTCGTTGCCGGACATCCCCGCCAGCGAGCGACCGTCGATCACGACCTCGCCGGCGGTGGCGTCCTCCAGGCTGCCGGCGATGGTCAGCAGGCTGCTCTTCCCCGATCCGCTCGGGCCCATGATCGCCACCAGCTCGCCGGCCTCCACGGACAGGTCGACGGACCGGAGGGCGTGGACCTCGCCCTGGCCCTCGCCGTACGTCTTGGTGACGTCGCGCAGCTCCAGCATCGGGCTCATGGGCGCGCCGCCTCGGTCTCTGACGACGGCTCGGACGCCGGCACCGGCTGGTCGGTCCCGGCCGCCGGGGGAGCGGCCGCCAGGAGCTGGGGCAGGCGGACCTCGGCCGCGTCGAGCCAGCGGACCATCGCCTCGATCCTGAACAGCTCGGCGTCGACGACCAGGGCGAGGGCGACATCGTCGGGCGGGGCATCGGCCTTCACCGCGGTGTAGCGCTGCATGGACTCGACGAGGTGCCGGCGGTGGACCTGGATGAGCTGGTGCACGTCGACCTCGGGCACCTGGGCGGCGACGAGCACCTTGATGAGGAGCTCGTCTCGAGGCGGCTGGGCCATGTCGGGCGGGGTCTCGAGCCAGGCGGTGAGCTCGGCCCGGCCGCCGCCCGTGATGCGGTAGCCCTTCTGCGGTCCGTCATCGGATCCGTCGGAGGCGACGAGGCCGTCTCGTTCGAGGCGCTGGAGGGTCGTGTACACCTGGCCCACGTTGAGCGGCCAGACCTCACCGGTCCGAGCCTCGAACTCGTGGCGGAGCTGGAGCCCGTACTTCGGCCCCTCGCTCAGCAGGGCCAACAGGGCGTGGCGCACGCTCATCGGTGGTCTCCTCGCATCAGCATACCGGGTACTATACCGAGTATTCTTAGATGGTCAAGGCTAGGTTCGCCGCCATGACGGAGCGCCTCACCCCCGAGCAGGCTGCCGCCCTGCTCCACCCCGCCGACATCTTGGGCATCCCGCTCGGCCCCGGGCACCCGGGCGGCTTCCTGCACGCCCTGGGCGCCCGCAGCGACTGGGAGGACCTGCTCATCACCGGCGCCCTCCTCACCGACTTCTACGAGGTCTTCGCCAAGCCGGGCGTCCGGTTCCTATCGGGCTTCTACGGCCCGCTCGAACGCCTGATGCGCGACCAGGGCGGCGCCATCGAGTTCGTGCCCGCCGACTTCCGGCGGTTCGGCCCGGCGCTCGAGCGCATCAACCCCCGCGTCGTGGCCACCGCAGCCGCACCGCCGGACGCCGACGGGTGGTGCAGCCTCTCGCTCCACGCCGGCGCCACCGTCGCCGAGCTGTCGCGGGCCGCCGTCGACCCCGGCCGGATCCTCGTCGTCGAGGTCAGCCCCGGGTTCCCGACCACGCTCGGGCTGGGAGAGCACCGCCACCGGATCCACGTCGACCAGATCGACGTCCTCGTCGAGACCGACCGGGAGCCGTTCGTGATCGGCGATCCGGAGCCGACCGAGGACGAGCAGGCGATCGCCGCGTTCGTGGACGACTTCGTGCTGGACGGGGCCACCATCCAGACCGGGATCGGCGGGGTGCCGTCCACGGTGGCGTCGCTGCTGGCGGCTGGCGACAAGGGCGATTTCGGCATCCACTCGGAGATGTTCACGACCGGGCTCATGAAGCTCCACCAGGCCGGCAAGGTCACGAACAACAAGGGCATCTACGACGGCGTCTCGATCACGACGTTCGCCGGCGGCACCCGGGAGCTCTACGACTGGCTCGACGGCAACCGCGAGGTGCGCTTCTTGCCCGTCCACCTGGTGAACTCGCCAGAGCTGATCTCGAAGAACCGCCGGATGATCTCGATCAACGGGGCACTGGCGGTCGACCTCGCCGGCCAGGCCGTGGCCGACACGCTCGCCGGGGCCCAGTTCTCGGGCATCGGCGGCCACGAGGACTTCGTCGCCGCCTCCGGGCTGGAGCTGGAGGACCGTTCGCTGATCTGCCTGAAGTCGTCGACGATCGTCGACGGGGTGCGGGTGTCTCGGATCGCCGGCCAGTTCGCGGCCGGCACCATCGTGACCACCCCGCGCCACCAGCTCGACGTGGTCATCACCGAGTACGGCGTCGCCGAGCTCCGTGGCCGCACGGTGCGCGAGCGGGCGCGGGCGCTGGCTGCCATCGCCCACCCGGACTTCCGAGCGGGCCTGCTCGCCCAGGCCGAGGTCTGGCCTCCTGGTTGATCCCGCTCCAGAACCGGCGCTGAGGTGCCGACGGAGACAGGTGATGACTAGCCTTCCGCCCGGGGAACATGATTCCGGGGATGACCTTGCTGACACGTAGCTCCGGCCGCCGGTCGCTGGCGGTGCTCGCGCTCTCGATCGCGCTGCTGTTCGGCGCGCTCGGAACCCCGCAGGCCCGGGCGCAGGAGGACGGCGGCGCCGAGCTGAAGGCCGAGTACGAGGCGTTCACGGCGCAGGAGGAGCAGATGCTCCAGGACCTGAGCGACGCTCAGGCCGCCCGGCTGGAGGCGCAGCAGAAGCTCGACACCTTGAACCGCGAAACCCAGGCCAAGCAGATCGAGCTGCTCGACGCGACGCGGCGGTCGACCGAGGCCGAACACGAGGTCGAGGTCCGCGTCGCCGAGCGCAAGAAGGCGGAGAAGAAGGTGCGGCTGGCCCGCGAGCGGCTGCGCAAGCAGATCGTGGCGTCGTACGTCACCGGCGGCGAGCGCAGCCAGTTGGAGGCGTTCCTCAACGCCCAGACCGGCGAGCAGGTCGGTCAGGCCCTGGCCTACGGGCGGGCGATCTCCGTCAGCACCGAGACGCTCCTGGGCGACCTCGAGAAGGCCGAGAAGGCCCGGACCAAGGCCGCCAAGGCCGCCAAGGCCGCCAAAGACGACGCCGAGCAGCGACGCGAGGAGACCGAGCGCGCCGCGAAGTTCCTGGTCGACGCACGGGCGCAGCAGGGCTCGCTGCTCACCGAGCTCAACGTCGAGTACGTGAAGGAGGCCGCCGCCCTCCGCCAGATCCAGGGTCAAAAGGCGGTGGTCGAGGGCCGGATCAACTCGATGAACCGGGCCTCCGACGGCATCCAGCAGCTGCTGGCGGGGATCCAAGCCGGCCAAGAGGACTGGTTCCCCGGCTCGGTCGAGATCTCGAACCCGATCCCCGGCGTCAAGCCGGGGTCGCCCTTCGGCATGCGCCACCACCCGATCCTCGGCGTCGACCGCCTGCACGCTGGGTGCGACATGGGTGCCGGCGCCGGGACCGAGATCCACGCGGCCGCCGACGGCGTCGTGGTCGTCGCCGAGGTCCGGGGCGGCTACGGCAACGCCGTGGTCATCGACCACGGACACTCGCTGGCCACGCTCTACGGCCACACCAGCAAGATGCTGGTGAAGGCGGGCCAGGCCGTGAAGCGCGGCGACGTCATCGCCCTCGTCGGGTCGACCGGCTTGTCCACCGGCCCCCACCTCCACTTCGAGACCCGGATCAAGGGCCTGCCGATCGACCCCGAGGGCGTCGTCGACTTCAAGGCTCCGGTCGACGACGCCGACGACGGCGACTGATCAACCGGCCGGCGGGCCCGGGTCCGCCGGCGCGGGCGGTGGGGGAGACCGGCGCCGGTGCAGCGCCAGCTCCAGCAGGTCGACGACGGCACGGGTGGGCGGGGCCGGGCGCGCCTCGATCGACTCCACCGTGCAGAACACCTCGGTGCGCTCGCCGCGCCCCTGGAGCGTGAGCAGCAGCGACGTCGCCGGTTCGCCCTCGAAGCGGCAGAGGACCTCCATGATCGGCATCGACCGGTCGACGTAGGTGATCTCGCCGACGTCGTGCGCGGCGTCGAGCAGCCAGCGGAACGACTCGTCGGGCGGGGCGCCGAGCGCCAGCGTGTCCTCGTCGACGCGGCCGACGGGCGGGGCCCCGAACACGACCTCGTCCATGGCGGCTCGGGGCGGGACCGGCCCCGGGGCCCGAGCGGTCGTCGAGGCCGGCGATCGAGGGGTGCGGACGCGGGGCTCGCCGGCGCGGGCGGGTCCCCGCTCCACGAGCACCCGGTAGGCCTCGGTGATCGACGCGGCGCGAGCCGACGACGCCGATCCGGCCCGGTCGGGGTGGTGGGTGCGGATCTGCGAGCGGTAGGCGATCCGGACCTCGTCGGGCGACGCCGTCGCCCGGATGCCCAAGATGCGCGCCGCCTCGGTGGGGGTCACGTGCGGAAGAAGGCGTCGAGCAGCCTCGGGAACCGCTCGGCGTCCTCGACGCCGCAGAGCTCCCGGGCCGAGTGCATCGACAGCTGGGCCACGCCGACGTCGGCGGTGGCGATGCCGAGGCGGGCCGCGGTCATCGGGCCGATGGTGGAGCCGCAGGGCTGGTCGTTGCGGCTCACGAAGACCTGGTGGGGGACGCCGGCGCGATCGGCGGCATCGATGAGCACGGCGTGGCCGGCGGCATCGGTGGCGTAGCGCTGGTTGGCGTTGACCTTGACGACCGGTCCGCCGTCGATGGCCACCAGGTGGCCGGGATCGTGGCGCTCCGGGTAGTTGGGGTGCGTGGCGTGGGCGCCGTCGGCCGAGGCGCAGACAGACCCGGCCAGGGCCCGCAGCAGGTCGTCCCGGCTGCCGCCCCGGGCGGAGACGGTGCGCTCGAGCACCTGGGCGAGCAGGGCGCCGTCGGCGCCGGTGGACGACGTGGAGCCGACCTCCTCGTGGTCGAAGAGGCAGAGGACCGACACGGGGCGCCCGGAGCCGCTCCCCGGCTCGGCGATGGCGGTGACGCCGGCCCAGCACGAGAGCAGGTTGTCGAGCCGGGCGGTGGACACCAGCTCGTGGCGGCGCCCGATGGTCGCGCCCGGGGTGAGGTCGTGGACCATGGCGTCCCAGGCGACGACGTCGGCCGGCGCCACGGCCACCTCCCCGGCGACGTAGGCGGCGAAGGCACCGGGCTCCACGGGGCCGACGCCCCAGACCGGGGTCAGGTGCTGCTGCGGGTTGAGCTTGAGCCCCTGGCCGTTGACGTCGCGGTCGAGGTGGATGGCGAGCTGCGGGATGCGCAGCAGCGGGCAGTCGCAGTGGAAGAGCCGCTCTTCGACCGCACCGTCGACGCGGACCACCGCCCGGCCCGACAGACCGAGGTCCCGGTCCAGCCAGGTGTTCCAGAGGGCGCCGCCGTAGACCTCCACGCCGAGCTGCTGCCAGCCGGCCGAGCCGGTGTCGGGCCGCGGCTTGATGCGCAGGTTCGGGCTGTCGGTGTGGGCACCGACGATGCGGAACCGCTGTGCGGGGCCGGCGTCGTCGGGCACCTCCCAGGCCACCAGGGCTCCGCCGCGCGTGACGAGGTACCGGCCCGGCTCGGCCGGCCACGGCTCGGTCAGGTCCAGCGCGGTGAACCCGGCGTCGGCCAGGCGGCGGCGGGCCTCGCCGACGGCGTGGTACGGCGAGGGAGCCGCCCCGATGAAGGCCAACAGGTCCTGCGCGTCGCTCATCGACCGTGAGGCTACGACCTGCTTTCCCATTGGAGGGTCGAATCCGACCTCGGCTAGTGTCGTCTGACCTGCGACACGGGCCAACGGCGTCCCGGGGAGCCCCTCACCGGGGGGAGCAGTCCCTTTCGTCTCCCGCAAGGAAGCAACGCCGCATGCGCACGCCCCCGCCTGCCCAAGGGCTCTACGACCCCCGTTTCGAGCACGAGAACTGTGGTGTCGCCTTCGTGGTCGACATGCACGGCCGTCGCACCCACCAGCTGGTCGAGCAGGGCATCACCGCCCTCGTCCACCTGGACCACCGTGGTGCCTCGGGTGCGGAGACCAACACCGGTGACGGCGCCGGGATCTTGATCCAGGTCCCCGACGCGCTCTACCGCGCCGAGCTCGGCGTCGAGCTGCCGGCCGCGGGCGCCTACGCGACCGGCATCGGGTTCTTCCCCGGCGACGACGCGGAGGTCACCTCGGCCGTCGAGGCCGTCGGCAAGATCGCGGCCAGCGAGGGCCTCGAGGTCCTCGCCTGGCGCGACGTGCCCGTCGACGCCAGCAGCCTCGGCTCGGGCGCCCTCGACGCCATGCCCGCGTTCCGCCAGGTCTTCCTCGCCGCCCCCGGTGGCACCGTGACCGACCTGGACCTCGAGCGCCGGGTGTACGTGGTGCGCAAGCGCATCGAGCACGAGATCGGCGCCGGCGACCGCCGGATCTACTTCCCGAGCCTCTCGGCTCGCACCATCGTCTACAAGGGCATGCTGACCACGCCGCAGCTCCGGGACTTCTACCCGGACCTGGCCGACGAGCGGGTCGAGAGCGCCATCGCCCTCGTGCACTCCCGGTTCTCCACGAACACGTTCCCGTCGTGGCCGCTGGCCCACCCGTACCGGTACCTCGCCCACAACGGCGAGATCAACACGGTCGAGGGCAACCGCAACTGGATGCGCGCCCGGGAGGCGCTGCTGGCCAGCGACCTCTTCCCCGGCGACATCTCCCGCCTGTTCCCGATCTGCACGCCGGGAGCGTCGGACACGGCGAGCTTCGACGAGGTGCTCGAGCTGCTCCACCTGGGCGGCCGCCCGCTCCCGCACGCCGTGCTGATGATGATCCCCGAGGCGTGGGAGAACCACCGCCACATGGACCCGGCCCGCAAGGCGTTCTACCGCTTCCACGCCTCGCTCATGGAGCCGTGGGACGGCCCGGCCAACGTGAGCTTCACCGACGGCACCGTGATCGGCGCCGTGCTGGACCGCAACGGCCTGCGCCCCGGCCGCTTCTGGGTCACCGCCGACGGCCTTGTCGTGCTCGGCTCCGAGGCCGGCGTGCTCGACATCCCGGCCGACCAGATCGTGCGCAAGGGCCGCCTCCAGCCCGGGAAGATGTTCCTGGTCGACACGGCCCAGGGCCGCATCATCGAAGACGACGAGGTCAAGGCCGGCCTCGCCGCCGAGCTGCCGTACCAGGCCTGGCTCGACCAGGGGATCATCGAGCTCGACGAGCTGCCCGAGCGGCCCCACGTCCGGTACCCGCACGGCGACGTCGTCCGGCGCCAGCTCACCTTCGGCTACACGATCGAGGACCAGAAGATCCTCATCGCCCCCATGGCCCGCACCGGCGGCGAGGCGCTCGGCTCGATGGGCACCGACACGCCCATCGCGGTGCTGTCCGAGCGGCCCCGGCTGCTGTTCGACTACTTCGCCCAGCGCTTCGCCCAGGTCACCAACCCGCCGCTCGACGCCATCCGCGAGGAGATGGTCACCAGCCTCGGCGGGACCATCGGCCCCGAGCAGAACCTGCTCGCTCCCGGCCCCCGCTCGTGCCGCCAGATCCAGCTGCCGTTCCCGATCCTCGACAACGACCAGCTCGCCAAGCTGATCCACGTCGAAGACAGCGTCGACGACTTCCGCGCCGTGGTGGTGCAGGGGCTCTACCCGGTCGCCGGGGGCGGCGACGCCCTGCGCGAGGCCATCGAGTCGGTGCGCCGCCAGGTGAGCGACGCCATCGAGGGCGGCGCCAACGTCGTGATCCTCTCGGACCGCGACTCCACCCGGGAGCTGGCCCCCATCCCGTCGCTGCTGCTCACGGCGGCCGTGCACCACCACCTCGTGCGCGAGAAGACCCGCACCGCGGTCGGCCTCGTGGTCGAGGCCGGCGACGCCCGCGAGGTGCACCACATGGCGCTGCTGATCGGCTACGGCGCGGCGGCCATCAACCCGTACCTCGCGTTCGAGACCATCGAGGACATGGCCGCCCGCGGCGCCCTGCCCGACGTCGGTCTGGACAAGGCGGTCAAGAACTACATCAAGGGTGCCGGCAAGGGCGTCCTCAAGGTCATGTCCAAGATGGGCATCTCCACCGTCGCCAGCTACACCGGCGCCCAGGTGTTCGAGGCCGTCGGCCTCGGCCAGGGGCTCATCGACGAGTACTTCACCGGCACCACCTCCAAGCTCGGCGGCATCGGCCTCGACGAGGTCGCCACCGAGGTCGCCCTCCGCCACGCCAAGGCGTACCCGGACCGTCCCACCGAGCGCGCCCACCGCGAGCTCGAGGTCGGCGGCGAGTACCAGTGGCGCCGCGAGGGCGAGCACCACCTCTTCAACCCCGAGACGGTGTTCAAGCTCCAGCACGCCACCCGCACCGGCCGCTACGACATCTTCAAGGAGTACACGGCCCGCGTCGACGAGCAGTCGACCCGCCTGGCCACGCTCCGCGGCCTGTTCGCCCTGAAGGAGGGCGAGCGCCCGGCCGTGCCGATCGACGAGGTCGAGCCGGTGTCGGAGATCGTCAAGCGCTTCTCCACGGGCGCCATGAGCTACGGCTCGATCTCCGCCGAGGCCCACGAGAACCTCGCCATCGCCATGAACCGCCTCGGCGGCAAGTCGAACACCGGCGAGGGCGGCGAGGATCCCGAGCGCCTCTACGACCCGACCCGGCGCAGCTCCATCAAGCAGGTGGCGTCGGGCCGCTTCGGCGTCACCAGCGAGTACCTGACCAACGCGGACGACATCCAGATCAAGATGGCCCAGGGCGCCAAGCCCGGCGAGGGCGGCCAGCTGCCCGGCCACAAGGTGTACCCGTGGGTGGCCAAGACCCGGTACTCCACGCCCGGCGTGGGCCTCATCAGCCCGCCGCCGCACCACGACATCTACTCGATCGAGGATCTGGCCCAGCTGATCCACGACCTGAAGAACGCCAACCCCGCCGCGCGGATCCACGTGAAGCTGGTGGCCGAGGTCGGCGTCGGCACCGTCGCCGCGGGCGTGTCCAAGGCCCACGCCGACGTGGTGCTCATCTCCGGCCACGACGGCGGCACCGGCGCCAGCCCGCTGACCTCGCTCAAGCACGCCGGCGGTCCCTGGGAGCTCGGCCTGGCTGAGACCCAGCAGACGCTGCTGCTCAACGGCCTCCGGGACCGCATCGTCGTGCAGGCCGACGGCCAGCTGAAGACGGGCCGCGACGTCGTCATCGCCGCCCTGCTCGGCGCCGAGGAGTACGGCTTCGCCACCGCCCCGCTGGTGGTGTCGGGCTGCATCATGATGCGGGTCTGCCACCTCGACACGTGCCCGGTCGGCATCGCCACCCAGAACCCGGAGCTGCGGGCCCGCTTCGCCGGCAAGCCCGAGTTCGTCGAGCACTTCTTCGAGTTCATCGCCGAGGAGGTCCGCGAGCTGCTCGCCAGCCTCGGGTTCCGCTCGCTCCAGGAGGCCATCGGCCACGCCGAGGTCATCGACACCAGCGGGGCCATCGACCACTGGAAGGCGTCGGGCCTCGACCTCACGCCCATCCTCCACGTGCCCGAGCGGCCCTTCGGCGACGAGCTCCACAACACCAAGGGCCAAGACCACGGCCTGGACCGGGCGCTCGACCAGCAGCTGATCCTCGCCGCCCGGTCGGCCATCGACACGGGCGAGCCGGTGAAGCTCGAGTTCCCGATCCGCAACGTGAACCGGACGGTCGGCACCATGCTCGGCCACGAGGTCACCAAGCGCCACGGCGGGCTCGGCCTGCCCGACGACACCATCGACATCACGCTGCGCGGCGCGGCCGGCCAGAGCGTCGGGGCGTTCCTGCCCAAGGGCGTGACCCTGCGCCTCTTCGGCGACGCCAACGACTACGCCGGCAAGGGCCTCTCGGGCGGCCGCCTCGTCGTGCGCCCGTCCGAGGACGTACCCGCCGGGTTCGTGGCCGAGGACAACATCATCGCCGGCAACGTGCTCCTCTACGGCGCCACGGCCGGCGAGGCCTTCTTCCGGGGCCGGGCGGGGGAGCGGTTCTGCGTCCGCAACTCCGGCGCCACCGCGGTGGTGGAGGGCGTGGGCGACCACGGCTGCGAGTACATGACCGGCGGCCGGGCCGTGATCCTCGGCTCCACCGGCCGCAACTTCGGCGCCGGCATGTCGGGCGGCATCGCCTACGTGTGGGACCCCGACGGCACGTTCCCGGCCCTCCTCAACGACGAGATGGTCGACCTCGACCCGCTCGACGACCTCGACACCTCGTGGCTGGTGACGGCGATCTTCCGCCACCAGGCCGAGACCGGCTCCGAGGTGGCCGGGCGCATCCTGTCGGACTGGCAGTACACCGTGCACCAGTTCGTGAAGGTCATGCCCCGCGACTACAAGCGGGTCCTCTCGGCCATCAAGGGCGCCGAGGAGTCCGGTACCGACATCGACGACGCCATCATGGCTGCGGCAAGGGGCTGATCCAGATGGGTGACGTTCAAGGGTTCCTCAAGCACGGCCGGGAGCTGCCCTCGCGGCGGCCCGTGCCCGTCCGCATCAAGGACTGGAAGGAGGTCTACGAGCCGTTCGGCGACGGCAAGCTCGAGACCCAGGCCAGCCGGTGCATGGACTGCGGCATCCCGTTCTGCAACAACGGCTGCCCGCTGGGCAACCTGATCCCGGACTGGAACGACCTCGTCTACCGGGACTGCTGGCAGGAGGCCATCGAGCGCCTCCACGCCACCAACAACTTCCCCGAGTTCACCGGCCGCCTCTGCCCGGCGCCGTGCGAGGCCGCCTGCGTCCTCGGCATCAACCAGGACCCGGTGACCATCAAGCAGGTCGAGGTCTCGATCATCGACAAGGCGTGGGAGGAGGGCTGGGTCCAGCCCATCCGCCCCGACGTGAAGACCGGCAAGAAGGTCGCCGTCGTCGGCTCCGGCCCGGCCGGCCTGGCCGCCGCCCAGCAGCTCACCCGGGCCGGCCACGACGTCGTCGTGTTCGAGCGGGCCGACCGCATCGGCGGGCTCCTGCGCTACGGCATCCCCGAGTTCAAGATGGAGAAGCGCCACCTCGACCGGCGCATCGACCAGATGCGCGCCGAGGGCACCGAGTTCCGCACCGGCGTCGACGTGGGCACCGACCTCACCGCGGATGACCTGCGGGCCGAGTTCGACGCGGTCGTGCTCGCCGGCGGCGCCACCGCGGCCCGCGACCTCCCGATCCCAGGCCGTGAGCTCGAGGGCATCCACCAGGCCATGGAGTACCTCCCGCTCGCCAACCGCGTGCAGGAGGGCGACCTGCCCGCCTCGCCCATCGACGTGGCCGGCAAGCACGTCGTCATCATCGGCGGCGGCGACACCGGGGCCGACTGCCTCGGCACCGCCCACCGCCAGGGGGCGGCCTCGATCTCCCAGTTCGAGATCATGCCCAAGCCCGCGGACAGCCGGCCGGACCACACCCCGTGGCCCACCTGGCCGCTCATCTACCGCACCGCCTCGGCCCACGAGGAGGGCGGCGACCGCGTGTTCTCCGTGAACACGGAGTGCTTCCAAGACGACGGCAACGGGCGGGTCAAGGCGCTGCGGGCCCACGAGGTGAAGCTGGTCGACGGGCGCTTCGAGAAGGTGGAGGGCACCGACTTCGAACTGCCGGCCGACTTCGTGTTCCTCTCGATGGGCTTCACCGGCCCGGAGTCGAACTGGATCACCGAGCAGTTCGGCGTGGAGCTCGACGGGCGCTCGAACGTCGCCCGCGACGCCCAGTGGTCCACCAACGTGCCCGGCGTCTTCGTGGCCGGCGACATGGGCCGGGGCCAGAGCCTCATCGTGTGGGCCATCGCCGAGGGCCGGGCGTGCGCCGCCGCCGTCGACGAGCACCTCACCGGCTCGACGCTGCTCCCGCGGCCGATCGACCCCACCGCCGCCCCCATCCGCTGACCCGGAGGGGGAGCGCACCCCCGGCGCGCAACGGCCCCGGGCATCGCCCGGGGCCGTTCGCTGTTCTGGGTGCCGAGCCGCTACGGCTCGGGCTTGAAGATGTCGGGACCGAACGCCATCTTCGGCTGGTCCTTGAGCACGACGGTCTTCATGATCTTGTCGCCCACCGTCTGCTGGTGCGCGTCCCAGATCGGGAAGAACCAGCCGATGTAGCAGATGATCGAGTTCACGATCTGGGCGAACATCCGGACGATGCCCATGCCGCCGCCGATGGGCTGGCCGGTCTCGATGCTGACCACCTTGAGACCGGTGAGGCGCTTGCCGACCGAGGCGCCCAGGCCGTTGAGGTAGCCCACGTAGAAGTAGTAGGCGAGGATCACCAGGTAGCCGAGCAGGAACACGAGGGTCCCCAGGGCATCGGAGATGGCGCCGAAGATCGCCGACACGATCGCCAGCACGATGTAGAAGACGATGATGATCGCGTAGTCGATCAAGAAGGCGATGACCCGCTCGCCCCACGAGGCCCGGGGCCCCGGGGCTCCGTCGCCACCCACGGCGCCGTAGGCCGGCGGCGCGCCGTAGGCCGGGGGAGCGGTGTAGCCGGGAGCGGCGCCCGCCGGCGGAGCGCCAGGAGCGGCGGCCGGCGCCTGCTCCGGTGGGTACCACTTGCCGTCAGAGGCCTGCCACCAACCAGGTCCTTGTGAGGTGTCGCTCATGAGTTGTCCGTTTCTCCCGCATCGAGGGGTGCAAGGTTCCGGCCGAAGGGTACCTCTGAACAGGTGTCCCGTCTGACGATGTCGTCCCGGCGCGCGTCAGGCGGAGGGCAAGCCACCCGTGACGATGGTCGTGACCCAGTGCACCAGCACGAGCGCGCCGATGCCGCCGAGGAGCACGCGACGGCGCATCCAGTCCGGAGGCTCGCCCTTGCCGATGACGACGCGCACCAGGTAGGCACCGGCGAGCACGGCCAGCACCGCGAGGACGGCCACGCCCGCGGCATCGCCCCCGACGGCCTGCTGGATGCGCCCGTGCGCGACGGCGTCGGCGAGGCGGGTCATTCCGCAGCCCGGGCACGGGATGCCGGTGGCCGCACGGAACGGGCACGGCGGAAGGCGCAGGGACACGGCGCGCCCGGCGAGGAGGACCGCGCCCGCCCCCACCATCGTGAGCGAGGCGCGGCCGATGACGCGTGCCCGGGTCGCGGCCCGGTCCGGGTCGGGCGGTGGCGGGAGGTGCTGGTAGGCGAGCGATGCCATCAGGTGCTCCTCACGACCCGGCCACCGCGGCCACGGCGACGATCGCCAAGATGGCGAACCCGATCCCGTTGACGACCACGCCGGTGATGGCGAGGCCCCGGGGACCCGGGTCCGCGGTGCGCTTGTTGATCCTGGTCAGGGCATAGATCCCGAGGGGGAGCCCGGCGAGCGAGCAGAGCATGAAGGGAGCGCAGCAGATGACCAGGCTGAAGATGCCGAGCACCAGGGACGCGGTGGCGAAGCCGTTCACCGACGGCAGGCCGCTCGGCGTGCCGTTGGGGTTCGGCGCGTAGCCGTACCCATAGGGTGCGGGACCCGGCCCGTAGGGCGCCGGTCCGGGGCCGTACGGAGCGGCACCGGGTCCGTACGGAGCGGGGCCGGGGCCGTAGGGCGATGGGCCCGGCGCGGCCGGCGGGCGCGGCGTGCCGGGCTGGGCGGTGGGCGGATACCACTTGCCATCGGATGCCTGCCACCAACCGGGGCCCTGGGGTGCGTCGCTCATGCGGTGCCAGTCTGCCCGCTGGGCTGGGGAGCGGAGGACCCGCCTGAGCGCGACTGGGTCGTTCGACCCATCTAGGGCATACGGCCCACCCGCTGCTCAAGACCGGGCGGAATCGGCCGATCTGACCTCTCGACCAGTGCACCCCCGCCGGCCGATTCCCTTCTCCCACGAGGACGCCGTGTTCGACGATCTGAAGATCCGCAACAAGCTGATCCTGCTGATGGCAGGGCCGATCGCGATCATCCTGCTCCTCTCCGCGCTCGGCGCGAAGGACCGCCGGGAGTCGGCAGCCGCCAGCCGCGACGTCGCCAAGTTGGTGACGGTCGCCCGGCTGGACAGCGACGTCGCCGACGCCCTGCAGCAAGAAGCGCTCTACAGCTCGGCGTACGTGGGGTCCGGCCAGAAGGCCTGGGCGAAGGAGCTGAAGGCCGCTCGGGCCAACACCGACACGGTGATGGGCCAGGCCGTGCCCGTCCTCCAAGACGGCCTGGGCGGGACCGACGAGGGCATCCGGTCCGCGGCCGGGCTCGCCGTGGGCGCGGCCGACAAGCTGGGCTTCTACCGCAAGTCGATCGACCAGGGCTTCGAGCCCGAGCAGTTCAACGAGGTGGTGGTCAGCTACGGCGACCTCCAGAACACCTTCCTCGCCGTGAACACCAACATCGGCGACACGATGTCCGACCCGCAGGCGTCCGCCGAGCTCCGTTCCGCCGCCGCGCTGGGCGCCTACAAGGCCTCCCTCGCCCGGCAGGGCGCGCTGGTCGCCGGCGCCGCCGAGACGGAGTCCAAGTCCTTCGGCTCCCAGAAGACCTTCGACCTCTTCCAGAAGGCCCAGACGAGCGAGCGCAGCCAGCTCGCCCTCCTCAACTCCCTCTCTGGGCTGAACCGCAAGGGCGCCGTCCGCAACGCCCTGGCGTCCGATCAGAGCCAGGTGTTCGACACCATCCGCGAGAAGGCGGCCGACGCGGGTGCCGCAGGCGACCTCGGCTTCGACGGCAAGGTCGTGGTCACGGCCACGGGGACCGTCATCAAGGACCTCCACCAGGTGGAGTCCGATCTGCTCGCCCAGCTCATCACCGACAGCACCGCCGCCCGCGAGAGCGCCGAGCGGGCATCGACCTTGTTCCTCGTCGCCGCCCTGGTGGCCATCGGCGGCGCCGTGTTGGCTGCCCTCTTCCTCGGCCGCCGGATCACCAAGCCGCTGGGCAAGCTGACCGAGGCGGCCGACCGCCTGTCGGGTGAGCAGATGCCCCGCCTCATCGAGACGCTGAAGAACCCCACGGAAGACGAGCTGGGCATGTCGATCGGCGCCATCGCCCCGATCGAGATCGACAGCAACGACGAGATCGGCCAGCTGGCCCGGTCGTTCAACGAGGTCCAGCGAGTGGCCAGCGAGGTCGCCAACGAGCAGGCCCAGCTCCTGCGCAAGGGCATCGGCGAGATGTTCGTGAACCTCGCCCGCCGCAACCAGGCCCTGCTCGACCGCCAGATCGAGTTCATCGACGAGCTCGAGCGCGGCGAGGAGGATCCCGACCAGCTCGACAACCTCTACCGCCTCGACCACCTCGCCACCCGCATGCGCCGCAACGCCGAGTCGCTGCTCGTGCTGGCCGGGGCCGAGCCGCCCCGTCGCCGGGGCCGTCCGGCGCCGCTCGCCAACGTGGTGCGTGCCGCGCTCGCCGAGGTCGAGGACTTCGGCCGCATCGAGCTGCTCTCGTTCGACGAGGTGCTCGTCGCGTCGAACGCCGCGGCCGACTTGGCCCACCTGCTCTCCGAGCTCATGGAGAACGCCACCAACTTCTCGCCGCCCGAGACCCGGGTCGAGGTCGTCGGCCACAAGACCAAGGCCGATGGCTACGTCATCTCGGTGACCGACCACGGCATCGGCATGTCGGCCGAGCAGATCGCCGAGGCCAACGACTCCTTGGCCCGTCCGCCGCTCGTCGGCTTGGCCATGTCCCGCTCGCTCGGCTTCATCGTGGTCGGCCGGCTGGCCTCCCGTCACGGGATCGCGGTGCGCATGATGCCGTCGGCTGCCGGTGGCGTGACCGCGGTGGTCTCGATCCCGCCCGCGCTCGTGGTCGACACGCCAGGAGGCATGAGCGAGCCCCAGCCCGTCGTCGAGGCGCCGGCCCGGCTCAAGCCGGTGCTCGACAGCCCCACGACGGGCCTGGCGCCGCTCACGTTCAACCCGGCCGACACCGGCGCCGAGTCGGCGGCGGACGCACCAGCCGCGGCGCCGGACGCAGCGCCGGTCCCGGGCGCTCCGCCCGCGCCGGTGCCGGCGGGCGACGGTCCCGCCCTCTTCGCTCCGCCGACGCCGTCGGCGCCGGCGGGCAGCGGTTCGGGCGAGCTGGCGGCGTGGCCGGCCGATCCGCCGGCGCCGGTCACGGCTGCCACCGACGAAGCGGCGCTCCCGAGCCGCTCCATCTTCGACACGCCGCCACCGGCCGCCGTCGATCCCGCCCCAGGCGCCGAACCGGCGCCGATGGCCGACGACGAGGTCACGGCGGCCATCGCCGCCCAGGTGGACGAGGCCGTCGGCCCGGCGATGCCCGCGGCGCTGTCGTTCGACGCTCCCGACCCCGAGCGGACTCCGTCGGCCCCGATCCCGCCGTCGGTGGAAGCCGCGGGCGGGCCGCGCCTCGACGGGCCTCCTCCGCAGGCACCACAGAGCAACCGCCCGTTCTTCCTCGAAGATGCCCAGCCGCCGCGAGCGTTCGGCCGCGACACCTCGCCGGAGGCACCGGCCCCGGCCGCCGCTCCCGCGCCGGCCTCCGCCACCCCCCGGCTCTTCGGCGGTCCGACGCAATCCGCGCCGTCCATCCCCCCGGAGGCGCCGGGCAAGCTGCCGGGTCGCAACACCGCGGCCAACGGCGCGGCGCCCGCGCCGTTGGCGTCTCGTCTGCCGGCCCCTCCGGCCCCTCCGGCCGCTCAGGCCGAGGAGGCCCCCGCCCCCGCCACCGGCGAGGCGACGCCCCCGCCCGCTCCGACGCCGGCCCCGGTCGGCGCGGCACCCGCCCCGCCCCCGGCCCCGTCGCCGGCCCCTGCCGAGGGGGCCGCGGCGCCGGCTCCGACGACATCGGCGGGCCTGGCCAAGCGGGTGCCCCGGTCGGCGGGTGCGAGCCGGGCCATCCCCGGGTCCGATGGCGAGCGCGTGGCCTCCGGCTCCCGTCGGTCGCCGGAAGAGATCCGCAAGATGCTGGCCCAGCACTCCGCTGGCCGGCAGCGAGCACGAGTCCAAGAGCCGGTCTCCGCCGGCGCACCCGATGAGAGGGAAACCCATGAGTGATCTGAGCGCAGCCGCCCGGAACGTCAACTGGCTGGTCGAGCACTTCGTCGACCACATCCCGGGCGTCTCCGAAGCGGTCGTGGTGTCGGCCGACGGCCTCCCGATGGCGGTTTCCAAGGGTCTCGACCGTGACGCCGCCGACCGCTTCGCAGCGGTAGCGTCGGGTCTCATCGGACTGGCGTACGGTGCCGCTGGCCGCTTCGGCGGGGGCGCGGTGACGCAGATCATGATCGAGATGGAGAACGCCTTCTTGTTCGTCACGGGCATCAGCGATGGCTCCTGCCTCGCCGTGGTGGCCTCGGCCAACTGCGACGTCGGCCTCATCGGCTACGAGATGGCGGTCCTCGTCGAGCGGGCCGGGGCCGTGCTGACCCCCGAGCTGCGCCAGGAGCTCCAGGGGGCCCTGCCGCGATGAGCCTCGGCGACGCTGGAGACGGTCTGCGGGTGCGCCCGTACGCCATCACCGGCGGTCGCACGCGCGCGGCCACGGAGGTGCCCATCGAGGCGATCGTGTACCGCACGCCCAGCGGGGAGAAGGCGGTGACGTCGCTCTCGCTGGAGCGCCGCCAGATCCTCAACCTGCTTGCAACCCCCCAGTCCGCGGCCGAGATCTCGGCCCGCCTCCGCCTGCCCCTCGGCGTGGCCCGGGTCGTCCTCGGCGACCTGGTCGACGAGGGGTTCGTGGCACTGAACACCCGGTCGGCCTCCGGCCGTCCCGATCTCCGACTCCTCGAAAGGGTCCTCGATGGCCTCCAAGCCCTCTGACATGGTCGTGACCACCGACGAAGCCACCGGTGGCGGCGGCCCCATGCCGGTGAAGATCGTGGTCGCCGGCGGGTTCGCCGTCGGCAAGACGACGTTCATCGGCTCCATCTCCGAGATCGAGCCGCTCACCACCGAGGCCGCCCTGACCAAGGTCAGCGAAGGCGTCGACGACACGTCCAAGGTGTCGACCAAGACCAGCACGACGGTGGCCATGGACTTCGGCCGCATCACGCTCGGCGACGACCTGATCCTCTACCTGTTCGGCACCCCGGGCCAGGACCGGTTCTGGTTCATGTGGGACGAGCTCGTCCGGGGCGCGATCGGCGCCGTCGTCCTCATCGACACGCGGCGGCTCGAGGAGTGCTTCCCGGCGGTCGACTACTTCGAGGAGAACCAGATCCCCTTCGTGGTGGGCATGAACTGCTTCGACGGCCAGACGACGCACTCGCCTGAAGACGTCCGCGAGGCGCTCGCCGTGTCGCCTGACACCCCGGTCCTGCTGATCGACGCCCGGGAGCGCATCTCCACCCGAGACACGCTCCTCGAGCTCGTCCAGCATGCGCTCGTCCGCGCCACGGCGTAGCGCTCCCACCGGGTTCTGGCACCCGGCTGACCTGCGAGAACCCGGTCGCGCCGCGCCGATGGTGTGGCAGGATGGTGACGCCAGAACCCCCCGCTGGCGCACGAGGACCCATCCCATGCAACCGTTTCCCCTCTCCATCATCTCCGAGGTCGTTGATGGCGCGACCCAGCTGCGGCTGACGGGGGAGATCGATCTCTCGTCGGCGCACCTGATGGTGGACTGCATCGACGAGGCCGTCGAAGCCGGGGCGACCACCGTCATCCTCGACTTCGCCGGCGTGACCTTCGTGAACTCCACTGGCCTCGGTGCCATGGTGGCCGCCACCAAACGCCTCCGAGCTGACGGAGGCGACCTGGTCCTGCGTCAGTTCCGCGGGATCCCGGCCAGCGCCTTGTCCACCACCGGCCTCGACCGCTTCTTCACCATCGAGAGCTGACCGACCGAGCGCACGTTCGAGCGCTCAGGGTCCAGCCCAGCCGACGGTCTCGGGGTGGAGGCTCGGCCTCCAGCGGCGCGGCGGCTAGTCGATGTCGGGGTCGGCGGGCTTGTACTCGCGGAGCCGGGGGAGCGTGGGGGCGCCCAGCCGGTCGGCGGCGACCTGGTCGCCCGTCTTGTCGGCTCCGACGGCGGCGGCCACGAGCGGGGCCTCGTCGTCAGCCGGTTCGGGGGCGGGGGCCGCGAACTCGAGCGGACCCACCATCGAGCGGGCCGGGGTCGGCCGGTCGACGACGGCGACAGCGGCGGGCTTGGCCGGGCCGGGTGCCGGGATGAAGTCGGGGCGCTCGTGCTCGTCGACCGGAGCGATGATCTCGGGCACCTCGCCGGCGGTGATGTGGAACGGGTCGATCTCGTGGCGCTCGAGGATGGCCTCGAACTCCTCGCCCGGTACGGGGCGGGACATCACGTAGCCCTGGGCGAGGCGGCAGCCGAGCCGGCGGAGCCACTGCAGCTGCTCGGGCCGCTCGACGCCCTCGGCCACCGTGACCATGCCGAGCGCCTGGGCCATGCCGACGACGTGCTCGACGATGGCCCGGTCCTCGGGGCTCGAGTCGATGCCGTCGATGAAGCTCTTGTCGATCTTGAGCATGTCGAGGCTGAACCGGCGGACGTAGGAGAGCGACGAGTAGCCCGTCCCGAAGTCGTCGAGCGCCAGCTTGACGCCCAGCGCCTTGGCCTGGCGCAGGACGGCCCAGGCCGACGTCACGTCGTGCATGAGGGCGCCCTCGGTGATCTCGAGGTGGATCTGGCCGGCGGCGACACCGGCGCTCTGGAGGGCGCTGGCGACCTTGTCGCCGAAGTCGAGCTGGGCGAGCTGCCGGGCCGACACGTTGATGGTGATGGTGGGGGGCTTCTGGCCGTCGCAGATGGCGGCGACGCGCGCCGCCTCCCGGCACGCCTCCTCGAGCACCCAGGTGCCGACGGGGACGATGAGGCCGGTCTCCTCGAGGATCGGGATGAACTCGGCGGGCGACATGGTGCCCCGGTCGGGCGAGATCCAGCGCAGCAGGGCCTCGGCGCCGACGATCCGGCCGGTGGCCATCTCGACGACCGGCTGGTAGTGCAGGTGGAACTCGCCCGCCTCGAGGGCGTCGCGGATCTGCTCCTCCGCCGTGGCGGGGGTGAGCGTGCCCGTCATCGACCGGTCGAAGACCGTGACGTGGCCTGACCCCTGGGCCTTGGCCTGGTACATGGCCACATCGGCGTCGCGCAGGACGTCTTCGGGCTTGACGCCACGGTGCTCGGCGAGGGCGACGCCGACGCTCGCCGAGATGCGCAGGTGCTCGTCGCCGATGGTGAACGGCTGCTCGATGATCTCGATGACCCGGTTGGCGATCTTCTCGCCTGCCGCCGCGCTGTTGACGTCGGGACAGAGGACGACGAACTCGTCGCCGCCGAAGCGGATGACCCGGTCCTCGGGCCGCAGCATGGTCCGGAGGCGGTCGGCCACGGCGCGCATCAGCCGGTCACCGACCTCGTGGCCGTGGGTGTCGTTGACCTGCTTGAACTTGTCCAGGTCCACGAAGAGCACGGCGGCCTGGCTGTTGCGGCGCTGCGAGGTCTGGATGTCGGCGGCGAGCCAGTCGGCCAGGAGCATGCGGTTGGGCAGCCCGGTCAGGGCATCGTGCAGCGACAGGCGCACCAGCTCCTTGCGGACGCTGATGGCGTCCTTGTAGCGCCGCCGGGCGAAGATCGTCGTGGCCACCGGGACCATGATGAGCAGGGCGAACACGCCGTTGAGGTTCAGGTTCGTCGAGTCGCTGGTCCAGTCGATCACCCGGTCGAACACCCGGGTGAACATGGCCAGCCCGGCGATGACCGCGCACGCGCACGCGAGGACGGCGAGCTCGGTGGCGGCCCGGCGCTCGGGGGCGCCGGTCGGGCCTGACTTGGTGCTGGATCGACGCTTGATGGCCCATACCCCCGGATGACGAGACCCTCTCACCGGTCTCCGACTCGTGCGGTCCTATCGGCAGGGGGTCCACGAGGTTGAGGCGTCGGTCATCAGACGACCTCCAGGCCCGGAGGTGCCCTGGTCAGGCGTCGGTGCCGTCGGTGGGCCACCACCGGCGGAGCCAGCACCGCTCGACGACGGCGTCGAGCAGGAGCGCCAGGACGGCGATCCAGGCGGGGGACTGGGTGGCCTCGAAGTAGGTCGGCCAGTCGAAGCCGGGTGGCAGCTCCTGGAACAGCTGACGGCCGGCCATCCACCCGATCGTGAGGACGAGGAGGGCGGGAGCGCCGATCGTGAGCAGCGGCCGGGACCGGGCGACCCGGAGGGTCACGGCGGCGGCGGCGGTGAGGATGACCGCGCCGACGGGCCCCGTGAAGGCGAACCCGAACGCCAGCGCGCCCAGGGTCGTGCCGATCCAGGCGAACAGGGAGGGAGCCGGACCGGTGTAGCGGCGGATCCGGTCCCAACGCAGCGGGAGCGGCATGCTCGGCCGCTGGTCGAGCGGGATCCACCCCGGCTCGTCGAGCTCGTCGGCAGCCGCGGGGCGCCGGCGGGGCCAGAAGACCAGCGCCAGGGCCAAGGCCACGAAGGCGAGCGAGGCGTAGATCATCGACCAGACGACCTTCTGGGGCGTCCATTCGGCGTGGATGGCGATGTCGGAGCCGGCGGGCACCTTCCAGCCGTTCGCGTAGCCGTTGACGAGCGTGGGCGGGCCGAGGTCCTTCCCGTCGGCGGTGGCGTGCCAACCCAGGTTGTCGCTCTGGCCGAGGACGAGCCAGAAGGGCTCGTCGGCCTTGGGGACGCGGACGTCGACGCTCGTGCGCGTCTCGTGCGTGGTGGCCATCTCCGGCCGAGGGGTCTGGGTGCGGGGGTCGACCAGCGGTCCGCCGCCGAGGTCGGCCTCGCCACCGGCCGCGGAGCGGAGCACCAGCCGATCGAGGTCGAAGCCCGACGAGCGGCCCTCGGCCGTGCGCAGCAGGGTGCTGCCAGCGGGGAGGCCGACGGCTTCGTCGTTGCAGGTCACCAGGTCGATCGGCTTGCCGGCGAGGAGGTCGGCGGAGGTGCCGTGGAGGGAGACGGGCACCGCCTTGCCGTCGATGGTCACGAGGTCGGCGCGGCAGCGGTCGTCGATGCGTTCGGGCGTCTTGGGGGCCTTCAGCCCGTCGATGCCCAGCTCGGCGATGCCCATGGGCATGACCAACGGCCGGTCGGTGAACCAGTCGAGCGTCTTGACCTCGCGGACGGCGTCATCGGACTCCGCCACCGACAGCGTGATCTTCGTGCCGGTCACGGACTTGTCGAGCGTGATCGGAAACGTGTACTGGGCGTTCGGCTCGGCCTGGTCGCCGATGTCCGGGAGGGTGATGGTCTGGACCCGCTTGCCGTCGACGTCGAGGTACAGCTTCCGGGGCACGGAGTGGCGGCCGTCGTTGAGGACGGTCAGGTTCATCGAGCCGAAGGTGATCGGGTCGGCGACGTCGTAGCTGACGTACTCCTGCTGCTGGGCGAGGAAGCCGGGGGAGTACCAGGTGCTGGGGTCGCCGTCGATGGCGTTCATCGCCCGGTTGGACAGGCCGCCCGGCATGCGCCGGTTGGAGGTGGCGGTCACGCCGCCGTGGTCGGCGTCGGGGAGCCCGAGCGCCTCGTCGACCACCGGATCGGCGGCGGCGTTGGCCAGGCGCACCTGCCCGACCAGCTGGAAGTCGCGAGCTGCTGGCAGCGAGAAGGTGCGGGCCATCGACGGCTCCGGGTCCGAGCGGACGGCCACGGTCCCGGCGACGCGCTGGCGGGTCAAGACGATCGCGAGCCGGTTGTCGATCGACGCCTTGCCGGCGGTGTCGAGGAGGTCCTTCGGCAGGCGGATCACGTCGTCGGCGAGCGGGCGGTCGCCGGACTCGTCGATGACCCCCACCTCGGCGAACCCGACCGGGCTGATCCCGTCGTAGCGGCGCAGCTCACCGGGGTCGGTCTCGGTGATCTCGATGTCCATGGTCGAAAACGACTGCTTCGGGAAGTCGACCCGCTGGCCCTCGCTCTTCGGGTCGGTGCTGCGCGACGCCTCGCCGAGGTCCACCGTGAAGGGCTCGCCGCCGTCGAGGCTGACCTCGACCTGCGTGATGAACCGGTTCCGGACGCCGCCGATGGCCTGGAGGAGGGTCAGGTGGTCGGTGGTGACCGGGTCGCGGTACCGGAGCCGGAGCGTCTCGCCCGTCGCGGAGCTGAATCCGCCGATCCGCCAGGCCGTGCCGTGGTCGCCGTCGACCGCGTTGGCGGGGTCGTCCTCGGGGGTGAGCGAGACCGAGTTGCCGTAGCCGGTGGCTTCGGCCCACACCCCGCCCTGCACGTCGGTGACGGTGGAGGAGTCGTCGCCGGCGCTGGGGAAGAGCTCGAGGCGCTGGTCCTTCGGGTCGGCCTTGACGGGCTCTTGGCCCGGTCGCTCGGTCACGCCGGTGTTGTCGCGGACCGTGCCCCAGCGGCGGGCCTCCCGGCGGTTGGTGTCGGTGAGCACGAGCACGGCGTCGTCGTCGAGCTTCGAGCGCAGGGCGGCGGGGTCGCCCGCGAACGTGCCGGAGTAGAAGAGCAGCTCGTGGCCGGTGACCAACCCCGACGCGGCCAGGTCCACGATGCCCTCGCCGTCGCCCGCCAGGATGATCGGCTGGTCGACCGGCGCGGTGCGGACGATCTTCTCCGGGTCCTTCACCGAGACGATGGCGACCTGGGGCGGATCCTCGGCGTCGGGATCGGTGAGGAGCTCCTGCTCGTCGATGAGCGGCAGGTTGGGCCGGGCCTGGTTGCGGGCCGTGCCGCCGAAGCCGATGGGCTTGCCCAGGTCCGGCGCCGCCTGGATCGTGGCCCACAGCCGCCGGGGACGAGGCGTGTTGTACCGCTCGTACGTGAGGTCGGAGCGCACCGAGATGTCGCCCACGCCCATGAACCGTGCCATCGGGGCGAAGGAGCCAGGCTCGGCCACCTGCTCCTGCAGCCGGCGGTCGACGGCGTTCAGCACGTTCGCCGAGGGGGGCGAACCGTACGGGATGAGCTCTCGGGCGACGTAGGGCCGATCCATGAGCCCGGGGGTGATCGGATCGACGGTGGTGCCCCAGCGGTACGACGCGAAGTCCTCGCCCGGGATCTCCAGCACCCGGGTGCCGTCGTCGCGTGCGTCCATGGCGGCGGCGGCTTCCACCCAGTAGTCGGGGATGTCCTCGGCGCGGTCGAGGTTGCTGTCGACCATCTGGCCCCGCCACAGCGGCGGCAGGCTGAGGATCGCCAAGACGACGACACCGGCGGTGAGCGGGCGGGCCCAGCGCTCGTGGCCGCGCGAGACCGCCGAGACGAGCGACCCGACGAACACGGCCATGGCGAGCACGACCAGGGGTGCGGCGCGGGGAAGGCTCCGCATGGCCAGACCGGCGTCGGACTCGAGGAACGCCTTGACCGCCGAGCCCGCTGGCGACGGGTCGTCCCACGGGTGAGCGCCGACCGCGAGGAAGAGGCCGACGACCATGAGCAGGAGGAAGAAGGTCCGCTCCCGGAAGCGGGTGACCGACGCGCCGATGAGCCCCAGGACCGGCAGGACGTAGGTCAGCAGCAAGATGTCGACCCGCTGCGTGTAGGAGCGAGAGGGCGCGATCCACGGCCCGAAGCGGTCCTCGCCGTAGAAGAACCAGTAGCCGAGGCCCCGCAGCACCTCGAGCGACAGCGAGGCGGTGGCCACCGTCTCCGCCGTCTCCGTGTACCGGAGGATGTCGATCCCGTAGCCGCCCTGGGCCCAGAGCCCGGCGAGCCACCACAGCGAGCAGCCCACCGTCATGACGCCGATGCGCCCGATGGTCTTGGCGGCGTCGCGCAGGCGCGCCTCGCGGGTGATGATCACCTCGTGGGCGATCCAGAGGACGGGGCCGACGCCCGCGAGGATGAGCGCGGTCGCGTTGACGCTCCCGATGGTGGCCACGACCAGCCCGAAGAGCGCGGGGTACCGCCAGCCTCCCTTGCGGAGCGAGAGGACGGCGAGGCCGATCATCCACGGCAGCCCGGCGTAGGGGAGCAGGATCACCGAGAGGCGAGCCGCCAGCGAGAGCACGTAGGGCGTCAGGGCGTAGACGAAGGTGGCCGCGGTGACGTGCGGGCCCTCCTGGCCGAGGGCCTTGAGCATGAACCGCACGCCGACGCCGGCGGCGAAGAGGATCGTCCCGAGCCACAGGCGCTGGGCGACCCAGTCGGGCATGCCCAACACGTCGGCGAACCAGTACCAGGGCCCGATCGGCCACAGGTAGCCGATGTTCTGGTGGGTGACCGTGCCCATCCCGATGTTGGGGTCCCACATGCTGGTGGCCCGCCCGAGCATGCGCCCGGGATCGAGGTAGAGGTACGTCTTGGTGTCCGCGCCGACGCGTCCTGGCTTGGTGAGCAGCAGCGGGACGTAGATCGTGACGGCCAGGATCGCCGTGGGCAGCGCCTCCCGGAGGCGCTGCCGGAGCGCCGGCCTCAACCCGTCGCGCCAGGGCGCCGGAGCCCGGGCCGGCCCAGCGCCTCGTCGACCAGGATCTCCATGATCTTGGTGGCGGTGGCGTCCCAGGTGAAGTGGCCGGCGTGCTGGAGCGCACCGGCGGTGAGGCGCTCGCGCAGCGGCGCGTCGGTGGCGATGCGGGCGATCTGGCGGGCCAGGTCGGCCGGGTCGTCGGCGAGGAGGCCGCTCGTGCCCTCGGCGAGGGCGTCGACGTGGCCGGGGATGCGCGTGGCGACGGCCGGGGTGCCACAGGCGGCGGCCTCGGTCAGCGTCATGCCCCAGCCCTCCCGGACCGAGGCGGAGGCGACCGCCCAGGCGGACTGGTAGATCGAGACGAGCTCCTCGTCGCTGACGCGGCCGGCGAAGGTGACGAACGAGCCGGCGTCGAGCTCCTCGACCAGGGCTTCGAGCTCCGAGCGGTCCGGGCCGGTGCCGACGAGGGTCAGCTGCAGCTCGGGAGCGGAGCGGCGGGCGTCGACGACGGCGCGGATCAGGCGGTCGAACCGCTTGACCGGGACGAGCCGGCCGACGCCGACGACGAGCGGCGTGGCGCTGCGGGTGCCGCCGGGGCGGAAGTGGGCGTCCACGCCGGGGGGGACGATCTCGACCAGTTCGTCCTTGAAGCCGATCTCGAGCATCTCCTCCTTCGACGAGGGGGAGAGGGTGACCATGCGCGACCCGCGGTAGAGGCGAGGGGCGACCTGGCGTTCGAGCGTGTCGCCCATGCGGGCCAGGTTGGGCGGCAGGACCATCCTCCACATGTCGGCGTGGACGTGGTGGAGGAAGACGACCCGGGGACCGGTGGCCCACAGCGGCGAGAAGAACGGCATGCCGTTCCAGATCTCGACGAGGGCGTCGCGCTTGCCGTAGCGGTGGGCGGCCTCGCTGGCCGCGGCCCGGGGGAAGACCAGGTAGCGGCCGGCCTTGCGGATGACCTGGTAGCCGTCTCGCTTGGCCTTGGGCGGGTGGCCCTGGGCGTACGAGGTGCGCAGGACGACCTCGATGCCGGCTTCGGACCAGAGGCGCGCCACCTCCGCGGCGTGGACCTCGGATCCGCCCGCCTCGACGTCGTCGAGGTCACGCCAGGCGAGCATGTGGATGCGTCGGATACCCGCCGCGGCGGCGAGGTCTCCGAGCTTCTGGCGGGGATCGGGGGTGTCGGTCACGGTGCTGGGGTTGCGGAGCGAGGAGAGGGACTGAAGTACGATGCTCGCCGGTCGATGCCCTCGATGGGCACGGAGGCACCCTAGTGCCGGCCCACGCCCTGCTACCTCTCACCAGGTCGCGAACCCGCCCGGAGGCTTCCCCATGTCCACGTCGCCCGCCACCACCTTCGCCGAGGTCCAGGTGGCCGTCGCCGATGTCGAGGGGTGGATGACCCCGGGCCAGGCCCGTCGGCTGTGGACCTGCGCCCGCACGGTGCGCCCGGGCCGGACCATCGTCGAGATCGGGTCGTTCCGCGGCCGGTCGATGGTGGTCTTGGCCTCGGCGGCGGAGCCGGGCGTCGAGCTCGTCGCCATCGACCCGCACGCCGGCAACGACCGCGGCCCCCACGAGTTCGAGGGGTTCGAGGAGCAGGCGTCGGAGGACCACGACGTGTTCAACGCCAACCTCGAGGCGGCGGGCGTCCGCGCCAAGGTGCGCCACGTCCGCAAGTTCTCGCACGACGCCCTCGTCGACGTCCCCGGCGAGATCGACCTGCTGTACATCGACGGTGCGCACCGCTTCAAGCCGGCGCTCGACGACATCAAGCGCTGGA
>Ga0182745_1000462_pt1 | contig 46017 bp, 41 predicted proteins | sample eDN3rd30CKraftBY_FD_128523 | JGI IMG/M metagenome (GOLD analysis project Ga0182745, IMG submission 128523) | Enriched backyard soil microbial communities from Emeryville, California, USA - eDNA 3rd pass 30_C Kraft BY (version 2) (version 2) | ecosystem: Environmental > Terrestrial > Soil >...
GCCCGAGTCGATGGGCGCCATCACCATGCCGGTGCGCGAGAAGCTCGACAACCTGGTGTTCGTGATCAACTGCAACTTGCAGCGGCTGGACGGTCCGGTGCGCGGCAACGGCAAGATCATCCAGGAACTGGAAGCGGCGTTTCTCGGCGCCGGCTGGAACGTGATCAAGGTGGTATGGGGCTCGCGCTGGGATCCCCTGCTGGCGCGCGACACCAAGGGCCTGCTGCGCCGGGTCATGGAAGAGTGCGTCGACGGCGAGTACCAGAACTTCAAGGCCAAGGGCGGCAAGTACACGCGCGAAAACTTTTTCGGCAAGTACCCGGAACTGCTCGAAATGGTCGCCAACCTGTCGGATGACGACATCTGGCGCCTGAACCGCGGCGGCCACGACTACAAGAAGGTCTGGAACGCTTACAACGCGGCCACGCACCACAAGGGTCAGCCCACTGTGATCCTGGCCAAGACCGTCAAGGGCTTCCTGATGGGGCGCTGGGGTGAAAGCCTGAACCCCACCCACCAGCAGAAGAAGCTCGACGACGAGGCGCTGAAAGAATTCAGCAAGCGCATTTTCATCGACGCCACCGACGAGGAAGTGGCCAAGGCGTCGTTCAAGAAGCCGGCGGCGGACGGACCGGAAATGAAGTATCTGCGCGAGCGCCGCGAACGGCTCGGCGGATATCTGCCGCAGCGCCATCACGCCGCGCCGGCTTTGCAGGTACCGCCGCTGGAAGCGTTCGATACGCTGCTGCAGTCTTCGGGAGATCGCGAGATTTCCACCACCATGGCGCTGGTGCGAATCCTGCAGGTCCTGGTCAAGGACAAGCACATGGGCCCGCACATCGTGCCCATCATTCCCGACGAGGCCCGCACCTTCGGCATGGAGGGCATGTTCCGCCAGATCGGTATTTATTCGTCCATGGGGCAGTTGTATACGCCGCAGGACTCCGACCAGCTCATGTTCTACAAGGAAGACAAGAAGGGCCAGATCCTGGAAGAGGGCATCAACGAGGGCGGCGCGCTGGCCTCGTTCATCGCCGCCGGCACGGCCTATGCCAACAACAACGTGAACATGGTGCCGTTCTACATTTTCTATTCCATGTTCGGGTTTCAGCGCGTCGGCGATTTCATCTGGGCCGCCGGTGACAGCCAGGCGCGAGGCTTCCTGGTCGGCGGTACCGCCGGCCGCACGACCCTGGCGGGCGAGGGACTGCAGCACCAGGACGGTCACAGCCACCTCTTGTCCTCCACGGTGCCGAACTGCGTCTCCTACGACCCCACGTTCGCTTACGAGTTGGCCGTGATCGTCCAGGATGGCCTGCGTCGCATGTATGCCGAACGGGAAGACATTTTCTATTACATCACCTGCATGAACGAGAACTACCTGCACCCGGCCATGCCGGAGGGCGCGCAGGCGGGCATCCTGAAGGGTATGTATCTGCTCAAGGAAGGCGGTCGTGGCAAGGTGCGGGTGAACCTGATCGGTGCCGGCACCATCCTGCGTGAAGTGATGAAGGCGGCGGAGATCCTGGAGAGCGATTACGGCGTACCGGCCGACATTTTCAGTGCGCCAAGCTTCTCTGAACTGCGCCGTGAGGCGTTGGATGTCGAACGCCGCAACGGCCTGCATCCCGACCAGCCGGCGCAGCAGCCTTACGTGCGCCAGTGCCTGGGCGAGCGCAAGGGGCCGTTCATCGCCGCCAGCGACTACATGAAGATAATTCCCGACCAGATCCGGCAGTGGGTGCCGGGGCGTTACGTCGTTCTGGGCACCGACGGCTACGGCCGCAGCGACTCGCGCGCGCAATTGCGTCATCACTTCGAAGTGGATGCCGCCCACATCGTGGTGGCTTCGCTCAAGGCGCTGGCCGACGACGGCAAGCTCGATATGGCCACCGTCAAGGCCTGCATGAAGAAATTCAATATCGACCCGGACAAGCCGAACCCGGTCACCCAGTAAGCCGTTCTCATCTAGTTCAGCCAATTCGCATGCCACAAGACATACTCGTTCCCGATCTGGGTGATTTTCACGACGTCGAAGTCATCGAGGTGCTGGTCAAGCCGGGCGATCAGATCGAGATCGATACGCCGCTGCTGACGCTGGAGACCGAAAAGGCCACCATGGATGTGCCGTCCACCGCGGCGGGCGTGGTGCAGACGCTGAACGTCAAGAAGGGCGATCGCATCTCCAAGGGCAGTGTCATCCTGAAGCTTGCAGCTGGCGGCGCAACGGCGGCCCCGGCTGCATCCAAGGAGGCGGCCGCGCAGGAAAAGGCGCCGGAGTCCGCCACTGCGGTGAGCCCTGCGACGAAGTCGGCTACGCCCGCTCAGCCTGCCGCATCGGCACCCGCCGATGGCGCCGCTGCGGCCAGTGCCCCTGCCGCATCGCCGGCAGCGGCTCCGACCGATGTTGCACCGTCCACGGCTCCAGCCAGCGGGGCCGGCATGGCGGTTATCGATGAAACCGCGTTTGCACGCGCCTACGCCAGCCCTTCGGTACGCCGCCTGGCGCGAGAGCTGGGTGTGGATCTCGGGCGGGTGAAGGGCAGTGGATTGAAGGGGCGCATCACGCCCGAGGATGTGAAAACCTGGGTCAAGCAGGCATTGACCTCGGGCGCGGCCGGTGCTGGCGGCGGTGCGCTGCCCAAGGTCCCGGAAGTCGATTTCGCCAAGTTCGGCGCCATCGAAGTCAAACCGCTGGGCCGTATCCAGAAGATTTCCGGGCCACGCCTGCAGGCCAGCTGGCTCAACGTGCCGCATGTGTGGCAGATGGACGAGGCCGACATCACCGAACTGGAGGAGCGTCGCAAACAGCTCAAGGACACGGCGGCGCAGGAGGGCATCAAGCTCACGCCGCTGGCGTTCATCCTGCGGGCTTGCGTGCTCGCGTTGCAGCAGTTCCCAACCGTCAACAGTTCGTTGGATCCCGGCGCTCAGAACCTGGTGCTCAAAAAGTACATCCATCTCGGCTTTGCCGCCGACACGCCCAATGGGCTGGTGGTACCCGTGATCCGTGATGCGGACCGCAAGGACATCTACGAAATCGCGCGTGACCTGGGCACGCTGTCAGCCAAGGCTCGTGACGGCAAGTTGAGCGCCGCGGAAATGCAAGGCGCCAGCTTCACGGTGTCGAGTCTTGGCGGCATCGGCGGCACTTCGTTCACGCCCATCATCAACGCTCCCGAAGTTGCGATTCTCGGCGTGGCGCGTTCCTCCATGAAACCCGTCTATCAGGACGGACAATTCGTGCCGCGGCTCATTCTGCCATTTACGTTTGCATATGATCACCGTGTCATCGATGGCGCTGCCGGTGCGCGTTTCACCACGTTCCTGGCGGAGAAGCTCGCCGATGCACGTGGCTTGCTCGAGGCGGTGCCGTAATGACCACAGAGGTTCGGGTTCCTGACCTGGGTGATTTCAAGGACGTCGAAGTCATCGACGTACTGGTCAAGGCCGGCGATACCGTCGAGCTCGAGACGCCGTTGCTCACCCTGGAGACCGAGAAGGCCACCATGGACGTGCCGTCGTCGGCCGCGGGAGTGGTCGCGTCGGTGGCCGTGAAGAAAGGCGACCGGGTCTCGAAGGGCAGTGTGGTGCTGACGTTGGAGGCGGGCGATGCATCAGCCGCTGCAGCCAAGTCGAGCCCCGCCAGCGTTCCAGATGGAACGTCTTCCGCACCCGAAAGCGTTCCACCTGGAACGTCGCAACCACCCGCCGCGGCAGCTCCTGCCTCAGCCCAAGCCAAGACATCGTCCGTGCCGGCTACTGCGAATGACTCCGCGACCAATGACGCGGGCTCAACATCAGCGGCGTCGGTGGCTCCTGGCTTGCTGCCGGGCGCACATTCCTACGAGTTCGACCTGGTTGTGCTCGGCGCAGGCCCCGGCGGTTATACCGCGGCATTCCGCGCTGCCGACCTGGGCATGAAGGTCGCGCTGATCGAGCGCTGGCCCAGTCTCGGTGGGGTTTGCTTGAATGTGGGCTGCATTCCTTCCAAGGCGCTGCTGCACGCCGCCAAGGTGATCGAAGAAGCGGAGGACATGCGCGTGGCGGGCATCGACTTCGGCGCGCCGAAGGTGGATGCCGGCAAACTGCGTGACTGGAAGAACAAGGTGGTTGGACGCCTGACGGGCGGCCTGGCCATGATGGCCAAGCAGCGCAAAGTCACGCTCATCGCCGGCACTGCCAAATTCACCTCGCCCCATGAGGTCGAAGTGGACGGCAACGTGCAAACCCCCAGTGGCGCTCCAGCGGCCGCCAAAGATGCAGCCGCGAAATCGCGCCGCGTATCGTTCGCTCAATGCATCATCGCCGCCGGTTCCGAGTCCATCAAGCTGCCGGGACTGCCCGACGATCCACGCATCATCGATTCCACCGGCGCATTGGAGCTGGAGCTGCCGAAGCGGCTGCTGGTGGTGGGCGGCGGTATCATCGGCCTCGAAATGGCCACGGTGTACGCGGCGCTGGGCGTCAAAGTCAGTGTGGTCGAGTTGACCGACGGACTCATTCCCGGCTGTGACCGCGACCTGGTGCGCCCGCTGGAAAAACGCATCGCCAAGCGCTACCACCAGATCCTGGTGAAAACCAAGGTTACCGGGATCGAGGCGCAAAAAGCGGGCCTGCGAGTCACCTTCGAGGGCGAGCAGGCGCCGGAGCCGCAGCTGTATGACAAGGTGCTGGTGGCGGTGGGCCGCAGCCCGAACGGTAAACGCATCGGCGCGGAAGCGGCCGGCGTGACCGTGAACGAACGAGACTTCATTCCGGTGGATCGTCAGATGCGTACCAACGTGCCGCATATCTTTGCGATCGGCGATGTCGTCGGGCAGCCCATGCTGGCCCACAAGGCTTCGCACGAGGGCAAGCTGGCGGCTGAGGTGGCGCATGGCGAAAAGCGGGCCTTCGATGCACGCGTGATCCCGTCGGTGGCCTATACCGATCCCGAGATCGCATGGGTCGGTCTCACCGAAACCGAGGCCAAAGCCAAGAACATCGAATTCGAGAAGGCCAGTTTCCCCTGGGCCGCCAACGCCCGTTCGCTGACCCTGGGGCGCGACGAAGGCATGACCAAGCTGCTGTTCGACAAGCAGACCCACCGTGTGATCGGCGCCGGCATCGTCGGACCCAACGCGGGTGACCTGATCTCCGAGGCGGCGCTGGCCATCGAGATGGGCGCGGATGCCGCCGACATCGGTTTGACCATCCACCCGCATCCCACTTTGTCGGAGACCGTCGCATTCGCCGCCGAAGCGTTCGAGGGCACGCTCACCGACCTGTATCTGCCGAAGAAGAAGTAATCACGGCAGGGGTTGGGCGTGCTTCGGCTAGGGTGATGCCGAGGCACAGGCTATCATCGGTATCTTTCGACCGAGGGTGAGCGCATGTCTGGCACCGTGAACAGAAGCTGGCGGACGATGTTTGCTTTGGCCGTGACCCTGGCTGCCACTGCGGCGGCCGTGGCGACGGCACGCGCCGACTCCGCGGAGCTCGATCTGGTCCTGCGGCATGGCACCGTGATCGACGGTTCCGGCGCACCGCGGCGGGTCGCGGACGTCGGCGTCATCGGCGGGCGAATCGCCGCCGTGGGAGATCTATCCAAACGAAGTGCCAAGATCGAGATCGACGCGACCGGGCTGTACGTCACTCCAGGGTTCGTCAACATTCACAGTCACGCCACGCTCGAGGGGCTGGCCCGGGCCGAGAACATGCTCACCCAGGGGGTGACGACCGAGATCGTGAATGCCGACGGGAGTGGACCGCTGTCGCTCGGCGAGCAAATGGATGCGTTCGGCAAGGCCGGCCTCGCGATCAACGTGGGTGGCTACATCGGCTTCAACAGCGTCTGGGCCGCTGTCATGGGTGACACCAATCATCGAGCCCGTCCCGAGGACATCGCGAGGATGCGCGGCCTGGTCACCGCGGGACTGGAGGCTGGCGCCTGGGGCGTCTCCGCCGGACTGGACTACAAGCCCGCCTACTATGCGACGACCGAGGAGGTCATCAAGGTAGTGGAGGCCGCGCGGGGCTGGTCCACGAATTTCACCAACCACGACCGCCTCACTCCCGAGAATCATCTCAGCTCGGTCGCGGCCGCCGGCGAGACGCTGCAAATCGGCGCCGCCACGGGAACTCTGCCAGTGGTCACTCACATGAAGGCGCAGGGGCGTGACAACGGGCGGGCGGGTGACATCATCGCGCTGATGGATGGGGAGCGGATTCCCGCGGTGGGGGATGTCTATCCCTACCTGGCCGGGATGACCGCCCTGCGCGCGTTCTTCATTCCGGGCTGGGCCCAGGAAGGAGGGCGCGCGGCAATGCTGAAGCGCTTCGCCGATCCGGGCCTTCGCAAGCGTATCGCCGCGGAGGCGGACAAATTGATTGCGGCGCGCATCGCCGGCGGAATGGACGGGATCCGGCTCATCGAGAAGGGGCGACGCCTGGGTGAGGTGGCGCGGGAGCTGGGCGTGGGGCCCGGCGAGGCCGTCATACACGTCCTTGAAGAATCGGATACCCCAATGATCGCCGATTTTGGCATCGAGAAGGATTTGGAGGTCTTCCTGCGTGCGCCGCGGGTCGCTATTTCGTGCGATTGCGGTGCCAGCACCGAGACGCGCACCCACCCGCGGGTCTATGGAACATTTCCGCGGGTACTCGGCCGCTATGTGCGGGAGCGCGGCGTGCTGACCTGGGAGGAGGCGATACGAAAGATGACGAGCCTGCCGGCCCATATCATTGGCGCACACGATCGGGGTCGGCTCGAAGCGAACCTGACCGCGGATATCACCGTATTCGACCCCAAGACGGTCATCGATCATGCGACCTATGAACAGCCGGCGCTGCCCTCGGAAGGCATTCGGTATGTCATCGTCAATGGCCAGGTGGCGCTGGACCATGGCAAGACGACTGGCATCCAGGCCGGCAAGGCCCTGCGCCGCAGCCGCGACGGGGGAGACGGACGGCACTGAGCAGGCCCACCGGCATTATGGTCAATCCGTGCCCCGACTGGTCTTTCGGCTTAGCGCACGCGCGCTGCCCCTTGAGCTAGAATCCGGCCGCTATCGATCAACCACCTGGGGAGGCCACTGTGGAGCTGAACAAACTGCTGGCGCGGGTCAAAGCCATACTGCTCACACCCAAGACCGAATGGCCGGTCATCGCCGGGGAGCCGGCCACCATCGGCGCTCTGTACAAGAACTACATCCTGATCCTGGCGGCCATTCCGGCCGTGTTCGCGTTCCTGAAATTGAGCGTGATCGGTATCAACATCCCGTTCGGCGGCACGGTGCGCATCGGAATCGGTGCGGGCCTGAGCCAGCTGGTGCTGGGGTATGTGCTGACGCTGGTGATGATCTATGTGCTGGCGCTGATCATCGACGCCCTGGCGCCTACGTTCGGTGGCCAGAAGGATCAGCTGCAGGCGTTCAAGACCGCGACCTATTCGTATACCGCGAGCTGGATCGCGGGTATCGCGCATATCCTGCCGGGACTGGGCGGGCTGATCGTGATCCTCGCGGGGCTGTATGGCATTTATCTGCTGTACCTGGGGTTGCCGCACACCATGAAATGTCCACAGGACAAGGCGGCCGGCTACACCGTGGTGACCGTCATCGCCGCGATCGTCATGGGAGTGGTGGTGGGCATGCTGACCTCGGCCCTGGGTGGTACGCACCTGGGTGCGTTCACCACGTCCAGCAACAACGAGGTGGTGCTCGACAAGGACAGCCCGCTGGGCAAGCTTCAGGAATACGGCAAGCAAATGGAACAGGCCGGCAAGAAGCTCGAGGCCGCCCAGCAGTCGGGCGATCGGGATGCCCACGCCGCGGCCATGAAAGATGCCATGGGTGCGGCTTTCGGCGGTGGCGCCGCGGTGGAGGCCCTGGCCCCGGATCGTCTCAAGCCGTTCGTGCCGGATACGCTGGCCGGCCTGCCGCGCACCGATATTTCGGTGGAGCGCAACCAGGCCATGGGGATGCAGATCGCGGAAGCCAAGGCGACGTATGCGGATGATTCGGGCCGTTCGGTACAGTTGGAGATCACCGATACCGGCAGCGCCAAGGGCCTGCTCGGCCTGGCCGGTATGGCCGGCGTCGAGGGCGAGAAGCAGACCGCCAACGGTTATGAGAAAACCTATCGCGACGCTGGCCGCCTGGTCCATGAGGAATGGGACGGCACGCAGGGGAAGTACTCCGTGGTGGTCGGTGAGCGTTTCACGGTCGAGGTGAACGGCGAGGCGAACAGCCTCGATGAGTTGAAGGCCGCCGCGGCCGGGCTCGATTTGAACGGCCTGGAAGCCCTCAAGAACGAGGGTGTCAAACATCAGTAGGGCGGGCGTCGGCAAGGCAGACATTCTGGTTCGCAACTCCGGTTTCAAATGGGTCATCCTGCTGATTGCCACCCTGGCGCAGGCGAGCGCCTGCTTCTTCGTCCAGGGCTTGGGGGCCATCGCCGCGTTCATTCAGGACGACCTGCAACTGAGCGCGCTGCAAATCGGGCTGTTGATGTCCGCCGCGCAATTGCTGCCACTGGCCGGGCTGATCGTGGCGGGCGAATTGCTGGATCGGTTCGGTGAACGCTTCGTGGTGGGATGCGGCGGCCTGCTGGTCGGCCTGGCGCTGTCGAGCGCGATGTTCGTCCATGGCTACCTGCCGATTCTCGGCGTCCTGTTGATCGTCGGGGCCGTGTACAGCACGGCGCAGCCCGGGGGCAGCAAGGCAGTCTCCAGCTGGTTCTCGAGCCGGCAGCGAGGCCTCGCGATGGGTATCCGTCAGGCTGGATTGCCGTTGGGCGGCGCGCTGTCGGCGGCGATACTGCCTTACGTCGCGCTTGCCTGGGGTTGGCAAGCTGCCTTCCTCGTCGGTGGCGCCGCAGCTGCGCTGGGCGCACTGATCTTCATTACCGTCTACCGGGATCCTCCCGACAAGGTGTCCACCGCGGCACCGGGTCGCAAGTTCGCGCTGCGCGAGGAGTTGTCGGCCCGGCTGGCCATGTTGCGCGAGCCTGCGATGAAGAACATCGTGCTCTCGGGCGTCAGCCTGGTGTCGATCCAGTATGGATTTCTGATGTTCGCCGTGCTGCATCTGCACGACACCATCGGCCTGCCGGTCACTCAGGCGGCCTCGCTGCTGTTCCTGGCCCAGATGGCGGGCGCGGTGGGGCGTGTCCTGCTGGCCGCGTGGAGTGATCACAGCCGTGGCGGCCGCTACTTGCCGGTGCTGATCTCGCTGGTGGCTATCCTTCCGGGTCTGCTCGTCCTGGCCTGGATGCCCGTGCACGCTCCGCTTTTGCTGGGGGCGTTGATGGTCTGGCTCGGTTTCTTCGGCTTCGGCTGGTATGGTCCCTGGGTGACCTATGTCGCCGAGGCGGCGCCGGTCGGCAAGACCGGCTTTGCGCTCGGGCTGGCCATGGCCGTGAATCAGATCGCCATCGTGCTGGTGCCGCCGGCCCTGGGAGCGCTCAAGGACCTGACCCGCAGCTATCTGCCGGGGTTCGGCATCTTGATCGCCATGGGTGTGGGGGCGTTGTTGCTCACTCGCCAGAGCGCATGCAGTGCAATGCGCCAGAATCCCGAACTGCCATAGCCAATGCTGCTGTTGCCATGAACTCACCCCAAATGATGCGATTGATCGATGTGCCGGCGCCGGGCGGACCGGAGGCGCTGGTGCTGGCGCAGCGGCCGGTGCCGTGTCCAGGCGAGGACGAGGTGCTGATCAAGGTGGCGGCGGCCGGCCTGAATCGCGCCGACCTGTTGCAGCGTCGCGGTCAGTACCCATCGCCACCGGGCGCACCGTCGAATCCGGGGCTCGAGGTTGCGGGCACGGTGGTCGAGGTCGGGCGCGAGGTGCGTGAATTCAAGACTGGCGATGCGGTTTGTGCCTTGCTGCAAGGCGGCGGTTATTCCGAATATTGCGTCGTGAACGCCGCGCAGGTGCTGACGGTGCCAGGGTCGCTCAGCATGGTCGAGGCCGCCTCACTGCCGGAGGCGTATTTCACGGTGTGGAGCAACGTGTTCGGGTTCGGGCGTCTGCAGCCGGGTGAGCGGTTGCTGGTGCATGGCGGTGCCAGCGGCATTGGCGTGACGGCGATCCAACTCGCGACGGCGCTCGACAGCATCGTGTACGCCACGGCCGGCAGCGATGAAAAATGCCGGTTCTGTGAGCAGCTGGGCGCGCAGCATGCCATCAATTACCAGGCGCAGGATTTCGTGAGCGAGATTGCAACGGCGACACATCGCAATGGTGTCAACGTGGTGCTCGACATGGTGGGCGGCAGTTATCTGGCGCGCAATCTGCAAGTGCTGGCGCCGGACGGACGCCTGGTCATGATTGCCACGCAAGGAGGCCTGAAGGGCGAAGTCGATGTGCTGCGCGTCATGCAGCACCGGCTCACCATCACCGGCTCGACCTTGCGGCCTCGTCCGGTGGAGTTCAAGCGCCAGATCAAGGACCAGCTGTTGCAGCACGCCTGGCCGCTGCTGGCCAATGGCAAGCTCAAGCCGGTGGTCGACAAGGTGTTCGGGTTCGAGCAGGCCGCCCAGGCGCATGCCTACATGGAGAACGGCGCCCACCAGGGCAAGATCATCCTTGAATTGGCGTAGTTCACCTTAAGTCTTCATCAGTCACGGCAGGGCCGTGAACCAGGTCGCAGTATTTCAGCTCGACCGCAACCTTGAACCAGGGTTGTCATCCGTTCTTCGGCCACCAGCCCAGGTTTAGTGCTCAAGTTGCGCTCGCGTCGGGCCGTAATCATGGCAACGGCATGAACCGACGCCGGGCTTCTGCGCCTGCGTCCCGCCGTATTCCACGACAAGATGGCCGCTGAGGGCATGATGATCAAACACGGGCAGCTGACTGCCGCCACCGCGGGCACGGTGAGTCTCAAGGGCATGTTGATGGTGTTGCTGGTGCTGGTCGGCATCGGCGTCGCGGCGCTGGCGCTGGCGATTCGCTATTACGGAGCGTCCACGCGAGCGGTCGCGGCCGCGGATCAGTTGCGCTACGACTCCTACCTCCTGGCGGATGAGATGCGCCAGAGCTCCGACGACCTGACGAGGCTGGCGCGTACCTATGTCGTTACCGGCGATCCCCGCTGGGAACGGCAGTACCAGGAAGTGGTGGATATTCGCAGCGGCAAGGCGCCCAGACCGGCGCAATACCATCGCATCTATTGGGATTTCCGGGCCGCCGAACAGGACCCTGGCCGCGGCATGGGGCCGGCGGTGGCGCTAGATGAATTGATGCGGCGCGCCGGGTTCACCAAGGAGGAATTCGCCAAGCTCGGGGAGGCACAGGCGCTTTCCACCGAACTGGTGCGTATCGAGACCGTGGCGATGAACATGGTCAAGGGTCTGTATGACGACGGCCAGGGCGGGTTCACCCGCAAGGACAAACCCGATCAGGTCGCCGCCATCGCGATGATGCACGACGCCAAGTACCACGCCTTCAAAGCCCGCATCATGAAGCCGGTGGATGAGTTTTTTACCCTGCTCGATCAGCGGACCCAGCACGCCGTCGATGCGGCGCAAGGCGCCGAGCGGTTCTGGTATTCGGTGGTGCTGGCCCTCGCCGGCGCGCTGGTGGTGTTGCTGTTCGGTTCACTGGGCTGGGCGTATCGCCAGTTGACCCGTTCGCTCAGCAACGCCGTGCAGGTCTCCAACACCATCGCGGCCGGCAGGCTGGATGTGGCGGTCAGCGTGCAAGGTCCGCATGAAGTGGCACAGCTGCTGCAGGGCATGGCAACCATGCGCGATCAGCTGACCAAGGTGGTGCTGGATGTGCGCAGCAACGCGGATACTGTCGCCGGCGCGTGCTCGGCTATCGCCCGTGGCAACATCGATCTGAGCGCACGTACTGAAGAGCAGGCGAGCGCGCTGGAAGAAACGGCGGCGTCGATGGAAGAACTCAGCTCCACGGTGCAGCAGAACGCCGAGAACGCCAAGCAGGCCGATCAACTGGCCCGGGGCGCCACCGAGGTGGCGGTCAAGGGCGGCGAAATGGTGACCAAGGTGGTGAATACCATGCAAGGCATCACCGAGAGTTCCCGCCGCATCTCCGATATCATCGGCGTGATCGATGGCATCGCGTTCCAGACCAATCTGCTGGCATTGAATGCGGCAGTCGAAGCGGCGCGCGCCGGGGAGCAGGGGCGCGGCTTCGCTGTCGTTGCTGCCGAGGTGCGCAGTCTGGCGCAGCGCAGCGCCGAAGCGGCGAAAGAGATCAAGGATCTGATCATGGCCAGCGTGGACCGGGTGGAGCAGGGCACGGCGCTGGTGGATCAGGCCGGTTCGACCATGACGGACATGGTGGCGGCCATCAAGCGGGTCACGGACATCGTGGCCGAGATCAGTGCCGCCAGCGGCGAACAGAGCGCGGGCGTGTCGCAGATTGGCGAGGCCGTCAGCCAGATGGACATAGCCACCCAGGAGAATGCCGCGCTGGTGCAACGGTCGGCTGAGGCCGCCGAAATCCTGAACGAGCAGGCGACCAAGCTGGTCGCGGCGGTGGCGGTGTTCGAGCTGGGGAATGCTTCGGGCCGGGCTGGTGGGCGGGTTCCGGGAGCTGCCCGGGCGGCGCCTTCTCATGGCCCAAATGCAACATCCCCGTCCAGCTGGGAGCCGCAGAATGCCTCGTTCGAGTCGACCCGGTTCGAGTCGACATTGGCGGCCTGAGTTCCGCGCGATCAGGGCACAAATCGAGAGTTGAATCTGGCCGAGGGTTGAATCTGGCGGGAACCGGCTTTGTCTTTATGGCTCCGCTGTTGCCGGCTCCCGCCATTGCCTTACCACGTGCCACCCGTCGCAGGTACCCCCTAGTGGCCCTCGGGTGGCATTTGTCGGTAGTCGAATTCCAATCCGGGTAAAATACCCGGGTCCGAGGGAATTTCGAGAGCCCAAGCATCATGAGCCTATCTTTGCGCGAGCAACTGCTTGCCGCCGGTTTGGTCAGCAAGAAACAGGCCGAGAAGGCGGAACAGCAGCAGCGCCAGCACCGGCACCACCAGACCAAGGGCAAGAGCAAGGTGGCGCCGGACCGGGAACGGGACCGCCAGCGCGAGCAGGCGGCCGAGCAGGCCAAAGCGGCCAAGGCGGCCCGTGACCTGGAGCTGAACCGTCAGCGCCAGGAAGCCGCCGCGCGCAAGGAGCGGGCGTTGCAGATCAAGCAGCTGATCCAGGAGCACAAGCTGCCCAAGCTGGAAACCGACGACTATTTCAATTTCATCGATCGCGGCAAGGTGCGCCGCATGTCGGTCGATGCCGCAAGGCGCGCCCAGATCGTCAGCGGCGCGCTCGTCATCGTGCGTTTCGAGGGGCGCTACGACGTGGTGCTGCCGGAGATCGCGGAGCGCATCCGCGAGCGTGACCCACGCGTCGTGGTGTCACTCGGGGCCAACGAATCGAGCCAGTCTCCGGACGAGGACGATCCGTACAAGGATCACGTGGTGCCCGACGACTTGATGTGGTGAACCGGGGCGGCGGCTCAGGAAGGCTTGAGCTGCTGTTTCCAATGACCGATGAATTCCAGGAACTCACGCTTGTCGTAGCTGTTCTTGTTCAGCTCGAAGGATCGGGTGGACTGGGAACTGAGCACGTTGCGGTCCTGGCCGATGATCCAGAAATAGGGTGCGGCACGCGCTTCGGGCAGCTGCGAGAAAAAGAACTCATTGTAGTTCTCGTCTCCCACGTACACCTTCATGACCACGAAGGTGTCGTGCAACGCCGCTGCTACATCGGCATCGCGCGTGACAAATTTATTCAGCACGTGGCACCAGTAGCACCAGTCGCCACCGGCGATCACCAGCACCAGCTTGTTTTGCGCCTGCGCCTGTGCGATGGCGTCGTGGTATTGCACGAACGGGTCGGCCTTCGGATCGTAGCCGAGGTTGCGGCTCGAGCTGATGCTCGAGCTCAGCGCGGAGCTGCTGACGACCCCGAATAGCAGGACGGCGAACAGGGCTCTGGCGAGCATGGGGCAAATCTCCCGACGGTCTGCGAATGAACAGCGGCTTGCGAATCGATGCTGCAGCGGCAGCCTAGCCTGCTTTCCAGGCGCTGACATCCGTCGCGATTTTTTACGTCGCGGACTTTTACAAATTCGGGGGCGGAGCCAACAACGGCGCGACCGATGCGTCGCGCCGTGTTGCGCGGTCTTTGACAGAATGTCTGGTGCTGGGCGTTATTGCGGTTGGGCCAGCGCAATTTCCACGCGACGGTTGCGTTTGCCTTCGCTTTTTATCTTCACCACCCGGATGGCACCGATCTCCGCAATGTTCTTCACATGAGTGCCGCCGCACGGCTGCAGGTCGATGCCGGGGATGCGTAACAAACGCACGCGGCCGGCGCCGCGGGGCGGCTGCACGCTCATGGTTTTGACCAGCTCCGGCCGCGCTTCGAGTTCTTCATCGGTGATCCATTCGGTCTGCGTTGTCACGCCGCGCGCGATCAATTCGTTGGTCCCACGCTCGATGGCTTCAGCGTTGAGCAGGCTCATGTCGATGTCGAAGTCCAGGCGTGCCTTGTCCGGCGAAATATTTCCGCCCGAGACCGGGGCGACGACCACGCAGGACATGACATGCAACGCGGTATGCAGGCGCATCAGGGCATAGCGGCGCGCCCAGTCGAGTTCGAGTGTCAATGGTTCGCCGGGCTCCAGGCGCGGCGCCCCCGGGGCAAGCAGATGCAGCACGCTGCCGAAAGTTTCGCCCTTGCGGGTGTCGAGCACCGCGATGCGCTCGCCATTGGCGCGTACCACGGCACCGGTGTCGCCAGGCTGGCCACCGCCCAGTGGATAGAACAGTGTGCGGTCGAGTTCGATACCGCGTTCATTGACCGAGGTCACGCGGGCGTCCGCGGTCCTGGCATAAGCGTCGTCTCTGAAAATCAGTTTGGTAGTCATGGAGGCTCGATGGTAATGCTCGGGAAGGATGTTCGGCCCGGACAGGTTGCTCAGACAGCCTGTATTTGAGCCGGCAGGCGGCTCAGGCTCGGGAACTGCACGCCGCTCGGCCCGCCAGCCCCGGGAGCCGCGGCATAGTCTGGGCTCCAGGGCATGATCAGTACCGTGCGGCCGTCCTGGCGCACCATTTTCGGCATCACTGCCGGCGTGGGGCGATTGGCTTCGCCGGCCAGCAGGCCGGCCAGCGAGCCGTGTCGTTGCCATGCCGCCTGCAGTTCCAGCAGGTTGTACAGGGTCGGCGGAGAGATGGGCATGCCTGCGCTGCGCGCCGCCTCTATGGCCCGTGCCGGAGTCAGCCAGGTGAATTCCACTGTCTCGTGCGCATCCGCCAGTACCGGCTGTTCCACCGGTGCGGCGACTACGAAGAATCGGGTGTCGAAGCGCTTGGGCGACTTCGACGGCGTGATCCAATGCGCCCAATATGACAGCTGGTCGAGGCTGGGCTGCAGACCGGCCTGTCGCAGCATTCCGGCGAACAAGGTTGGTGCTTCGACCACCCGTTGGCGTTGCTCCTGCAGTTGTGCCGAGGTCTCGGCGCTGCACGGGCGGCCGTCCTCGTAGTGAGCCAACAGGACACCGGTCTCTTCGAAGGTCTCGCGGCAGGCCGCCATGCTCAGTCCCAGGCATTGACGTTCGGGCAGAGGTTCGCCGTCCAGGGCGCGCATCCGGGGCAGCCCGGGGCCGGTCGAACCCAGGCTACGGGGATCCAGCAGACTCAGGGCCTCGTCCGAGCTGTCCGCCGTGCTCAGTGCGCCGCCTGGGAAAACCCACAGTCCCCCCATGAAGGTCATGTTCTGGTGCCGGCGCACCAGCAGCACCTCCATCTCGGCGCCGCTTTCGCGCAACAGCAGCAGGGTCGACGACGGACGCGCCACGGCGGGCGTGGAATGTGTATCGTCCGTGGCGAGGCTCCTGGATCCAAGGGGCATGAATGGAACGGTCATGAATCTGTCATTGAGTTGGTCGGCCTTGAGCTGGGCTGGCGCACCGCGGCGACGGCACGCTGTTGTCGTGACCATCGCCATTTTGCTCGCTGCGGTCGTGTTTGCGCCAGTGTCGTCACGGACCCTCGGTATGCAGACCCTGGAGAATTTCGCGCATGGCCCGGTGTTGGGCTGTGTCGCGGTGCTGCTGTTGCTGCTGGTTCGTGGCGATGCCCGCCGCTCCCGGTGGCCGCTGTGGCGACAATATGGGGCCGCATTCTTCGTTGCGGTGGCGCTCGGTGGCCTGACCGAGCTGGCGCAGATACCGGTCGGGCGCGACGCCTCATGGATGGATTTGCGCAGCGACGCCATCGGGGCCGCGGCTTTCCTCGGCTTGAGCACGGTGCTGGATCCCAGGGTGCGCGGCTGGTCTCGCGCCGGGATCGTGGCCGTCAGCCTGGCCCTGTTCGCCGTGCATTCCGTGCCCCTGGTCGAAGTGGCCGGGGCCTATCTGCGGCGTAACGCCGCTTTTCCGGTCCTGCAGGATTTCACGCAGCGGCTGGACGACAGTTTCATGAGCCATCGATTCACCGACCTCGGTTTGCGGCCGTTGCCGGCGCCCTGGGCCCGGCGGCCGGGCGAAATGGCGCTATGGATCAAGTTTCAGGCAGGACCTTGGCCGGGCGTCGAATTTTTCGAGCCGCGGCCGGATTGGAGCGCCTATCGGTACCTGCTGCTGGACGTCACCAATCCCACCGAGGTGGTGCTGCCGTTGCGCCTCAGAGTGAACGACACGCGGCACAACTACGAGATGAACGATCGTTTCAACGCCACGCTGCCAGTCCCTCCCATGAGCCGCCAGGTGCTGCGCATCCCGCTGGCCGAGATTCGGACCGCTCCGGCGACCCGCCGCATGGACATGAGCGATATCGCGGATCTGCTGTTCTTCCGGGCGAGTGGCAGGGAAGGTGAGGCGGCGGAGCAGATGTACCTGTCGCGTATATGGTTGGAATGAACCTCTGGCCCAGCCATGCAGTACAATCCGCGCCAGCCTGCCACCCGAGGTTCACGCATGATCACGCTCGACATCAACGGCAAACGCCTGGCAACCGACGCGGCCGAGGACACGCCGCTGCTATGGGTATTGCGGGACCATCTGGGCATGACCGGCACCAAGTTCGGCTGCGGCAAGGCCCTGTGCGGTGCCTGCACGGTGCACGTCAACGGCACGCCGACCCGCAGCTGCGTGCTGCCCATCTCGGCGGTGGCCAGCATGAAGATCACCACCATCGAGGCTGTCGGCGAGTCGCCCGTGGGCAAGGCGGTGCAGGAAGCCTGGGTGGCCGAGAACGTCCCGCAATGCGGCTACTGCCAGTCGGGGCAGGTCATGAGCGCCACGGCCTTGCTGAGCACCAATCAGCAGCCGAGCGATGCAGACATCGATGCCGCGATGACCGGCAATATTTGCCGCTGTGCCACCTATGTGCGCATTCGAGCCGCCATCAAGCGCGCCGCGCAGTCATTGGCCTGAGGAGTACCGCATGAGCACCACAGCCAAATTCGAGGCCGCGACCGACGCCATGAATCCAGCCAGTGCCAGCCGTCGCGATTTGCTCAAGGCGGGCGCGGCCCTGACCATCGCACTGACGTTACCGCTTGCCGGCCGGGCCGCTCAGGTTGCGGGCAGCCCGCAGTCCGGCCAGCCTGGCGCCGCGCCCTTCAAGCCCAACGCCTTCGTGCGGATCGGGACTGACAATACGGTCACGGTGCTTTCCAAGCACGTGGAGATGGGACAGGGTCCCTACACCGGCCTGGCTACGCTGGTGGCCGAGGAATTGGATGCGGATTGGGAACAAATCCGCGTCGAAGGCGCTCCGGCGGATGTGAAGCTCTACAACAACCTTGCCTGGGGCCCGATGCAGGGGACCGGCGGCAGCACGTCGCTGGCGAACTCCTTCGAGCAATTACGGCAGGCGGGCGCAACCGCGCGCGCCATGCTGGTGAGTGCCGCTGCGCAACGCTGGGGTGTTGCGCCGGATGAGATCACGGTGGCCGCGGGCGTGGTCACGCATGCGAAGACGAATCGCAGCGCCCGCTTTGGCGAGCTGACGACCGCCGCCGCCAAGCTTCCGGTGCCCAAGCAGGTCAAGCTCAAGGACCCGAGCCGCTTCGTGCTCATTGGCAAGAACCTCACCCGCGTCGATGCCCGCGCGAAATCCACAGGGACCGCGATCTATACGCAGGACATGCGCCTGCCCGGCATGCTCACCGCCGTGATACTGCATCCGCCGCGCTTCGGCGCCACGGTCAAGAGTTTCGATGCCGACAAGGCCAAGGCGCTCAAAGGTGTCAAAGCCGTGGTGGCCTTTACCACGGCCGCCCGTTCCGGCGTCGCCGTGTTGGCGACGGATTTCTGGACCGCCAAGCAGGCCCGCGACCTGGTGACGGTGCAATGGGACGAGACCAAGGCCCTCAAGATCGATAGCGCGGACTTGTTCGCGGAATACCGGGCGCTGGCGGACAAGCCCGGCGTATCGGCCAAGCGCGTCGGTGACGCGGATGCCGCCCTGGCAGGGGCCGCGCAGGTGCTGGAAGCGACTTACGAGCTGCCTTACCTGGTGCACGCCTCGATGGAGCCGTTGAACTGCGTGGTGCGACTGGGCGAACAGGACTGCGAGATCTGGAACGGCGAGCAGTTCCATACCGTGGATCAGGCTCACGCAGCCAAGCTGCTGGGCCTCGCCCCCGAGAAAGTGACCATCCATACACTGTACGCGGGTGGCAGCTTCGGACGGCGGGCCAACCCGCAGTCCGATTATGTGGTGGAAGCCGTCGCGATCGCCAAGGCCGCCGGCCTGAAAGTGCCGGTGAAGCTGGTGTGGACGCGCGAGGATGACACGCGGGCCGGCTACTACCGGCCGGCGTATGTGCACGCCCTCAAGGCTGGTTTCGATCGCAATGGCAAGCTGATCGCCTGGCGTCACCGCATCGTCGGGCAGTCCATCATGGCGGGCTCGCCGTTCGGCGATCCTGGTGCCGTCGATCCCACCTCGGTGGAAGGAGCGGCCAACCTGCCTTACGCCATCGCCAATCTGTCGGTGGAGCTGCACACCACGCGCAACCTGGTGCCGGTGCAATGGTGGCGTTCGGTGGGTTCGACGCATACCGCGTTTGCCACCGAGTGCTTCATCGACGACATTGCGCGCCATATGAAGAAAGATCCGCTGGCGCTGCGGCGGGAACTGCTGAATGCCGATCATCCACGCCATCGCGCGGTGCTGGATTTGATCGAACGGCAGTCGGGCTGGAACAAGGCGCGCCCGGCCGACGAAGTCTGGGGGCTGGCGCTGCACGAATCGTTCAACACCGTAGTGGCCCAGGTGGCGCAATTGCGTCGTACCGCGGACGGACTGAAGCTGGCCAAAGTGATTTGCGCCGTGGATTGCGGGCTGGCTGTCAATCCCAACGTCGTGGCCATGCAGATCGAAGGCGGCATGGGCTACGGCCTGGCGGCGGCGCTGAGCGGTGCGATCACCTTCAAGGACGGCCAGGTGGAACAGAGCAATTACGACGACTACCCGGTACTGCGCATGCATCAGATGCCGGAGGTGGAGGTGCACATCCTGCCTTCGGCCAGTGCGCCGACCGGCGTGGGGGAGCCGGGCACGCCGGTGATCGCGCCCGCGCTGGCCAATGCCCTGGCGCTGGCGAACGGCAAGCCGGTGCGTGCGCTGCCGCTGTCGGCGCAGGGAATTACGTTGGTTTGATACTTCTAGAACAGCTCGATGTCGCCGGCGTCGGGATAGACGTCGCCGGAGACGCGGGCTGACGCCGGCCGGTCGACGGGTTCACCGGCCGTGCCGTGTTCCCGGTCCATCATCATTTGAAAGATTGCGCGCTCTTCGGCCGTGCGATACATGCTGCGTAGGGAAGTGCGCAGCTGTTGCCATTGCTCCGGCTGCCGGGTTTGTTGCGGATCGCGTACGAACTCGGCCGCCGAGTTCAGGCTGTAGCGCACATGGCCCAGGCGCTGTGTCAGTTTGTCGTAGAACTGAAAGGCGACGATGGCGGAATTGACCTGCTGCGCCAGACCGGACAGTTCCCGGTCCAGACCACCCGGGAGACGGGGTTTGCCTTCGACGGACGACTCGTTGCCCAGCCCGTCATTGGCCAGCGCGCCGACGCCGCGCATGGTGTCGGCGAGTTGGGTGAACACATGGATCAAGGAATCCACCGCCTGGTCGGATTCCTGCAGTGCGGAGCTCATCTGCGCTTCGCACAGCAGCAGCATGTTCGCCATCTGGCGTTCGGGGGCCCACGACGCGGCGGGCGACTCGGCAAGCGAATCCGGGGTATCTGCCGACTGAGCGGGCATGGCGACTGGCCTGTGCTACGCCCAGCGGTTACAGCACGCGGCCAATGGTGGCGAGCAACTGCTCGGGATTGAACGGTTTGACGATCCAGCCGGTGGCGCCGGCCTGTTTGCCGCGCAGCTTGGTTTCCTGGCCCGATTCGGTGGTCAGCACCAGCATGGGCACGAACTTGTAGTTGTCCAGGGTCCGCAGTTCGCGCACCAGCGCAATGCCATCCATGCGGGGCATGTTGACGTCGGTCAGCACCAGGTCGACCGAGCCGCCCCGGGCGTATTCGAGCGCTTCCACGCCATCGGCGGCCTGTACCACCTTGTAGCCGGCGCCTTCCAGCGTATAGCGGACCATTTGCCGCATCGAAGCGGAATCGTCGACAGCAAGGATGGTTTGGGCAGCTGCGCCGGACATTGAGGCAACCTCACAGTGATTGAGGGCAATAACGGCCGCGCTGCCGGTAAGTTTAGTAAGGGAAAGGATGAACCGCGCCAAGTGAGAGCTGGGTGGCGGTTTGGCCACCCGAGGGCTGCAGGGCGGCCTCGCTGACGGCGAGGCCGCCGGGCCGGCTAGCGGCCCGTCTTCAGCTTGATGTCGCCTCCCAGGGTCCGGGCACGGATGGTCGGCCCGCCGCCGTTGATGGGACCCTGCAACTTGCTTTCGCGGTTATGGGTGACGGTGACTGGCAGCTCGCTGGACACCGCGCCGCCGGTGCTGCTTGCATCCAGGGTTGCCTTGATGTCCGCGGCCAGCCGCAAGGTGATGTCGCCCCCGGTGGTGTGGGCATCGATGCCGCGGTTGGCGCCCAGCAGTTCGGCCGTGATATCGCCTCCCGTGGTGCCTGCCTCGATGCGGCCGTCCATGCCCTGGGCCCGAATGTCGCCGCCGGTGGACTTCAGAACGCTGTCGCCACGAACGTCCGCCGCCAGGATTTCGCCGCCGCCGCTCGATGCCTGTACCGAACCTTTGAGGTGTTCGAGCCGGATGTCGCCGCCAGTGGTGTCGACCCGGGAGTTGCCGGTGACGGTGTGCAGGGTGACATCGCCCCCGGTGGTGTGCAGCTCGCCGTCGCCGGTCAGGTCCTGAACGTCGATGTCGCCCCCCGCGGTGCGTACCTTGACGTTGCCGGTCACACTCGCCAGGCGCACATCTCCACCAGCGGTGTTGCTGCCGACGCTGCCTTGCAGCTGTGCGATCGAGATGTCGCCGCCCGCGCTGCCGAGCACCAGGTTGTAGCGCTGTGGCACCGCAATCTGAATCTTGGAATCGAAGTGACCGACCATGCCCAACAGGCTGAAGTGGCGCTTGACGGTGACCTTGACGCCGTCGGTACCGGCCTGCGCCTGCATGGTGACCTTGTCGACCGCGGACTGGGAGCCCGTGGCAATGATGTGCACTTCGACCCGATCCCGGTGGGTGCCGTTGATGACGATGTCGGAGGAGTCCGCGTCCACCGTCAGCGTGCCCCCCGGCGTAACCTGGAAGTCGCGATCGAAACGCTTTTCCGCCGCCTGGCTGGTGCGGGGCAGTGCCGCCAGGCCCAACAGGGCCAGGCCTAATATCGTCCCCAACACAGTCCGATGAGAAATGGCCAGTACAGCGCGCGTGTCCATGAGTCCGCCTTGTGATGATGTCGCCCTTTAGGATGCGTCCGGCGGGCAAAAGGTTGCCATCGGCCTGGCTGGGATGGTTTGGGCTGGGCTTTCCCCGCCCGCCGATGCGTGTTCGCCGGTAGGGAACCGCGGCTCACCGGTAGCCTGTCTCACGGGCGTAACTTCCCGTCGGCATGCTGTGTCTTGACGCCGAACACCGCAATAACGCGGTCCATCTACAGCGTCACAGGAGACTCTCATGTTCGACTTCACCCAGCTCGTTTCCAACAGCCAGCGTGCCGTTTGCCTGCTGTTGTCCGCCGTGGTCGTCACCTTCAGCCTGGTTGCCGGTGCCTACATGGCCAAGTCGGCCGAGCACCTGGGCTATTCGGTCACCGTGACCCAGATCAGCTAACGCCACACCGAGCCCAAGGCACATGTTGCCGTTCGATTTGGCAGCCAGGTTGGGAACAGACCCAACAGCACACTGTCGGGCCGCGCTCACGGCGCGGTACATGCTGATAGAAATTCATTAGACCCACTCTGCGACCGACAGCGCAGAGACGAGGGCAGGGAATCGCAGTCAGCGCATCGGCCGCAATGGCCAATGAACCGAGAAGCGCGCTCCGCCGAGATCCGATTTCCGCACCAGCACGCCACCGCCGTGCCATTCAATGATCCGGTTCACGATGGCCAGCCCCAGGCCGTAGCCGGCCTTGCTCACTCCTTGTTCGGCGCCCGAGTCGCCGAGCCGCACGAACGAACCGAACACGCGTTGCCAATCGGCTTCGGGGATGCCCGGGCCGTCGTCGTCGACATGCAGGCTGCAGTCTTCGTGGTGAAGCGCGAATACCACACGGATCTCGCGGCGGGCATAGCGGGTGGCGTTGTACAGCAGGTTGCGCAACACAGTCTCGATGAGATGCGCATCGCACACCACCCGGGTCGCATTGCTCTGCACTTCACAGCGCAGCTCCAGTTGCGGTGCGCTGCGTTGCACCGATTCGGTCACGGCCGGCAGGATGACCGTGAAGTCATGCTCGCCCAGGTTCAGCGCCACTTCCGCGCGTTCCAGGATGGCGTAGTCCAGTGCGGCGGTGACGAACGAGTTCAGTTCGACGATGTCGGTTTCCAGGTTGTTCATGTGCCGGGCGCGCCGCTGCGCGTCCAGTTCGTTGCGCGCCATTTCGATCTCGAAGCGCATGCGGGCCAGCGGAGTCTTGATCTCATGCGAGACCGCGTTGGACATGTCCTTTTGCGAGCGGATCAGGCCGTCGATCCGGCCGGCCATGCGGCGGAACGCCTCGGCCAGTGGCCAGACCTGCGAACCTGGCCTGATGTCGGCGTCGAAGGCCCAGTTGCCGTGGCCGAACCGGGTGGTCGAGTATTCCAGTCGCCGCAGGTCGCGCGTCAGCGGCCACAGCCAGATCATGAGCACCAGGGCGATGGCGGCGTAGAAGCCAAGCGATAACAGCCACTCGAAGCGTGCGCGCGGCGCTGGCTGTGCCGGATGGCGATAGGCCAGGATGCGTTCGCCATCGGACAGGCGTTTGAGCAGCCATTGGCGCTCGTCGGATGCCATGGCGGCAAGTTCGCCGCGCTCCAGGCGCGCCCGGATGTCGGACCCGGCGATGTCCTGCGGGCCGAACAGTTCCAGGTCGATGCCGGTCCGGCGCGCCAGCGCCGCGACATACGCCTGGCGTTGCTCACCCGGCAGCGCGCGCAACTGCTGCTCGACCAGGGTCAGCACTGCCGCCGCCGGTTCCCTGGCCGCGGCCTGGGACGTCGCGCCGCGGGTTTCGAACATCAAGGTCAGCCGTTCCTGGCCCCAACTGGCGAGCGCCAGCGTGGCCACGATCATCAGATAGAGCTGCAGGAAATGACGCGCCATGCGGCTAGTTGAAAATGTTCCATGGCTGACGGCGCTTGCGGCGCAACTGCAGCGCTTCCTTGATAACGGTGATGGCCGTGGACACCAGCACGTTGCGCAGCTGTGGATCCCGCAACTGAAGCGTCAGATCTTGATCGAACACCAGGCGCACCGAGTATTGCCCCTTGGCGAAGTTTTCCCAGCAATGCTTGATTTCAGGACGGCCGACGATGACCAGGCACAATGACTCGTCGCGAGGCGAACGCCACTGAGCTTCCACCAGCGTGTCGCACTGCTGGTCACGCGCCGACAGCGTGCAGACCCGGGGACGCACTTCCAGTTGGATCGAGTCCGGCACCGGGTCCGGCTGGCTGGCGGGTGCCGCTGGGTCGGCGCGGGCCGCGCTCCAGGCCAGGACACCGAGCAGCAGCCATAGCCGGCCGTCACAGAATCTTGAAAGCCAGCCCGGCGAAGAAGGTCGTGACCCCGTGGCTGGCAACGATCGGGCTGTCGCCAATGGCATCGCCCAGGTACTCGTAATGCACGAATGCGGTGAGCGTCCAGCGCTCCGCAAGCGGCCGTGTGTACCCCAGCTTGACGAATGGATTGACAGCCGATCCCGGCTCATACACGTCTTCGATCCCGTAGTAATAGCGCACCAGTGCCGAGCTTTTCCATGTCAGCCCGGCGCTGGCCATCAATGAATGCCCGGCCTGCGAGTGCTCGGCCGGCATGATAGGCGTTGCCACGGCGGCGCGCACTTCATAGCCGCCATGCCGGCCGCTGACTTCGTACAAGGCGTCCACCTGGCCGATGAAACGGCCGTAGCTGAAGCCCCATTCCGGACCGAGCAGGTAGGTCGAATGCCGCCGCCGCAGCGGTTCCGAACGGAACAGTTCAGCGTCGGCCTGGAAGCTCGGTCCGTTGGCCAGGTTGATGGCGCCGCCGTTGGTGAAAATGTTCTGCAGATCGTGCTTGTAGAAGAATACCCGGTCATAACCGGGCGCGGCGATCAGATTGAAGGTATGGCGCGCGGTCTCGTGCAGCGTGAAGCCCAGTTCGAGGTTCTCCAGGAAGAAGCGCTTGCCGTAGTAGCTGACCTGCGGGACCAGCACCAGCGGGATGTCGGCTCGGCCGCGCACCGGATTGGAACGTTCGCCATAGCCCAGCGCCAGCGAAATGTTCCATTTGCCGACCACCGCGCACTCCGGCGCAGGAGTCTTACAGAGGTCGGCATTGTCATTGTCGGCGGCCAGGGCGACCGCACCCGGGAAAAGCAGGATGGCCAGCAGGACGAATGCGGACAGGGCGGACGGCATGGGGACATTGTCCCTCAACCCGGACACGCGTCCAGTGCGGTTTCGTAGCCACTTGTAACCAAATCGTACGCCGCCGGCCGGTCCAGCGTCACAGCCCCCGGCGCAACGCGCCGCCCCTGCACAGTCGTTACAAAACAGCGACAGATTCCCACGGGAGGCACTTTTAGTATCTATTCAACGGGCGGCAAGCATGCGACGCGAACCGTACAGGTGTGGTTACCGCCTCGAAACCACGGGAGCAGGTTGCTATGAGTCCAACTCTTCACTCTGGTTTGTTGTGGCTCGGCCTGAGTTGCGCGCTGGGGGCCTCGGCCTCGGGCCTTGAAAACAGCGTAACACTGGCGGTGCCGACCTTCGAATCACTGGATCGCAATGGCGACGACCGGCTCAGCCGCACCGAAGCCGGCTACAACCGGCTGCTGGGTGAGATTTTCGCCGGCAGCGACCTGGATGGCGACGGCTTCGTGAGCCGCGGCGAATACGACAAGGCGACGCAGAGCGGTGCCGGAGATGCAACCCTGCGCCGGATATGAGCGCCCTTGCCATCGCCGGTCCTCGGCTGGAGCAGGGTCGGCGTCTGCTGGTGGCGGGATGGGTTGAGCGCTATTCCATCGCCGAATGTGGCGCCGCCAAGACGTCGCAATGGCAACGCTTCATGCGTTGCTTGTGCGGTGGTGTTCCAGGCCGCGTGGGGCGCTTCACCTATGGCATCAGCACGGTCTGCGGCGAGACCGGTTGCGTCGATTATCTGTGCGGCGTCGAAGTGGCGGATTTCTCGTCCATGCCCCGCAATTTCGGCCGCCTGTGTGTGTCCTCGCGCCGCTACCTGGTATTCCAGCACGACGAGCACATCTCCTCGTTGCACTGTGCCTGGCGGCGCGTTGCCAGCCATTGGTCAACGGATAAGGGATCGATCGAGGGCGGCCTGGAAATGAGCCCGCCTGGCGCCGTGAGCTTCGAGCGTTATGGCGAGTCGTTCGATGTCGCGACCGGCATGGGGGGCGTGGAACTCTGGATCCCGCTCGCGACCGATGCCAGCTTTGCGGCCCGCGGTTCGCTGCCGGCCCGATCACCCGCGCCGGGGCTGGCGCGAGTGACCAGTGTGTTGACTGGACGCCGCCGCTAGAACGGAACCGCCAGGCTTCGCACCTTCAGGCTTCGACTTTGACGGGGATGCCGGCGATGCGTTTGCGCCATTGCGCCGGGCCGGTTTCATGCACCGACACACCGTGCGAGTCGACCGCCACGGTGACCGGCATGTCCTTCACCTCGAATTCGTAGATGGCTTCCATCCCCAAGTCGCCGAACGCTACCACGCGGCTGGATTGAATGGCCTTGGACACCAGGTAGGCGGCACCGCCGACCGCCATCAGGTAGGCGCGCCGGTGCTGCTTGATGACCTCGACTGCTTCGGGGCCGCGCTCGGCCTTGCCCACCATGGCGATCAAGCCGGTCTTGCCCAGCATCATCTCGGTGAACTTGTCCATGCGCGTGGCGGTGGTCGGACCGGCGGGACCGACCGCCTCGTCCTTGATGGGATCGACCGGACCCACGTAGTAGATGACGCGGTTGGTGAAGTCCAGGCCCTCGGGCAGGGGCTTGCCGGTTTCGATCAACTGGCTCAGGCGCTTGTGGGCGGCATCGCGGCCGGTCAGCATCTTGCCGTTCAACAACAGCCGCTGGCCGGGCTGCCAGGCGGCGACCTGTGCCGGCGTCAGTGTGTCGAGATCGACGCGCAGCGCATCGGCCGACGCCTGGAACGTGAGCTTGGGCCAGAGATTCAGATCCGGTGGCTCGAGCTTGGCAGGGCCCGACCCATCCAGCACGAAATGAGTATGGCGAGTGGCGGCGCAGTTCGGAATGACGGCGATGGGCAGCGATGCGGCGTGGGTCGGGTAGTCCTTGATCTTCACGTCCAGCACGGTGGTGAGGCCGCCCAAGCCTTGCGCGCCGATGCCCAGGGCGTTGATCTTGTCGAGCAGTTCCAGGCGCAGCGCCTCGGTCCTGGTCTTTGGACCACGCGCGCGAATCTCATGGATGTCGACGGCTTCGAACAGCGACTCTTTGGCGAGCACCATGGCCTTTTCGGCGGTGCCGCCGATGCCGATACCGAGCATGCCCGGCGGACACCAGCCCGCGCCCATCTCCGGCACGATTTCCAACAACAGGTCGACGATCGAATCCGACGGATTGAGCATGGCGAGCGCCGCCTTGTTCTCCGAGCCGCCGCCCTTGGCGGCCAGAGAAATTTCCAGGCAGGCGCCCGGCACGACTTCCATGTGGATCACCGCCGGCGTGTTGTCGCGCGTGTTCTTCCGATCGAAGGCCGGGTCGGACACGATCGAGGCGCGCAGCTTGTTGTCCGGATCGTTGTACGCGCGACGCACGCCTTCGTTGATCATGTCGGCGAGACTCAAGGTCGTGTCCCAGCGCACGTTCATGCCCACCTTGGCGAATACGGTGACGATGCCAGTGTCCTGACAGATCGGCCGGTGTCCCTCGGCGCACATGCGCGAGTTGACCAGGATCTGCTTGATGGCGTCCTTGGCGGCCGGGCTTTGCTCCAGCTCGTAGGCCGCGGCCATGGCCTGGATGAAATCCGGCGAGTGGTAGTACGAAATGTATTGCAGCGCGTCGGCGACGCTTTGGATCACGTCGTCCTGTTTGATGACGGCGGCGGCAGCGGGCTGGCTGGACGGCTTGCTGGACATTGGGACCTGGGAATGAAGGCTGGTGAGAACCGCCAATTTAGCATTTTTGCGCCCGCCACCCCTAGCGGACGCTTCAGCGCAGCAGTTGGCGTACCCGCTGCAAATAGCTGTTTTCGTCGGGCGGCAGGCCGCTGCGCTGCGCTTCCCAAAGGGTTTCGGCCAGGCGCTCGATGAGCTGGTGTTCGGCATCGTGGGCCGAGCCCAGGCGGGCGGCCAATTGCTGGAAGGCGCCGCGAATGCCGTTCGGCCGGTCGGTGGCGAGCTGGTCGCGCACCGCCAGGTGCAGACCCATGTGCAGGAACGGATTCGATTGCCCGCCCTCCGGGACATAGTCGCGATCCAGCACCGTGTCGGATCGTTCGAGCGCGGCGTGATATTCCGGATGCAGCTCGATCACGTCCGCCACCTGCGCCTCCAGGGGCTCCATGGGCAGGCCCTCGCGGCGTTTGCGCCAGGCATTCAGGTAGACCTGTCGCAACTGGTCACGGGATTGGTCGTGGAAGAACGGCATGTACGAGAGTTTACCGCTGCCCGGCCGCGCGAGGCTAATTCGAGGGCAAGGTCTTTTGCTTGAACTCGCACAGATCGGCAATGACGCATTCCGGGCATTTGGGTTTACGGGCCACGCACACGAGGCACATGGATGTGCCTTCGCCGCCGCAGGTGGCGAGAGAGTCGGCAAAAACCACGATTTTTGCCGGCTCGATCTCGGGGCGGACAGGAGTCCGATCCCGAGACGATCAAGGCGCGGTCTTTTGCTTGAATTCGCACAGATCGGCGATGACGCATTCCGGACATTTGGGTTTACGGGCCACGCACACGTAGCGGCCCTGCAGGATGAGCCAGTGGTGCGCATCGTGCCGGTATTGCTCCGGCACCACTTTCAGCAGCTTGTCCTCGACCGCGCGCACGTCCTTGCCGGGCGCGATGCCGGTGCGATTGGCGATGCGGAAGATGTGGGTATCCACCGCGATGGTGGGCTGGCCGAACGCGGTGTTCAGAATCACGTTGGCGGTCTTGCGGCCCACCCCGGGCAGGGCTTCGAGCGCATCCCGCGACTGCGGCACCTGGCCGCCGTGCTGCTCCAGCAGAATCCGGCAGGTCGCGATGATGTTCTTGGCCTTGGTGTTGAACAAGCCAATGGTACGGATGTAGCGCGACAGACCGGTCACGCCCAGATCCAGGATGGCCTGCGGCGTGTTCGCGGCCGGGTACAGCTGGCGCGTCGCGAGGTTGACGCTCTTGTCCGTGGCCTGCGCGGACAGGATGACGGCGACCAGCAGTTCGAACGGTGTGCGGTATTCCAGCTCGGTGGTCGGATGGGGATTGCCGGCCTGCAGTCGTTGGAAGATTTCAGCGATCTTGTGCTTGTTCATGCTTGGGTCGGGAGCGCAGCCAATTGCGCGCGGCGAGCAGCAGGCCGAAGGAAATGAAGGCACCTGGCGGCAACACGGCCAGCAGGAATCCCATGTCGACGCGGAACAGTTGCAGGCCCAGCCCGCCGCTCCAGGCGCCTCCGCCCAGCAGCGCGGCCGCATCATGCAACAGCGAGCCGCGTCCGACCAGCTCTCGCGCCAGTGCCAGGAGCGACAGCAGCAGAGCCATGCTGCCACCCAGGCGCAAGCCGGCATTGAATGCGGCTGGGCCGGCCGGTTCGACGCTGGTTTGCTCGGCCCGCCACAGCAAGGCGACATTCGCCGCCAGCAACGGGACGAACAGTGCCAATGTCTGGTGCGACTCATGCAGCCACGCGCTGATCGCCAGGTCCAGTACGCTCGCCAGCGTCGCCAGCACCAGCATGCACAGTGTGCCGCGAATCACGTCGTTGCAGGAGCGCAGCGCGGCGCTGGCGATGAAAGTGACGCCGCCGGCAATGATGGCCGCCGCCCCCAGAATCAGCGCATGGCTCAGGGTGTCGCTGCCCGCCAGTGCCGGGCACAGCAGCAACAGCCAGACGATCTGCCGCTCGACGGGCACATGCGCCACTGCATCGCCAGCGGCAGTGTTTGGACCTGCGATGGGATTCATCACTGAGGCACCGGCGCCGCGAAGATATCCGCTTGATGGGCGTGATAGTACTCGAGGGCGCGACGGGTGGCTTTCACTATGGCGCGCGGCGTGATGGTGGCGCCGGTGAAAGCATCGAAGTCGCCGCCATCCTGGCGCACGGTCCAGCGCTGTTGCGGCGGATCGGTCAGAGAACGGCCGGCGAAACGCCCCAGCCAGTCACGGTCGCGATGCTCAAAGGCATCGCCGAGCCCCGGGGTTTCACGATGACGAATGACCTGGACTCCCAGCAGCTTGCCGTCGCGCGCCACCGCCACCAGCAGTTCGATGGGGCCTTGATAGCCGTCAGGAGCCACGGTGCGGATGACGGCAGCCACGGGCTGCACGCCGCGGCGAGCCCGGTAGATGGTCACTGGTTCGCGGGTCCCGAGGATGGCGGGTGACACGACTTCGAGGCGGTCCCGCAACAAGTCATTGTCATGCTGCTGCGGGGCCACCAGGGCATCCAGTCGCTGCTGTAGCCACGCCTGCTCATTGTGATAGATGCGATCGCGGGTCAGGTGTGCGACCAGTGCAAGCGTGGCGGCCATGGCGACCGCGCCGCCGACGAGCAGGCCCACCTGGCGTGCCGGCGCGTTCACGGTTGCGGATTCTCTTGCCGGCCCCTTTCCTGCTGTCCCCCCGCTTGCTGTCCCCCCTCTCGCCGTCCATAGATGCGCGGCACGGTGTAGCGATCGATCAACGGCACGGCCAGGTTCATCAACAGCACGGCGAACGCGACCCCGTCGGGATAATTGCCCCAGGTGCGAATCAAGTAGGTCACCAGGCCGATGCCGGCGCCATAGACCAGTTTGCCGCGCGGGCTGGTGGCGGAAGACACCGGGTCGGTGGCGATGAAGAAGGCGCCGAGCAGCGTCGCGCCGGCCGTCAAATGAAACCAGGCGCCTGGATAAGTGCCCGGATCCAGGGCGGACAGCACGGCGGCCGGCAGGCACAGGCCGGCGAGCATGGCCACCGGCGTATGCCAGCGAATGATGCGTCGCTGCAGCAGCCATAGCCCACCCGCCAGGGTGGCCAGGTTGATCCAGTCCCAGCCGCGGCCACCCAGGGGGCCGAACATGGGCTGGGCCATGGCTTCCTGGAGCGTGTGACCCAGGGTGGTCTGGGTGCGCAGCGCGTTCAACACCGTGGGCGAGGTCATGCCATCCCAGGTCAGCTGCGCCGGCAGCCGGCCGCTGAGAATGGTGTACAGGGTGTCGCCCAGGCCGAGGTCGACCGTTTGCAGGCCGGCGAGGTGCGGCGGCAGCCATTGGGTGAGTTGCGCCGGGAACGAGACCAGCAGCACGGCATAGCCCACCATGGCGGGATTGAAAGGATTGGCGCCGAGGCCGCCGAACAAATGCTTGGCCAGCAGCACGGCGAAGCCGGTGCCGCTGACCACCAGCCACCAGGGCGCCAGCGGCGGCAGGCACAGGGCAATCAGCAGCGCCGTAATGATGGCGCTGCCATCGCATAGGAATGGCCGCACGGGCATCCGGCGCAGGCGCAGGGCGAGTGCTTCCGCCGCCAACGCCGTGCCGACCGCCAGGATGATCTGCACCACCAGGCCGGGGCCGAACAGGACTACGTGGGCCACGATGGCCGGTATCAGCGCGTAGATCACCTGGCGCATGACGCGTCCGACGCTGTCGGGTGCGACGCTGTGGGGCGGTGCTGCGGTGCTCGGTGCCATGGGCTAGATCTTACGTCCCAACAGCTGACGACGTTTCTCTTCGAGCCGTGCGCGTTGTTCCTGTTCGAGGCGCGCCAGGCGTTGTCCACGAGATTCGTATCGGGCGCGTGCCTCGCCGGCCTCGCGACGAGCGGAGAGTGCGGTGGCGAGCGCGGGTTTGGCACTGCGAAACCGCTGTGTCAGCGGGATCTGGCTGGGGCAGACATAGTCGCAGCAGCCGCATTCGATGCAGTCCATCAGGCCCAGCGCCTCCAGCGCCGGCTGGTCATTGCCACGGGCGTGCCAGTGCAACTGCTGCGGCAACAGCGACGCCGGACAGACATCGGCGCAGTTACCGCAACGTATGCAGGGCATTTCAGGACCGCGTGGCTGCAGATCGGCCGGCGTGGCGACCAGCACGCAGTTGGTGCCTTTGACCACGGGCAAGCGATCGTTGGGCAGGCGCAGGCCCATCATGGAACCGCCCATGATCAGCGCCACGCTCTGGCTGGTGCCGGCGGCATCGGCGTAGCCGCCACAATCAGCGATCAGCTCGGCCATGGCGGTGCCAAGGCAGGCCTCGACATTGGAGGGTTCCCGTACGCCGCTGCCGGTGACGGTGACGATGCGACTGATCAGTGGCTCGGCATCGCGGACCCACTTGGCCACCGCGGCAGCGGTGCCTACGTTCTGACAGACCACGCCGATGTCTGATGGCAGTCCGCTGCTTGGAACTTCACGGCCGACCACTGTATGGATGAGTTGACGCTCGCCGCCAGCCGGGTAAATGCTGGATACCACCGCGAGCGAGGGGGCGGCCGTGCCGACGAGACTGAGGGCAGCTTGCAAGGCGCGGTGCGCTTCCGGCACGTCGTCTTCGATGGCGATGGTGCAGCGGGTCGCGCCGAGTGCGTGACACAGAATGCGTGCGCCCAGCACCACATCCTGGGCGCGCTCCCGCATCAGCATGTCGTCACAACTGATCCACGGTTCGCATTCGGCGCCGTTCAACAGCAAATGCATGCCGCCTGCCGTGGCTGCCTGCCGCAGTTTCGCCGCCGTGGGAAACATGGCGCCCCCCAGACCCACGATGCCGCCGCGCGCGATATGTTCGCACAGTGCGGCGGGCGTCAACGACGAATAGTCGATGGGAGCATGGTCCGGGTGCGTGCGGTTCTGGCCATCGTTGGCGATGACGATGCTCATCGTATCGCCACCGTGCGCTGCCGGGCGCGGTTCGATCGCCATCACTCGTCCCGACACCGGCGAATGCAGCCAGGCGCTCAGCTCGGCAGCGGGACGGGCGATCGGCTGACCCCGCGCCACCTGCTCGCCGACCTGGACCAGGGCGATGGCCGGCACCCCGGCCTGCTGGTCCAGGGCCAACACGAGCTGTGCGGGTAGGTTCGCCTGACGCACGGGGTGGCGGGTCGAGCGCTGCTTGTGCGCTGTCAGGCGCAGGCCTGCGTGTGTGCCGCGCATGTTCATACTGTAGGGCCTGGCGCGGGACGCATTTCGATGCAATCGACCGGGCAGGGTGGAATGCACAGTTCGCAGCCCGTGCATTGTGCGGCGATCACGGTGTGCATGAACTTGGAGGCGCCCACGATGGCATCCACCGGACACGCCTGGATGCATTTGGTGCAGCCGATGCAAGCCGGTTCGTCGATCCAGGCCACGGCCGGCTGCACCGGCATGACACCAAACTTGGGATCGACGGGTTTGGGCGCCCGCGACAGCAACTGCGCCAGCGCCAGCATGGTGGTTTCTCCACCGGGTGGACATTGGTTGATGTCCGCCTCGCCACGGGCGATGGCATTGGCATACGGTCGGCAACCGGTGAAGGTGCAGCGTCCGCATTGGGTTTGCGGCAGCAACTCGTCGATGCGCTCGGTCAGGCGAGTCTCGGCGTCTGGCGCCGTCTCGTCCGGCAGCAGCAGGGCGCCCGCCAGCAAAGCGGCACACACCGCGACAACGAGGATGGCCGTCAACATGCGCCGCCGAGCTTCATGGGTACCCCGTCAATCCCTGATCAGACCGGTCAGGCCCATCAGCGCCAGGGCCATCAGGCCGGCAGTGACCAGCGCCAGCGGCGCTTCGCGAAACGGCTCGGGAACGTCGGCATGCCGCAATCTTTGCAGCAGCGTGGTGAAAGTCAGCAACATGGCCGCGAAGGCCATTCCAATGCCGCAACCCGACAGCAGCGCCGCGCCGAGGCTGTTGATACCCAGACCCCTGAAATGGCCTGCGCCGAGCAACGCATTGGTCAGCACCGCGCAATGCGCGGTCATCAACAACACGAAGGGCCGGCGCAGCGGCAGCCAGTGTCCCTGACGTTGCAGGCCGAACGCGATCAGATGCGCCAGGGCCGCAAGCAGCATCACGAACACCAGCAGTCGCAGGTATTCCACCCCCAACGGTTCCAGTACCCAGTGCTCCACCGCGTACCCCATGGGGGCCGCCACGGTCATGGCGATCAGTGAAGCCAGTGCCAGCCCGAGTGCGTTGTGGAACGGCTCGGTGGCTGCGAAGGGCCGCATCCCGGGAACCCGCGGCGCGTAGTGGCAAACCAGTACCGCGCTCAGCAGGATCAGCAGCAGGGCGGACATGGCCCGTCTACTTCACCTTCATGCCGGCCTGCGCTCCCGCATCCGGCGACACCAGGAAAATATCTTTGCCGCCCGGCCCGGCGGCCAGCACCATGCCTTCGGACAGGCCGAAGCGCATCTTGCGCGGCTTCAGATTCGCCAGCACCAGGGTATGGCGGCCGACCAGTTGTTCCGGCGTGTAGGCGGAACGGATGCCGGCAAACACCGTACGTGGCCGGGGCTCGGCCACATCCAGGGTCAGCTTGAGCAGCTTGTCGGCGCCTTCGACCAGTTCCGCGGCCAGGATTTTCGCCACCCGGATATCGACCCTGGCGAAATCGTCCACGGTGATTTCCGGTGTCGTGGCGTCGGCAGCCGGTTCGCTGGACGATTTGGCGGTGGCCTTGGCTGTGGGTTGGGCTGAGGATTTGACCTGAGGGGTGCTGCCCGACGCTGCCGCCTTGGCCGCCGCACCGGCTTCCACGGATTCGAACAGGGCATCGAGCTGCTTTGGGTCCACCCGGGTCACCAGCGGCTTGAAGGTGCCGAAACGATGCCCCTGGGGCAGCAGCGCGGCCGGATTCACCGGTGGCGTCAGCGATTGCCAGGTCAACTCGCCGCAGTTCAGGAAAGCTTCCGCCTCGGCGGCCAGCGCCGGCAGGATGGGCTTGAGGAACAGGGTCAGCACTTTGAAGGTCGCAATCGACGAGGCGCAGATGTCGGCGAGCTTGCGCTGGCTGTCGGGATTGGCCGCGGCGTCCTTGGACAGGATCCAGGGCTTGAACTGGTCGACCTCGGCATTGACCACGTCGGCCACGTTCATGATGAGCCGGATCGCCTTGCCGAATTCACGCTCCTCGAAGGCAGTGCGGATGGCCTCGCTGTGCTCGAGCGCGGCGTCGAGCCCGGCCGGCTGTGCCGGCAAGGCGGGCATGGCGTTGTCGAAGAATTTGGCCAGGAACGGCGCGATGCGGCTGGCGATGTTGACGTACTTGCCCACCAGGTCGGCGTTGACGCGCGCAATGAAGTCATCGGGGTTGAAATCGATGTCCTCGACATTGGCGTTCAGCTTGGCGGCCAGGTAGTAGCGCAGCCATTCCGGATTCATGCCGATCTGCAGATAGCGCAGCGGGCTGATGCCCGTGCCGCGCGACTTGGACATCTTCGCGCCCGAGACGGTGATGAAGCCGTGCACGTACACGTGGTTCGGCACCTTGCGCCCGGCGAATTCGAGCATGGCAGGCCAGAACAGCGTATGGAAATAGATGATGTCCTTGCCGATGAAATGGATCTGCTCCACTTCGGGCGCCGCCACGAACTCGTCGAAGCTGCGCGACTCGCCCCTGGCGCGCGCCTTGCCGCTGTCGAAGTAGTTCTTGAGCGACGCCAGATAACCGATCGGCGCATCCAGCCAGACGTAGAAATATTTGCCCGGCGCATCGGGAATCGGGATGCCGAAGTAGGGCGCGTCGCGGGAGATATCCCAGTCGCCCAGCGGCCGGTCACCTTTGCCGGTCAGCCATTCGCTCGCCTTGTTGGCCACCGAGGACTGCAGGCGGCCGGCGGCCCCGACCCAGCGGTTCATGAATTCCACGCACTTGGGATCGGACAGGCGAAAGAAATAATGATCCGAGGTCCTGCGCACCGGGGTCGCGCCCGACAAGGTGGAGTAAGGATTGATCAACTCGGTGGGGACGTACACCGAACTGCACACCTCGCAGGAGTCGCCGTACTGATCCTTGGCGTGGCAGTTCGGACATTCGCCCTTGATGTAACGGTCGGGCAGGAACATGTTCTTCACCGGGTCGAAGAACTGCTCCACGGGTTTCACATAGACCAGGCCCGCCTGCTGCAGCCGGCGATAGATGGCCTGCGACAGCTCGGTGTTTTCGCTGGAATGAGTGGAGTGCCAGTTGTCGAACGAGATGTGAAAGCCGTTCAGATACTGGGGCCGGTCCGCGGCGATGCCTGCCACCAATTGCTCGGGGGTGAGCCCTTCGGCCTCCGCCTTGAGCATGATGGGCGCGCCGTGCGCGTCGTCAGCTCCCATGAAATGCACCGCATGGCCCTGCATGCGCTGAAAGCGCACCCAGATATCGGCCTGGATGTACTCCATGATGTGACCGATATGGAACGGGCCATTGGCGTAAGGCAGCGCCGTGGTGACGAATAAATGGCGCCGGGTGGCCGGCAGCGCGCTGACGTGGGCTGAAGTGGGCTGGATTGGGGTCATCGGACAGGCAATCGGGCAACAGGAATAGGCTGCCGCCGATTATGCCATTACCCGACGTCCTTCAGATGCTCGAACTTGGGCTTGTTGATGGCCTTCTTGTACGCCTCGCGGCCCGTGATCACCGCCTTGTCCAGCAGTTCCTGGATGGCCGAGTCCATGGTTTTCATGCCATGCGCCGCGCCGCTTTGCATGGTGTTTTCCAACTGGTCCAGCTTGCCCTGGCGGATCAGGTTGGCCACCGCGGGGGTATTGACCAGGATTTCCAGCGCGGCGACCCGGCCGGCTTTGCCGGCGCGCGGGATCAGTTGCTGCGAGATCACGCCGCGCAGCGACGTTGACAGCATGGCGCGCACGTGGGACTGCTTGTCGGCCGGGAAGGCGTTCACCATCCGGTCGACCGTGGCGGCGGCGCCATTGGTGTGCAGCGTTCCCATGACCAGGATGCCCATTTCAGCCGCCGTGACGGCAATGCTCATGGTTTCGTAGTCACGCAACTCGCCGACCAGGATCACGTCCGGGTCCTCGCGCAGGGCCGAGTGCAGGGCACGCGAGAATGACGGGCTGTGATTGCCGATTTCGCGCTGGCTGATCAGGCACTGCTTGCGCGAATGCACGAACTCGATCGGATCCTCGATGGTCAGGATGTGGCCTTTCAGGCGCACGTTCATGTCGTCGATCATGGCGGCCAGGGTGGTGGACTTGCCCGAGCCGGTCTTGCCGGTCACCAGGATCAGGCCGCTGTTCACCTTGCACAGGTTGCGCACCGCATCCGGCATGTTGAGCTGGTCCAGGGTCAGCGCCTTGGACGGAATGGCGCGGCACACGCAGCCCAGCCCGTACAGGTGCCGCATCACATTGACTCGGAAGCGCGACACGCCCGGGACGATGTAAGCGAAGTCCGCGCCGTGATGTTCCTCGAGACGGGCCACGGCGGCGCGCGGCATGATTTCCATCAGCACTTCCTGCACGTAGTCGGCCTTGAGCGGCTCAGGCCGCAGCGTGTGCAGTTCGCCGTACAGCCGGACGCGCGGCGGGTCGCCCGCGATGAAATGCAGATCCGAGCCGTTGCGGCTCAGCACCTCCTTGAGATACTCGTCGATGCGGCGCGGTACGTAGGTACTGGCGGTGGTGATGTGGGGCGTTTCTGTCATGGTTCAGCTGGGCGCCAAGTCCAGTTTGGGTAGCACGCTGGTGTCGGTGACATAGCGCGCGAACAGACGCTTGTCGGTCGCGTAGACGTAGGCGTCGTCGGCATCGACTTCCTTGGCCTGCACATTGGCCAGCAGTGCCTGGTCCAGCAGCTGCATGCCCAACTCCTTGCCGGTCTGCAACTGCGACGGGATCTGGTGGGTCTGGTCGGTCATGATCAGCTTGGCGATGGCGCGGGTCACCATCATGATTTCACAAACCGCCTTGCGGCCGCGCTGGTCGGCGGTCTTGACCAGGACCTGGGTGATGACCGCGATCAGGCTCTGGGACATGAAACTCTTGGTCTGTTCGCGCTCGTCCGCCGGCAGGGCATCGACGATACGGTCGATGGTCTTGACCGCGCTGGTGGTGTGCAGCGTGCCCAGCACCAGGTGGCCGGTTTCCGCCGCTGTCATGGCCCAGCGAATGGTATCGGCATCGCGCAATTCGCCCACCAGGATCACGTCGGGGTCTTCACGCATGGCGGCGCGGACCCCTTCGGCGAACGAGGGCAGGTGGGTATTCAATTCGCGCTGGATCACCTGGCTTTGCTTGCTCTTGTGGACGAACTCGATCGGATCTTCCAGGCTGATGATGTTGAGCCGGCGTGTCTGGTTCAGATGATCGATCATGGCGGCCAGGGTGGTGGACTTGCCGGTGCCGGTGGAGCCGGTGACCAGGATCATGCCCTGATGGTTGTCGCACAGTTTCTTGACCACCGGCGGCAGCGCCAGCCGGTCCAGGGTGGGGGCCTCCGCCGGAATGGCCCGGAAGGTGGCGCCGAGGCCGGTCTCCTTGCGGAACACGTTGACGCGGAAGCGGCCGCCGTTGGCCGACACATAGGAGAAATCCGCGTCCAGGCCGCGTCGCAGCAGGTCCTGGTTGGCGCGGCTGGTGATCTCGGCGATATAGCCTTCCAGTTCGGCCTGGCTCAGGTCGCGGAACTTGATCGGCAGCAGGTCGCCATACATGCGCAGCATGGGCGGCAGTCCGACCGCGAAATGAATGTCCGAGCACCCCTGGTCGGTGCCGAGCTTGAGGAAGGCGTCGATACGTGCCATGCCCCAAGGCTACAGCCTTTACCGGCTAAGCTCTAGAGAGCCTTCTCCAGCGCCAGCCGCAGTTCCTCCATGTTCTGGAAGCGTTTGAGCTTGTCCACCGCCATGGCCTTGACCACCAGCTCGGACAGCGGCTGGGGCAGCGCTGGATTGACCTCCAGCGGCGCTTTGGCTTTGCCCTGCACGTGCTGATACATCACTGACATGTGATCGCCCCGGCTGTACGGCGGCTGGCCGGTGGTCATCTCGTACAGGATCACGCCCAGACTGTAGATGTCGGCGCGTTCGTCGACTTTCTTGCCCAGGATCTGTTCCGGCGCCATGTACTTGGGCGAGCCGATCACGTAGCCGGTCTTGGTGAGCTGGGTATCGCCTTCCTTCTGCGCGGCGGCCACGCCGAAGTCCACGATCTTGAGCAGCCCTTCATTGTTGATCAGCACGTTGGCCGGCTTCAGGTCGCGGTGCACGATCCCGGCCTGGTGCGCCACCGACATGCCCGTGGCGATGTCGGAGCCGTACTTGACCGCGCGCGCCAGCTCCAGCGGCTTTTCGTTGACGATTTCGCTGCCCAGGGTGTGCGACGGGAAGTACTCCATGGAAATGGCGTAATTGCCGCGCATGTACAGGAAATCGTAGATGCGGATGACGTTGCGGTGCGTGATCATGCGTGAGTAGCGCAGTTCGTGCACGAAGCGCTTCATCATTTCCTCGTCCTGCGCCACGTTGGGGTTCAGGAACTTCAGGATCAGGCGTTCGTCCACTACGGTGTCTTCCATCAACAGCACCGTGCCGAACGCGCCCTTGCCGATCTTCTCGATGAACTTGTAGCGGCCCTCCAGCACTTCGCCGGGCCGCAGCGTGGAAATGTCGAGCTTCTGTGCGGCGGCGCTGGCCTCTTCGGCCCGCTTGATCACCGCATCGACGTCTTCCTTCTCGATCAGCAGCGTGCGCGCCGGCTCGACCATCTTGTCCGCCTTGACCTGCGCGGCGATGGCGGTGCTGGAATAGCGCCCGTCGATGTCTTCGAGGGCGCGCAGCGCGGCATGCGCGATGGTGTCGTCGCTGGTGCTGGAACCGGCGCTCTTGATGTAGTTGCGCACCGTGTCGGCACGCTTGTCGTCGGCCAGCCGCGCCAGGGCGTTGATGGTCTCGACCTTGATTTCCTTCTCCGGCCGCTCGAGCAGTTTCAGCAGCGGCTCGATGACCCGCGTATCGCCGATCTTGCCCAAGGCGCGCGCGAGGGTCGGCAGCGAGCGGGTGTTGCTGGTGCCGAGCAGCTCCAGCAGCACCGGCACGGCCTTCTTGCTGCCGATCTCCGCCAGCGCGTCCACCGCCCGTTCGCTTACCCACCAGTCCTTGTCGCGCGTGGCCTCGATCAGGAAATTGACCGCGCGCTCGTCCTTGGTCTGGTTCAGTATTTCGATGGCGGCGCGCCGCACGTCCTGGTCGTCGTCCTTGACGAGTTCGATGACCGCATCCACCACTCGCGGTCCGCCGATCTTGCCCAGCGCATCGGCGGCGCGCGTACGCACCCACCAGTCGTCGTCCTTGATCACCTGCAGCAGCTGCTTGATGTCCTTGGCGGTGCCCAGATGGTTCAGGACCTCGACGGCCGCGCGTCGCGCGTACTCGTTCTCGTCCTTGAGCACTTCCACCAGGTACTTCATGGTGTCGGGATCCTTGGCGCGCACCACCACGTCCACCGCCCGGTTCTGTACCTCTATGTCCGGATCGCGCAGCAGCTGGCACAGCGGGCCGATGTTCACCGGGCCGTCCACCCGGGCCAGAGCGTTCAGCGCCGCCTGGCGCACCAGCTTGTTCGGGTCTTTCAGCTGGGTCTGGATGGCCGCGGACACTTCCGGCCGGTTGAAGCGGGACAGCACATTGATGATGTGCATGCGCGCCACCGGGTCCTTGCCCTCGATCCGGCTGATCAGTTCCGGCAGGCTGGCGGTGTCGGCCAGGTCGCCGATGATGCGGAACAGCGCCGCCTTCTCGTTGGCGTCCTGGCTGTAGGCGTGCTGCAGCAGGTCACGCACCGAAAAGCGGCCCTTCTGCGCCGCGATCACTTCCAGGACCGTGGGCTTGGACACATCGTCGCGGCCGAGCAGATCGATCAGCAGCGCCGGGCTGTAATTGGTGCTGGCGGCCAGGGCGGCGCCAATGGCCGCAAAGGTGCGCGAGTTGCCGTCCACCAGACCGGCCGCGAGGGCCGGGAAGCTCTTGTTGTCCACCATCTGGGACAACGCCTCGATGTAGGCGGCGGTCTCCTTCTTGTCGGCGACCGCGATGGCATCGAGCATTTTCGGGATGGCGCCAGGACCGATCTTGACCAGCTTCTCCAGCGCCTTGCGCGCCTCCGGCTGGGTCGGGTCGCCGATACTGCGGATTTCCGCTATCAAACGCTCGGCGCGAAGGTCGGAGAAAAAACTCATCAAATCAGTTTCCGGAAAACCCCGATCAAGGTTCGTGGCGGGCCGCCCGTGCCTCGGATGGCGCCGGCGGCGGTAAGTTTTTGTCCAGTCCCATTATGCCATGCCGGCCCAACATGTCGGCTTAAAGGGCGGCCCGATCCGTTACAATCCGTGTTACCGCCGGATTCGATTCCCCGACGGCCCCTTTTAAGACGACCGAGCCGACGACCTTAAGCCATGACGACCGAGCGTGAGACTGCGGTACGCAGTCTGGTGGAAGCTGTGCACGAGCCCTACCTGGGCTTGAGTATGCGCGATGCGCGCGCCCTGGATACTGTACAAGTGGACGGGTCGGCGGTCCGGGTCGGCCTGTCGCTGGGGTTTCCGGCCAGACATTACGGTCCGCAACTGGCCGCCACCGTGCGCCAGGCCATCGAGACGCTGGCGTGGGCCCAGTCCATCGACGTGACGGTGCGTTGGCAGGTGGCGTCCCAGGCGGTGCAGCGCAACCTGCGTCCGGTGCAGGGCATCAAGAACATCATCGCCGTGGCTTCCGGCAAGGGCGGGGTGGGCAAGTCGACCACCGCGGCCAACCTGGCCCTGGGCCTGGCGCACGAAGGCGCCACCGTGGGGCTGCTGGACGCCGACATCTACGGTCCCAGCCAGCCCAGCATGATGGGGCTGGCGGGCCGGCATCCCACCAGTCCCGATCAGAAATCCATGCTGGCGCCCGAGGCGTTCGGCATCAAGGTCATGTCCATCGGCTTCCTGATCGACGCCGAACAGCCCATGGTCTGGCGCGGCCCCATGGTGACGCAGGCATTGCTGCAATTGCTGGAGACCACTCGCTGGGGCGAACTCGACTACCTGATCGTGGACATGCCGCCGGGCACCGGTGATACCCAGCTGACCTTGTCGCAGCGGGTGCCGGTCAGCGGCGCGGTCATCGTGACCACGCCCCAGGACATTGCCTTGCTGGACGCCCGCAAGGGCCTGCGCATGTTCCAGAAAGTGGCGGTGCCGGTGCTGGGCATCGTCGAGAACATGAGCACGCACGTCTGTTCCAACTGCGGCCATGAGGAGCATATCTTCGGTACCGGCGGTGGAGCGCGCATGGCGCAGCAATATGGTGTCGAACTGCTGGCCGAGTTGCCGCTCGATATCCGCATCCGGGAAGGGATGGACCGAGGGCAACCCACCGTGGTGGCCGAACCCGACAGCTCTCTGGGACGCGCCTACATCGACTTGGCGCGGCACACCGCAGCCCGCCTGGCGCGCACCGCGCTGGAGCCGGCCGCGGCCTTCCCCGACATAGAAATCGAAGCCACTTGATAACCGCGGGTGCTGCCCAACCTCGCGCGGCGTGCCCCCACCTGGAGCCCTGAATGAGTATCAAATCCGACCGCTGGATTCGTCGTATGGCCGCCGCCGGCATGATCGAGCCGTTCGAGCCGGGACAGGTCCGGGTGGCCAATGGCGGCAAGATCGTTTCCTACGGCACGTCGAGCTACGGCTATGACGTGCGCTGTGCCGGCGAATTCAAGATTTTCACCAACATCAATTCCACCATCGTCGACCCCAAGAGTTTCGACTCGGGCAGCTTCGTCGACGTGCAGTCCGATGTCTGCATCATTCCGCCGAATTCGTTCGCACTGGCGCGCACGGTGGAGTATTTCCGCATCCCTCGCAGCGTGCTGACCATCTGTCTCGGCAAATCCACGTACGCGCGCTGCGGCATCATCGTGAACGTGACGCCGCTGGAACCGGAGTGGGAAGGGCACGTGACCCTGGAGTTTTCCAACACCACGCCGCTGCCGGCGAAAATCTATGCCAATGAGGGTGTGGCCCAGATGCTGTTCCTGGAGTCGGACGAGGTTTGCGAGACCTCGTACAAGGACCGTGGCGGCAAGTATCAGGGGCAGCGCGGCGTGACTTTGCCGCAAACCTGAATCCGGGCTGGCCAGGTCCAAGGCCGGCGCGCCGGGCGGTCTATGACGCCGGATGTTCGAGCGTGACCAGGGTCATGACCGTTTCCACCTTGCCTTTGCGGATCTGTTCGGCGCGCACCGGCAGATACTCGAGCGAGGGCGCGTGCCAGACGCGTGAAACCCGGTTGGAGCCCGTGCGGGTGCTCTCGAAAATGACGGTGTCCAGCTTGCCCAGCCGGGTGTCCAGCACTTCGGTGGCGCCGCGCGTATAGGTGTACTCCTTGATGCTGTCGCCGTTCACCATGGAAATGGTGCTGGGCTGTTCGCCGCGCAGCAGCGCGGTCATGGCGACGATCTGGATGGACAGCCGGTCCCGCGTGCCCGGGGCGAGCGGCAGGTCGACCGGCTTGCCTTCGTAGGTGCCGGTGACCCGGTGAGTCTGCCAGTTGAATTGCAACCGGCCGTCGCCCTTGTTGCCGGACTTGCCGTCGTTGGTCTCCCAGCTCAACGGGCGCATACCCTGGGGAGTGAGTTCCAGCACGGTGCGCTCGACGGCGTCACGGCCGATGAACAGCCGTGCCAGCACGTTCGGATTGACGTGGGTCTCGAATACATAGTGGCCGGTCGCGGCAGCGTGTCGCAGGTCCATGCGCAGCGTGCCGCCTTCGATACCGCGATACGAAACCACATAAGTTGCCGAGAAGGGCTGTGGTGCGTCTGCGGACGCGGCAGCCTGCGACTGTGCCGGCACCGCACCGATCCACAGCGCGCAACAAACGCAAGCGAACCGGGCCAAAACGAACCGGGGCAAATGACGCAATACGGACCGCAATGGCGTCTCCTCGAGCTGTCTCAAGCGGGGGCGTCGACCAGCACCGGTGCGGTCAGCGGCTGTCCATCCAGCCAGGGCTGGTGTTCGCGCCACTGCAGCCGGCCGCGTGCCAGCCAGTCCACGGCCTGCGGATAAATGGTGTGTTCCTGACGCTGAACTCGTGCTGAAAGGCTGGTTTCGTCGTCTCCCGGCAGCACCGGCACGCGCGCCTGGATGATCAGCGGTCCACCGTCGAGTTCTTCGGTGACGAAGTGCACGCTGACTCCATGCAGCGCATCGCCGGCCTCCAGGACCCGGCGGTGCGTGTGCAGACCCCGGTACTTGGGCAGCAGCGAAGGATGAATGTTCAAGATGCGCCCGGCGTAGGGCGTGATGAAATTCGGTGTCAGGATGCGCATGAAGCCTGCCAGGATGACCAGTTCCGGCTGATAGCGCCCGACCAGCTCGGCGAGCGCGGCGTCGTAGGCCGGACGGTCCGGAAAATCACGCGCCTGCAGCGTCAGCGCCGGGATGTTCATCGCCTGGGCGGTGGCAAGGCCGGCGGCGGCGGGCTGATCGCTGATCACGGCGCGCACTTCGACCGGAATCGCGCCACTGGCGGCGCGCTCGGCGATGGCTCGCATGTTGCTGCCGCGGCCGGAGATCAGGATGACCACCGGCAGGCGCCGGTGCATCTTCGCAGAACGGGTGTCCGTCATCCGCGAATGACCACACCACCGTCGCCACGGCGGATCTCGCCGATGACGACCGGCTGTTCGCCGTGCTCGCGCAGCAGCTTGAGCGCCTTGTCGGCGTGTTCGGCCGCCAGGTTGAGGGTCATGCCGATGCCGCAGTTGAAGGTCCGGTACATTTCGGCGGCGGCGATATTGCCGGTCTTTTGCAGCCAGTCGAATACCTCGGCGCGCTGCCAGGCCTGGCCATTGATCACGACTTCCAGGCCTTGCGGGATCACGCGGGGAATGTTTTCGGTGAGTCCACCGCCCGTGATGTGGGCGATGCCATGCACCGGCACGCTTTTGATCAAAGCGAGCAACGGCTTGGCATAGATGCGGGTCGGCGCCAGCAGCGCGTCGTACAGCAGGCCGCCGCCCAGTTTGGTGGCGGGCGTGGCCTTGCCCACCTGCAGCAGCTTGCGCACCAGCGAGTAACCGTTGGAGTGGGGACCGGAGGAGGGCAGGCCGATCAGCACGTCGCCCGGGCGGGTGTGGCTGCCATCGATGATGGCGTCCTTTTCCACGATGCCGACGCAGAAGCCGGCCAGGTCGTAATCGCCTTGCGCATACATGCCGGGCATTTCAGCGGTCTCGCCGCCGATCAACGCGGCACCGGCCTGCACGCAGCCCTCGACGATGCCCTTGATGACGGCTTCGGCCACCGCCACGCTGAGCTTACCGGTGGCGTAGTAGTCCAGGAAGAACAGCGGTTCGGCGCCTTGCACCACCACGTCGTTGGCGCACATGGCCACCAGGTCGATGCCGATGGTGTCGTGGCGGCCGGTCTCGATGGCCAAGCGCAGCTTGGTGCCCACGCCGTCGGTGCCGGACACCAGCACCGGTTTGCGGTAGCGGTCCACCGGCACCTCGAACAAGGCGCCGAAGCCGCCCAGCCCGGCCAGCACCTCCGGCCGCATCGAGCGCTTGACGGCCGGTTTGATGCGTTCGACCAGCGCGTCGCCCGCCTCGATGTCGACGCCGGCGTCTTTGTAGGTGATCGAATCGGTGGGGGACATATCGCCTCGACAAGTAAAGGCCCCGGACCTCACGATCCTAAGGCGGAGCAAAGCAGGGAGCTTGTGATATTTTACACGGCCTTGGCCCTCGGGGCGGAGAAAGCCCAAGGTGAGAAAGACCAAGGTGAGAAAAAATATTGTCCTGTGGTTGCAGAAGTTGCCAATGAAGGTTCCTAGCCGCGCATCCCGGTGGCTGTTGCTGCTCATGTCGCTGGCCGGCATGCCGGCGCTCGCCGCCTCCGTTTCCGATCTGTACCAAGTGACCGTCCCGGCGACGGGTAACCGGGATGCGGCGTTCCTCGAAGCCCTGAAAACGGTAGTGGTGCGGGCCAGTGGCCGGCGTGACGCCGCTGCGCGGCTTGGCGGAGCGCTGAACAATCCGCGTCAGTACGTGCAGCGTTTCGGGTTTCTGGCCGACGACAGCCTCCAGGTGGCGTTCGACAGCATTTCCATCGAGCGGCTGCTCGGTCAGGCCGGGTTGCCGATCTGGGGCCGGGAGCGGCCGGCGACGCTGGTGCTGCTGAGCGTGGCGGGGCCGACCGGAACGGCCAATTGGGTCGACGCCGCCAGCGGCGCGGCGGAACGGGACGCGATCGCCCGGGCGGCCA
>Ga0182745_1000464_pt1 | contig 45944 bp, 39 predicted proteins | sample eDN3rd30CKraftBY_FD_128523 | JGI IMG/M metagenome (GOLD analysis project Ga0182745, IMG submission 128523) | Enriched backyard soil microbial communities from Emeryville, California, USA - eDNA 3rd pass 30_C Kraft BY (version 2) (version 2) | ecosystem: Environmental > Terrestrial > Soil >...
GTTAGTTGTCGGGATCTTATCCCACGAGGGCATACGTTCTAACCCGGCTACTATCAATCTATAAATTGAATAAAAAATAGTCAACCAGATTTCTCTGGCTGACCTAATAATACGAACGAGGGCGTTGATCCAAGAAGGATTAATGTCTTTTTTTGTTGAAGTTATTGAACAAACGGGGCAGTTTAGTGAAATAAATCGTATTTGAAGTTTAACGGGAATAAACATAAATAGAGGGGATGTGTTTATGTTCAAAAAAAAATTAATTTTAATCTGTACAGTAATTTTATTATTAGTAATTGCAAGCTGTAATGACGAAGAGCCAATAAAAGATGAAGTTATTCAACACAATTGGAATGAAAGTCATCTTTTTAAATCAGGCAGTTACACAATGATTGGGGAAGAAGGACGTTTGGGTTTTATTTACGATGATAGTGAAGTAGTTAAATTTTATCCAAATAAAACCCAAAAATATATGTAGCATTTTTGGGGAAATGAAGATGAGTTGATTGGTGACATTGAAATTTTAGGGACTCACGAAAATAGTGATGAGGAAATAATAATTGTACCCAAAAAAGGTAATACATTTCTTAGCCCTAATAATGGTGCAGGTTTCTGAAATAAGAAAGATGTGAGGGAGTTTGGAAATGATGCAAAGAAATTTTTTATTATTGGTCATTGTTGTTTTTATACTATCTGGTTGTCAATCAAAAACTTTGACATTTGAAGGGGAAAGTGAAAACTGGGCTGCAAAAATAACAGCAATGCAAGATGATAACAGAGAAATACAAGATTTTGTTCTTGTGTATCAAGGTGAAGAAAAAGAAAGTGTAGCGGGTATGGAAGTTAATTATAAAATTGAGGATCACACAGGTTCTTCAGGTGGAAGGGGAACATTAAAAGGTCCTGGAGTATTACAAATAAAAGGATATAGCAATTGTAGTGGTTGTGCTTTTGTTTATGAGGGTACCGAAATAAAAATTACAGTAGAATGGGAAGACAAAACAGAAACTATACTCTTAAAAGCCCAATAAGAGCGTTGATCCAACAAGGATTAAGCCTTTTTTGTTGAACTTATTGTACTAACGGGGCAGGTTAATTCAAAAATAGGGGGGGTAATATTTGCGAAAGATTTATAAAATTGCTTTAGTTGTTGCTATTTTAGTTTTAGTAATAATTTTGTCACGATTTATTTATATTGAAGTTTATAAAAATATTCAAGAAGATAAGGTGACAAATTATCTTATAAAAGAAATGGGATATGATAAGGGAGAATTAGCATCTGTTGAAGGTGTTTATGGATTTAAAATGCCAGAATTTTTTACAATTGTAATCTTTGAAAATGAACCTTATGTAAAATATACTTACTTCGCTCATAACGAAGTATCGCAATTTGACTATGAAATCATTGATAGGCAATACATTAGAGTTACTAAAAATGAATTAAAAAATTTAGACCCAAACGGTTTGATTGAATGATAATTTCTTATTAAACTAACGGAGGCGTTGATCCAAGAAGGATTAATGTCCTTTTTTGTTGAAGTTATTGAAGATTAGTTGAATATGTCATACATAAGACAAGGGGAAATTTTTGCAAATGGAATTCATAACAAGTGATGGTTTAAAATTACATTACGATAAGAGTGGGAAAGGAGTAACTTGTGTCTATCTTCACGGAGGACCAGGTTATTGGAGTAAATCATTTCAATACTTTTCACAAGAACTTTTAGAAGAGGATTTGGAAATGGTGTATTTGGACCAACGAGGGTGTGGACGTTCTGAACATAGCCCTACACAAAATTACTCTTTAAAAAGGTTAGTAGATGATATTGAAGAATTAAGGATATTTTTAGGAATAAGTGAATGGTATGTAATAGGACACTCATTTGGTGGCATACTTGCAGTCAATTATGCAAAACGTTTTCCTGAAAGAACTAAGGGGATAATTTTATCAAACGTAACACTTAATATGTTTGATTCCTTTGAACAACAAATTAATAAGGGCTTTGATATTTTGGGGATGGAGAAGAAGCAAATTCAAAGGAGTAATTTAGAATCATTTATGGACACATTTTATTCAATACTTTCAAAGTTAATGGAAAAGGAAGAGTATTATAAACTTCAGTATGTTGATTTAGAAAACAAAAAAATAGTAGATAAAATTGATGAAGGATTGTATAGTGACCCGAACTTTCAGCATTTTGTCTTTTCATCAGAAGAATATTTTCAGGACTTTACTTTATTAACAGAACATTTAACTAAACCGGTACTGGTAATTACAGGGAAATTTGATTATGCTGTTGGTCCAGGTCATCATCATACCTTTAAATTTAAGTACCCAAAATTAAGTATATTAGAAAGTAGTCATCACCCTTACATTGAAAATCAATTGGAATTCAAGGAGGCCATCTTGAACTTCACAAAAGTATGATTTCTTATTGTGCTAACGGAGGCGTTAATCCAAGAAGGATTAATGTCTCTTTCTGTTGAAGTTACTGAACTATCGGGGCAGGTTAATGAAAGAAGAACAAGATGTAATAATAGGTTTATTAAGGTCGCTGTTTAAAGTTTTAAAGATTAAATATATGGAAATTTATAAAGGGAGTCTTTTGGTGTAATATTCCCCTATCTATACTCATTATCTTTATTATAGGGAATTTTCTCTTAAAGATATTAGATTATAGTTTCGATGATGGAGAAGGTAGGTAAATTTAAAAGGGGGATATTGATATTAAGACTGCTATTAAGACGAATAACAAAGGTATGGTTTCACTGGTTTTTGGTGTTCTTTCAATTGCAACTTCTTTTTTCGCAGTAGGCTTTTATCTTGGGATTGTTGGGCTGATTTTTGGTGTTATAGCGTTAAAACAAATTAACCGTTTTAAACAAAGTGGAAAATTAGAAGCTGGTGGAGGTATTATCTGTTGTCTACTTGGAATGTTCTTCACGATAAAGTCATCCATTTCAATATTTCTACTATTGAGTTGAAGATGAAGGGGGAGGTATTTTGAATCTGAAATTAGTGTTAACAGCATTCTTGCTAAGTGGATTATTGATAGGATGTACTAAAAAAACTGCACCAGAATTAGAAATAGAGGAAGAGTCAGTAATTGCTGAGGAAGAAAATATACAAGAAGTAAAAGAAGATAGTGACACGAAGTCGTGGAAGAACACTTCTACACCTGAAGGATTTAGCAACTATGGAATCGAACCCACTTTAAATGCTTGGATTGCTTTTCATTCAGAAGATATTTCGAAGACAACAGATACGAATGATTATTACCTAAAGTCTGAACGTATTATTAAGGAACACGAAAAGTATTTTCGGATTGAAGGTGAAGATCTTCAAAAGGACTTTGATAATTTACGAATGTTGAAATTAGCGATAAGTCATTTTAATAATGTTATTTCAGTACAAGAAAAAGACGGTACTGATACTGAGGATTCTTATAATCAATTGAACAAGTCTTTCAAGTATTTTAGCGAATTACTTCATGACATTAACATTGTCATCAATTACAACGGTGATGGTGAAACATACGGGGTCACCCACCAATTAGATGGAGACAAAGTTGAGGAATTGGAATCATTTCTCTATTGAACTTTTGAGTTATATATACTCTTACAGATAAAGAAGTAGAACAATGTGCAATAGCATTGAAGGATGTTTAACAGATTTAGTTTATAAGGAAACATCATAGTATAATGGATTTGCACTAAAGGGAGGCTTGTAATAATCCTCTCTTTTATTCATAAATCAGTGTAGATAATATGTTACTGTCATTTCATGATAGTCTTTTAGAGGGGACTGTGCATAAAATCCGTATTTGATCATTAATGTATTTCCACTTTTCCATTCTAAACGATATGCTCCCTTATTAAATGGTTGAAACCCATCATCAGTTCGTATGGAGGCTAAATGTGTTATAAATAACCCTGTATTTGACATTTGATAAATGTCTCCATGACCTGTTTCAATGACCACAAAATGAACTTGCTTGTTAGGAGAAGAGAAAGTTGTATATTTAGCATCAAAGATAAGCAATCCATACATCATTACGAAAAATGAAATAAATAAACTCAAAAATATAGCAATGAAAGTAAGTCCCTTATCGTGAAACTTATAATGAATTAACAATATCCCAGAAATAAGTGCTGAAAATAGGAATATACCATTTATATAATGGTGTTGTAACCCAGGGACACCAATCTGAATGAATATCCCTTTAGTAGTTAGAAAATAAATAATTAATAACAATGTAATATTAAAAATAAAAAATATTAATATAATCGGATGATTATTTTTAGATACTTTCATATTATTCATCAACACTCCTTGAATTCATTACTGGGTAATCTTGAATTCACTTCTCTTTGTGTACAATCATTTACTGTTCAAGTATTTTTTTACTATCCTATTGCTTCTAATATACCAAATAAAATTATGATGAGCCTATATTGTTGTAATAGTATCGTATTTATCCAAGAAGGAATTTAATACTCATTTTGATGAAGTTATTGTGCTAAAGGGCAGATTAGTTGAAGAAAATGCTGTATAAGTTGAGGTGTGAAGATATGAGTATAGTAGATTTTAAAAATAGACTTTCTTCGGTGAATGAATTTATTTATTTTGATAGTAACGATTATCTACGAGAAAAGACCTCCAATCCTCCGAAAATAAAACAAATTATTGCTGAAGCTGAAAATTTATTGAAAAAGACAATTGAAGAAGACGATAAGTATTTTCTTTATGGAATAATTGGTAATCTGTATAGAATTTGTGAGGAACCTTAGATAGCAATCAATTATTTAAACGTTTGCCTAAAATACGCATTGGTAGATGGAAACATAAAAAGAGAGGTAGTTACATTAATTCGTCTTGGAGAAGCGTTGAAATATAATAAAAAACACTATGAAGCGTTAGAGTATTTTGATAAAGCCTTAAATAAATTTAAAGAAGATAAGATAAATAATCATTTAGACTTTGCTTTTCAACACATTGGAAAATGTCTGATGGAATTGGGAAGGTTAGATGAAGCAGAAAAAAACTTTATCGAAGCATATAAACTAAGAGAATTAAAAGGTGATACATCTTTAATAAAATCTACTAAACAAGCACTCTGTTTGGTAAAAAGATTAAAAAGCAATAATTCCTTATTGAACTAAAGGAGTGCGTTAGTTCAACAAGAAAGGACATAACATATTAGTCATATAAAATATGTTATGTCCTTTAATTTATTTACCTTTTCTTAATTTAGGTCTTGATAAACTTACATTAGTGCTTCAAATACTGTCATGAGGGCCCACACGATGTGGGTCATGCGGTTGTTGCCACAGGACGTGGCGTTCTTAACCCGCCATCACCCCCATTCCAATAAAGGAGTGAGCCAACCACCCTTGAGTTACCAAACTATTACAATTAAATTATAGCACGTATGTTCCTATTTATGAATCCCAACTTGCAAATAGAATATTTTACGCATACTGTTTAGCTGTTTCTAAAATTTGCTCTTTATAATCAATAAGATCAACTGGTTGATTGAAATCTATAGTTGTACGTTCTTTGTCACTTGAAGCGTTATTTAATACGATGTAGTTTCGATTTTCATTAAAATACACACGAAGTATCCATTTGCGAATACTATCATCAATTAAAATATTGAAATAACTTCGATTATCACGGTAGAATACGCGGTTTGGAGCAATTAAATCTTTTAAGATTACTTTTGCAACAGAGTATGTTTCTAATTCCTCAACTGTTGTATTAATAGTGTTTGCTTCATCATTTTCCTTATCAACAATTTTTTCATTTTCACTTATCAATTCACCTTTTGGATCTGGTAGCGTTATATTAATTTTATTGTCGCCTGTCGATTTAAGGGCGGCATTCAATTTATCATTTACTTTTTCGTTTACAATTTGTTTTAGCCCTTTTGTAATGATTGGAGTGAATTTTTCTATAGTATTTTTTGTTTTTACACCATCATAAATTTTATTAACCAGAAATCTAATAAAATCCTCACCAGGTTGCTCAAATTGCTCTGATAAATATAGCTTTAATGCATTTAAATACTTTAATTCAGAAGCTGCACTAGCAATGTTATCTACATCAAAGGTTTCTTTTCTAAACTTAGCAATCTCTTGAATATGACTATCCCGTATTTCAAGAATATTGAAGATGAAAAATGGAGTACCGTCCATTTTGTTCGACTCTTCTAAATCAGTAAAGAATTTATACTCTACTCCATTAGTAAGAATACCAAATTTAGCTGAGGTAGTTCCGAAATAACGGAAAAGTTGTGAATCATGCTTAGTGAGTTTTTCGTTAATACTCTTACATTCAATTAAAATAATAGGTTCTCCGTCCATCAAAATAGCATAGTCAACTTTTTCACCTTTTTTAATACCTACATCTGCAGTGAATTCAGGACAGAATTCTAAGGGGTTGAACACATCATAGCCAAGAAGTTGAAAGAATGGCATTACGATTGCAGTTTTTGTTGCTTCCTCAGTCGTGATTGAATCTCTTAATGTCCCAATCCTTTTTGCTAAACTTTTTAGCTGTTCCGTAAATTGCTCCATTATTAAACCTCCCATCAAATTCAGTAATAGGTTCCATTTTGTGAATTTACTTCTAAACTACTAATTTATACGTTAAATCTTATGGAAAATGTATTCCAATAGTACTTGGTTTAGAACAATTAAAAACACTATATCTAATCAATCCTTGAACCAGGATTAAATATCGTTTGTTTACTGCATATCCTCTACTTTTATTTCACAAACCCACTTCCTCAAAAAGTTTTTCCTCCCCACCATGTCTCTTTTTCTATTTTTCAAAGCTATATAAACATTTGAAATGACATTAATGCAATAGGGAGAGATAAAAATGGAATATCAAGATGTGTTGGTTGTTACTACGTATCGATTAGGGGAGATGTATCAGTGCCCTGCAGAATCGTTGATTTGGAATTTTCTCGAGCACGAAGATGAATTTATTGAAGGGGTTCATTTTTTTCAATTAACAGCTGAGGATCTTGAATTTTGTGAAGCGAAGTGTCCGTACGAATTTGTTGAATGTAATTCTCCGTATTTATGGACGTTCGAAGGGATGTACAAGCATGCAGAATTACTATCAGGGTTTGAAGCTTGGAAGGCATATGTGAATTTAGTTTACCACCATTTTAGTGAATCAGAAGAACTGAAAGAGGCCGTCTACATACTTGAAAATGCAACGAAACAATTAGAGGCTCTGTATATTTACCGTATTTGTGAAAAGGAGTGGAATGCACGATGAAAGATAAACTACTACTTCCTGAAGCACCTTTACAAACTTTGCCTACACTTGTTTTAAAACTAGGTCTAAAAGAAGCACTGATTTTACAACAGCTGCATTACCGGCTATTGAGTTCCCCTTATGAAAAAGATGGTTATACATGGTACAAACATACGTACACGGACTGGCAGAAGCAGTTACCATTCTATTCGGAACGATCGATTAGTCGAGCGATTCTCAACTTAGAAGATGACAACATTATCGTTTCAACCCAAGAATACAATCCATATAAACTCATAAAAACGAAATGGTATCGAATTGATTACGGGAATCTTTACCGCGTGCTTGGGGTTGAATATGACCCACAAAGCGGAATGATAATTAATTTTAACCCAAAAGAAGTATCCCCGTATTACGTTGTAGATGTAGAGGAAGTCAACGATTCATTAATTGACCCTGCCAATAACCCGCAAATTGGCAGTACCACTAACACGGGAGAAACGTCGGGTGCATGTCAAACTTTGTTTACGCTGGATGACACAGATGGTGCATATATAAAAGAAGAATTAAAAGAAGAAAATAAAAAAGGTATTGTCGAGAAAAATCTCGACGTTGCGGCTGAAATCATTAATCACTTAAACAAAAAAACAAATCGTAACTACCGATTGAATAGTCACTCTACCAGAAGGTTTATCAATGGCCGATTTAATGACGGTTATAAGTTTGAGGACTTTATAAGTGTCATTGATTTCAAAGTGAAACAATGGCTATATGATCCAAAAATGAATAGCTTCTTACGACCAAGCACATTATTTAGCCCTACAAACTTTGAAAACTACTTAGTTGAGTCACAACAAACTCCAATAAAGCGGAAAAGACGTGAAGTGAAACCAGTTGAATTGGATTTCACGTTAGGCGAGGAAGATTAAACGTTTGGAGGTAATACAAATGGCTAATCAACTAAACTACGAACTTATGGAAAGAAGCTTACTAGGAACCATGCTAAACGAGAACTATTTGATTCTAGATACAGATTTAACTCCAGACATGTTTCAAACACAGATGCATCGCTCTATTTTTCGAGCGATGCAGCACTTAGCGTACCAAGATAAGCCTGTTGACTACATAACCATTTTGACGATGGTGGAACCAAAAGAAGTAGGGGGAGCCCCGTATTTAGCGAATCTACAAACTTTTGCTGACTCAGAGAAATTCGACTCCTATAACGAAATGGTCCTGGTTGCTTGGCGGGAAAGGGAAAAACAAAAACTATTATTCCAAGCGCAAAGTGGAAACTGGTCCATCGAGGATATACAAAAGGCATTGGATCAGCTCCAAACAAATACCACAAGAATAAACACAAGCATTACAAATGATTTAGTAGCCATGTTCCCACTCCCCGAAAAGCCGATGGAAGAAATCGCTGCAGTACGAACGAAGATAAAACAGCTTGACCGCTTGTTAGTTGGATTTAGAAACGGGGAGCTCACCATCGTAGCGGGTAGGCCCTCCATGGGGAAAACAGATGTCATGAACTACTTTGCCTATACCGCGGGAATATCTGGATTCCTCCCAATCGTGTTTTCACTAGAGATGGACCGCACGATGCTCATCAATCGTCTCGTAGCAACGACAGGGAAAATCAACCGATTAAGAATGCGAGACCCCTACAAATACTTCTCAGAAAAACAAAAGGAAAATTGGGTACATACGCTGACAGAAGTGGACAAAGCAAAAATCCATATTGATGACCGTGCCGGACTAACTGTAAGTCAAATCCGTGCACAAGCAAGAAGCATTATCCGGTCTACTCCAGAGCGGAAACCGATTATCTTTATTGATTACTTGCAGATCATTTTCTCAAACGATACGCGCGGAGGAAATCAAACCTACATGATCGGCCAAATCAGCTGGGAGCTAAAAAGAATGGCAAAAGAATTTAACTGCCCAGTCATTTGCCTAGCCCAACTCAATCGAGGCGTAGAATCCCGCCAAAACAAACGCCCACTCATGAGCGACCTCCGGGATTCCGGCAATATCGAACAAGACGCAGATGTCATTATCTTGTTGTATCGGGATTCCTATTACGCGGAATTAAAGGAAAAAGCGAGTGAAGAGTACGAGTATGAGAGTGAGGAAGCTGATACGCAAGCTTATGTGGATAAAAGGGGAAATGAACCACTGGAACTCATTGTAGCGAAGAATCGAAATGGCCCTACCGGAAGTGTCGTTGTTAATTACCGCAAAACAACGGGACATATTTCAGAACGAGCCATTGGGACGTAAGGGCGAAGCGCGTTGTGCGATCCCTTGTGACTATGGAGGAAAACGGTTGAATAGGTGATAAGCGTGAGCCAGTATACAAACATAAAGGCGTTATATGAAGATGCTATTCTCTATGATGAACCTTATACAGCGCATCTCATTTACTATCTTCAAAAAAGGGGCAGAATCACTTTACAAGATCCAGTTAGCAAACTCGACGAAATCATGCTTACGGACGCAGAAGAACTAGAGTTGAAAAATCTAAGAATTAAAGATGTGCTTAACATGCGGCCGGTGAAGATTTACGCAATCCAGTGTAGAGAGTCTTCATACGCATTCTACCTTGCACAAGATGCGCTGGATGCGAGGGAACTTCATTACAGGATTTATGGTCGGTGGGTGAATAAGGTGTACAGTTGTTACAATCAGATGATTGATACTTCGCTTTATTTTCCTGAGATGAAGCAATATAAGAGTTTTCGGCAGTTGATTAGGGAGGCGGGGGAGTTTTCTTGGTATGTGGGGGAGATGAATATTCCCAAAAAATACTCATCTTAATATAATAATCAAATCTTCCCAGGCTGTTTCAATAATTTACGTTCTGCATTGTTTTTTTTTTTTGCTAGATTTATTGTAAAAAATCTGTGAAGTGGTAATATATTGGTAATTATTATTCTCTATGGAGCATGGATTGAATGGTAAAAAGAATGATCCTATATCATGGTAATACAGAGAAAGCTATTACTGAAATTATTGAAGAAGGTATGTTATTAGATAAATTTAAATCCTATGGAGACAAGCATTATTTGGGTGATGGATTCTATTTTTACAATGACCTAAAACAAGCAGAGCACTGGGCGAAAATGAAGGTAACACGTAGCAAAAAGTATTTCGGCCAAAACTGGGCAGTTCTTAAATGTTCTGTAACATATGATGAAGAGTACTTTCTTGATCTTGATTTTAGAGAGCAACAAGATTTCTTCTTTAATGAAATGAAGCGCCTGGATAAGCAACTTAAAGAGAAGGAACTTGAGATCGGTGAATATAGCGATGCTTATTTTTGTAACTATTTATCAAGAATACTAGATTTAGTTATGGTATCTAAGACTTTCGTATATAAAGATAAGCATAATATCTACCCACCGTTATTTTCTAACAATAAAACATCGCCATATGCTAAAACAAGACATTTCAGAACGGAAAAACAGTTTGTTATTAGAGATAAAAGAATTGTTTCCCGCTTATCAAAAGTAATGTAAACAATGAGGTGAAAACAATTGAGTAAAATTGCGAAATGGATAGATCGAATGAATGATTATTACGATAATGGAGACGCAACAGCGCTGAAGTTAGACTTACAAGCTGCTGGATTTAACCACGAACTAGTATCACAGTCTGTATCTGCATACTATGGTGAAGTTGCATGTACTATTGATGATCATTCACTAATAGAAAAAAATAATAATGCAGTAGCTGTAAAACTATAAATTTTTTAATAAACTTGTATAAAATTGTTGCCACTCTTCCATCATGTTAATAAACATGTTGAGGAGTGAAAACATTGTTTAATAAAAAAGAAAAAGATAATAAGATTAACAACTGGGAAAAGAAAATTGACCAGTACTATAAAAATAACGATAAGAATAAGTTGAAAGCGGATTTAAAGAAATCTGGTTTTCCAGTAAAGGATAAATCGAAAGACTGAACCCTTATGGAAATTTTCATACATCTAGTTAAATAGATAATCCTTTTTACGAATAGACGGAATTAAAACTATAATAACTGCCCTAACATCAAGTACTCAAAACAATAAGTCTTGAGGCTTGGCTCTATGGATTATATATGTCTAACCCTCCCTACATACAAACCAAAAGGAGGGCTATTTTTTTATGGGTTATTATAATAATTTATTAAAAATGTTGCTCATTTCTTTTTTTCTATTATACCTTCAAACAACTTCAAACAATATCGTATAGGAATAAATTGTGGATAGTAGCTAGGTAAATGGTAGTATATAATCGAATTAATAGAGGTAAATAATAAGCTTAAGAATATTATGAGATACCTTTTTATTTTCTTCTAACTAGGTATTTAAAATCTACTAAACATATCTTGCTAATAGGAAGTGGTTTACATGCGTGGTAAAATCTCAAGGTTCAAAAATAGTTTTATAACATTAGACCAGTTAGAGCAGTTTGCAGAACCTAATATTTCTTATGAGCAATTTAGCTCGAAAATTTTAGCTCTTGAAGAAGAAGGAATCCTCATTGCCGGAAAATCAACACCTAGAAATCTTAAAGTCCCATCGTTAGCCTATAAATATCGTATTAACAAAGCTCTGTTAAAAAAAGACGTTTATCAAGATATTGAAACAAAACGATTTAAACTTCATAAACTCCTCATTCTCGATGAATATTTTCACCTACCACCAGAAGTGTGGGAAAATGATTATCCCTATATTGAAAAAATCAATACATATATTGAAACAAATGGTTTGCCTAATAATGAAGTACCTGCCCCTGAACGAAGTCTTGCTTTAGTAGGAGATGAAAAATGGATCCAAGAAAAAGGCGGACAAAAGATATTAGAAAGATTAAATATATGGGATGCACTTCAAATTACTCCTGTTAGTGACCCAGTAGCATTTATTATTAATCCCCAAAAAGTAACAAGTGATAAGCATCTCCATCTTATTGTTGAAAACAAAACAACCTTCGATGGATTATCGACAGCAATTCTAGATACTCAGTTTACCACACTTATTTACGGACAAGGATACAAAATAACTAGTAGTATTGATTACTTCCATAAACAATTGCCACTGGACCGTGTTCGCCATAAGTTCTACTACTTTGGAGATTTAGATTGGGAAGGGATTAAGATTTGGTACAAATTAAGACAAATAATTGATGTTCATTTAGCTATTCCTTTTTATGCTGAGTGTATTGATAAAACACCTACAACATTGAAAACAAAACAAAAACCTTCCGAAGAAGCAATACAGAAATTTCTTAGTTATTTTGACTCAATTCAACAAGAGAAGGTAAATATCACACTTGAAAATCAGAAATATTGGCCACAAGAAGTTCTTTCTTCAAAAGAATTAAAACAAGTTTGGAGGGAATCGAATTGGACATAGAACTAAGTGAAACCATTATAAAAGATAGTCACGAACGTATGAAACGCGTATTATTATTCGATTCACTTTTTGAACTAGACCGGAAAACTTTTAAAGATTTAAATGAAGTACGAGTTGATTTACGTAGTTTTGGATTATTTGTTTTACTCTACTTTTTTGAAATGAAGCTAATACGAGAAAAACGTATTGGTGTAATTGAAATTGCACAATTTCTAAAAAGTATAAGTAAAGACACGTATGCATTATCTGATTCCCAGTTTGAAGACATCGTAAAAATAATTTTAGCTGTATTTAGACCAACCGGTGGGCAAAGAAAGTCCTATTCATTTAATAATTTCGAATTACAAACGGAGGATTCGATTGATTTTCATTACATAAAAACCAACGACTTTGATATTCAAACAAACCGACAATTCTATGCGCTTGATGATGACGGCTTAGAACTGGTATTTGCAACAAAAGAGTATTTCCAGGAGTTTCAGTTATCAATTCACCAATTGATGCTGCGCAAACTTCTAGAAAAGGGAGAGTTTGTTGGTGCCTTACGTCAAATTAATGAAATGCGTATGGATGTTGAAACCATTTATGAAAGAATGAATAAAATCGAACATGAAATTAAGCGCAACGTTGTTTCCATTGAAACACAAAACAAGTTTATGAAAGTAATTGAAGATCGGAATTTTCGCCTAAATCGTGAAAATGAAGAATTCGAAGAACTTCACCAATTTGTCTATGAAACTAAACAAAACTACTATAACTTAGCAGATGAAAATCAGGAAGCCCGTGCATTTGAAATGCTTTTAAAAGTTGAGAAGGCATTACATCAAGTACACCACCAACACCAGCAATTATTAAATAAAAGCCTGCAGTTAAAAACACAAGTCCTACAATCGGCAGAAGAAGCTTTGTACTATATCGGAGTAAGTTCTTTTAACTTTGATAATGAGGTGACATCCAAAATCGTGAGCACACCATATCCTCTTGAGTCTTTGAAAGGGATTATGGCACCTTTCCTACCATTAGGACAGTTTAACACTTGGTCATTTCTAACAGTGTTCTCACCTCAATCATGGAGCGAGACAGAAGAGGGACACACGAGTAAAACATTTGAAAAAGTAACAGATGAAGAAGAGCAAGAACAATATGCTAGAATTATCCGAACTTACTATAAAGAAATTTTCCAAGATATGATGACTGCTTTTGAACCTGAATCTGAATGGACATTGAAGGAATGGATTGAAAAACTTCAATCTAGCAATGATCATCGCTTACAACAACGCCAATTTTATGATTTTTTCATTCTATGTCATCAAAAAAGCCCTGTTACTTCACAAATTGAGGTGCAATCAGAGGAATCCCTGCATTTACTTGCCAAGGTGATGGAACTAATACACCGAAGAACATTGATATGTAAAGAACTTCCTGATCGAATTCAAGTTAACGAGCGATTTGAAATTCAAAATATGCAATTTTCTTTAGTTAAGGAGGTAGCGCCAAGTGAGATTTGATAGTCAAGAAGTAGAGCAAGCATTTGAACTATACCGTGAACTAGCGTTAAAAGGTGTCATTTCGGGAGATAAAGCAAATACGTATAAGGTAAATGAAGCGATCTATACATTAACGAATCAATTTGTAGATAAATTAGACGCAGATTGTATTACTGTTGGACAAGAAGTTCATTTAATACCTAGAACAAAACTATCTCCATTCCATATTAGTAACGAATATATTAAACGTCAATTTTTAGGGTCAAAATCATCGAACAGTGATATTTACTTAATGTATTTATGCAGCATTGTGCTAATTGGAAGTTTTTATAATAGCTATCAATCGACAGAACCGACGATAGATTTTATGACCTATGAAGTGTGGGTCCAGCAAGTAAACGATCGTATTGAAAGTTTAAAGAGACACGATCAAGAACAATTGGAGAAACTAGAAAAAGAGTACTCATACAGATGGTCTGCCATTATTGAAAAATGGGAAACATTAGACGAATTAAAAGAATCCGCCTCCAGGCAAACAGGTCGGACAATGAGTAGATTAAGTTTCATTGATACAGTCAGACGTTTTTTACAAGAGTACGATTTAGTAGAATTCATAGGCCAAAATGAAGTGTCACTAACAGAAAAGACAAAGGTCATTGTTGGTAGATACTTTATGGAACGTGAATTCAATAGGGGAATACTAGAATTCTTATATGGATTTGAGGAACAGGAGGATACATATGCCAGCTATTAGTAAAATTCGTCTAACAAATGTTGTTTACGAGAATGGACAAAAGCGCTATCACGATGAAGTCTTCTTGTTTGATGGATTAAATGGAGCCTTAGTTCTTGAAAATGGAGGAGGTAAAACTGTTTTCATACAAACAGTTGTACAAGCTGTAATTCCTCATGCAACACTAGCAGATCGAGATATTAAAGATACATTGTACTTAGAAGAAAGCCCTGCTCATATTGCGATAGAATGGATTATCAATGAAAACCCTAGGCGTTATGTCGTAACAGCAGTTACTTTACATAAGAAACAAAATGGAATCGATTCCTTACGCTATGTGTATGAGTATGGAGAAAACGATGCACAAAGTATAACTGAAATTCCCTTTGTTCAAAAAACAGCACAAGGAATCCGACCGAGTGATCGCGGTGAAATGGCGGATTATTATGCATATATGGAGAAAAGCAATAGCTTAAATGCCAAAACGTTCTCGAAATCTATTAAAAGCTTTACAAATTATATAGAAAATCACTACCAAATCATCCATTCCGAATGGGAAAATATTATTAAGATTAACGGTGGAGAAGGTGATGTTGAAAAATTTTTCGATAAATGTAGTAAAACCGATGATTTAGTTAATCGTCTCTTAATACCGTCAATTGAAAATGCGATGGATGGTTTTAAAGAACAAGGATTTGCTGAAACCTTCGAGAATCGACGAGCAGAGTTCAAAAAATACAAGGCGTTGAAAGAAACGATTGAACAATCCAAACAACTAAATCAAGAACTAAAAATCTATGTTGATTATTTCCGTAAAGTGGATGAAAAAGAACGAACCTATAACGAAGTTCGACAACATGCTAAGGGGTATATGCATTTATTAGCAGAAGAAATGAATGAAATAACTGGGCAACTTACGTCTTTAGAGGAACAATGGCAACGATATAATCAGGATATGGAAGAGTGGGAAAGAAAAAGTGCATCACTTGAAATTATAAAGCAACGAAGAAAGTGGAAAGAGTACGCGGATAAGGAACAGTTACTGCATGCACAGCTACTTGAATTACAAGATAGAATCGAGAAGAATCGCCAACTTTACTTTTCTCTTATGTATGCACAACATCGTGAAACTTCTAAACTTGAGACGGCACAATTAGCTTTAGTAGAGCAACAACTTACTGAAATTGAGAAAACAATAGATATAGCTGATCTTCAAAGTCAATTGAACGTAGTAAGTGGAAATATTCAATATGCCTTTTCTGTACAAAAACAACAACTTAATGAGCAAATAAATAATTTATCAAATGAGCAACAACTAGTAGGTGAAAAGAAAACCCTGCTGGAAAAACAACAAGATACAAATGATGCCGAAATAGAAAAAGAACTTCAACAGCGAACAAAATCACAAACAGCATTTGATTATACACATAACCAGATGATGGATATTAAATCTAGACTTGTAGCGCGAGATGAAGAATCAGTCGAGCAACTATTAGAAGAGTGGGTTTTGGAATCTGAAAAACTTGACCTAGAGAATGTGAATCTAAGCGGACGCCTTAAAAAAATTAGAGAACTTCAAAATGAACACAACCAACAAGTATTAGAGATACAAAAGGAGCTTTCTGCTGATGAATTAACAAAGGCGCGGATTGAACAACAATTAGAACATATCACAAAACAAGAAAAAGCTTTATTAGCTCAAATGGCAACTTTGCGTGGGAATTGGAGTCATATTCAGTCAATTTATGAACGCGAGCAATCCTTTGTTGAACAAATGACAAGTCAAATTGAAAGACTTGAAAAGGAAAAAGAGGTAAAACTAATACAAGAAAGAAGAGCAAAGCGATTTATCGATGATTACGAACAGCAAGAGAGCTTCTTTGCAGATCCATTAATTGATAGAAAAATGATAGATTGGGCACAGAATTTTTATGTTACTTCTGGGATTGAATTTATTCAGCAACATGAAAGTGAGCTAAAAGGGAACAACTATCCATTTTGGGCATCGACTCTAATTACAACGGAAAAAGATAAGAATGCCCTAATTGATAAAGTAAAATCGATTCAGCATGAACTAACGTTACCAATCTATATTTTATCCCTAGATGAGGCGCGGCAAGTTGGAAATGACTTCGTACCACAAAATGCCGTCATTGAACCTACTGGGTGGAGTGACTATCAACAACAATCTGTTTTTTTGGAATATAAAAAAGAAATAAAAGAATTCGCTATCAAGAAGGAAAATGAACGTAAAGATACAGAAAAGGATTTACGTTCTTGGCAACAGGTATATCAATCCTTGAAGGAGTTTTTAGAGGAATATCCGTTTTCTTTGTTTAAGGAAACAGAGGAACAATTATTTACGATCAATCAAAAAATTGAAAACTATAAATACGAAAAAAGAAAAATTGCTAGCGAATTAGATAAGCTAAAGATGGAGTACGAAGCAAAACAGTCAACCTTTGCTACAAACGCTTCTATGTATCAAGACTTAGTAAACAACCGCATTCCACAGGCGAATCAGTATATTCAGCTGTCTAGGAATATACCTATTCTCGACAATGAAGTGAAGCAATATGAAGCGAAAATAAAACTATTAAAAGAAGTAAAGATCAACATCTTAGGGGAACTTCAAAAGCTGCATGGGCATATGGATGAATACAAACAAAGAATTACACAATTGCAAAACCAAAAAAAGTATCAAATTGAAGAGGATGCCCTTTATAAACAAACGAAATCTGTTCCACCTACTGAAAATAGCGAAAATCTAGAAGTCTTAAAACATCACTTCAAAACAATAGAAGATCAAATTAAACAAATACAAACGTCTCGTGGAGAACTATTGGAACGTCGCAAAAACTGCATAGAAAAGATTGAGGCAGCAAGAGTAGCGATGAACGAACAATTAGAAGAATGGCCAAATCTAGACACAGCATACGCATTTCCTATAGACGGATTACAACAAATCTCGTCTCTCCGGAAGATCTATTTAACGCTAATTCGTGAACAAAAAGAATTGAATGACACACATAAAGCAGCCCAAGTGGCGGTTAACACAGAACAAAGATTATTAGACCAATTACAAGCACATTTTGCAGAAAGGTTTACAGAACTGTGGGAATTCGAAGGGAATTTGGATGTTGCTTTGGAACAGTTAAAACAGCAAAAGCAAACACTTCAAAAAGAAGCCCGCTTTATTAAAGACCGAGAAAAGCAATTAATTGAACAACAGGAACTATGCAAAAGTGTTGAAAAACTATTTGACCAATATTCGAGGGTTCATAGATTATTGGATCCATTGCTGATCCCTCTACCGCTAACAGAAACAGAGCAAAGTGACTATTTGTATAATAAATTCGCACTCACAAACAAACTGATGAACCAGTTGGAACAAGTGCAACAACAATACAATAAGGCACTTGAAGTATTAGTAGATGCAAAAGATCAATTTATCGCATTTGCTGAAAAGAATGTAATTGATCCGACACTTCGTAAAACAACAATTGACGGTGTGAAAATTAAACAAACATTTGCTGAAATACTAGAACATGACCAGCACATGAGTGAACGAATCGAAAATGTTATTCAATTGGCTGAAAACACGATGCGTGATCATGATAAAGAGTTACAGCAATTTATTACGTATATTCACATGCATATAAGAAAATTACGTGATGATTTACATGAACTACAGAAAAAAACAAAGGTAAAAGTAGAAAACGAGACAAAATATATTTACAAAATTGATGTGCCAGACTGGGACGATGAAATCGCTAAAGAGAGAATTCAGGAGTATATTGATTGGATATTAAGTAAACTCGAAACTGTACATTATATAGATGAGACAGGAAAAGAGGATAGTGCAAAGGTTCAAAAGTTTTTACACGATTCCTTCAAAACAGTTCCTATTTTGCGAGTTGTAATGGGTAATCAATCAGTAAAAGTAAAATGTCGTAAAGTGAAAAGTGCAACACACATTTCCAATACTTTTTATACGTGGGAAGAGTCGAATCGATGGTCAGGCGGAGAGAAGTGGAGTAAAAATATGGCTCTATTTTTAGGTTTGTTAAACTTCATTGCTGAAAAAAGCCAAAAGCTCGCAAAGAGTATGAAAAGAAATCGAACGGTTATATTAGACAATCCTTTTGGTAAAGCATCAAGTGATCACGTATTAAGCCCAGTCTTTTTCATCGCAGACCAACTCGGATTCCAACTGATTACTTTAACTGCCCATGCAGAAGGAAAGTTCTTAAGCGATTATTTCCCAATTGTGTATAGTTGCCGTTTAAAATTTTTAGCAGGACAATCAAAACAAGTTTTAACAAAAGAAAAGATACTGCAAAAGGCATATTTACGAGACCATGCACCAGAAAGTCTGGAACGGTTAGGTGAAAGGCAGCAATTGGTGTTGTTTGAATAAGACATTCTTTAAAATATAAAAATCTTGTATATTAAAAGTAGTAAATTTATTGATGAATACAATGATACAATCCATGCTACCAATACTGTTTCAAACAAAACAGCACCTTCCATCTACTATTGTGGAAGGTGCTGTTCTGTTATTATGAAAAGTAAAGAACCAGTATAGAAGGGGCAAGAAACTTTCCCCAAGCCAGAGGTGACATAATGAATCGAGAACAATTACAAGCCAGTTTATTAAAAGACAATTATTTAGAGATTTCGTTTTCAAAATATTTGAAGTTTAAGAGTCATGAAAACTATGATGAAGGATACAAATTTGAGATTCTTTCTAATTTAAACGCGTACTTTGGAGCAATAGAGTTAGGAACAGATACAGTGGTTGAGGCTTCAAAGAAATTGCAAAAGGAAAATCCTACTTCCGGCAGTTTCGTCCATTGGAGTAATACACAGGATTTAGTTCGTTTTGCGGAGGCACGCCCTGATGTGGTTGCTCTCCATTGGAATCAGCTACTTAATGCGGAGGAACCAATTGAAAAACGGATTGAAGAGTTTCGTCAAGCCGGACGGGAGTTCGATCCGAATCTATCACTAGGAGCGCCACTTTTTGGATATTTGCTCGCTGCATACGACCTTAAAAAATACCCGTTATATAAAGAAGAAGTGTTTAAAGAAGTTAAAAAAAGTTTTGGTATCAATATAAAGCTAGGATTAGTTCATGAAAATTACGCTACGTACCTTACTATGTGTGAAATCATCTTAGAACAAATTCAAAAACAATCACCAAACTTTACAATGCTTGATGTACAAGATTATCTGTTCTGTAGTACCCAATACGATGAAATTATCGTGGAAAGTGCTGTTGTCTATTTGAGTAATTTGGCAAAACAGCTTAAAGCATTCCAACAAAATCCTGAAGAGATGTTAAACGCTCTTAAGGACATTTCATCGGATGTACTAAAATCCACACGTGAAAGATACAGAGGGGAAGAAAAGATTAAGAAGATTCGGTTCCATGTGTTAGATGCGTTAATTGAAACAGAGGATATAACCCTTGTAGATTTGGAAAATATCAAGGAGCAAGTAAAAGTTAAATACGATACGAACATCTTACAAGCATGGAACAACTTCTCGATTCTTTTTGAACTTTTCTATATTGATAAAAAAGAGAAGGTGAAGTTTGAACAGCAAAGAATTCATGAAGCAATTCAACGTTTTGACGTTTGTTCAGACATCGATTTTGTTAAAGGGAAAGTTCTAAATGGATTTAACTGGAATCAACAATTTGGTGATTCGGAATGTTGGTTAGCTTTATATGAGAGTAAGTTCGAGAATCATCGGGTCGCACCTCAGTTGTTTGTCTCAATAGATGGTGAAGGGATTCGGTATGGCATGTTGTTTGGTGACCAACATCCAAAACGAGGAATACAAGAAACAGAAAAATTCAATGATACGAACGAATTTACTTTCGAACGACTCCATGAAAAGATAGTCGAAGTGATGGATACGTTTAAGGATACAAATCCTGAAGAAGAGGTACCTGAAACTTATGACACTAATATTAGTGTTGAAGTTTGGAAGACGTTACTTCAAAATACAACGATCTTTACTGAAGACAATCTCGAATATTTAAAAACAGTATTAAATTTAGGTGGTGCCGCTACTGCCAGTCAATTAGGACAATTATTAAATAGACATCCATCTTCATTTATCTCACCAGTCGTAGGTTTGGCAAAAAGAGTTTTAAAAGAACTAGGACAAGAAACAGAAGAAAATGAAAATGAAACGAAGAAAAAGTACTGGAAAGTCTTATTCAATGGAGAATACCTAGAAAACAACCACTTCTCATGGATTATTAAACCGAATTTAAAGGTAGCTTTCGAAGAATATTTTGCTTCAAATGAAGCGAATGATCATCCGATTTACACAAAAGAGAACTTTCTTAGTGAAGTATTTATTGATGAAGAGAAATATGAAAAAATAGCAAACTTACTGCGTTACAAGAAAAACATCATACTACAAGGACCACCTGGTGTCGGGAAAACCTTTGTATCTAAGCGTCTAGCTTACTCGTTAATGGGTGAGAAGGACCCCAATCGTGTGGAATTTGTTCAATTCCATCAAAACTATGCTTACGAAGACTTCGTGATGGGGTACCGCCCTGGGAATAACGGATTTGAATTAACGTTCGGTATCTTTTATGACTTCTGTAAGAAAACCATGGAGAATCCTGAAAAGGACTACTACTTTATAATTGATGAAATCAATCGTGGTAATGTCTCTAAAGTATTTGGGGAGCTATTTATGCTTATTGAAAAGGACAAGCGTGATGATTTTGTAACAATGAGTTACACAGGCGAACCATTTACTGTTCCAAGTAATGTGTACCTAATTGGGACGATGAATACAGCAGACCGTTCATTGGCTCAACTAGACGTTGCCTTGAGACGTCGATTTGGTTTTGTTACGCTACAACCGACCTTTAATGAGAAATGGCAAAGACATTTACTTCAAAATGGACTCACGGATTCATTAATAAACCGGATCATTGCAGCTGTTTCGAGATGGAATAGCGAAATCACATCAGACTTCCAATTGGGTTCAGGTTTTAAAATTGGGCATTCATTCTTTACTTCATCTCTTGAAGGGATGGAAGAGAATACTTGGTTTGATTCAGTGATTGAATTTGAGATTCGACCATTGTTAGAGGAGTATTTCTTTGATCGACTAGAAGTAGTAGACCGTTTATTAGAGGGTGTCTAATATGTCGCAAACCTTTAAAGTTCCAATTCGCAATTTGTTTTGTCTCCTCAGTTATGTCAATGAAATGCCAGAGCTAATCGAGAGCTTTAATGACGTGGATGAGGATTTAATTTCTTATGATTTTATTGCCAACAGATTTTTGCAAGAGGTGGAATACATTCATAAGAAGGGATTTCTGAAAAATTATGTTTCTGTGGTGGAGCAGACTGATAAATTAGCAGGTCGGATTTTAATAAATGAATCTTTGAATTTATTATTAGCGAAACGTCCGGTCATGGTTTGTGAAAAAGACGATTACTTGATAAATATTCCCTTTAACCAAGTGATGAAAGCTACGCTAACCATGCTTTCTCGCAATCGACTAGTTAAAAAGGAGACACGTATTCGGTGTTATAAATGGATGGAACGTCTTGGACAAGTGGAGGATATTGCGCTTACGAAACACATGTTTCTAAGAAATACGTATCATCGAAACAATCTCTATTACAAACGAATGATGCATATCGCATTAATGTTATATGAGTTAACTTTGCTCTCGCATAAAAGCGGAAATTGGAGTTTATTTACTGCAGAGCTGGATGATTCTGCGTTAAATCAACTATTCGAAAAGTTTCTGTTCCATTTTTATCGTGTGGAGCAACAGGATTACCGAGTTTCAGTAGAGCAAATGCAGTGGAAGTTGGCAGGCAATCAGAGCCTACTACCAACGATGCGTACAGATATCTCGTTAACGCATAAGTATGAGAAACAAAAAATCATCATGGATGCCAAGTTCTATAAAAATGTCTTCCAAGAATATTACGGCAAAGCCTCATTCCATAGCCATAACATGTATCAATTGTTTACTTACTTGATGCATCAAGACGATGATATTCAGGTGCGCGGAATCCTCATCTATCCGTTTAATGGTACGGAGGTAAATGAGAAGTATCGTTGGAGTGATAGGGTTTCGATGGAGATTTATACCGTGAGCTTGGAGGATTCATGGCAAGGAATTTATGAGAAGTTGAAATTTATATGTAAGTAATAAAAAACTAACATTAGTAGGGGAAACCAAGAGTGACCCTGGATTACTAATGTTAGTTTTTTTAATAAATATTTGCAATTAGCTTTTTCTTTTTCTGATAAAAGCCCCGAATTCATCTTATCGGTAATTCTTATTTCTAACAATTTAATCTATTGACCTATTGCAACTCATTTTCAAAAAGTATTTTCTCTCAGCCTCAGTAATAATTCTTTGTTGTGCAGGTATACAGATAGTTAGAAGCGCCAGGAAAATAGAGAATAATCCTATAGCATTTGAAAGGTTAATGAATGTAAATTGTTTAATTATTGAATGTAATTCGTTTAAATAAAACCACTTCGAAAAATCAGTTAATTTAAATGCCAATAGACAAATAAATACGTAGTATCCGAAAATCGTTAAATTAATTCCATATTGAATTAGTAAATAAGCAATTTGTTTTTCTATAGACAGAAATGGAGCTAAATTTTTTAATTTCACTTCAGTAGTGTGTTCATATTCCCCATGCGTAGGAAAGATCCTTTTCAATCTCCAAAAGAAGCAAAATTTTATCGACATACTTAAATTTAAATATCCAATATAAAAAAAACTTATAACAAAAATAGTAACAATTATATTATGAATGTACATAAGGTTGATTAAATTTGAAAAAATTAGAGTTACAATAATTACTATTGAGTATTGTAAGAAATACAATGTCAACAAAGTAAGATATTTAATGTTGTATTTAGAGAATGTACGTCGAATAAAGAAAATAACTACTTGAAAAATAGATGTTGCCATATAGGCTAGTAGGAAATATGCCTTGATATCCTCTACTGTGAAGGGGATTGAAATAATAAATAATAAAATAGTTTGTAAAAAAATTAACTTAAGTTCAATGGTAGATAGGTAAGCTATATTAGCTAAATTCATCACTTTTAAATATATATTTTTCAATTTTGATAATGCTCCTCAAACAATAAACATCAATATATATATTTATATATAAACATATTATCTAGTATTTTTATCTGCTTTTTGTGGAAAAGTTTATTAAGATGTATTATAACTTGGATAAGAATAAATGTTCTCATATTTTTTTAAAAAGGTGGATATATAAATATATTAAGTTACTCTAACTAATTATCTCAATTTGAAAGTAGTGATGCAATGGAGGATAAAAAAAAGTATAAAATACCTTTAGTACAGGAATTCCTTTAATTTGTAACTAAGAGCATAGCAATTTCGATGATAAGAGGTGGAACTATGATTAAACCAGATTGGAATATCTTTAAAGCGAAATTTAGTGAGAACCCACAAAGTAATTTTGAATGGTTATCTTATCTTTTATTTTGCGTAGAGTATAAAAAAGAGTTCGGAATTTTTAGATATAAAAATCAGTCTGGAATTGAGACTAATCCAATTTCATTGGATAAAGAAGTAATTGGATGGCAAGCAAAATTTTATGAAACAACTTTGTCAGATCATAAGGGTGAGTTGATTACAACTTTAATAAAAAGTAAACGAGATTACCCGGATTTAAATAAAATCATTTTTTATACTAATCAAGAATGGGGACAAAGTCATACTTCGAAAAAACCTGAGCAAAATGATCCTCAAGCAAAAATTGATATTGAAACTAAAGCTAGTGAACTTGAAATTCAAGTTGAATGGAGAACAGCGAGCTTTTTTGAATCGCCATTTGTTACTTTGGAAAATGAGCTTATTGCTAAACATTTTTTTAGTTTTGAAAAAAGCATCTTCCAACTTTTATCGGAAAAGAAATTTCATATTGAGGCTATACTAGAAAGTATTAAAACATCTATTAATTATCAAGATAAAATTTTGGAGATTAATAGAAATAATTTGCTGCAAGATATTCTAGATCAAATTAAACAAGAACAAGTTTTAATTGTGACAGGTATGGGTGGTGTTGGGAAAACGGCTGTTATTAAAAAGCTGTATGAAAATGTGAAGGAAGATACTCCATTCTATATTTTTAAAGCAAGTGAGTTTGAAATTAGTAATATTGATAATTTATTTGATGGTTATAGTTTTAATGATTTTATTGATGTTCATAAAGAATATGAAAGAAAATTAATAGTAGTAGATTCTGCTGAAAAGATATTAGATTTAGAGAAAACTGATCCTTTTAATGAATTTATATCTACTTTAATTAAACATGAGTGGAAACTTATATTTACTGCAAGAAGTAATTATTTGTCTGATTTGGACATGCAGTTTATAGATCATTATAAAGTGAAGCCTTTCAAATTTTATGTTGAAGCTTTATCAATGAAGGAATTAGTGGAATATGCCGAAGAGTATGGTTTTAAATTACCTAGTGATGAGAAACTGCTAGAGGTACTTAGAAATCCATTTTATTTAAATGAGTATTTAAGATTTTATGATAATGAAGAAGTAGTTGATTATCTAAATTTTAAAGAAAAATTATGGAATAGGTTAATAAAAAAATCTAAACCAAATAGAGAACAATGTTTTATGAAAATTGCTTTTCAAAGAGCAAAAGAGGGCCAATTTTTTATTACACCAAACTTTGATGAAGCGACAATATCTTCGTTAGTACAAGATGGTGTATTAGGTTATGAAGTTGCAGGTTATTTTATAACACACGATATATACGAAGAGTGGGCTTTAGAAAAAATAATAGAATCTGAATATATTAAAAGAGTAAGTTTATATGAGTTTTTTAATAAGATTGGAGAATCTTTGCCTATTCGTCGAAGTTTTAGAAAATGGGTATCTGATAAGCTGTTACTAGAGGATAGTTCGATTGAAAATCTTATTGAAGAAGTTTTTGAAGCAGAAGATATCCCATATTTTTGGAAAGATGAAATTTTGGTTTCGGTTTTGCTTTCACCATACTCTGATTATTTTATTAGTTTATTCGAAAGTGAAATATTAGAAAATAATCAGAAATGGTTAAAAAGAATGACCTTTTTATTAAGGTTAGCATGCAAGGAAGTTGATGAGGATCATCTAAAATTATTAGGTCTCGATAAATATTCAATATCAGCAATGAAGTATATACTTACAAAACCAAAAGGACAAGGTTGGGAAAGTGTAATTAAGTTAGTTTATAAATACAAAGATTCTTTTGAAATAGAAACAGTAAGCTATATATTACCTTTAATTTATGAATGGAATAATAAATTTAGAAATGGAGAAACAACAAGGATAGCAGCTTTGATAGCTTTGAAATATTATAAACTAATTATAGAAAAAGATAATTATACTTATAGAGGAAACGATACTGAAGAGAAAATAATTCAAACAATTTTATATGGAGCAAGAGAAATCAGTGATGAACTTTCAATAGTTTTTTCAGAAGTGATTAATAATAATTGGAGAAAATACAGAGATCCATATTATAGCCTAATAAATGCTATTTTATCTAAGTTAGGTGATAATCAAGAAGTTTTAAAAATTCTTCCTGATTATGTATTACAGTTAGCTGAATTGTATTGGATTAAACCCAATGAAGTGCCTCATCCCTTTTATAGTAGGTTAGATGTCTCAGATGATTTCTCTATAGAGGGAGATAAAAGTGATTATTATCCTTCTAGTGCATATCAAACCCCTATCTATTGGCTTTTAGGGTACTCTTTCAAAAAAACTTTAGATTTTATTCTAAGATTTGTGAATAAAACTGTGGAAAGCTATGTGAATTCAGATTTAGCCAAAGGGGAAATTGAAGTAGTAGAAGTTACTCTTAACGATAAGGTTATTAAACAATATATAAGTGATAGACTGTGGAATGCCTTTAGAGGAACACAAGTTTTACCAGAAATATTTGAGTCCATACATATGGCATTAGAGAAATTTCTTCTTGAAAGAGCGGAGCATACTGATTCGGAAAAATTGGAAAATATTCTACTCTATCTAATAGAAAACTCGAAATCTGCGTCTATTACGGCGATTGTTTCAAGCGTAGTTTTAGCTAATCATGAAAAAACCTTCAATATAGCAAAGATTTTATTTAAAACTAAAGAATTCTTTTTCTATGATAGTAGTAGAAGGGTTTTAGATCAAACTGCAAAAAGTTTATTTGCGATGGGATATGGATTGAACTTTAAGCATGATATGCATAAAAAAGAAAGAATTGATAGTTGTGATGATAAGCATAGAGATAAAAAGCTTGAAACGATTGCACTGATGTACCAGTTTTTTAGAAATGAAGATACAACAGATGATGAAGCAACAAAAATAATGGAAGAATTATGGGCTATTTTTGATAAGTACTATGAGGATCTTGATAATCCTTCCTTTGCAGAAAATAAAACCTGGAGACTTTTTTTAGCACGCATGGATAGAAGGAAAATGAATCCTACTGTTGAAAAAGTGGATCAAGGTGTACAGATTGATTTTAATCCTAAAATTGACTCAGACTTAAAGGAATACAGTGAATCGGCGCTTCAAAAAAACTCTGAGGCAACTAAGTACCTTCCGTTGAGAATTTGGGCGGATTATAAATGGAACAATGATGTTAAGTCTATTGAATATACTAAATATGAAGAAAACCCTCTACTTGCTCTAAATGAAATTAGAGAGATGTTTGAAGAATTAGAGAATGGTTATGATGAAGATTATATTTTTGCTAAAGGTATCCCTGCTTATGTATGTGCAGTTTTACTTCGAGATTATTTCAGTCTACTTTCACAAACTGATAAGGACTTCTGTAAAGAAGTTATTCTAACTTTTGCTTCATCCTCTTTAGTACCTAATTATGCTTATCAGGTTGGGGATGGTGTAGAGGTTGCCATTTCAAGCTTACCAGTTCTGCTGAAGTATTTTCCAGAGGAAAAAGAAAGTATTAAATGCATTCTATTAGTTACCTTGTTTGATAATCATCCTATAGGAGTATCTGTTAAGTTTTCGGATTATTCAACTAAAACTATCTTAAATGAATTATGGACTTTAAATTATGAAGATGCACAATCCTTATTATTAGGATATTTATATTTAAAGCCTAAGTATGAGGATATGCAAAAGCGATTACGTCTAGCGAGTTTCGAAGATTACAGAAGTATGGATGTTGAAGGGGATTTTTTAGAGAAGTTTTTAGAAGAATATGAAGCAGATATAGAGAAGGTTATAGGGAACACAATTACTGTTAAGGAAATTGGAAATATAAACGATATTCATCCGCATATTTTAAAAACAGCATTTCAATTAATACCATTAGAAACTAATAATGAAGTTCATAAATATTTAATCAAAATTATAATATCAGTTTTTGCTGATAAGTTACTAGTTGATGATAGAAGAAATAGAATGGATTTTGAAGTAAGTTATGATTTCCTAACAAAGCTATCAGAAATTATTTTATCTTCTTCAAGTGATAACATACCAGAATATTTAAGCCCAATTCTTTCAAAGTTTAATAATAGTGAATCTATAGCTGATTTATTTAAAGTATTTATTTATGTAGAAGATATTTTAAAAAGATATGATAACTTTTGGTTAGTTTGGGAGTTATTTTTCGAAAAAGTTGTTGAGTTAAATAAAAATAGTAAAAAAAGTTATAGCAATAATCGTATCATCAAGAGCTACCTTTTTGCCGATACACTATGGAATGATAATGTTACAGATTGGCATACTTTGACTGAGCAAAATAAAAGGTTTTTAATGAAAGTTACAAGGCAACTAGGAGATTCACCAGCAGTTCTATATTCGATTGCAAAATTATTAAATGGGATTGGGCAAAGATTTATTGATAACGGAATTTCTTGGATTTCACGTATGTTATTAGAACATCAAAGTTTATGGAATATTGAATTAGAGGATCATACCATTTATTATTTAGAAAATGCTATTAAAAGCTATATTCATATTAATCGAGAAAAAATCCGTAGAGAAGCCAGATTAAAGCGAGAAGTTTTAATCGTACTAGATTTCCTGGTTGAAAAGGGATCAGTTGCTGGATATATATTAAGAGAGAGCATTTTATAAAATCAATGGATTTATTAGAAGAGCTTGAAGCCTTTAATAATTAAGACAAATGTAGAAAAAAATGAGATAGAATGTGAAATTGATAAATCTAAAAATGATAATGCAATTGATATACTCATACCAGTTAATATTAAGGAGATAACTAAAATGAATTTTGATATAAAAGAAATTCTAACTTTACCAACATCCATTATGGCTGCTATTTCATTGGCGAGTGGTATATTGCTATTTTCTCCTGAGATTTTATTAAAGAAGTTATTTATGATGGACTTTATTAATAAGAATGGTTTTATTTTAGGTATTGTTTTTGTGGTTTCGATATCAATATTAATTGTTAACATAATATTCTCATGTGCCAAATCATTTAAGAATGCAAAAGCTCGCAAACAGTTTTATGCTACAGCAGAAAAAAGGTTGAGGAAATTAACTAGCTATCAAAAAGCTATAATATATCTATTGTATATCCAAGATAATAGAACATTTGAATTACCTTTAAATGATGGAGCAATAAGGGAATTGGAGCAAAACAAAATGGTTGGTAAAGCTACAACTCAGTATATGGTTTCGGATTTGATTAACCCTGTGTTTCCATATTTACTCCAACCCTGGGTGGCGAACGAGTTGAGTAAAAAGGGAGAACTATTAGACGAATTTTTAAGGGCGTATAACACTGTATTGAAAGTGATTTAGTAGAAGCTTATTCCTACTAATTGTTTCAGAGAACTTGAAAATTAATACTGTTGGTAATTGATTACCTAATAAAAAAGGGTTTATCAGCCCAGTTTTAGCCTGGGTTGATACGTGAAATTCTATACTTGTGTAATTAAATATCAATCATTTCTCTTAATTAAGAACATTTGTCGAATGCTAAGTCATCATGCTTTTGAATGAGTCTAATTAAAAATATGACAGAGTAAAATCTTTCAGGCTACTCCTAAAATTACTACTACTGAATTAATAAATAAACATATGCTTAACCCTATCATAAAGCCCTTTTAGTAAGAAACAAGACGGGTAACATATAACCCCAAAAAAAGAAGGTGAAAGGCCAGAGAGAAGCGGTACTTTAATCATACTGTACTAATATAAGATAGAATGAAGACCAAACCTTTCAAAAAAATCTTTAATCACGTTTTGTTGTCTTAAAAATGATTAAGGGTTTTTTTGTTAAAGTTATTGCACTACATGAGTTCCGATTACACAGTCCGAACATTTCGAGTATGAAAATCAGAATTTTAATATATGGACTAGAAGCTCAAATTCCCCCATCCCATACTCAAAAACAATCACATACCCACATCTTTTCCCATCCCTCCCTGTTTTCCACCAACCAACCCACGCTCCAAACCTGTTATAATATTACAATAGTCATAGTAAGTTAGTAGGAAAGGGGATTGGCATGCAATCATATTGGAATTTTCCAGCTGCGGCTGGGGGGACGATTAATTCCATCAATAATGCGGGGATTGAGACGTTTAAAGGGAATGAATTGGATTCGTTGACGCGAGAAATTTGTCAGAACTCATTGGACGCTATAAAAGACGAAACGAAACCGGTTGTAGTGGAGTTCAAAAGTTTCAAATTACCAAGAAATCAATTTCCGCAACGCTCAGAGTTATTAGAAGCATTCGATAAAAGCGAAACGACTTGGAAGGGTAAAAACCCGAAATCAGAACAATTTGTCGCGCAAGCAAAATACATATTAAATGAAGACGAAATACAGTTCTTAAGAATTAGCGATTTTAACACTAAAGGATTAGAGGGTGCACAAACAGGAGAGCTTGGTACACCTTGGAGTTCACTTGTAAGAGAAGCAGGTTCTTCAAACAAAGGTGACAGTTCAGGCGGAAGTTTTGGAATTGGGAAGTCGGCGCCGTTTGCGAACTCGAAGCTACGTATTCTGTTTTACTCATCACAAGACTTATCAAACTACCAATCTCACATTGGTGTAGCGAATATCATGTCCTTTGAAAAGGAGCCTGGCCACATAACGTTAGGAACGGGTTATTTCACAAACGACCCAAACTCAACGGCTATCCCAGGACTAATCAACTTAGACTCTAATTTCAATCGTGCCGAAACTGGAACTGACATCTTCGTGTCAGCTTTCGAACCGAAAGATCAAGATTGGGTAGAGACCATTCGTAATTCCGTCATCTTCAATTTCTTCATCACCATCTGGCAAAACAAGTTAGTCGTGAAAGTGGAAGATGAAATTATTTCGCACGAAAACATCTGCTCATTCATTTCACAGCTTGATGATAATGATGATTATCGTCATGTGAAGAACTACTTTAGATTGCTAACTTCAGAGGATAGTATTCAGATTCCTTATCCGTCTAAGTCGTATAAAAAGATTGGTAATTTCGAAGATGGCGAAGCAACCCTTTACATCATGAAAGGGGAAGACCTGAATCGTCGAGTATTAATGACGCGTAAAGCGGGAATGCGTTTATTTGAGCAGAATCGGATTAGTGGAAGTATTTCATTTACAGGGATTCTTATCATCACTGGTAAGCACATGAACCAGGTGTTTAAGAAGATGGAAAACCCAGCACACACTGGATGGGAGCCAAATCGATTTGAAGAAGCACCAAATGAAGCAAAAGACGCCTTCAGTGATCTACGTAAATTCGTTAAAGAAACCGTTCAGCAATATTTCCAGGCAGAAGCAACTGATTCGATGGATGCCTTTGGTCTAAGTGATTTCCTACCTGACACAACAACTGTAGAAGGTGAAGGCGATGATAAGAAAGAATCGCTCACACTGAAAATTAAATCTATTGCCCAAAAGAAAAAGGAAAAGCCAAAGAAGAAATTAAAGAAAAAACAGCGTACCGAAGACTTCGAAGATACGCTTGAAGAAGCGGGCATTACTCCAGATGGAGATCAAGCTGGCCACTCAAATGAAGAACGTGATACAGGTCTTGGTGAAGGCGGCGGAACTGGAAATAATCACGGAGAACAAGGCCCTTCTGCTGAAGGTGATGGTGGAGCAAAAGAAGTTAAAGGCGAAAAAGAGAAAAATAAACCCATTGATGTGGAGACACGTTACGTTTGCCTTCAAAAGAATGAAGGACTCTATCGTGTAAACATCAAACCTGATAAGAAATTTGAAAAAGGGAAACTAGAATTTAAGGTATCTGGTGAACAAAGTGACTATATCTTGCCAATCATTGATATCAAATCAAACGACATTGAAGTAACAAGATTGATAAAAATATTGTTCGCTTCAAGAACTTATCAGGGAAAAAGCCAAAAAACATTCAAGTAAAGGTAGATTACGAGCAATATTGCGTACTGGAGGTGGAGCTATATGAAGTTTAATAACTCATTTCCTTACCCAGTGCTTTCACCGGAAAACGATGACTACAAGGGCTCAGCATTTGAAACAAGAGTAGAAGCACAGAAAACATTTGGCCAACTTTATATCAATCTACATTGCAATTTACAGGATCAAAAGATAACTAGCCTAATAAATGAAGGAAAAGCGAAATATGCTTTGCACGTAGAGTGTCCACAAACAAGTTTCCGTAAAATCTATCAATCTGAAGAAACGAAAATTGTGGCTACAATCAATGAAAATCATCTGCGCGGAAAAATCGATGTACATCCATTTATCTTGGCCAATGAAACAATCGAAGAATATACAAATCCAAATCTGAATGATTTCTACACCGATGCAACTATCACCTACGAGAAGGGAAATATACTAGCTCTTGGTGAAGCAGTAGAGGTCACTTTACATGAATTAGACGAAGAATCCCAAAACTTGCCTTCAATTGTAACGATCCGTCGTTCAGAAAGCGCAAAAGAATTGGTCGTTTCACTGAACTCACCACAAATTATTATCGAGTTACCAAAGGCGATTTACGATCAATATGCAATCAATGCAGGTTCGCGCCTAAAAGAAACGATCCTTTCAATGGTGATTTTGCCTAGTTTAATTGAAGTATTCTATATATTAAAGGAAGATAGCGCGGACTACAGCGAATACAAATGGTACCAAGTCCTTGAGCAAATCTTCAAAAAGAACAACATTCCATTAACGCAAGTTATTGATGGAACCACTCCAGTTCTAAGAGCTGCTCAAATGGTCCTACAAAACCCATTAGAAAAAGCATTCAACGAAATCCAAAAACTAAACGAAGGGATGGAATAATCAATGAAAATCAAATTTTTATCTGAAGACGCCTTGCAAGACCTTCGTGTAAACTTCGAAACCTATAAAGAGCACTACTATAGAAGGGATGATGCTTGGTTTGATGCTTACTTAAGCCAAGAAGGAAGATTACTAGAGTCGAAGATTGAGTTTGAGAAGCCCGAATTACATAGGGGTGAAGATTACTTAGTTAGTGATTACGAAAACGTAAAAATCGTCTATGAATCATTGAAAGAACTACCGGTATCGCTGGCAACTCAAGAGAAGCTTTGGTCTGGCCTTGCTCATGTGTATTTCCGTGACTACATCTATTACCGTATCGCAAAAGACATTGAGAAGAAAAACGATACTCGCATCAAATCTGCCATGTTCTTTGAAAATGGTGCAAAACGTTCGTTGTTCGTCCACGCACTGGCGCGACTATGGTGGGTTGGGTATATGACCTATGACGAAAATAAACAAGAAAATCCTTACTGGTTAATCGAATTCTTCTGCTCAGCTGACTTTTCTGCACGTTGTGTTGTGTTCTTTTCAAGTAACTTCACATCAAACCGTGCTATTACGAAAGGGATATTGAGAGCTTTAATTGGTCTTCGGGATGAGGGTGTTGCTATTAAACGTGCTCATTTTGTTGAGTCAACAAAATTCCTCAACATTTCCGGTGGTGCGATGGTTCTTGATCTTTTAGAGGAAGATGAAGTGAAAGAGATGGTGGAGAAGAGGGTAAGGAAGGTGTTTGGGATACAAAATAATATACCTTTTTCATTACTGTTGTAAACACTTTACAGAAAAGTAGAAATATGCGGATCTGGTAAAAATTATAACAAACCTTTTTTAAACAGCCTCTAGATATATTAATGAAGGCTGTTTTTGTTATACTAAAGGGGTGTAAAGTTTGGGAATCAAAATTAAATTACCTGATGAAAATAATATGGCAAAAGAATATTCTATTGAAAATAATTCCCTAGTAATTGTTGGGGCAAATGGTTCAGGGAAAAGTAGACTAGGTGCATGGATTGAAAAAAATGATAATGAAAGAGTACATAGAATTAGTGCACAAAGATCATTAATTTTTGAAGATTATATTCCTTTAAAAAGCTATAAACAAGCTGAGAATTTGTTATGGTACGGTATTGATAATGAACAGCATATAAGTCAAGATAAAGGGCATCGTTGGAATTGGGGAAAACATACTACTACTATGGTGACTGACTATAATACTGTTCTATCGGCTTTGATAGCAAAACAAAACTTACAAAATGAAAGGTATTTGGAAGAATGTAGGCAGCGAGATAGGGAAGGTAAACCACACGATCCAGTACCTCATACTGTAGTAGATATTTTATACGATATTTGGAATAGTATTTATCCTCACAGAAGGATAATTATCTCAGATGCTCAGGTAAATGTTAGCTTGGAAGGTTCAGATTATAAAGGTATCGAGATGAGTGATGGGGAAAGAGTAGCTTTATACCTAATCGCTCAGTGCTTAGTGATACCAGACAATAAAATAATAATTATAGATGAACCAGAAGTACATTTACATAGATCTATAATGAATAAATTGTGGAAATCTATTGAAAAATTCAGAAGTGATTGTTTATTTATTTACATTACTCATGACACTCAATTTGCTGCTTCGCATGAACATACAAATAAAATATGGGTTAAAGAGTACGATGGAGTAAAATGGCAATGGGAATTTATTAATTCTGATGAATCATTACCGGAACAATGTTTGCTTGATATATTAGGAAATCGTAAAAATACTATTTTTGTTGAGGGAACATTAGAAAGTTATGATACAGCAATTTATAGAGAGGTTTATAAAGATTATTATATTGTTCCATGTGGTAGCTCATTAAATGTTATTGATTACACTAAAGCTATGAATTCAAATCAACAGCTACATCATTTAAAAGCATACGGAATAATTGACAGAGATTATAAAAGCGAGGAAGAAGTTGCATATCTAAATTCTCAAAATATTTATGTGTTAGAAATAGCGGAAGTAGAAAATTTATTTTGCATTGAAGAAGTGTTAGAGGCTATAAATGAATATTTAGCTTTTGATACTACTGAAAGAATACAAAAAGTTAAAGAGTATGTAATAGAAGATAGATTTGAAAAACAAGTATATCATCAATTAGCCAAAGCTATTACTTCACAAATTAAGTTTAAACTAAATACGTATGATATATCTGGAAGAACTATTGAAGATATTAAGAATAAAATAAATACATTGGGAGAATATATTAATTTTGATACTATTTCTACTGAATTAAATGATAGATTCAAGGGGTTATTAGATTCGAAAAATTATCCAGAGGTACTAAAGATTTTTAATGAGAAGGGACTATCAACAACAATAGGGAAATTTTTTGGAATAAATAATAAAGAGTATTGTGATTTGGTCTTAAGATTATTACGACGAGAAAATGAGTCGATAGTTAATGGTATGAAAAGATACTTACCAAATATATAAACTTACTAGAAATCAAGGAGAATTATTAGGGACTGTTCACCATTAAATATGATAACAGTCCCTTAAATTTATTCCTCCACCAAATAATGATAAATATCATACTGCACAGGCTGCTCCAACACCAAGTTCATCGTAACGACTGAAAGATCTTTACCTTTTCCATCCGGCATCATTTCGTCTTTCGCACTATCATCAGCAATATCAACTTCCCCTAAATAATAGAAGTCACTACCTTCACCGTCATCTTTTTTCGTAAATAAGTGAATTTTCATTCCAGATTCTTTATAAGATAGAATTGTTTTTACTTCATTTGAATCCAGTGTTAAACGGTTACGAGTGAACCATCTAAATAGATCAGGAGATAGGAATTCGTCGCCATATGCTTGGCTGGTTTCGACTTCATCTTTCTTGTGATAAGTCACGAAAATAGGGCAGGTATTATGTTTTGCACGGTAACCATAGATTGTTGATGAATCATCATGTGGCCAATTTAATAATCTACATGCATCACGACGAGAATATTTTTCAAACAACGTCAAGGCTTTTGTTTTATCATATTTTACATTTTTATTGTATGCACATTTTATAATGTCTTCTATATACCCTCTGAAATTAGAATCTCGTAGACTCTCTTGGATTTCTTCATTAAATATATAGCTTCCACCAACTATTTCAATAACAGGCTTAAATCCATATTTTTTTATATCATTTTGAACAAAGAACTGTAGTGAAAATATAGTCTCTACTGATGTAATTGTTTTATCGTCAACATAAGTGCCGTAATCACGAAGCTTTTGAACGTAATTCGCTTTAGATATAGAATCGTTCTCTAATAATAATTCAATTAAGATAACTTCATGAATTCTCTTCCCATTTAAAAACTCTTTGGAAACCATAGTTATTATAGATTGTTCATAATCAGTAAGCGATGGGATATCCTCATTCATCTTTAAGAGAAACTTGTAGTAGTTATCTGTGTAGCCAATTATCACTTCTGGGTCTAGCGAGTTTTGAGTCATAAAGTCATGTAATGTAGGGACTCTACCTAAACGATTTTTGACTTCTGTATAAGCATCTTTTAGAGTCTTTAATGTTGATAAATTAGTATTATTAATTGCATCAAAGATACGTTTCTTTGCAATTTCTTCAAAGTTAATAGTAGAAACGCCACTAATGTAATCTGTATTTACTGTTCTACGACGAACATTATCTTTATTCATTGTTTGGTCGCCAGATAATGCAATGGGGATTAGATAGTTATTCTTATAGTTACCAATAAAGTCGATAATTGTGACATAATCCTTTGAATCATGTTTTCTTAATCCACGGCCAAGTTGTTGAATGAAAATAATGCTAGATTGCGTTTGACGCAGCATGACAATTTGATTTAAGAAGGGGATATCGATACCTTCGTTAAATATATCCACTGTTAAAATATACTGAAGTTCTCCATTCTCCAATTTCCGTATCGCGTCTTCACGTTCTTCCTGTGAACTATCACCTGTTAGAGCAATTGTTCGAAGTCCTTCACAATTTAAAGCCGTAGAAAGTTCATATGTTTCATCTTTTCGACTACAGAATATCAAGCCTTTAACTCGATCACCAGAATGTCCATAATAGTTTATTTTTTCAATAATATGATGAACACGTTCATAAGAAACGAGATTTCTTAATTCAGTCGCATCATCTATTAGTTCGCCATCTTTTTCATAATCTAATACTCCAAAGTAATGAAAAGGGCAGAGCATATCCTCTTCAAGTGCTGCTTGTAGACGGATTTCATAGGCAATATTGTAATCAAACAATTCATAGATATTAAAGCTGTCAGTACGCTCAGGGGTTGCAGTCATCCCTAGTAGAAATTTCGGTGTAAAGTAATTAATCACTTTTAAATAGGAATCAGCACCAGCTTTATGGACTTCATCTATTAAAATGTAATCAAATTGATCTTTTGCAAATTGTTGAAGATAGTTATCTTTTGAAACAGTTTGTATTGTTGCAAACAAGTATTTAGCATTCATATCCTTTGAATTTCCAGAAAGGATGCCGAAATCTTCTTCATGCCCTCCGAGGATTTTTCTATAATCCTGCATCGCTTTCTTCAAAATTTGTTCGCGGTGGACGATAAACAACATCTTTTTCGGTGCGAAGTTTCGAACATCAAATGCAGATAAATATGTTTTCCCAGTACCAGTCGCGGAGATAATTAAACCCTTTTCTGCTCCAGTAGCACGAAGCTCTGTTAATTGCTCTAGAGCAACAGACTGCATTTTATTGGGCTTGATAGCTAAACTTTCAGCTAGGGAATTAGTTAAATATTTTGTATTAAGCTCAAGTGCATTTGAAGTACCAGTGTTCACAAACGGTTGTAGTTCATGAACTTGCTTGTAATCAGCAATCCATTCCTCTGTTAAAATAATCCCATCATCCCAAGCAGTTTCAAATTGGTTTTTAAAATGTTGGATGATCTCGCCATTCTCTAATGATGTTAAAAATACATTCCATTCATAATTCGCTTTAAGTGCACTATCTGTTAAATTCGAGCTACCTACGATAAGAGAATAATAGTCTTCGTGTTCAAAGATATAACCCTTGGCATGAAAACCCTTTTCTCCAGTTAGTCGAACTTCAACGTTATCTAGCTTCAATAATTCTTTAAACATTTTAGGTTGGTTAAAGTTCAAAAATGTTGAAGTTAGAATGCGTCCTTTAATGCCTTTTTGTTTCAAGTCATAGAGCATTGTTTTTAATGTAGCTAGTCCACCTTCAGTAATGAAGGCAACTGAAAAGTAAAATGTCTTACAAGTTTTTAGTTCCTGAAGTAATGTCGATAGTACAGATTCATGGTGCTTATTTGTAAGTAATTTTGGTTTGAATGTTGCAGAAACTGGTTTGTTTTGATCAATAAAGCCTTTATGTAAGGAGTTCTCAATTTTTTGGATCAGTTGCTGTTGATTCATTTGATAACCGCCATTTCCTCTAATTATTTTTCGTTTACAATTTTCTCTACAGCTGGAATGTCAGCAGGGGCAAAGTCTAGTTTACTAATTTCACCCCGCGAAACCCATTTTGTTTCAGCATGTTCTAATGCAACGGGTTGTCCATCGACTAGTTTTGCTTTATATGTTTCAAGTCGAACAATCACTTTCTCGTATTCATATGTAGTATCCTCAACTTTTTCTCCTACTTCAATTGAGCAATTAAACTCTTCATTAATCTCACGTGCTAATGCTTGTTCAGGAGTCTCGCCATCTTCAATTTTTCCACCAGGAAACTCCCAGTAGTTTGGTAATGACATTTCTGGACTTCTTAATGCACAGAAGATTTCATTATTTTCATTTTCAATTATTGCTCCGACTACGTGCACAGATTTTTTCATGATTGTTACCACCTTTTATTATATTAACTTATTTTGGAAATTGATATTAAATATTCTAAGTAATTGATTATAATTATACTAAAGGAATAGTTATTCTTTAAGTAAACTAGAATATATTTAAATCTGAAGCAAACAGCAAACTAGATTACATTAAAGTTATTATAAGAATGAGAAGTATCTCATAAAAAAATTGACTAATATATAAGTATTTAGTTTTTGTTGATTGGTTTTTCTTCAGGCATACAAAGTCTATCTAATTTCCCTATAAGATTTAATACAATACTCTTACTTACTTGTACAGCATTCCTGTAATTGATAAATAAAATTATGTATTTTTGTGAAATTAACTACATTTTAACTAAAGGGAGGTTTTTAGAAATGGTTAATAATAATGATAAAGTGCAAGAATTAGAAACTTTGTTAGACAAATTAGAAATTGTTAAGAGTGTCTTAGACGAATATTTTGTTAGAGACGCTGCATTATTTGGTTCAAGACTACATGGGGATAATAATTTATTTTCTGATTTGGATATTGCGATTTATGTTGAGAATATTGTTTGCGTTATTGAAGAAAATTCTTATTTGTTGGATGTTAATAATGATTCGGAAAATTTTACACACACGGTTTTAGATGAAGCTGGCCGAGTTCTTCGTCGGAAAATTGGATTAGATGTAAATTTAAACTTGTGTACAGATTATGATGAATATCATTCTTCTGAGATACTACAATACAAGGTACCATTATTAGAAAATGGGATGGCTTTAAAGAAAGATGATATTCGTGAAAAAATAATAGAAATTCGTAATTTAAATATAAAGAAAGAACACAGAGAAATTAATGTTGAATTTTATTTATTTTCACATTTTGCAGAGTTATGCAATATCACTAGGTTTTATAGTTATATCAATAGTCCTGAAAAATTCTTTAATCCCGGTACAGAAATTGAAATTTCTATGAGAAATAATATTATTAATAGTTTTGCCCAATTTTCTGTCGTTACTGAAAAAGTACCTAAAGAATTGTTTGAAAGAGCTGGTTTTCCATCAGAGATAATTTTTGAAATCAATTTTTTAAGAAAATACAAACAAATTATGGCAAATAATTTTAACTCCTCAGATTTGGGGTGGACTGTGTTTTGTGAGGATGATTTAGAAATTGAAGAATTAAAGTTAATTGAAACTTTTTATTTTGCATATAAAAGTCAATTTCTAAAATTTGTTCTTAAATGTAAAGATGATCAGTACTTTAGTAACACTTATAGGCTTTATGAAAACTCGATTAATGACTCGGAAGGATTTTTAAATGTTATTCTTGAAGAGTATAAAGAACGCCAAAATGGATTTAATTTAGTGTTTAAAAGGTTACTGAATAATATAATGTAAGTTCATCAAAATATAAATTCTGTTATATAACTAAAAACAAAGGGAACATATATTACTTTAGAAGAGATCATAAGAAGTATAAAAGGACAGGGGAATACTCTCCTGTCTTTTATTTGCATGCTCCAACGCAACTGGTTGTCCCCCAATTAACTTCGCTTTATATGTCTCAAGTCTCACAATCATTTTTTCATATTCATAAGTTGTATCTTCAACTTTTTCTCCAACTTCAATAGAGCAATTGAATTCTTCGCTGATTTCACGAAATAGCGCTTCTTCAGGTGTTTCGCCAGCCTCAATCTTCCCTCCAGGAAACTCCCAATACCCCGCTAATGACATCTCCGACCCCCTTAATGCGCAGAAGATCTCATTGTTTTCATTTTCAATAACTGCTCCAACAACATGAACTAATTTTTTCATTATGTCATCACCTATGATTTATAGTATTTTATTTTGAAATAAAATGTAAAATATTACATAATTATTCCTTTTAATTGGTTATAATCATATTAACAGTTATTTGTTATTTAAGTACAAATCTATGGAGGGTCCTAAATGATTTATGATGTTGTTTCAAAATATACTCTACAAATAGAGAAAGATCCCCATCACCGTTTCAAATCATGGGAGCATTGTTACCAATTTTTCAAAGACAATTATAAGGATTTAGATGGGAAGGTTGAATTAGCTAGTTTACATCTTGCTTTTTATTTAGCTAGCTGGGGAATGTTGAGAAATAGCTTCTTACTTCAAAAGGATTATTTAATCCATCGTTACTTTATTGAACAAATAGTAATGAATGAAAAGTTTCAAATACTCTTTGAAGAAAGTCCATTGGATGAGCACTTTTTCAATAAGGTGGATGAACTTTCGAGGGAAACAGTACGTGTTTATAAAGAAAATATTCTACTAGTGAATGGTAATGAAACAGAAATATCTTTAACAGATACATTAGTCACAAAAATTTTATTGGGCGTTTATGGGGTAGCGCCAGCATATGATCGTTATTTTAATGAAGCGGTAAGGTTACATGGTATTTCAGCTATTTTTAATGTGAATTCTATGAAACAACTTATTCAATTTTATAAGTTATATCAAAATGAGTTTGAGAAATGTCAAGAAGAGATAGGAGTTCACTATCCACCAATGAAATTGATTGATATGTACTTTTGGCAAGTTGGTTTTATTTTAGAGCAGGGGACAGTTGAGGAAAAAGAAGCAATTAAGCTTTTTGCAGAAGAATATGAGAAGCACCTTTTAGTAAAACCAAAACATGTATTAAAAAGAACAGTTAATAGGAACTCGATGAGTACTGATGACATACGTAAATACATTGTTAGTTTGCTAGAAAAAGCAAAGACAGAGGGTAAAACATATATAGAGTTAGTTTCTGGTGAACTTCATAAAGATTTAGGATTAAAGAATGCATTGCCACAGGTTTGTTCAGCGATGAGAACATTAGATTCATATAAAGCAGTAGTCATTCATGAAACGGCGAGTACTTTTAGCTCGACTAATAGGTATGGATATCACTTAAATACTTTGGTAGCCATAAACTAGTAAAATTAAGATCAATAAAAATATTTTATTTTTACTTAAAAAGCTAGCAACCAAAATAGTCGCTAGCTTCTTCTATTAGCATTCACCATAATCTCTATCATTTCCTCAACAGTATACGGCGGATTCTTCCTATGCAACATCGCATGGCAGTTCGGACAAACAGGAACTAAATCATCAACGGGATCGATTTCATATTCTTCACCAATTTCACTTAATGGAACGAGGTGGTGGACATGGATGAAGTGTTTGCCGATTTCTCCATATGTATCTTCAAAATCGAAATCACAGACTTCACATGTATAGCCATGCACTTCTAGGCATCGGTCTCTTGCAAGTGGGTTTCTTTCGTATTTATTCACAAAGACCGATTTAACAGAGCCTTCTTTCAGTGTGTCAGCATAAGGTACCTCTTGTGCCGAAGATGAACTTTGAAGGATGTTCATAATATCATGGAATGTTTGGGTTGTTAATGGGATAGATGAACCTTGGAAGCCATCTTTTAAAAACTTATCGTAAGTAATTCCAAGCTGATACAACTCGTCTAGATAAATAGGCTCATCTAATAAGTTATGAAGATATTTGATTGGTACTCGGAATCTTGCTTTTTCATTATCTTCATCTTCATACCAAAGGCTGTCTGGGCTAGTCATTAACCTAGGTTCACCAGTTATTTCTACGATTGCATAAATCCCTGGACGTAGCTTTTGTTTACCGTTTAATTGAGCTAATGTTCGGTTATCAACACCTACTCGTATAACACCAAAATCGCCTATATTAAAAGAATCCTTGTCACTTTCTCTGATCGCGAAATAATCGTTAACTTTACCCGATTTTAGAAAATCATCGATTGCCCATTTTTGGGGGTTACAAATAAAGGTCCAATACCCTGTGGAATCTAGTTTTTTCTTTTCTTGAGCCATTTTTATCAATTCCTTTGCTTAATCTTCTCAGCTAATCTAAACGTGAACTTATCCCATTATTAAGAATCTGATTCCTGATAAAACTGTAAATACTTCATCAGCTGATTATCCATATTCTCCAACGCCACCTGAAAAGAACACTCGATTTTATCATAGTGTTGTAAGTCTAGATTGTTTAATAATTCCTTCATATTTTCAATTTAATAAACGGTTTTCCGCAAGCTGCTGGGATAAATGAGAATTATAAAGCTAGTAACCATAAAAAGTTACTAGCTTTTATCTACTATTCTTAAATTGATCAATTTTCCTTTTAATTTTTTTGTTCATTTTTAACAATTGACTATCTTTCGTATCTCTTTTAGGCAATTCACCAGAGGGCTTACCTAAAAAAGGACTAATCTTCTTTTTTTCCATTGTTACAGCTCCCAAATTAGATATATACTATTAGTTTTAATATGGTCATAATTTGGGAAATTTAAACAAAAAAAGGACAGGGAACATCCTGTCCTGTCTTATATCTTTACTTTACCGTTGCGACTTTCTTTTAATCGCTTAACTGCTTTGTTACTTCTTTCAAACAATTCTATTGTGTATAACGAAGGAGTAGTTTGTGGAATTGTTTGATCTGTCGTTTCTATCAAGAAAGGCGATCTTGGTCTATCTTTACCGCGTTTCGAATCACCAGAAATGATTACTTCTTCTTGAGGCTTTGACATGTTATCCACTCCCTTCCAATCTTCTTTAATTCTATCAAAATTCTGTAACATTATCTATATACTACTGCTATTTAGATAGATGGTGCTTCTATTTTTCCATCCAACTATGTATTACTGATAAGTTAATTACGTGGTCAATATCAATGTCTAATATCTCAATCTCAGATACTATTGAGATAATTACTGGGTATGATTGCTTTAAATAAGGTACTAAAATAGTGAATTTATTAATTTGTACAATTTTTTTCTCATTGAGTAATTGCATTTGTTCATCTGTTATATTTACACCGATGATAGAACCAACTGCTTGTTTGAATTCACTATCATCTTGTTTAACAAAAACGGTAAGATCTTGCCTACAAGTTTCTCCATATGAATAAAGGAAATCTTCTAAACTTCTTCGGTATGATTCTATATTTCCCCAATCTTGCGTTTTAAAAGAAGCTTTGTTAATTCTATCTAAAATGGATGTGAATTGTAAGTTCCTATTTTGTGTTTGAGTAATTACCTTTTGCATTTCCTCATTAATACTTTCAACTTCTATTATCGGTTCCATTTCGGCCACACCAATTTTCTTAATAGAGGGTGTAAGGAATAATGCAATGTCTACAAATATAAACATGCCAGCTAATAATGTATATCTTTGCCATCCACCTATGTCAAAACCTGATTGATATAATAACAAGACGATTCCTAATATGAAAAAGAAGTACCAAGTCCTTCTCAAATTTTGATTATATGTTTTAAAAAAGCTAGGAAAAGTCCAACTTGTATAAAGAATAATGAAAGTTACGAAGAGAAGAATTAACCATTTATTCTCCTGTACTGAGGAATAAATCGGATCTCCCCAAATTTTTGTTAGAAGTATTGAACAAATTAATAGTAACACTGGTAGGATAATCTTCGCTAAAAATATCTTTCTTTCCTTTGTCCAGAATTCACTTTTGAAGAAATCTTTGAAAGTAAGTTTCATATTTCATCTCCTGTTCTTAATGAGATTTTTTCTTCTGATTCAGCCTCTAACGGAAGGATACTAAATTTGGGAGTTGCACAAAATTATCCCTTCAATATAGTTATCATTATACTAAATGAGATAATTATTTTAAGTCTAAACTTTTGGAGGGTTCAAAATGATTTATAATATTGTTTACATTTACCAAAAAAATTAGGACAAACCTATCCCTTTCGCCATTAGTCCTGTATTCCCCCTATAAGTTTAGATTAATTAATGGTAATATAAAAAAACGTAATAATTTTGAAAGTTTTAATTTTCGGATAAGTTTCTATCGACATTACTTTATCCATAATAAAATTGACAGCTTAGAAAGGATAGAAATTTATGGGCAATATTTTACGAATCGGGAGTGCCTTTATAGGCGTAATTGTAGGTGCTGGATTTGCCTCTGGGCAGGAGATTTTGCAGTACTTTACGAGTTTTGGGATACCCGGAATATTCGCAGCCATTATAGCAACGGTTCTTTTCGCTTATATAGGAATGATCCTTGTGTGGCTCGGAAGTCATACACAAACAGCATCTCATAAAGACGTGATTTATCGGATAAGTGGACGTTATCTTGGTACAGTAATTGATTTCATTTTACTCTTTACGTTGTTTGGGGTAGGGGTTGTGATGATTGCTGGCGCGGGTTCGAACCTTAGTCAACAATTTGGGCTGCCGTATTTCATTGGGACAACCTTAATGACGGTTCTCGTGATCTTAACGGGGTTTTTGAAAGTAGACCGGGTTGTATCAATTATTGGTAGTATTACACCTGTTCTCATTATTTTTGTTATTTTCGTTGCGATTTATAGTTTTGTAACGATGGATGGAACGTTCGCTTCCCTTAATGATGTGGCACAATCGATCCCAACAACGCTGCCAAACTGGTTTATTTCCAGTGTGAACTATGTTTCGTTTAATGTGGCGGTGGGCGCTTCGATGGCCATTGTCATGGGTGGCGCGGAAAAGAATCCAAAAACCGCTGCATGGGGCGGATTGGTTGGCGGTCTTGTTTTAGGGATTATGATCATGTTAATCCATTTAGCGCTATTTTCAAAAATCGAAGAAGTGGGCACGTTAGATATGCCGATGCTTGGGATTGTGAGTAATGTGTCACCAATCCTTGGGACAGTGATGGCGCTCGTTATCTTTGGAATGATTTACAACACGGCGATTGGGATGTTCTTCGCATTTGCTGCTCGTTTTGCAGAGTCAGGAACAAACAAATTTAAAACGATCATTATTGTTACGATGATTGTTGGGTATCTGGCAAGCTATGTTGGA